>VAPM010110179.1_pt1 | contig 12780 bp, 11 predicted proteins | sample 3395091 | NCBI WGS metagenome assembly VAPM01 (sample SAMN08290445, study PRJNA428436) | hydrothermal vent metagenome | isolation source: Deep-sea hydrothermal vent chimney 3 | place: Pacific Ocean: Juan De Fuca Ridge | reverse complement strand
GAAAAACCGTCACCCCGGTAACGGTTTTGAGCCGGGGTCTCTGATTCCAAAGTAGCACTCTAACTTAATATAACCTGCAATCAATAAACTACATCCCCTTTAGTCAGCCATTTCCCCCATTGTTTATCATAACCGTGAATGGCATTGGTTTTAGTTTCAGTGTCAGAATAAAGTGGCTTATCTGTGTTGTTCCAATTAAAAAGACCACCATATAAATTATAAGCATCAATGCCCTTTTCTTTTAATCGTTGCGTTATCTTACCGCTACGGTAACCAACTGAGCAATAAGCAACAACAATACTGTCTTTTTTTATTTTTTGTAAAATATCATCGAGATCAAAATTATCATAACCAACATAAATTGCATTTTTAATATGAGAAACATTAAATTCTTTTTTTTCTCGAGTATCCAAAATAATAATATTTTTTTTGTTCATTAAACTCTGTAATTTTTCAGCAGAAATTCGTGGCGCTTTAAAACTGTCGGCCATTTTATTTGCCATATCTTCAAAACGTTGCTCTGCAAAAGCGAGCGGACGAAATAATGTTGCTAATATACAAATAAAAAATAGCTTTAAAGAAAATTTCATGCTTAATGGAATCCTGTTGACAGTTAACTGTGATATTTGTTCAATGCTGCTATTTGGAACATTCATTAGAGAGTTTAATTGAACAACGATATCCGGTAAGGAGAAGTGTTCGATGTTATCATCAATTAAATTGTGTAAATTTCTATCAAGCAACATGGATTCTTAGAGAGGGTAGGCGTAGTGATAGTATGGCAAAGCCTTATAAAATAGCCATGTTTATATAAAATTGTTTTTATCATAGGGTATCTGTAAAAGTGTAAAGTTTAAAATAACAAAATCTTCATCCCAATTTAGGATGAAGATTTTAAATTTATATATTTTTTAATGCGCTAATAATATCATTGGGTTCCATACGTTCTGTATAATTTTTATTAACGTAGCATGCTGTAATATTATTATCTTGATTGATAATGTAAGTTGCTGGAACGGGTAACTGATAACTATCATCACCATTTAAAGTAGGAATATCAAAACCCCATTGTAAGTAATAGGGGCGTAGCTTTTCTATAACGGTCATCACTAAGCCGTACTTGTTTGCTATGGTATTGCCAACGTCGCTTAATACCTCAAACTTTAATTGGTGTTTTTCAATGGTGCTTATTGAATTATCGGGAGTCTCCGGGCTAATGCCTATTAAATTTGCACCAAGCTGTTGTATCTCAGGGAGAATATCGTTTAGTGCTTTAAACTGGAGATTGCAATAAGGGCACCACCCACCGCGATAAAAACTGAGCACAACTGGCCCTTGTTCTAGTAATTGAGATAGTTTTTTTTGTTCGCCGATGGCGTTGGGTAATGTGAAATCAATTGCGCTGTCGCCGGTTTGTAGTGCATTTTTTGCAGTATCCGACGCCATTAGCTGTTCGAATGAATCCATAATATCCTGTTGTATTTTTTCGGGTTGGCTGGCAATAAACTGTTTGGTTAATTCTTGTGTTTTTTGTAGTAAAGTCATCATCTATCCTTTTATTATCTAAACGAGTGGTTTGATATTATTCTTATCTAACCAATTGGTCAAGTATGGGTTGTATTTATTTTAAAACTTGAAATATTAGTATCTCATTGTTTTTATTGATTTATTAATTGAATTTTTCAGATTACTAATATTGTGTTGACATTAGAGTTAATTAAGATGATATTTATAACTTATTAGTTAGATTTGGTAGGTTTTAAATGGCTCGAAAAATAGAGTTCGATCGTGATGTTGTATTAGATAAAGCAATGAATTTATTTTGGGAAAATGGTTATGAGGCAACTTCAATGGCTGAATTGGAACAGCGTCTCGGTATTAATAAATTTAGTATTTACAACACTTTTGGTAATAAGCGGGCATTGTATTTAGCCAGTTTAGTGCGTTATGAAGAGCAGATGTTTAGCCAATTATTGGCCTCATTAACGGATGACGGTGGTGGTTTAGCTGCAATTGAACGTAGTTTGGATTTTTTAGAACAAACTATGCAGCAATATCCAAAGAAACGTGGTTGTTTCATGTTAAATGCCGGTACAGAATTAAGTAATGTTGATTCTGATGTTAATTATTATGTCCAAAGCATGAACAGAAAGCTTGAAGATGGATTTTATCAAGCATTAATGGTCGCTCAGCAGCGCGATGAAATTTCATCTACTTTAAATCTACAAGAGTTTGCGCGGTTTATGTTGACGTTATATCAAGGAATGGTGACGGTGACTAAAGTTGAACAAGATGTTCGAACAAGCATTAGTAGTATTCGTTTTGTAAAGCAATTATTACGTCAAAAAAATTAACGTCTCGTTTTAGTGCTTGTTTTGTTAATTTTTTAATGAATGGTTTAGGCCGCTTTTTGATCCAGCATAATCATTGATGCTTGTTGGTATTTAAGTTCAGCCAGATGTGTTAATTGGATAAGGCTTTCGGACTCTATGTTTAATAGTGGCCATACTGAGTTGTGGATTGGTAAAGTGTCATCAAAAGATAATGGCTTTTCAATTAAGTTGGCAATGGCATTTGCTAAATGAATGATAGCAGACTCTATTTTATAGTTGTTGGCATTTTGTGGTTGGTGATGAAACAACGTCGTTTCAATTAACATTTCATGTAAGTTCCATTTTTGTAATAATGTCGCTCCGACTTCATCATGAGTAAAGCCCATAATTTTGAACTCGAGATCATCCCCTTGTATTTCTCTGGAAAGCATTTTTTTTATTAGGCTTTCGCATAATTTTGGTTGTGCCACATATAGCACTAATTTCCCTATGTCGTGAATTAAGCCTGCTATGTAAATTCGGTCAGTATTTTTTATTTTAAGTTCAGTTGATATTACACTAGCTGCTGTAGCGCATGCTAAATTGTGCCGCCAAAAATCTTCTGCTGTCACTAAGCTCATAGGCGAGTGATTAAATTGGTTTATCATTTTAGTTGCGATAACAAAATTACTTAATTCTCTTGTTCCTAAAATATTAATAGCTTTAGGTATGTCATCTATAGGACTTGGAAAATTATAATATGAGCTATTAATTATTTTTAGCAACTTTACGGTTAACGCAGCATCTTGCATAATTAAACTAGAAATTTGCTCGATAGTGCTGTTGGGATCATCCATTAAAGAATTTAATTGGATAACAATCTCGGGTAATGAAAACAGTTCAATATTATCATCAATTAAATGTTGTAATTTAGTATTCAGCAACATAATAGTTAAAGTGTAGCGTGTAGGATTTTAATTTTAAATTGATCAAAGTCAGTAAGGTCACGGTTACTGTAAAGTTTTAAATAACAAACGATGCCATGAAAATGTTATTACGAGAGTATAAACGAATTAAAAATAACTTGTTATTAGCTTAGTAAATTTATCCGATTTTTATTTTTTAAATACAGTCAACGTTAAGCTGTATTTTCTGTAGCAATGAATCCATACATTTAAAGTGGTTAGTTAGTTGTAAATGAGCTGTTTAATATTCAATAACGTTAGTTATGATAAATTTTTCATTAAGAGACATTTCATTCTGTAAGGTTAAAGAAATGTGGTGTTATGCCGATTAAGCCCTAAATGAACTTTATACAGATATACATTTTATGTATTGATGCGAAAGGTTAGCCGGCTATGGAATATTATTTTAAACATCAACTATTTATAGTGTTGTCCCTATTTTCATTTGTGGCAGGTTGCCAGAGTGAGCGAGAGCTTGAGTATGGTTATAATAATCTCAATCAGCTACGGGTTGCAATATTACCCGATCAAAATAAAACTGCCATGAGGCACCAGTATGAGCCCTTGTTGGATTACCTTAGTAAAACCACAAAATTAGAAACTACATTAATTTTACCCTCATCCTACGAAGATTTACTCAATTTATTTTCACAGAAAAAAGTAGATTTAGTTTTGTTTGGTGGTGCAACGTACGTAAAAGCACATCGATTGTATGGTGCCATGCCGTTGGTAATGCGAGATATCGATAAGCACTATCGTAGTATTTTTCTCGTTAAGGCTGATAGTGGTATGAATAATTTAGCTGATTTAAAAGGTAAGGCGCTTGCCTTTGGCTCTAGGTTATCAACCAGCGGACATTATATGCCGCGGTATTTTTTAAAAGAAAAAAATATTGATGCCGAACATTATTTTAGCGATATTAAATATTCTGGTGCACATGATAAAACGGCAGAATGGGTGCGCGATGGGATAGTTGATGTTGGAGTTGCCCATTCGGGTGTTATTAGCGGAATGTACAATGATGGTCGCTTAAAAATAGGCAGCATAAAAATTATTTGGGAGACGCCAACATTTCCAGATTATGTTTGGACGGTTCAAGGGAAGCTTGCATCTATTGATAAAATTATGATTCGTAATGCCTTTATGTTGCTTAGTCTTAGGGAGCCGAATCAAAAAAAAATTTTAGATAGTTTAGGCGGTGGATTTTATTTGGATGCACACCACGAAACTTTTATTGATTTAGGCAGCATTGTGAACGACTGAAATTGTTAATATATTAAATGATAATGATATCGCCGACTAAAAATTCAACATCGATAATAAATCTCGTTTATTTGATGCTTGCCGTTATTATTTTCACATTTTTATTAATTTATTTTATTAAAGATTTTTACGATGCTGAAATAGCAAAAAAAACAACCGATGTTCAACTCGTGTTTGATAAGAATATTGAATCAGTAATGTTAATGCTTGATATTATAAAAGATACACGTTATGAATTATTAAAGAATAATAATAAAAAATCGCCCGTATCAATTAATTTAACTGATTTTGAACTAATAGAACGAGTTAAAAATACATTGCAACACCATGGTAAATTAATCTATAACGAATATACAAATCTACTTATCAGTAGATCAAATTTATTTTTAAATACATTAGCTGATGATCTTGCTTTAACAATATCTGACTTAACCAAATTACAAATTAATGAGGAAATCGATGTTGAAAATTATTTAAGTGCAGTGACACCTTCGTTTAACTTATTAACCCAATATAAACATATTCGCAAAGATGAATATCGTCATCATTTAGAACTAATTGAATCCTCAGAAAAAGATAAGTCTAAAATAGTTTTGTTTATTATTATTGTAGCAATGGCGCTTGCTTTTTACGTTGTTTTTAAGTTGTTAAAGATAATTTTAGGTTTAATTCATGAAAAAAATAAAGCTGATGAAGAATTACAGCATTATCAGGATGAGTTAGAAAATAGAGTGGCTAACCGAACATCAGATTTAAATGCCTCACTTAAAGAGTTGGAGTTAAAAAATAAAGAAACAGTTAAATCAAAATCACTGTTAATTAAAGCCAAACATGAGGCTGATCATGCCAATCAACAAAAATCAGATTTTTTAAGTCGGATGAGTCATGAATTACGGACTCCAATGAATGCTATTTTAGGTTTTGCACAATTGTTGGAAATGGAGATTTCTAATAATGATCAGATTGGTTATGTCAGTGAAATACTAACAGCCGGAAAACATTTAGAGGAAATGATAGATGAGGTATTGAATCTTTCAAAAATTGAATCAGGAAATATAGATATTAAATTAACGTCAGTACCATTATTGGAGATTGTTGAAGAAAGTATTGCTTTGGTTATACATTTATCTAATGCCAAGGGCATTGCGATTATTAATAATCTAACAGATGAGAAAAATTGCACGGTATTGGCCGATAGCTTGCGACTTAAAGAAGTGGTATTAAATATGCTCACTAATGCCATTAAGTATAACGTACAAGATGGCAGCATCACTATTAATAGAAAAATAGAAAATAATATTGTGACGGTATCAGTATTGGACACTGGTATTGGTATTGCTGACTCTGAACAATCTGATGTGTTTGAACCTTTTAATCGCATGGGTGCAGAATTTACTTCGGTAGAGGGTTCGGGGATTGGCCTATCAATAGCGAAAACTTTAATTGAATTAATGAATGGTTCAATAGGCTTCAATAGTGTTGCCGGTAAGGGGACTGAATTTTGGATTACGTTACAAAAAGTATCTCCAGCACAGTTGGATGACACTAAAGTGTTAAATCATGATGCTGTCGTGTCAGCAAATAAGCAGTATAAATTAGTTTATATTGAGGACAATAATGCGAATTTGCGTTTAGTCGAAGGTATTATCCGTAAGCAGCATAATATAACTTTGTTTTCACACGATAATGCCGAGGAGGGGCTTTTGTTGATTCGTCGTGAAATGCCAGATTTAATTATTTTGGATATTAATTTACCGGGTATGAGTGGTTTTGATGCATTGGCAATATTAAAACAAGACGATACTTTAAAGCACATCCCGGTTTATGCACTTAGCGCATCGGCAACGGCACAAAATATTGAAGATGGCTTAGTGGCTGGTTTTGAACGTTATTTAATTAAGCCGATACAGGTGAAAAATTTTATTTCGGTGATTAATGCTGAATTAAACAATGCAGCTACCAATGGTGTTGTTGATGGCTGAGCCTACTGCTTTAAGTCTTGAGGAATTGCAACAATATCAAATAGCATTGGATAAGCATGCCATTATGAGTGTTGCGGATTTAGCGGGAATCATTATTTATGTCAATGACAAATTTTGTGCTATCAGTGGTTATTCGCGAGATGAGTTATTATCAAAAAATCATAATATTATAAACTCAGGGGTTCATGAAAAGGATTTTTTTAAATTGATGTGGAGCACTATTTTATCAGGAGATACTTGGAGTGGCAATATTTGCAATAGGCGAAAAGACGGTGAGCTTTATTGGGTTGAATCATCAATTACACCAATTTTAAGTGAAAACGGTAAACCGCAAAAGTTTATATCAATTCGAACGGATATCACAGCCGTTAAAAATTTAGGAATAAAATCACTTAATACCAGCCGTCGATTAGAAAAACAACAAGCAGTATTAATGTCATTAATAACAGATAGCGCTATTTATGACTATGGCTTAACTAAAGCCTATGAAACCATTATGCATTTAAGTTGCAATACGGTTTCGGCTACTAATATGGGGTTGTGGCTATTGGATAAAAATAATGAATGTTTTGAGTGTGTGATGCAATTTTTTGATGAAACCAAGCTCTATCAACAAGGTATGAGCATTGTTAAGCAACAAAACACTAAATTCTTTAATTCAATTAAAGTTTCTCGAGTATTAACTAAAGAAAATAATATTGAGGTGTTGTTGGTTGGTGGCGTGAAAACAGATTTTTCGTTGGTTGTTCCTGTTTGGCTTAGGGCTAAACTGCTAGGTTTTATTAGTGTTGATTTGTGTGATTATGAACGAGATTGGTTTTTAGATGAATGCCAATTTTTAGTTAATATTTCCGATTTTGTTGCGCAATTTTTAGATAATTGCAAAAAGAAAGAATTGGAAATTAAATTGTTAACAGCGCAACGAATGGCTCGGTTGGGAAGTTGGGAGCTGGATATAAAAGAAAAAAAATTCTATTGGTCTGATGAAATGTATGAAATTTATGGTGTTGAGAAAGATGTTTTTATTCCAAAATATGATAATGTTTATGATTTTGTGTATGAGCAAGACAAGGACGCTATTAAAAATTTTGAATTAAATACTATGTCGGGTTTAAAGGAAAGGATTAAGTATCAAATAATACGCAATGACGGCACTAGTCGTTATCTGCATTTGAGTGGTGAAGTTTATTATGACGAAGTTAATGAGCCAAAAAAGTTATTTGGAACGATTATTGATATCACCGAGCAAGTTAGTTTAGAAAAAAAATCGGATTGGCAGCAGTATGTTTTTCATCATATATTCGATCAAGCACAAAATGCGTTGTTATTGCTGGATAGTAGCCAAAAAATAACGATGGTTAATTTAAAGTTCTGTGCATTATTTGGTTATCAGCAAGATGATGTCATTGGGGAAACGCTACAGTTTTTGTTTCAAGATGAAAATGAATATAAAAATCATTTTGATGTGTTAAATAAACTAAGCTTAATGGAGTACGCTAACCGATTTTTAGAAAATGAAATAAGCTATAAGCATAACAGTAATAGAATTATTATATCAAACACTTTTAGTAGTGTTATTCGAGCATCTGGCGATAATGGGGATGACAGTTTTTTTAATTATTTAGAAAATATCCAAGATATTACAAAGTATAAAATTTAACTACCTATGAATAAAGTACTAACTAATTTAAACCAAGCAAAATACGCCATAGTTATTAATTGTGTCGTGGTAGTGATATTAATTTTTAATCAGAGTATCGCTTTAAATATTGTTGCGGTACTTTTAAGTGGTTTTTTTTGGTGGCTGCTGTTTCATCTGAACATTCCTAATGAAGCTCCGGATATTCAAGATAAGCAACAATACGAAGATGCTGCTGAGGTTTATAATTGTCTGAATCAGGATAGTCGTTATGTCACGGAAATGTTGTCCGAAGTCGTTGATAACATGTTCCGGATTAAAACGGTGATTCAAGACGCTACTGAAAAATTAAATTTTAGTTTTTCTGGCATGTTGGATAAAAATAATAATCAGGGTGAACTTTTAACTAACATTATGCAGGTTTTATCAGCTGATGTTTCAGCTGAAGACAACAATAAGCTAAACCTTGAGCAATTTGTCGCGGAGATTAGCACTATTTTAGATGATTACGTTGGATTGTTGGTGGACATTAGCGATAAAAGTATTGGTGCTACTTATAAAATGCACGATATGGTACAACAAATGGATAACATGTTTTTATTATTAGATGATGTTCATGGACTAGCAGAGCAAACTAATTTATTAGCGCTTAATGCTGCTATTGAAGCTGCACGAGCCGGTGAGTCGGGGCGTGGTTTTGCTGTTGTTGCTAATGAAGTTAGAAATTTGTCGGTTCGTTCCCGTGAAATCAATGAACAAATTAAAACTCAAATTGGAAAAACTAAATTATCGCTTAATGGCGCAAGTGATTTTGTAGGTGAGATTGCCTCGATTGATATGAATGTGACTCTGGAAGCTAAGGCTCATATGGATGAGGTGCTAATTGATATTGCTAAATTTAATGTTATGTTGTCAGAGAGTATTACAGCATCTTCAGAAATATCAGAGTCATTAAAGTCCGATGTTAGTCATGCAGTAATTGCATTGCAATATGAAGACCTGGTTACGCAATTAAGTGATGTTTCGACAGATTTATTATCAATTGAGATCGATAAGAAGCAACAAGTGATGGATATTGTCCATCATGATAAAACTATAACGGAGCTCATTATTGTAATTAGTGACATCATGGTGAAGCTAAACAATGAACTCTCAAAGAATACCGGTAAGCAGCAAGTCGTGCAATCAGAAATGACAGAAGGTGAGATTGAATTATTTTAGGTTTTTAAATTTATATAGGTTATTAATTATGTCAGTAACAGCATCACTAACAAATGAAAATAAAGATCTTACTTTAAGCATTCAGGGCGCTTTTGATTTTAGTGTGGTTTATGATTTTAGATCGTCTTATACGCAATTTGATCATAAACCAGAATCAATCGTTATTGATTTTGGTAATACAGTTCATATTGATAGCTCGGCACTTGGTATGTTATTAAACCTGAAAAGGCATATGTCAGCCGATAATTTAGCTATCAAAATTATCAATGCACGGAGTGAAGTGAAAAAAATTTTGAGGATAGCACATTTCGAACGATTTTTTGATATTACATAACTGGAACGATAGCAGTGAAAATTTTAGTTGTTGACGATAATAAGGTTAATATTAAAGTGATTAGCCCATTTTTAACAAAATGGGGGCATACAATAATTGAATGTTATAACGGTTTAGAAGCAATAGAAAAATTTAAATCGGAGTCACCGGATCTTATTTTAATGGATATTATTATGCCTGAAATGAATGGCCGGGATGCAGCAAAAAAAATTAAAGAGTTATCGGGTGAGGTTTATACTCCGATAATTTTTGTAACAGCATTAAAATCTGAAATGGATATTGTTGATGCTTTGGAATCGGGGGGCGATGATTACATTTCGAAGCCGTTTGATAAAAATTTATTATATTCGAAAATTAAAGCTCATGAACGAATTGTTAAGTTGAATGTTGAACTGGAGAGTAAGAATAAAAAATTAATGTTATATAACCAAAAAATGCATTATGAGCAAGACTTGGTAGGACATTTTTTTGACTGGGGTCAGGATATGTGTGATATCGATCCAAACTACGTTAAGTTTTATACTTCTCCTGCGTCAGCCTTTAATGGTGATTTGTTTCTTATTCGGCGCAAACCTTCTGGTGGTTTGTATATATTGGTCGGTGATTTTACCGGGCATGGATTAACAGCCGCTATTGGTACGATTCCGGTAACGGAAATATTTTTTAGAATGGCTGAAAAAAATAATTCAGTGGTTGATATTGTTAGGGAGATTAACAAAAAATTATATCAAATATTACCAATTGAGATATTTTTTGCTGCAACAATAATGGAGGTTGATCAATACGCTCGTACTGTTAGTGTTTGGTCTGGAGGGTTTCCTGAATGTTATATCTTAGGTAAAAATAATAACTTAATAACAGTGTCATCAGAGCATATGCCGTTGGCTGTATTGGACGATAGTGAGTTTGATTCAACTATTAAGATTTACCGTATTGCAGAAGGAATGAAATTGTATTGTTGCACTGATGGTGTGATAGAGTCATTTAACGAAGCGGGTGAAATGTATGGTGATGATCGTATAAAAAAAGTGTTACTAAAAAATAATGAGGATACGGTTAAAAGTTTATTGGATGACGTTATGCTTTTTACTGGGGGAAAAAATCAAAGTGATGATATAACGGTGGTTGAAATTAGCTTTATGCCGTTAGATGACTTGGATCTTATAACTAACAATGTTTCTAAGATTGCAATTATGCCATTTTCCCTTGAGTTTAAGTTATCGGTGGATGCGATGCGTAAGCAACAATCACTAGTGCAAATTGCCGATATGCTGGGTGGTAATAATGAACTGCGACCACACAAAACTTATTTGTATACTATTATTACTGAATTATATGTTAATGCCTTAGAGCATGGCATTTTAGGACTTCAGAGTAGCGATAAAATTGCTCCTGATGCTTTTGATCTTTATTATCAAAACAAAAAAAAGGCACTAAATGAATTAAAGCTGGCTGAAATTACTATTACTCTATTGATGCCGGAAACATGTGATAAAGTTTTGATTACACTGAAACATAGTGGTAATGCCAGTACAACCAATAGTTTTAATACTAATGGAGTAGCTGATATTGATGGTGAGCAGTTATTTGGCCGTGGTTTGGATATCGTAAAGTCGTTATGTCATGAGTTTGAATATCAAGATTATGGTCGGGTAGTAAAAGCCACTTATTTAGTTTAAATCTGAGTATTACACGTTAAGAATGATTTTATTTCCTAGGGGAAAGTTACTTCTCGCAACAGTATTCTGTTCATCAACGTCACTAATGAAGTTATTTATACGACTCTTGAAATAGTTAAATTTGATATTGCTCAGTAAATTCTGTAGTTAAGCATCTCCTCGTTTTATCTCAATACCATACAAAACATCCAAGTTTGTTAAAGCACTGTTAATAATAGTCGATACATTGATATAGTTTCGATAATTATGGTTTGTCATAACATGCAATTACATAAGAAAATTATGTTTTTACTCGCGGTGTTAATATCGTTGTTTTCTCTTAGCTTTTATTCACTACCTTGTTTTGCTGAAAAAAACACTTTTGTTAATAAGAAAAATGTAAAAGCCTTATACATTCCGTTAGCCGATCACTATGCAGCATTAGTTGCTTATGAACGTTATCGTAAAAAAATGCAATATGCCAATTTTCAAATTGAAAAAATGAAAAGTTGGGATTTATTACGTGCTTATTTTCAATCGGGTGAAGTTGATATGGCATTTGTGATGAGTCCGCTGGCAATGGATATGTATAATAAAAAACCAAATTTTAGCTGGATAGGATTAATGCACCGCGATGGTAACGCCTTAGCCATAAATGATTTGCTTAATAAAGAATTAAATTTAGAAAAACTTCGAAAAGATCGCAAGCCTGATGCAAAAGTTGCTGAAGCTTTAAAAAAAGTATATCAGAAAAATAAGATTGCAACACAAATTGGTATGCCTCATTTGCTGGCGACACACACTGTGGTGTTATATCGATATCTAAAAGAACACGGTGTTAAAATGAGCTTATCCGCGAATATAATAAACACTGAAGTATTGGCTATTTCTCTGGCGCCACCCAAGTCACCAGCATACATCAAAAGCAAAAGTAATCGAGCCATTCCTGCTGCATTTGAACAATCGCTACCGTGGGCTGATATTGTTGAAACCGGTGGTTTTGGTAAGGTGGCGTGGTACTCAAAAGATGTTATTCCGTGGCCTAAAGGTCATGTTGAATGTATTGCATTAGCAACTCATGCTGCGATAACAAAAAAATTTAAAGCCATTAAAGAAGTTAATTTTTATATACAAAAAGCAGGTTTAGATATAGAGCGTGCACGGAATAAGGGCGGCGCGGCGCTTGACGCAATCGTTAAAATTGTGCGTAAGCACATACCTGCTCACACCCGTGAAGCCATTATTGCCAGTTTGAGCCCGTCACTTAGAGTTATCAATTATGAAAATCTGGATATCGATAAAGCAGGGTTAAAGCTTATTATGGATTTAGCGCTAGAGGGTGGAATTCTTAAAAATCCGGTGGATATTTCTGAATTTGCAGATGAACGCTTTGGAAATAATTTAAT
>VAPM010605711.1_pt1 | contig 12781 bp, 13 predicted proteins | sample 3395091 | NCBI WGS metagenome assembly VAPM01 (sample SAMN08290445, study PRJNA428436) | hydrothermal vent metagenome | isolation source: Deep-sea hydrothermal vent chimney 3 | place: Pacific Ocean: Juan De Fuca Ridge | reverse complement strand
GTGTATCAGTACATCGATGACGAGCTGACCGTGACACGCAAAGCACGGATCAAGTGGCATCTCAAGCGGTGCGGAAACTGCACAGACGCCTTCGCTTTCGAAACCCAGCTCAAAGAAAAGATTGCTTCCGCGGGAAAAACTGAGCCGCCTGCGGAACTATTTGACACCCTCAGAGCGTTACTACAGCAAGAACGCACACAACAGGATCCCGACTGCTGACGTCTGGGTCCGATATCCAGGAGATCAGCATGCAAGAGACCTCAGTCAAGGGTCACAAGTTCACGGGGGCGACCCGACCGCCCAAGACCTATTCCACGGCTCGTACGTGTGCAGCAGACAGCTGCGACACACGTCTGAGCCAGTACAACCGTCGTGAGTGGTGCTACGCCCACGCACCGACGAAGTATCCACGCCTCCGTGGACGCATCGTGAAGGCCGACGCCTGAGCAAGGCCCGGTCAAACGAACCCTGGGGAGCGTCGGTCCGCCGGCGCTCCCTTCTCGCGTCCAGAGAACGGGTCGGTTGTCGTTGCGGATCGTCCTAGTCTGGCCTCCATGAAGCGCATGCACCGAATCGTCGTCGTCACGCTCATGTCCGTGCTCGTGTTCGCGAGTGCCCTCCCGGCGTTTGGCGCATCGGACACCCCGGCGGCCGAAACGACGGATACGACGGTGATCGACAACCACGAGAACCTCAAGCCCGCGGTCCCTGCACCGCCGCCCGAGGTGGTCGACGAGGAGCAGCCATGGACGGTGCGTTTCATCTACCCGGCCATCGCCATCGCCGCCGTCCTCCTGCTCGTCGGGCTCGTGATCGGCTACAACCGCAGCGTCCGAGGTCGGTACACGGTGGTCAGGTAGCCGGTACTTGGTACTTGGTACCTGGCAACTGGTACTTGGTACCGGGTAGCTCGGTAGTCTCACTGCCATGAGCAACGTCGACTGGGGAACGGCTGCGTCGGTCGCACGCCGCTTCACCAGCACCTATCCACTCCAAGACACCTACCACGAACGTAAGTTCGCCATGCAGGCTGACGGGTACGTGGCACGGGCCTCGGAACTGGTCGCGAACGAGACCGGTCTCTCACTGCCTGGATCACCCGTCGTCGGCGTCATCTCCCGGGAGCAGTGGATCGATACGAACATCGAGTCCTTCTCGATGATGCTCGCCCCGCTCGAAGACAAGCTCGCTCGCACCACAGGGGTGACCAGATCGGTGGCGAGCAAGGTGATGGGAGCCGAGATGGGAGCGATGTTGGGCTTCCTGTCCAAGCGAGTTCTCGGACAGTACGAACTCGTCATCCCGACCGCCGACGGCGGCAACGGGGATTCGGTGTTCTTCGTTGGAGCCAACGTGCTGTCGATGGAACGCCAGCACGAGTTCAGGCCGTCACACTTCCGGTTCTGGGTGGCACTGCACGAGTGCGCACACCGTGCCCAGTTCACCGGTGTCCCCTGGATGCGGGACTACTTCCTGTCGCTCGTAGACCGGATCATCGATTCGTCCGAACCCGAACGCGGGCACCTCGCTCGCATCGTTGCCGAGCTCACCAGCAGGGACGATTCCAGCGATGACTTTCTCGGAGACGCAGGTCTCATCGGCTTGTTCGCCACCCCGGATCAGAAGGAGGTCCTCGACCAGGTACAGGCGTTGATGTCGCTGCTCGAGGGGCACGGCCACATCGTCATGGACCGAGTCGGTGCGCGCGAGATCGTCGATGTCTCCAGAATGTCCAACGTGCTCAAAGCCAGACGCAAAGACCCCAAGACGGCAGCGTTCCTGAAACTGGTCGGCATCGAGATGAAGCTCAAGCAGTACGACATGGGTGCAGCGTTCATCACACGCGTCGAGAAGCGGGCCTCCTGGGACACGCTGTCGATGGCGTGGGAATCGCCAGAAGCGCTGCCGACGCTTGCAGAGATCGAGAACGCCGACATCTGGCTCGATCGGATGAACGGATGACTTCGCCACTGTCGAGTGCCGTTGCCTCGGTGGTCGGCACACGGAGATTCGTCGTGGCACTCGGCGGGGGAGCGGACTCCGCAACGCTCCTCCACACGGCTGCATCGGTTGCACCCCAGCGGGTCCGTGCCGTGTTCGTCAACCAGGGACTCGCCGGCTCGGATCTTCTCGAACGGGCAGCCGAAGGGATCTCGAACGTGTGCGGCGTCGACCTGACGGTCCTCGCCGGTTCCGTCGACGACGGGCCGAACCTCGAAGCACGCGCCAGGGTTGCTCGCTACCTCGCGATGGAGGCAGATCTCGACGATGACGAACTGGCTCTGACCGGCCACACCGCCGACGACCAGGCAGAGACGGTGCTGATGCGACTTCTCCGCGGTTCTGGAGCGGGAGGCCTCTCGGGGATCCCGGCCGAGCGTGGACCGTGGCGCCGCCCATTCCTCGGATTCTCGAGAGACGAGCTGCGGGTCGCCGCAGGTCAACTCGGCCTCCCGTTCGCCGACGACCCCGCGAACAGCGACGAACGCTTCCTGCGATCCAGGATCCGCATGCACCTGATCCCCCTTCTCGAAGAGTCGTACGCCCCGGGCGTCGTGGACAACCTCGGGCGTTCCGGTGAACTACTCGCAGCAGACGACGCGATGATCGAGGCACTCGCTTCTGATATCGAGATCCTCGACGTTGCTGGTGAGATCGCGATCCCGCTCGCGCCGCTGCTCACAGCGGACACACCCGTAGCGTCGAGGGTGGTCCGTGGCGCGCTGCGACGCATCGGAGACGACTACCCCGGATCGATGGATGACGTGAACACGGTGCTGCGTGTGGCTACCTCGGGGCGGTCGGCGCACGTCTCCGGGCGTGTTGCAGTCAAGAGCGTGCCACCGTTCCTGGTTCTGCGCACCGGATCATGCACCGAGCCCCCCGAGCCGGTCGCGATCGATGACATCGAAGCGTTCATGTGGGGTGAGGACCGGTACCGGGTGTCCCGCTCCCGCTACCCGACACCCGTCACGACGACAGGGCGGTTCAGCGTCGTATCCACCGGTTCGGGCGAAGGGCCGGTGGAGGTTCGCAGTGTTCTCCCCGGCGACCGGATCGACCTGGGGAACGGGGCAACACCCGTCACCGAGGTACTTCGCGATGCCGGAGTTCCCGCCAATGATCGGCAGTGTTGGCCCCTGGTGACGGTTGGTGGCATGATTGCGGGTGTCCACGGTGTGCGAAACGCGTCGTGGGCAACGCCTCACAACGGCGATACGGTCCTGATCATCGAACGGGAAGTGCATACGTGAAGATCGGAAAGGAGTTGATCTCCGCCAAGGAGATCGACGAGAAGCTCGCCGAGATGGGAGCAGCGATAACGCAGGACTACCGGGGGAAGAACCTGCTGCTCATCGGGATACTCAAAGGGGCGTTCGTCGTCATGGCGGACCTCGCCAGATACATCGACCTCCCCGTCGAGTTCGACTTCATGGCGATATCGTCCTACGGGTCGGCAACGAAGAGCTCCGGCGTCGTGCGGATCCTCAAGGATCTCGATCAGGAGATCGCCGACCGCCACGTCCTGATCGTCGAGGACATCGTCGATACCGGGTTGACGTTGTCGTACCTGCTCAGGAACCTGGCGGTGCGAAAGCCTGCAAGTCTGTCACTCGCGGCCCTCATCATCAAGGATGGAGTCGAGAGGCCGCCTCTCGACATCAAGTATGAGGGGTTCCACATCCCACCGAAGTTCGTCATCGGCTACGGGCTCGATTTCGAAGGGAAGTACAGGAACCTGCCCTACATTGCCGAAGTAGAAGGCATCGACTGAGACAGACGCTGGCAAGTTTGACAGATGTTTGGCGTACCATCCGCCTACCAGGACCGAACCCGCCGTTCGGATCCAAGAGAACTGTAGAGGAGCACCGTGAACCGCACTGCGAGAACCATTCTCGTATATCTGGCCGTCATCTTCGTTGTGGTGATGGCGTTCCAGGTGGTGTTCAACCAGGCAACTCAGCCTGAGGAGCTCACCATCAACGAGTTCACCGGGTACCTTGAAGCCGGTGGGATCGAGGGCGAAGTGGTCCTGATGGATCGCTCGAACGAGTTGACGGGCACCTTCAGCTCGAGCGGTGAGACGAAAGACTTCATCGTGACGTACCCGAAGGAGTACTCGCCCGAGATGACGACACTCCTCAAGGAGTCCGGCGTCGAGTTCCGTGTCGACAGTCAGGAACCAACCCTGTTCATGTGGTTCCTGACCTCGATCCTTCCCTACATCCTCATCTTCGGGCTCTTCATCTTCATCATCATGCAGATGCAAGGTGGGGGCAATCGTGTGATGCAGTTCGGCAAGTCGAAGGCCAAGCTTGTCTCGAAGGACTCGCCCAAGGTGACGTTCTCCGACGTGGCCGGTGTCGCGGAGGCCGTCGAGGAACTCGAAGAGATCAAAGAGTTCCTCGCATCACCCCAGAAGTTCCGCGCCATGGGAGCCAAGATCCCCAAGGGTGTCCTGTTGTACGGTCCTCCCGGGACCGGCAAGACGTTGCTCGCACGTGCCGTTGCAGGGGAAGCCGGAGTGCCGTTCTACTCGATATCGGGTTCCGACTTCGTCGAGATGTTCGTCGGCGTCGGTGCCTCGAGAGTCAGGGACCTCTTCGACCAGGCGAAACAGAACGCACCTTCGATCGTGTTCATCGACGAGATCGACGCCGTCGGACGTCACCGTGGTGCAGGCCTCGGCGGTGGCCACGACGAGCGGGAACAGACCCTGAACCAGCTTCTCGTCGAACTCGACGGTTTCGACGTCAAGTCCGGGGTCATCGTCATAGCGTCGACGAACCGCCCCGACATCCTCGACCCTGCGCTGCTGCGTCCGGGACGTTTCGACCGTCAGGTCGTCGTGGACCGACCAGACCTCAAAGGCCGTGGCCAGATCCTCGAGGTTCACTCCAAGGGGAAGCCGCTTGCAGACAACGTCGAACTCTCCGTTCTCGCCAGGCAGACCCCTGGATTCACTGGAGCTGACCTCGCGAACCTCATCAACGAGGCAGCGATACTTGCAGCACGGTTAGGCGACGACGAGATCACCATGAAGCATCTCGAGGAGGCCATCGAGCGGGTGATCGCAGGCCCGGAGCGCAAGTCACGCGTCATGTCTGAATCCGAGAGGAAGATCACCGCGTACCACGAGGGTGGTCACGCCCTGGTCGGGTACGCCCTGCCGAACGCCGATCCGATCCACAAGGTGACGATCATTCCTCGTGGCAGGGCCGGTGGCTACACGATGGCGCTACCCGTCGAGGACAAGTACTACGTGCGGCGGTCCGAGCTCATCGACCAGCTCGCCATGCTCCTCGGTGGGCGCACTGCAGAGGAGTTGATCTTCATCGACCCCACGACCGGTGCCTCCAACGACATCGAGAAAGCAACGTCGATCGCCCGCAAGATGGTCATGGAGTACGGCATGAGCGACAAGCTCGGACCCCTCCAGTACGGCAAGCCCGAAGGCGAAGTCTTCCTCGGCCGTGACTACGCCAAGAACCAGGACCTCTCCAACGAGGTCGCTGCAGCTGTCGACGAGGAGATCCGTTTCCTCATCACCCAGGCACACGAAGAAGCCAGAACCATCCTGACCACCCACGAAGACGCCCTTCACCGGATCGCTGAAGCGCTCATGGAGAGGGAGACGCTGAGGGCAGGAGAGATCGCAGAGATCTTCCACGACGTCCCCAAGTGGGAACACGCTGAGGACGGGAGCATCCGCCTCCGAGCACCCGACGGTGTGACGTCGATCACTCCCGGCTACGCCGCTCGCACCGACCGAACCGACGGGTTGTCATAGCACCGTGAGATCGTTCACCTGGGCTGTCCGGGGACGCGTCCTGCGGCTCGAGACGCCACTGATCATGGGCATCGTCAACGCGACACCCGACTCGTTCTCCGACGGTGGCGACCGCCTCGACCCGGACCTTGCGATCGCTGCAGGTCTTCAGATGGTCCAGGACGGAGCCGCGATCGTCGACGTTGGTGGCGAGTCAACGAGACCAGGAGCCTCCGCGGTTTCGGCTGAAGCCGAGATCGCACGTGTCGTCCCGATCGTCGAGGCACTCTCGGCCGAAGGTGCCGTCGTTTCCGTCGACACGTCCAAGGCAGCCGTCGCTTCTGCATGTATTGCAGTGGGCGCCTCGATCGTCAACGACGTGACCGCCCTCGGTGACCCTGCAATGGCCGCCGTGTGTGCAGAGTCCGGCGTCGGTATCGTGTTGATGCACATGGCAGGCTCACCACGAACGATGCAGAACGACCCGGTCTACACCGACGTCGTCGCCGACGTCGCCTCCTTCCTCGAACAGCGTGCATCATTGGCAGTGGCTGCAGGCATCGACCCCGCATCGATCTCGATCGATCCGGGTATCGGCTTCGGCAAGACGGTCGAGCACAACATCGAGCTGATACGGAACCTGGGCACCTTCGTCGCGATGGGGTATCCGGTGACGGTGGGAACGAGTCGCAAACGATTTCTCGAAGAGATCCTTCGACCGTTTCGGGAAACGACGCCGCCGAAAGATCGCGATCACGCGACTGCCGCGACGATTGCATTGGCGGTGAGTCGCGGCGTGCAGGTCATACGGGTCCACAATGTTCCCCTTGCGGTCGATATAGGCCTGACGGCCAACGCTATGGTGACGACGGAGGACCATGAGCAAGAAGACAACCGGGCTTGAGCCGCGAGCATTCCACTGGGTGATCAAGGATCGCCTCGCGGTCTCTGAGCGTGTCGGGGGGTACGGATTCCAGCATCGCCGTGTGCGACGCGAGGAAGAGATCCTCTGGCTCCAGGATCACGGGATCAACTCCGTGTTGAGCCTTCTCGGCTCCAACCAGAACTCAACGGCGTACGAGTTCGCCGGTCTTGCATTCTCGTCGTACCCCGTGGAGCCGGACATCGAACCGGAGAAGGCCGAGCAAGTCTTTGCAGCCATCGCTGCGGCACTCGCTCCGCCAGACGCTGTGGTCCTCGTCCACAAGGACACGATCGACGACACACTTGCAGGCCTTCTCGCCGGGTACCTGATCTACTCAGAGATGCTCGACGATCCCATCCTCGCCACGGACGTCATCCAGCGGATCCTCGCCAGGGCCATCGGCCCTGAAGGGCGACGACTGATCCCCGCGCACTGACCGGCGTGGCTCTCTCATACGTCGGGATCGGTTCGAACCTCGGGGACAGATCGGCGCTCCTCGTGGCAGCACTCGAAGGACTCAGACGTCTCGGTACCGTCGTTGCGGGATCTCCCGTATACGAGACGGCGCCCATCGGCAACGTCGAGCAGGATGCCTACCTCAACGCCGCTGTCGCCCTCGAGACCGACCTCGATCCAGAGAGCCTCCTCGGCGAGCTATTGGCGATCGAACGATCACACGACAGGGTCCGTGACGTGCGATGGGGACCGCGGACCCTCGACCTCGACCTGCTCTGGTACGACAGCCAAACGATCGACGTACCGGGCCTCGCGGTCCCTCACCCCGAGATCAGGAACCGCCGGTTCGTCCTCGTGCCCCTAACCGACATCGACCCGGCACTCGGAGACACCGCAGGCCTGTACGCCGACGCCCTTGCAGGGGTCGCCGACCAGCCGATCAAGAGGATGACCGGGCCGCTCCACGGCGACGGCACCCGCTGGTTGGTCGGTCTCGAAGACGCGATCGCTCTTGCCCGCGACGGCTCGACGTGGACGTTCAACGTCCATCAAGACTGGGCGAACACGTCCGGGGACGTCTTTGGTGCGTACGCTGTGGCCGCTGCGCTCCTGTGCGTGCGAGACGTCGCTCCCGACATGGCACCCGTATCACTCGTCCACCGCTTCCTGAACGGAATACCGGTGGGCAGCACCGGGTCGATCACTGTCGAGGTGGACCGTCGATCGCCGCGAGCCATCGACGCGACCGTGTCGAGCGATGTCAACGGAGTGCGGGTCGGCCGTACGAACATCAGCGCCGTTGCCAGCTTCCCCGAACTCGAAGAGAGTCCCGAACCCCCTCAGGTTCACGGGATAGCCTCCGCCACCCCGATCGACCAACTCACCCGCCGCCTGGGGTTCACGATCGGTGCGTCAGCGCTGAACTGGAGGCCACTCGAGAACTGGGAGGCACCCGACATGGCTGGTGGCGATGAACCGGTCGTGCGCCTCTGGAGCCCGAACATCGCCCTCGGCTGGGACGACCCGTACCTCGTCGCAGCGGCACTGCTCATGCCGATCGACGCGGGCGTCTGGCCCGCCATCATGCACACCATGGGCAGGCTGCCCGACGGCCCACCCGTTTACACACCTACGATCGAGCTCTCAGCCCACTTCGCAGATCTCCGCTCACATGACCGGTTCCATCTTGCAGAGGCACGCATCGACCACCGGACCGCGTCCGCCGCGTTCGGGGCTGTGCGCATGTGGGGCATGGATGGGACGTACCGGGCCATCGGCCACTCGAGGAACCTGGTGAGGTCGGCGTACCGCGGGTAGAGCGTTCCTCGCGATGTGGGACAGTCACCATCCCGTACGCCCTGGTTCCGCTCTAGCCTTGCACCTGGACCGATACCCGATCAAGGATCGGAGCCTTGTGAACATCGCCCTCTATGGAACCGGCAGAGCAGCTGGGGCCCTCGGCATCGCGCTCACGAACGCCGGCCACGCCATCGTTGCTCTCGACGGTCGGTCGCGAGCCGGCATCGAAGCACTCGCCGACCTCATCGACGTCGAGGTCGGGGAGCCGGACCTGCGCATCATCGCGGTATCGGACGACGCCATCGAACAGGTCGCCACGACGCTCGCAGGCACAGGGCCGAAGATCGACACGGTCCACGTCTCGGGTGCAGTGTCGATCGATGCTCTCGGAGCGCTGGCGTCGACGAGCGTGCAAGTGGGCTCATTCCACCCGCTCCAGACCCTGCCCGATGCCCGCAGCGGAGCAGAGCGCCTGGCCGGGGCGTGGATCGGCATCACCGCAGACGAGCCGCTGCGCCGACGACTCAACGACCTCGCAACCTCGATCGGGTGTCGACCGTTCGACGTCGATGATGCGGCCAAGCCGCTATACCACGCTGCTGCTGCGGCGACGGCGAACTTCACGCTCGCGGTCCTCGATCTCGCAAAGGATCTCTTCGAAGCCGCAGGGATTCCTTTCGACACCGCGCGGCCTCTTCTCGAAGCGACCGTCGCGAACGCGTTCGAGCTCGGGCCTCGCGGTGCGCTCACCGGCCCGATCGCTCGGGGAGACGTCGCTACGGTCATTCGCCAGACCGCCGCCGTGCGCGACGCGCTCGGCGAGCGATCTGGCGACTTCGAGAGCCTCGTGGGGTTGACCGCCCGTATGGCGGGAACCGACGATCGTTTCACCGGAGCTCTCGGATGAAGGTTCTCCGCACGTTCAGCGACGTTCGCGAGCTCACACACGGGTCCATCGGTCTCGTGCCCACGATGGGGTACCTCCATGAAGGTCACCTCGCGCTCATCGATGAAGCAGCCGAACAGTGCGACACGGTCGTGGTGTCCGTCTTCGTGAACCCCCTCCAGTTCGACGATGCAGCAGACCTCGACACGTACCCCGATGACCTCGAACGCGACGTCGAACTTGCCTCCCGCCACGGTGCCGATCTCATCTTTGCCCCGGACGTCACCGAGATGTACCCGGCCCGCCAGCGAACGACGGTGACCGTCGCCGAAGTCACCGACGCAATGGAGGGCGAACACCGACGGGACCATTTCGTGGGTGTCGCAACGGTCGTTGCCAAGCTCTTTTCAGGTGTCCACCCGGATGTGGCGTACTTCGGGAGGAAGGACGCACAACAACTCGCCGTCGTGACGACCATGGCCAGGGAACTGTCCATGCCCGTAGAGGTCGTCGGCCTTGCGACCGTCCGCGAGATGGACGGGCTTGCGCTGTCGTCGAGAAACACGAGGCTGACCGGAACCGAGCGACGTCACGCCCTGACGCTGTCGCAGGGCTTGTTCGCTGCGGCACGCCGATTCACCGAAGGGGAACGCCGATCAGCACCGCTCGAATCGGCGGTGCGCGACATCGTCGTTGGGTCAGCGGGGGTCGAACTCGAGTACGTCACCGTTGCAAACGCGTCCACAGCGGAACCGATCGACGCCGTTGCCGGCTCAGCGTTCCTCGCACTCGCTGCACGTGTTGGATCGGTCAGGCTCATCGACAACGTGTTCATCGACGGAAGTACCGGTACCGTCGACACGGGAGTGAGGCTCGAAGGCCCGAGCATCGTGTACGGAGGAGACGACCCATGCTGCTGACCATCGACGTTGGGAACACCCAGGTCGCTCTGGGAATGTTCGACGATGAGGATCTCATCGGGCACTGGCGTCTCTCGACGCACCCCGATGCCACGACCGATGAAGTCCGTTGGCAGATGGCGGGCATCCTCGGCGTAGACGGCTTCACCCAAAGTGACATCCGCGGTGTTGCGATCTCGAGCGTCGTACCGGCAGTCACCACGGCCCTGCGGCGCGTGATACCCCACATCGCCTCCGGCGACGTCGTCATCGTCGGACCGGGAACACGGACGGGGATGGCGATCGAGATCGACAATCCGAGAGAGGTCGGTGCCGACCGGATCGTCAACGCTCTTGCGGCACGGGAACGTCACGGCCATCCAGCCGTCGTCGTCGACTTCGGGACCTCGACGAACTTCGACGTCGTCGGTCGGCAAGGCGCCTATCTCGGAGGTGCGATCGCTCCAGGCGTTGCCATCTCGACCGACGCCCTTGTCTCTGGCACAGCGGCGCTGCGACGCGTCGAGTTCGATGAGCCCCGCTCCGTCATCGGAAGAGGAACGGTCGAGGCGATCCAGTCGGGTGCCTTGTACGGCCATGCAGGACTCGTCGACGGCATCGTCGAACGGATCGCCGTCGAACTCGGTGGCGATGTGACGAGGGTGGCAACAGGGGGCCTTGCCTCTACCATCGTGCCGCACTGTTCCAGCGTCGATACGATCGATCCATATCTGACACTCGAAGGGCTGCGGATCATCTACAACCTCAACCAGGACGACGCATGACAGACGACGCAGTTCCCGGGGACCCTCTCGACGACGCAGACGCACTCGACGCCCATCCACTGACCCGTGAGCGGCTCGCCAAGTACCGCGCACACATGGACAACGGTGGCTTCCCCTACAGCTTCTCGAGAACCCACACGGCAGGTGAACTGCACGAGCGGTTCGACGGTCTCGAGCCGGGGACGGAAACCGATGAGGTCGTTACCGTCGCGGGCCGTCTGATGAACACACGGGTGATGGGGAAACTGGTCTTCGCCGTCCTCAGCGACGTGACGGGCACGATCCAGCTCTTCGTCGACAAGCGCACGCTCGGAGACGACGGGTTCGCAGCATTCCTCGAACTCGATGCCGGCGACTGGGTCGGGGCGACCGGTGCCGTCCTCACGACGAAACGTGGCGAGGTGTCGGTCCGGATCACCTCGTTCGAGCTGCTGCAGAAAAGCCTCCGTCCGATGCCGGACAAGTGGCACGGCCTCAAGGACGTCGAAGCACGCAGCAGGCAGCGGTACCTCGACCTGATGGCCAACCCTGACTCCCTGGCGACAGCCATCACACGGTCCAAGATCATCTCCGAGCTCAGACGCCAGTTCGAGGACAGGGGCTACATCGAGGTCGAGACACCGGTTCTCCTTCCTCAGGCCACTGGTGCCACGGCGCGACCCTTCGCGACGCATCACAACGCCCTCGACCTCGACATGTATCTGCGCATAGCGACTGAGCTGTACCTCAAACGCCTCGTCGTTGGGGGACTCGAACGTGTCTACGAGATCGGGCGTATCTTCCGCAACGAGGGGATCGACAGCTCCCACAACCCCGAGTTCACGATGCTCGAGTCGTACGAGGCCTACGCCGACTACGACGACATCATGGTGCTTGTCGAAGACGTCGTGGCGGCGTGCGCAGTGGCTGCAACGGGATCCTCCATCATCGAGTACCAGGGCAGAGAGCTGAACCTCGCCGGGCCGTACCGGAGAGCAACGATGCTCGACCTGGTGTGCGAGGCCTGCGGTGAGGACATCGACTACGACACCGACCTCGAGACGTTGCGACCGATCGCTGAGGGTCACGGGATCCAAGGAGAGGACCACTGGGGACAGGGCAAGTTCGTCGAGGCACTCTTCGACGTGCTGGTCGAGTCGTCCCTGTGGGAACCGACGTTCGTCACCGAGCACCCCGTCGAGATATCACCACTGTCGAGACAGCACCGCTCGAAGCCGAACGTCACGGAACGATTCGAGTTGATCATCGCCGGGTCGGAGTACGCCAACGCCTTCAGCGAACTGAACGACCCGTTCGACCAGCGGGCCAGGTTCGAGGCCCAGGCAAGAATGAAGGCAGCCGGTGACGACGAGGCACACCCGATCGACGAGGACTACATCCGGGCGCTCGAGTACGGGCTACCACCGACCGGTGGGCTCGGGATCGGCGTCGATCGGCTCGTCATGCTCCTCACCGACAAGCACCACATTCGCGAGGTCATCCTCTTTCCCACCATGCGCCCCGAGGCCTAGAGCGGCCGTTCGCGTACCGGGCTCGCGGGCTCGCAGGCCCCCCTCGCTCGCAGACTCGCTTGTCCCTGAGCCGTTGCCGTACCGGGCTCGCGGGCTCGCGGTCCCCCCTCGCTCGCAGACTCGCTTGTCCCCCCTGAAGGGGGGACGGCAGGAACTTGTATCGGGAAGCGATGTCGGGTTCTTCGGTCCTCCTTTCAAGGAGGACGGGCGAGGAGCGTTAGCGACGAGCCAGGAGGATGGGGGCTCGAGT
>VAPM010037018.1_pt1 | contig 12783 bp, 12 predicted proteins | sample 3395091 | NCBI WGS metagenome assembly VAPM01 (sample SAMN08290445, study PRJNA428436) | hydrothermal vent metagenome | isolation source: Deep-sea hydrothermal vent chimney 3 | place: Pacific Ocean: Juan De Fuca Ridge | reverse complement strand
CATCGCCGGATCAGTAACAAAAGCAAGGGCGATTGAGGATGCAGTCTTATATTTATCCGGAATCCCCATCTTATCTACGATGTCACCTTCATAATCAGGACGCTGACTGCCAGGGGCCGGGAATGCTTCTCCTATAAATGCTTCGCCTGACACCTTAAATGGTTCATACCATGGATCACTGGTCTTATAATCATGGCCAATGGGGGCGACTGCCGCTGCCTGGAAGGCTCCAAACGGCCGAGCTGCCCACATAACAGGTTTTACTACATCCTTCACGGCGGCCTCACCTGATTGCGACAAGGTTGAGCGCAACGCCGCCTTGCCAACATCAAGTATTGTTGGTTCAGAAACATATTTGCTGAATCGATTTGGTTCAGCGTATTTTTCAAACCTATTTGGCATTTACACCCTCCGGAATATATCCGAATACCTTCTTGAATTCTGCTTGTGCTTCTGGTGATGGATCAGATAAAAGTTCTTTTATCGCATCCGGCGGCGCTTCTGGCGATTTAGGCTGCTTTTTCAAGTCTTCTTGGAATTGATACTCGCCCTGGCCGTAAAAGTAATTTGTCCATGAATCGTGATATTGTAGAAGTTGAGTAGCGATATCAAGTATTTTGGGATCATACTTGTTTATCCCCTGGCGTTCAGCCTCCTGCCGGACAAGTAATTCAAATTCAGGCTGTAATTTGATTAATTGTTTCCGCTTCGAATGTAACTGACTTTCTGTTCTGATTGAATAACGCACATCGTTAAAATAATTGTGCTTATCCTCATTCTTCGACTTCTGTAAATATGTCCTTAACTTCACCACATCCTGCTGGCCAAGGCCATGGCCAAGCTCCCGGTCAATTTGGTATGGCTCCTTTATCTGGCCGCTATCAATTTTACCATAAAGCCCAACAACCACACGTGGATTTGTCTTGAATTCGCGCTTTTTAATCCCATCAAACATGCGGCGCTTTGTCTCCCCATCTAAAGAGGATTCACCAATAAGCCGAGCAGCGGTTATAAGGTCGTTGCCCATAATTGATTTATTTATCTTATCTGACCACGCTTCCCTGGATGCGGCTTGTTCCCGTGCCGCTACTTCACGCTGCTGGTTATATTCACCATCAAATACAGTCTTAACAAACGCAGCCTGCCGCAGGTCAAGGCCCATTCTCTTTATGTTTTTGGGGTCACTTATATACTGGCTGGCCTTGAGCGGGTTCCCTTGGAACTTATCTGATATTTTCTGGTAAGCTGAAGTTGTAAGATTATCCTTCACCGCCGCCTGGGCCTTCGCAAGCAGCATATTCCTTGTTTTCTCTTGCAGACCAGGGAGTTTATTCTCTTTCTCAAGTAAAGAAAGCGCCTTCTTCGGATCATCATGAATTAACTGATTCGTGAAATTAGTCCACGCCTCATTCTTGAATGAAAGACCATTTACAACTGCATCCTGTGAATTAATTAAACCGGTTGCAATGTTGCTTTTGAGTATATCAGCGTTTTTTTGGATATATTCACTCACCCCTTCCTCGTCCGGGGATCTGGCAGAAAGAGCCATGAGGTTGTTCCGGTCTTCAATATAAAGACCTTTAGAATGCTCAATCTCTTTCTTGCGAATGACATTGTTCAAGGCCATGGCACCATGAGCCGTAACCTTCTGGAAGATTGGTTTAAATGCGTCACTTACCCTGTTTGACGGGGAAAGTTCAGCGTATTTGTCCCGTAGCGCCTCCACGTCTTTCTTGTAAGATGGTATGAAATCGGTATAATCATTCCGCTGCTCATAAGACAGTTTAAGGTCTGAAATATCTTTTTGCAGACCGATTGTGTTACTTGTCAATACGGCTTGATCACGAGCGGCTGTTATCTGCTCACCAATCTTCTCAAGTTCACGGCCGGCAGTACCAAGGGTGCCTTGGCCAAGGCCTGGATTAACTCGGCCGGACAACGGGACTGAAGCACCACCACCAATTAGGCCGCCGCTTATATTCGCCTGTGGGTTATATATTGGTACCTGCATATTATAACCTGCCGAATCCGTTAATTAATGAAGTAAAAGCGTTCATATTCCCACGGTTCTTCATAACAGAGCCTTTATATTCATCCACATTGGCACCTGCCAGTAATGACATCGCCTTTACACGCCCGGAATACAAGATAGACCTTGAACGTAAACGCCCTGAGAGTCTGGTAGTCAATGCATCCGTTTCAATCGCCGCGGCAGTGCTTGACATAACCTCCAGGGGGCTGCCGGATGTTATCACAACCCCGCTCTTTGCATAACTCACTTTCTGCCGGCCAAGTAATCTTGCCCCAGCTCTTCGTGTCTGGAACTCTGCAATAGCGGCGGATTCACGCTCAAGATATGAATTATATTGTGCTTCATCCAAAGATACCTGCGCACCTTCTCGATTAAGGGATGCATTATATTGAGATAATACATTTTCGGATTGTCCGTCCTGGAATGCCCCATAAGCCTGCAAGCCAATGCCAAGCAAAGACATAACATCACCGAAACCACCTTTGTTCTCAGGCATTAGTTGTTTGTCCTTGATGTTGAGATTATACCAAGAATAGTACAGGGCAAAGGCTTATCCTGCTGCATCATAATTTGTAGGCCGTCCTCATAACCTTTCGGGAATGGTAATTCTTTATCACCACTGAAAAGGCCAAGCGGATGATCCATTAATGAACCATCACGGCGCCATGTTATTTCGTCAAGATGCTCTTCGTCCGGCCCAACATTTAAACCTGCCGTATCCATAAGCCTTGCGGTAACCTTGATAACCCGGCCAGTTTTGCCTTGGGCGCTTCCGTCTCTTGACCCAACATCCAACCGCATAGTCTTTACCGTCGATTTAAACGGATAACCCACATGAACTAAAGAGGCCGCATAATCCAAAGTAATCTCACCGTTAGACACAACAGGATTAGGGGCAATTACTCCGCCATCAGCCAGAACAGCGACAGTTTCACCTTCTAAATGTGAAAGCCCTGAAATCACCGTTGCGGGGGTGGCGTTATAAGTAAGGCCGGCATCAACAAAAAATGAATCATCTATGGTTGCCGTCTCACTTAATCCGCCCCGTAATCGCTCAATATACCGTGTCGTCTGACCATTTATGTAGCGTTTAACAACTACCCACACCTCGTCACGGTCAGAGATGCCGGGGACAGAGGCAACAGATTCTACTTGCGCCTGTGTGCCGGATGAATCAGAGCTCCCGCCAAGAATATGACGATGCCAAGCAATTACGTCTTGGTCTCTCTGGTAGGTCAGGCCAAGAAGCGTGCCATCACCACGAACCAACCAAAGTATTGAATCCGGCTCCTGCTGGAATGCCATATCAACGATATCGGTTTGTGTAATATGCTCTGCTAACAGGGTCAAATCAGGGGCAACATACGAATCAGACTGAAACTCGTAGATGAATTGCCGCACCTTGCGCCTGGCACGCTGAACAAAAAGAACCAGGTCTGAAATCCTTAATGCCATCATATCCGCAGAACCATATGTGGACTGCCGGACAATACGCACATTAGTTGGCGTGATTGCATCATTTAAATTATTAGAGGTAATCGTAAATTCACCGCCAACAGTGCCGCAGGCAAGAATCTTACCTGGAGACAGCCAAAGTATTTTATTCACTCGGTCGGTAGCGATTGTATAATTCAGGGCGCAATAATCATAGACATCACCGGTTGTCCCCCCTGTCTCCGTTGAGTTAAAAAACAATCGCATATCGGCGTAATTTGTCGCACCGGTGCGACTGGCCCATATTGTTTGCGGGGTATTACTTGCGCCTGCGAACCAACACCGTTGCTCGTAGAAACACACGCATGTCGGGTAATTAGAAGCAGACCATGGAGAAGTAGTGTTTTCATCCCAAATGAATGAAATATCTGATATTGTCCAGTTTGTATGATCGAAACGGGCCAAGATAGCAGGAGGATGGTTCTTGTGGACAATGTATAAATCATCGCCGGTCTGTGCGAATTGCAACTCCTCAAGCTCTGACTCCAGGTATGTAGTTGTAACCTCATATGGGACAGAATTACTTACAACAACTCCCCAATTACCAGCCGAATCATGCGAGTAAAAACGGATATAATTCTCACCAATCTCCAAGATGTAAGTCTGGATATTGGAAAACTCAAAATCAAAAAGCCGTACCGTTTTGGTAACGTCTTTTACTTCTGCCACAAATTCGGTACCACCACGCCGGGAAATACCACCGTGCGGGAAGATGAGAAAATTCTCTAATCGCTCAACACCATTGTGGTATTTAGCCAGGTCAGTTCTTGCCGCCAGCCGGGGGGTTAATTCTCCAGCTGTAAAATTTGATTGAATAGCAGTAGCGCGCGGCATTATCTTGCACCAGTCCACAAGTTGGCATCAAGGAGATCAGGTGTCCCCTCTTGAGCATCAGATGAACGAGCAGCACGAAGACGCATCTCGTATAATGCCATCATCTCCTGTTGCCTGGTATGGCTGTCAGTTAATGGGATTGCTATTTCAGAGGCAAGACGGGCAGAGAATAGATCAACAAATTGAGAATCATATTGAGTAGGGTCAGTAATGCGCTGAATATAACGAATAGAAATGGAATCGTAATCTGTTAATAAAACACGACCCTCTACCTTCCACGTTATAGAAGAATCTTGAACCTCAAGAACACGCAGGCAATCAGATGGTAATTGATATTGATTAGCAAACCCAAAAGACGGAGCCGTTGTTAATCTGGAAAGAGCAATACGTTTTACAGCAAAATTCCAAGGGAACTGCCGGAGTAATGCATCACGAACAGGCTCAAAAAACACATTGCACGTCCTGGCCTGTTTTGTCGTGTCAGTTAAAAGGGCAATCTCATCCTCACCCAAAAGGTAAAGAGCTTTATTGCATATGCTCACATCTGATATCGCCATAGTCACACCTTAAAGACGGGAATCAGGGCGGGGATACCGCCCGTCATCCCTATTGACGTGAGGAGTCGTCAATTATGCTTCGAGGCACTGAACCTCGACAACTTTGGTTTCCTCCATCCTCGTGGCACCAATCACCATGGAGAAAAACACCTGGGTAGCGTAGTTGTAATCGTCACGCTCGGTAACCCTGGCCTTTACATTCTGGCCCACACCAAGGAGTAATCCATCGGCGGCCCAGGCAATGCACCGGCGATACGTATTCGGAACGGCATCCGTAATGGTGGTCAGGCGCTCGGAACGAACAAACTCAAACCCGGCAAACGTATTCAGCCGCCCTTCCGCCAATGCCTTTACCGTGTTGTAGTCAGCACTCTTAATCTCAGTTGAATTAAGAAGCTCGGTAACCTGTTTGGCAGTTAGGGACATATACCGCGGGATACGCTCGTCAATCTCATTTGCGTCCAGTATCTCTTTGGCAGAGAGGATCTTCGCAATCGTCATGCCGGTAGAGCCGTAGGGGATTATCTGGCCAGTCTGTGCCGCCCAGGTTATCGTAGTTCCACCTTCCTTCCCGGTTTTTGCATCACCGAAAGCGGCAGCGATTAACTCGTCATCTTTCGCACGGCCCATGGCAGCGGCGGCCGCCATCGCATAAGCGTTGGTCGGGTCGATAAGACTTCTGATTTTATCGGGCTCATCAATCAGGTCTGCCCAATCATAATCGTAAAGGGGCACCTGCCGACGAACGTGGGGGGTGTTTTTGAAAGCATCGTTACCCTGACCATAACCGGGGTGGTTACCGGAAGAGCCGTATACCTGGGCACGTTTGGTAGCGGTAGTGGAACCTACCTGATCGAAATAACCGTAATAGCCCTTTACAGGCTCAACACGGCACTTGCCAGCGAATCGAGAACCAATCTGCTGGGCCAGCATTTGAACATTAGCGCTGTACTGCTGTACAAACGCCACATCATAAGTATTAGCCATTTTAATGACCTCCGTTTAAATTACGAAAAAGATTCTTCGTTCATTCACGGGTTGTCACTTAAAGTGGCCCATCCTGAACACAAACTACTGTGTCGCGCGGGGGTTCGGATGAATTATCCCCTTTAAAAATAGTAAGGCCTTACGGTTCCCTTACGTCTTGAACTTACGCTGGCGCAACATATAAACCTGATCAACGATCTTCTTGTGTTCGATATGCGCAGCGTCCATATACGCCGGATGCGCCATCAACTCACCAATCTTATCGTCCATCATCTTGGGAGTCAGACCACCGCCGGTATTGATACCAGTCAATGCACCTTCTTCCATCAGATTTGCGCCGAGCTTGTTCAAGTCTTTGATTATACCAGGGCTGTCGCCAAGGCGCTCTTTAATTAAGGCCTGGGACTGCTCGCTGAAAACTGATTCAAGGGCACGATTAGCAACTTCCATGTTCAAACTGAAATCGTTTTCACCCCAATCACTCTTTAATTCATTCACTACCAATTCTTGCGAGGCGATGCGTGATTCCTGCATTGCCTCAAAATTGCTTATATTGGTGTCCCACATCTGCTTGTAAAGTCCAGAGGCTTGCTCCTGGGTAAGGTTAAGCTCATGGGCAATCTTACTGAAACCCTCAACACTGGCTTTATCAAACTCAAGACCCGCTGGCAGGTTATCCGGAACCTTAAACTCATAGCCATCCGCCGTTGCCGGGGCACCAAGCCGCTGGAATGCTGACTTATATTCATCAGGGGTCTGCGGCATTGGTATTTTGTCACGCCCGACCATTTTTTCCAGGTTAATATACGACTTCGCGAGTATCTCCGGGCTCTCCCCGGCGAACTTCTCCATACTCGGATGAGTCTTGAGCTCTTCTGGCATTGCATCAAGCCAATTACCTGTGCCGGAAGCGCCATTCCCCTGATCTCCTGTGCCGCTATCTCCAGTTCCTCCGCTATCTCCAGTTCCTTGATTATCGCCACCGTTGTCACTGCCACCAAGAAGAGTATCTCCTGCGTTATCGTCAGCCATTTTTTGTAAGCTCCTCAAGCTTTAGTTTGAACTCCTCAACCGGCTTGCTGTATATCATATTAAGCACATGAAGCACAATCCGCCGTTCGCCTTCCTGCATATCACTCACGGTGCCCTCAAGAATATGCCCGCGAGTAATCAAATCATTTAAGACTGTCTGCCCAAGGTCGCCGGTAAACAAATCTTTATATGCCTGTCTAATCTCCATGCTTCGCCTTCCCCATATCATTCATAGCGCCAGCGGCATTCTTGAGCGCCTGCGCTTGGCCCATTGTTGCATTTGTCTCCTGCTCCTGCTCCTGGGCCTTCTGCCTGCCCTGCCGAATTTGAGCAACCTCTTTATCATCCCGAAATATTGTAGGGGTAACGGAATATAGTTCACCGGCATATTCAAGCCATTTATCACCATTAATCTTATCCATTGATTGAGGATCCAGATTGAGGATTGGCTCCGAAACCTGCATTAGCTTCATCATCCCCTGGGCCTTAAGCTGTTTCTGGGCCATAGCAATGGGAGATGTGTAATTGATCTTTATCGGCTGCCCTTGAATTATCTCCGGCGGTTCCGGCAGCATCCCGAAACGACCCGCAATCGAAAAGAGTCTGTTTATCTCCGGGCCAAGTAACTCTTGCTGTAACCTGCCGTTCACCGGATTCATAAGCCGCAAACGGTCTTCAGTCCGCTGCATAACCTCCGTAGCTGTCATCTGCGGTGTTGGCCCAAACTCAAGCTGATCAAGATAATACATCTTGGCAATCCGGGCCCTGATCTCGTTCGTCAGTTCCAGGCCAATATTGATGTTACCACCAACCGGCATCGGTTCAATCCGATCACTGGTGCCAGCACGGTAATAGTTTAAACCACTCGGCATCGTCCGGATTGGCGAGAAAAACCCATCATCAGGTACCATCAGCGGCGGGTCAACAACTTTCTGCGCCGCCTTGATAATAGTCTGCTGCATTACATTGAGCATTTTAATATCAGGGAGCGCCGTCCATGATGGCGACCGTCCGTAAATCTCGCCAGGTGCCCGGAAGAATCGAGGTACCATATACGGCATCTCATAAAACCCGGACTCCTGGAGTTTATGCTTGTTCTGGACTTCTAAATAACATGATATCCACGGAAACCAGTTCTTTGCGCCTTTACGCTTTGGCCCTTCAACATTAGGTTGTACCGCATGGATTATTTCTATCTTGTGGTCATACTGCTTCTTTTCGTAAAGTTTTGCAACCTCCTTAGAAACACCCTTCACCGTGAATTGCTCAACTAACTGCTTAACTGTCCGGTTGAACCGTCTGAACAGAGTATCAACAATACCGTCTTTGCTCTCGTCAATATAACATTGTGAGAGAGGGACTGCATTAAACCGCACAGTCTTAGTCCTGGCATCTTCGGAAAGATAAATTACACCTGTCCCGAATGCGCCAAATTCCATGTAAAGTTCATGGTGCCCAACAGAAAAACCACTGAACGGGTTAGAGATCATCGTGTAAAGCACGTTGGTGACATTCTCCAGCCACTCCGCAACAATCTTGTCACCCTTATAAGCATTGTCGTCAAGGGTCAAAGAAAACCATTCGTTTGACAAATCTGTCATCATGCCATGGAGGCCGCCGGCCAGCATCTCAACCGCATGGATTGCCGTTGAGTCAAATATCTTACCCATGCGGTCTTCGGCCGGAGTGATATAACCGTCTGTCTCAAAGACACCCTGCCGAGGATAGCAGTAATCAGCAATCTCTTGCAACGGCGCATTCCACGCAGCACGGCCTTCCTTCAACTTCTCGAATCGCTCTGTTATATAAAGTGCTTCCATTTAGCCGCCCAGAAGTGAGTAATATTTAACCTTAGCGAATGAGGAGGGAGCAAACGCCTGCGTCAGGGCTCCGGCAATCGCACCATACTGACTTGGCTTCTTGGTCGCCACTTGCTCACTCTTACCCTTGGTAGCTACGCCTTTCGCTTCCCCACTCATTGTCACATACTTATTTGATTTAATTGCACCCAACAGCGAATCACGAGACGATACCAAACCATTATAACTCGCTTTAGCCGCTTTTGCATATTGACCGCCAAACCGCCCGGCACGCCGCATGCTGTCCATTGATCCACTTAACCCTGTCAATTTTTTGACAGTATCAATATAGCTGCTGTAATCAGACTTACCTTGCGTAATACCTGCCGTGCGCCGGGCGGTCTCATCTGCAACAGCCTTGGCCATGGCCGCTTTGGCCTTTGTGTCGAATGCTGCTTGTTGAGTCTTGACCTCGGTATTGTAGAGGCCTTGGTATTTGGTAGTCAGCGCAGTGAATTTACCTTTTTGGACATCGACAGGTGTTGAGTTCTTTGAGTAATAGCCGCGCAGGTCACTCCACTCTTTTTGGTACTGGCCGTTAATAGTTGATGTATCAAATGTCTGCTTTGACCAATTCCCAGGAATAACCACATTAGCCTTCTTTGCCGCACGTGTCCCGGCGAACGCATAACGCACATCACCGCCGGCCGACTGGAGGCCAGGAGCAGAGATATTAAACTTAGGCGCTTGGGCCAACTCCGTTTGCTTTGACTTGGCACCAGGGAATATAACCCCGGACGGATCATACTTGACCAGCTTATCGACCGCGGAAGAATATTTACTTGTCCCGGTAATCATGCCACCGATTAATGACGTGAGCGCACCAGAGCCAGGGATTACAGCCGACACTCCGGCCGATACCGCTTTGACCAAACTGGATGGATGCAGTACAGAACTCTTGACACTGCTTAACATCCCACTGTCAACCGTAGCAGATGCAGTCCAAATATCATGCAGCCCTTTGTCCATCCCCAAACTCGATGTTACATCAGGTGTCCAGTTGTTAGAAAACTTTTCCTGAGCACCTCCCCATATCGGGATATCTTTTGTCGGAGACACATTTGTAGTTGATGTGTCACGGAAGTTATTTACCGGCTGCTGTTTCCGCCGGGATGTCCGGGCAGGTGGAGTCCTGGCGCGGCCGGTTGGATTATTCATTGCACTGTGATATCCACTTGAGATATCGCTCGATGCTCCAGCGCCAAAAACAGTGTCTGCAAACGATGACCAGAATCCCATTAGTTGCCACCAAGTAAAGTTTTATACGAGATTGGAGCGTAAGAGTTCCAAACCGACGAATCAGTCTTTATATCTGCACGCATTGCCCGCTTGCGCTTGCTCCCCTGCGCCTCTGCAACGGACTTGCTTGTATCCAGCTTGACTTGAGCTTTAACTTTATCCGCTTGGGCTAAAATGGATTTGTAGTCAGCACCAACAGTAACCGGAGATTGAGTTAACCCTGTTGCAGTCGAATCAAATGAAGGCATGGATGGCATAGACGGCATCGCAGGTAACGATGGAGCCTTGGGCTTGTTAAACGCAGAGTACAGCGCAGCACCACCAGCCAGCAATGTGCCAATGTTGCTGGCATTGTCAACCATATAGCCAGCACCGGCCTTAGTGTAATCCCATAAACTACTTGCCCAATCCCACATCTTAGTCACCTATTGCCATTGCTTGTCGATTACGCACGTAATGATGGTTGTAGCCGTAGTCAGCGTCCAACGGCTTGTAGTCAGCATTTGCCACCGGAGGCATCGGCGTTAAAATGTTACTGCGTAAATTCGGGAATCTTACTCGCATGTCAGGATCAACTATCCGAGCCATGCAATCCAACATATCGTCATGCCGGGAGACTGGGAATAAATTATACTCATCTTTGACGAATGACTGAGTTATGTTGACCTGATTGCCCTCATAATCCATCTTGACACAGGTCTCCGGAAGCAGCACCCGGCCAGCTTCGAATAGCGGAATCAGCTTTTTTATCCGGTCATTCTTAGCCATCCTGCCGCCCAGCTCTGTAATGTCAAACCGGTAATTGTCACGCTGCATCACGTCCTTGTAATGCTCGATGTCTGATTGCAGCCCGTATTTTTCGTAGCCCACGGCCAGGGGCCGGTATTGCTTGTGCAGATTAAACAGCACGTTGGCACGCTCTGTCAGATTGAGACGATCACGCACCCAGTCACAGATGTAATAGTTACCATCTTCACCCAATCCGAAAACTATAAAAACCGTGTAGTCACTGGTCTTTTTCTTCTCGCCGGCAGGATCGCAGATGATATATTTATTGAGGTTTTTGAGATTCCCCGGCCGCCACATCTTGAGCCAGCGCTCGTCGAAGCCGCTCTTATCGTCTCCTGCCGGGTCTTGCTGATATAATGCCGACCAATCACGGGAGCCAATCGCTGTCTTAATCCGTTTTAACTCCGGCAACGGGAACCACTCCGGCCATAGCGGTTTGTTTTGCTTATCCAGTGCCGGGAGAGATAACACATCCCATTGCTCGCCGCCTTTTTCCGCCTCTGCCAGCAATCGCCCGGCCAGGTCATCCATGTGCCACCGGGTTTGAATCAGGATAATACTGCCGCCGGGCATGAGCCGAGTATATGCGGTTGACGTGTACCAATCCCAGATCCGGTTGCGAACTGTCGGGCTGTCAGCCTCTGCACGGTCTTTAACCGGGTCATCAATCAACAGCACATCAGCACCACGCCCAGTCATACTCGACCCAACGCCGCATGAGACGTAAACGCCGCCCTTGTTTGTCTGCCACCTGTCAGCCGCCTTGTTATCCGGGGACAACGAAACGCCTTGAAAAATATTTGCGTACTCTTTGGAGTTGACAATATTACGCACAGAGCGGCCAAAATCTCCGGCCAGCTCTGAATTATACGAACATGCGATAATCTGCCCAGTTGGATTACGGCCCAGGTACCAGCCGGGGAACGACTTTGACGCTAACTCGCTCTTGCCATGCCGAGGCGGCATGAATATCATCAACCGCTTGATCTCTCCACGCTCCACAGCCTCCAGCTTTTTACAAATCTGCCTATGGTGCTCTGCGACTGCGTAGCTCGACAGACGGTACTCTGTAAACTCCAGCAGATCATCAACGCATGTCCGCCGCCGGAGCAGCTCCTTAGCCGCCTGCGCCCGAGTTATTTTAATCGCCTTTGGCAATGTCTTGCAGCTCCTCTGTTGTCAGATCATTAAGCCCGGCACGCTGACGATTGTCTTTTTCGAATACGCCTTTATATTTCGCGAGATTCTCCAGGGCACGGTTTGCGCCGGCTGAATCAAACGTATCGTCTTGTAAACAACGCTCCGCAACTTTTTTGATGCTGTTGACGACATACTCAATTGTTATGTCGATTTTCTCCGCTTGTTCCGCTCTACCAGCGGCCAAAGCCTCTTTTACCATCGGGATTGATAATATAGTAGCGGCCTGTACTTGAGCGGATTTTTTTGCGTAACCAGCGCGGATTGCAGATTGAGTCCCGTTGGAGTCAACGAGATACTCCATGACAAATCGTTGTCGTTTCGCGGGTAATTTTTTGAGCAGTCTCTTAAATTTGGTCATATAAACACTCCATACTCGTGGAGTTAATCGTTAAACTGCTAAATCACAACTTTATTTTGCATAATTTTACATTATTTTAATAATAATTGCAAAAACCGCTTGACACTATAAACCAAAGGGTTATTATATAGGTAACAGCAGGGCAATAGAGCAAAAATGGAGCCCCTGGCATTACGCCGGGGGGAATTTAAAAAGGAGAATTACCATGAGAAAAACAATAGAGCAAATGCTATGTAATGCTATGAAAAACCGTTTCGGTAGTTTTGATGTAGCCCCGGGTGATGACATTTACAGTCGACTTTCCCACCTCACGCCCCACGCACGTCAAGAGATGATCCGGCGCGGATATGTAAAAAAAGTGGGTTCCGGCCTGGTTTTAACTAAAGAGGGATATAATTTATG
>VAPM010230705.1_pt1 | contig 12790 bp, 12 predicted proteins | sample 3395091 | NCBI WGS metagenome assembly VAPM01 (sample SAMN08290445, study PRJNA428436) | hydrothermal vent metagenome | isolation source: Deep-sea hydrothermal vent chimney 3 | place: Pacific Ocean: Juan De Fuca Ridge | reverse complement strand
GAGATCGCGGCGCACCTGGGCGAGGTGCTGTGGACCGGCGGCGAGCATGCCGCGGCGCGCAAGGTATGGCAGGCCGCACTGCGTCGGCACCCGGACAGCACGGCCCTGCGCGCGGTGGTGCAACGTCTCGCGCCGTGATATCCCGCACGTTCCCGACGCGATCCGGATGCGCGCGGTCGGAGGCCGCCGCAATCGTCCCTCCCCCCCCGGGGGAAAGCGGCCCGAAGGGCCGGAGGAGGGGGCGCGAGCGCCCGGTCGCGGGGTCCGGGCCGGCACGCGCCGTGTGCGGCGCGCTCGCCCTGGTCCTGGGACTCGCCGGTTGCGCCGTTGCGCGTCTCCCGGCTCTCGGACCGGCACCGCCGGCGGCGGTGCACATCCGGGCCGTGCAGGCGATCCCGGACTGGTCGCTGGCGGGGCGGATCGGCCTGCGGGTCGAGAATCGGGCGTGGAGCGGCAGCCTGCACTGGACCCAGCGCGGTGCGCGTTACCGGATCCGATTCGTCGGCCCGCTGGGCCAGGGGGCGCTGGATCTGCAGGGCGGCCCGGGCGGCGTGGAACTGCGCACCTCGAACGGCGCTCGCTATCGCGCGGCGAGCGCCGCCGTACTCCTCGAACGGCACCTGGGCTGGCGGCTGCCGGTGCGGGCCCTCGCCTATTGGGTGCGCGGCGTTCCGGAGCCCGGGCGCGCCTATCGGCTGCGTCTGGGTCCCGACGGGCGCATCCGCGGCCTCACCCAGGCGGGGTGGACGCTGGCGATCGCCGGTTATCGGCGGGTCGATCGATTCGAGTTGCCGACGAAGATCGAGGCGCGGCGCGGGACGACCCGGGTGCGTCTCGCGGTCGGGCGCTGGCGGGTGTTGCCGCCCGGGGACGGCGCGTCCCACGACCTCAGCGACTGAGATAGTCCACCACGATCCCCGCGAAGACCACCATTCCGAGCCAGTGGTTGTGCAGGAACGCCCGGAAGCATTGCTGCGGGTCGCGGTCGCGGATCAGGTACTGATGATACGCCGTGAGGGCCGCCGCGCCCGCCACGCCCGCGTAGTACCACGCGCCCAGCCCGGCGACCCGCCCCACCAGCACCAGATCCAGGATCAGCAGGGATTGCAGTACCCCGATCAGGAAGCGGTCGGCGTCGCCGAACAGGATCGCGGTGGACTTCACGCCGATGCGCAGGTCGTCCTCGCGGTCGACCATCGCGTAGAACGTGTCGTAGACGCTCGCCCAGAGCACGTTGCCGATGAACAGCAGCCAGCCCACGCGCGGCACCCCGCCGGTCTGGGCCGCGAACGCCATCGGGATCGCCCAGCCGAAGGTCGCCCCCAGGTAGACCTGCGGCAGGTAGGTGTAGCGCTTCATGAACGGGTAGCTGGCGGCCAGAAGGAGGCCGACGAAGGACAGCAGGATCGTCAGCCGGTTGGTGAGCAGCACGAGCAGGAAGGCGACGGCGCACAGCAGCGCGAACAGGGTCATGGCCTCGCGCACCGTGACCCGCCCGGCGGCCAGCGGCCGCTCCCGCGTACGTCGCACGTGGGGGTCGAAGTCGCGGTCCGCATAATCATTGATGATGCAGCCGGCCGCACGCATGACGATCACCCCCAGTACGAAGATCACGACCAGCCCCGGGCGCGGATGGCCGGCGCCCGCGATCCACAGCGCCCACAGGGTCGGCCAGAGCAGGAGCAGCGTCCCGATCGGGCGGTCGAAACGCATCAGCCGCAGGTATACGGTGATGCGTTCCCGCAGGCGTTCGCGGTCAACCATGGTGCCCGCCGTTGTGCCGGCCCAGGCGGCGGGCGAGGGACTCGGCGGGTGGTGCGCGGGAGATCGCCGGCAGGAATACCTCGGTGACCAACAGCCGCCGTCCCTTCAGGCGGTAGCGGCAGCGCCGCGCCCAGACCTCGTTCGCCGCGCCCGCCCCGGCGGCATCTGCGAACAACGTACAAGGCGGCGCGATCCGCGCGAAATCGACCGACTCGCGGCGCAGGCCGGGATCGGAGAACAGCACCGCCCCGAGCGGGGTCTCGCCGAGATGGGCCAGGCGCCGTCGGCGCCCGCGCAGCGTTGAGGCGGGAATCACGGTGCGTCCGAACACCCACGGTGTGCCGTTGCACAGCAACTGCACGCGGCGTACGAAGGCCCGGCGCCCGGGCGCGATCGCCAGGGCCAACGCCTCGTCCGGCAGCGGGCGGGCCCAACCCTGGCTGAGCACGCGCACCGCGAAGCCGCTACCGCAGGTCTGTCGCAGGCGGTGCGTGAGCGAGGAGGCCGGACGCAACCATGCCGCGATCGGGGGCGGCGGGTGCACCCCCGCCGCCCCCGCAACCGGCCGCCAGAGGGGTTCCTCGGGGAGTTTCAACGTGGCGCTTCCTGGAAGTTTTGCGGATTCCCCGCCGGGCGGCGCCCGCTGCCGGGCGCGGTCCGACGCCGGTTGCTGAGTATACCGCAGGGGTGCGGCGGCGCGCGGGGACGTGAGGGGTCAGACCTGCGCGTAGCGCGCGCCCTCGCCGAGCCAGCGCCGGATCAGCGGCGCGACGTGATCGGGGTGGTGTTCGAGCAGCAGGGTCGCGGCCTGTTCGACGGCCGGCAGCAGGTCGCGGTCGCGTGCCAGATCCGCGATGTGGAACTGCAGGGCGCCGGTCTGCCGGGTGCCGAGGACCTCGCCGGGGCCGCGCAGGTCGAGATCGCGGCGCGCGATCTCGAAGCCGTCGTGGGTCTCGCGCAACGCCGCGAGCCGTCGACGGGCGGTCTCCGAGAGCGTGCCGTGGTAGAGGAGCACGCAACTGCTCTCGCGCCGGCCCCGCCCTACGCGCCCGCGCAGTTGGTGGAGTTGGGCGAGCCCGAGCCGCTCGGCGTTCTCGATGATCATGAGCCCGGCGTTGGGGACGTCCACCCCCACCTCGATGACCGTGGTGGCCACCAGCAGGTCGAGGTCCCCGTTCTGGAACATGCCCATGATCCGCACCTTGTCGCGATCTTTGAGGCGGCCGTGGACGAGCCCGACACGCAGCTTCGGCAGCGCCTCGGACAATGCGGCGGCGGTATCGGCGGCGGCGCGGCACTGCAGGGCCTCGGACTCCTCGATCAGCGTGCAGACCCAGTACGCCTGGCGGCCCGCCCCGCAGGCGCTGCGCACCCGCTCGATCACCTCGTCCCGGCGCGTGTCGGGAACGACCACGGTCCTGACCGGCGTGCGACCCGGCGGCAACTCGTCGATTACCGAGTTGTCCAGGTCGGCGTAGGCGGTCATCGCCAACGTGCGCGGGATCGGCGTCGCCGTCATGATCAACTGGTGCGGGTGCAGCCCGTCGCGGCGCCCCTTCTCGTGCAGGGCGAGACGCTGATGGACACCGAAGCGGTGCTGTTCGTCGATGATCACCAGCCCGAGTCGCGCGAAGTTCACCTCGTCCTGGAACAGCGCGTGCGTGCCGACCGCCACCGGGATCGTCCCTTCGCGTAGCGCGTCCAGGCAGGCGGCGCGCCCGGCACCGCGGCGCCGGCCCGTCAGACGCCCGACCGATACGCCGAGCGGCTCCAGCCATCCCCGGAAGTTTTGAAAGTGCTGCTCGGCCAGCAGCTCGGTGGGCGCCATCAGCGCCGCCTGCCAACCGGCCTCGACCGCCTCCAGGCACGTCAGCGCCGCCACCACCGTCTTGCCGGAGCCGACGTCGCCCTGCACCAGGCGCAACATCGGAACTCCGAGCGCCAGATCGCGACGAATCTCCGCGAACACCCGCTCCTGGGCCGCGGTCAGTGCGAACGGCAGGCGCGCGCGCAACGCCGCCGTGAGCCGGCCGGGGCCCTGCAGGGCAGGGGCCGGGCGGCGCCGCACCTGCTCGCGCAGCCGGCGCAGACTCAGGTGATGGGCGAGCAGTTCCTCGAAGGCGAGCCGGCGTTGCGCGGGATGGCGCCCCTCGGCGAGTTCGGCGAGCGATGCCTCGCGCGGCGGGCGATGTACGTAGCGCACCGCCGCCGGCAGCGACGGCAGGCGGAACCGGCGCAGGACCTCGTTCGGGATCCATTCGATCAACCCGGTGCCGGAGGCGGGGGGATCGGCGAGGTGTGCCAGGGCCTGCGCGGTGAGGGTGCGCAGGCTCAACTGATGCAGTCCCTCGGTCGTCGGGTAGACCGGCGTGAGACGATCCTCCTCCGGTTTCTCGTCCGCGTCGCCCGCGATCCGGTACTCGGGGTGAATCATCTCCGTGGTGACGGGGCCGGCGCGCACCTCGCCGAAGCAGCGGACCCGGCGTCCGCGCCGCAGCGTCTCCTGTTGGCGCGCGTTGAAGTGAAAGAACCGCAGGGTGAGGCTGCCGGTGCCGTCGCCGATGCGGCACAGCAGCGCGCGCCGGCGCCCGCGCCCGAGTTCGGTGAGTTCCACCTCACCTTCCACGAGCGCGGTGTCGCCGATGTGCAGTGAACCGATCGGCGCGACGCGGGTGCGATCTTCGTAGCGCAGCGGCAGATGGAACAGCAGATCCTGGACGGTGCGAATGCCGAGCCGGTCGAGTCGCTCGGCGACGCGCGGACCCACGCCGCGCAGCGCCGTGACCGGCAACGCGTCGGGTCCGCCCGCCTCCGGGCGGATGGGCGGGCTCGGAGTCGGGGCGGGTGCGGTCCGCGGCGGTTCGGAGCGGCCGGTTTCCATGGGGCGTCGGGGGGCGTTACGGGGGTTGCGAGCCGGCGCAGGGGCGTTCCGTCGCGTCGCTCATTCGCCGAGTTCCAGGATCGCGTCCATTTCCACCGCCGCACCGCGCGGCAGGGCGGCGACGCCGACGGCGGCGCGTGCCGGGAACGGTTCCCGGAAGTATTCGGCCATCACCCGATTGACCACCGGGAAGTGCGCCAGGTCCGTGAGATAGACGTTGAGTTTGGCCACGTCGCTGAGGTCCCCCCCGGCCGCCGCGGCGACCGCCGCCAGGTTGTCGAACACGCGCCGGACCTGGGGCTCGATCCCGCCGTCCTCCAGTTCCATGGTCTCCGGCACCAGGGGGATCTGGCCGGACAGGTACACGGTGCGCCCGCAACGCACGCCCTGCGAGTACGTGCCGATGGCCTCGGGCGCGTGCCGGGTGCGGATGATCTCTTTGGACATCGGGTCTTGCTCCTGTTGCCGGTCGGGCCGGTTCCCGGTCGGTTCGGTGGGGGGCGTCCGTCAGCCTCGCGTGCGCGTGATGCGCATGACCGATTCCATGGCGCGGATCCGGCGCATGATGCGCGCGAGATGGCGGCGATCGCGCACGTCGATCACCAGCGTCATCGCGCTGGTCATGCCGTCGCGCTCTTCCATGCGGACGTTCTCGATGTTGGATCCCATCCCGGCGACCGTCGCCGCCACGCTCGCCAGCACGCCGCGCTGGTTGGCCACGTCCACCCGCACCTCCACCGGAAATTCCGCGTCGATGGCGCGCCCCCATTCCACGTCGATCCATTTCTCCGGGCGCTTGCGGAACTCGGCGACGTTTTTGCAGCTCCCGGTATGGATCACGATACCGCGCCCGGCGCTCAGGAAGCCGAGGATCGAGTCGCCGGGGATGGGATGACAGCATTTGGCATAGGTGACCACCATCCCCTCGGAGCCCCGGATCGCCAGCGGGCCGGGCCGGGGCTCGTCCGCCGGCCCGGGCGCAACGATCTCGCCCTCCTCTGCGGGGGCCAGGCGTCGCGCCACCAGCGAGGCGATGCGGTTGCCGAGCCCGATCTCCGCGAGCAGCGCGTCCAGGTCGGGGAGACCCAGCTCGCGCAGCAGCTCCTCGAGGCGCGCCTGCGGGATGTCCTCGACCGGGAGCTGCAGGCCCGCGAGCGCCCAATCGAGCAGGCGCCGGCCGAGCTGCACGGCCTCGCGGCGCTGGAGGTTCTTCAGGTAGCTGCGGATGTTGGAACGCGCCTTGCCGGTGGTCACGAAGCTCAGCCACGCGGGATTCGGCCGCGCGCCCGGCGCGGTGACGATCTCCACGGTCTGCCCGTTGGCGAGCGCGGTGCGCAACGGGGCCAGGCGCCGGTCGATCTTCACCGCGACGCAACGCTTGCCGATGTCGGTATGCACCGCGTAGGCGAAGTCCACGGCGGTGGCGCCGCGCGGCAGCTTCATGATCTGCCCCTTGGGCGTGAAGATGTAGACCTCGTCCGGGAACAGATCGATCTTGACGTTCTCCAGGAACTCCAGCGAGTCCCCGGCGTTCTTCTGCAGTTCGAGCACCCCGTGCAGCCACTCGCGGGCGCGGACCTGCGGCAGGCCCTCCTCATCTCCGGACTTGTACAGCCAGTGCGCGGCGATGCCCGATTCGGCGACCCGATCCATGTCCTCGGTGCGGATCTGGATTTCGATCGGGACGCCGTAGGGGCCGAACAGAACGGTGTGCAACGACTGATACCCGTTGGACTTGGGGATCGCCACGTAGTCCTTGAAATGCTCCGGTACCGGCTTGTACAGGTTATGCATGGCGCCGAGCACGCGGTAGCAGGAGTCGACCGTATCGACGATGATGCGGAAGGCATAGACGTCGAAGACCTCGTTGAACGGGAGCCCCTTCTGGTACATCTTCTGGTAGATGCTGTAGAGGTGCTTCTCGCGACCGACGACCTCTCCGGACAGGTTCTCCTGACGCAGCCGGCGCTTGATGGCCGTCTCGACCTTGCTCAGGATCTCCTTGCGGTTGCCGCGGGCCTTGCGCACCGCCTCGCCGAGGATACGCGCGCGTGCGGGATACAGCGCCGCGAAACCCAGGTTTTCGAGTTCCACGCGCAGATAATTCATCCCGAGGCGATTGGCGATCGGGGAGTAGATCTCCAGGGTCTCGCGGGCGATGGCGCGGCGCCGCTCCGGGCGCAACGCCCCCAGGGTGCGCATATTGTGCAGCCGGTCGGCGAGCTTGATGAGGATCACCCGGATGTCGCGCACCATGGCCAGCAGCATCTTGCGGAAGTTTTCCGCCTGAGCCTCGGCCTGGGACTGGAACTCGATCTGGGTGAGCTTGCTGACCCCGTCCACCAGCTCCGCGACCCCCTCGCCGAACTCCTGCGCGAGCTGGGTCTTTACGGTCGGGGTGTCCTCGATGACGTCGTGGAGCAGCGCGGCCTCGAGGCTCTGGTGGTCCATGTGCATCTCGGCGAGGATCCGCGCCACCGCCAGAGGATGATAGATGTAGGGTTCGCCGCTGAGACGATTCTGGCCCTCATGGGCCTCTGCGCTGAACAGGTAGGCGCGGTACACGTCCCGGACCTGTTCCGGCTCCAGGTAGGTCTCGAGGAGAGTGCACAGGTCGCTGATCAGGAACCGCGATGCCGCCGGGGAGGCGCCGGGGGATTGGGGATTGGCCGCCGTCGGCACCTTGGCCATGTCAGTCGGGATCCGGGGTGCGGACGGGCGCTCGCCGCGGATCGCGCCCGCCGATGAGTGGAATCGTCAACCCTCGCCCTGATGCGTCTCCCCGGTCCGCTCCGGCCCCGGGGCGGGTTCGGCGGATCCGGTTGCATCGGTCGCAGCGTCCTCGGTGCCCGTCGGCTTGTCGCCGCTCGCGGCGGTCTGCTCCGGCGCATCGGCCTCGGCGGAGGGTTCCGTGGCGGCCCCGGAGTCGGTCGTCGCGGTGGAGTCGGCGGTGACCGGGCCCGCCTCGGTCCCGGCGGTTTCGGCACCGGGTGCCGCGGGCTGGTTGCCCCCCGCTTCCCTGAGCAGTGCGGCGAGTTCCTCGTCCGGGGATTCGACGGCCACCTTGCCGATCTCGTCCACGTTGTCGGCCGTGACCGCGCCGGCCGCGATCTCGCGCAGGGCCATCACCGTCGGCTTGTCGTTCTCCCACTCCAGCAGCGGCGGCGCGCCGCGCGCGAGCTGACGCGCGCGCTTCGCGGAGACCAGTACGAGTTGGAAGCGGTTGTCGGTTTTGTCGAGGCAGTCTTCTACGGTGACGCGGGCCATAGGGTCCAGTCTCCTGGGATCGGTTCTGGGGTGGTTGGTCTGGGGGTCGGTCTCGGCGCCCGGTTCGGCCCCGGCGTGCCATTCTCCACTATAGTCGAAAGCGCCGCGTCAGGCCAACAGTTCCCGCAGCAGATCCGCCAGGCGTACCTGCTGCCGGGTCCGCGCCAGTCGCTGCGTGCGCAGGATGGCGTGCAGATCGTCGAGTGCCCGCCGGAAGTCGTCGTTGATCACCAGGTAGTCGTACTCGCCGTAGTGCGACATCTCCTGCACCGCGTCCTGCATGCGACGCCGGATGACTTCCTCGCTGTCCTGCCCGCGCCCGCGCAGGCGTTGTTCGAGCACTTCGCGCGAGGGCGGCAGGACGAAGATGCCGACGCTGCCGGGCAGGGCGGCGCGCACTTGGCGCGCACCCTGCCAGTCGATCTCCAGGATCACGTCGGCCCCGCGATCGAGACGGGCGACCACGTCATCGCGGGAGGTGCCGTAGCGGTGATCGAAGACCGTGGCGTGCTCGAGAAAGCGGCCGGCGCGCTCCATGTCTGCAAAGGTATCGTGGTCCACGAAGTGATAGTCGACCCCGTCGCGCTCCCCGGGACGCGGGGCGCGGGTGGTGTGCGATATCGACACCGATACGCCCGGGTCGGCCTCGGTGAGGGCGCGCACGAGACTGGTCTTGCCGGCCCCGGAAGGGGCCGAGACGATGTACAGGGTGCCGCGCGCCGGCGCGGCGGGGGGTGGTTCGGTGCTCACCGGATTCGTGTTCCCTTGGTCGGTCGGCATGCGGTGCGGGTCGGCCGCCGCGGCCGTCCCGTCGGGTGCGGGTTTCCCCGCGGAGGTTCACTCGATATTCTGTACCTGTTCGCGCATCTGTTCGATCAGGACCTTCATCTCCACGCAGGCCCGGGTGACCTCGCCGTCGGCGGACTTCGAGGCCAGGGTGTTCGCCTCGCGGTTGAATTCCTGCATCAGGAAATCCAGCCGCCGGCCCACCGGTTCGTCGCGGTCCAGGACCCGGCGCAGTTCCGCGACGTGCATGGCGAGGCGGTCGAGTTCCTCCTCTACGTCCATGCGCTGGGCCATCAGCGCCAGTTCCTGCTCCAGGCGCCCAGGGTCGGCCGTGGTTCCGAGTTCCGCGAGCCGCCGCTGCAGGCGTTGGCGGTAGGCATCCAACGTGCCGGGCAGGCGCTCGCGCACCGGCGCTATGGACGCCTCCAGCGCATCGCAGCGTTGCGCGATGACCTCCCGCACTTGCGCGCCTTCGCGCAACCGGGACTCCACGAGTTGCGCGAGTGCCTCGTCCAGGAGACGCAGCGCCTCGTCCTGCACCGGCTCCAGGTCGGGCCGGGTCATTTGCAACACCCCCGGCCAACGCAGGATGTCCATCGAGTTGGCCGCCGCCGGATTGTACAGCAGAGAGTCGATCTCGCGGCTGATATGGACCAGGCGGCTCGCCAGTTCCCGGTCGATGGACAACTCCGGGCGCAGATCCGGAGCGGCCTCGAAGCGCAGCGTGGCGTCCAGCTTGCCGCGATGCAGGACCCGTTTGACCGCCGCGCGCGCCCTCTCTTCCAGGACGCGGAAGTCTTCCGGCAGGCGCAACGTGATTTCCAGGTAGCGGTGATTGACGCTGCGCAACTCCCAGGAGAGCAGCCCGAAGGCCCCGTGGTCCTCGTGGCGCGCAAATCCGGTCATGCTTCGGATCACGGTGGGGTTCCCTCCGCGTGCAGCCGGGTGCCGCGCGCTGTTGAACGGCCAATGGTAAGCTTTCCGACGGATGTAGGGAAATGCGCGCCGGCGCATGCGCGGGGGCCGCGCCATGGGTTATGAGATCGCGCAGGCGAGCCTGCGCGGGGACCGGGACCGGAACCAGGACCGCATCGGCTACGCGGAGAGCGGCCCCGGCGTGCTCTTGGTGCTCGCCGATGGGCTGGGGGGGCACCCGCGCGGGGAACTGGCCGCCGAGGTCGCGGTGGACACCGTGATGGAGGCCTTCCGCGCGGCACCCCGGCCGCTCGCGGACCCGGCGGCGTTTCTGTGCGCGGTTTTCGAGGAGGCCCATGCGCGGATCGTGGCGCGCGGCCTCGCCGAGCACCCGCCGGTCGTCCCGTTCACCACCTGTGTGGCGGTCGTGGTGGAGGACGGGTGCGCCACCTGGGCGCACGCCGGCGACAGCCGCCTGTATCTGCTGCGCGCCGCAGGTGAGGTCCTGCAGACGCGCGACCACAACGTGGCCGAGGACCTCTACCGCGAGGGGTTGATCGACGCCGCGGCGCGGCGCATCCACCCGCTGCGCCATCGGGTGACCCGCGTGCTCGGCGGCGAGGGCCCGGTGCGGGCGCAGCCGGGCGGCGGGGTCGTGCTGGAGCCCGGCGATGTGCTGCTGTTGTGCTCCGACGGCCTGTTGGTCCTCCCGGAGGAGCGGATTCTCGGCGCCCTGCGTGCCGCGGGGCCGTTGGCCCCGTGCCTGGAGTCCCTCGCGCGAGCGGCCGTGCGGGCCGCGCGACCGCACAGCGATAACGTCAGCGTGGTGGCCCTGCGCCGGGGGGGTGGCCCGGCCCCTGACCGGCGCGCGGCGTCGTCCCCACGCGGCCCCGCCCGCCCCCCGCATGAGCAGGGATGCGGTACCATATAACATCCCGTTCCCGACTCATTCAGGAGATCCTATGCGCCCCAGCGGCCGTGCCACCGACGAAATGCGCCGCGTGCGCCTCACCCGCCACTACACCCGCCACGCCGAGGGCTCGGTGCTGGTGGAGTTCGGCGATACCCGCGTGCTGTGCACCGCGAGCGTAGCCGAGCGCGTGCCGGCGTTTCTGCGCGGCAAGGGCCGGGGCTGGGTGACCGCCGAGTACGGCATGCTGCCGCGCGCCACCGGCGAGCGCATGCCGCGCGAGGCGGCGCGCGGGCGGCAGGGCGGGCGTACGCTCGAGATCCAGCGCCTGATCGGGCGCGCGCTGCGTGCGGCGGTGGACCCGGCGGCGCTGGGCGAGCGCACCGTCACGCTGGATTGCGACGTCATCCAGGCCGACGGCGGAACCCGCACCGCCGCGATCACCGGCGCCTATGTGGCGCTGGTCGACGCCGCGCGCGGATTGCTGCGAAATGGCCGCGGCGCGCGCGACCCGATCCACGGCATGGTGGCGTCGGTCTCGGTCGGTATTCATGACGGCACGCCGGTGCTCGATCTCGACTATGCCGAGGACTGCCAGGCGGAGACCGATATGAACGTGGTGATGAACGACGCGGGCGCCTTCATCGAGGTCCAGGGGACCGCCGAGGGGCACGCCTTCCGCATGGAGGAGTTGCTCACCATGCTGGAGCTGGCCCGGCGCGGGACCGCACACCTCATGGAGTTGCAGCGCGAGGCCCTGGCCGGTGAATAGATCGCCGAAAGGTTCGTCCGTTGGTCGGGCACGGCGGTGTCCGATCGCTCGCGCCCGGGTGCGGACACGCGTCGGGTCCGCCGTGCCCGGAGAGGGCGGGCGGGACGGCGGCGTCGTTGGGACGGAGGGGCCATGACGACCCTGGTGCTGGCCAGCAACAACCCCGGCAAGGTGCGCGAGTTCAACGAACTGCTCGCCGGGGCGCAATTGACCGTCGTGCCGCAGGCGGAGTTCGGCGTGCCGGAGGCGGAGGAGACCGGCCTCACCTTTGTGGAGAACGCGATTCTCAAGGCGCGCAACGCGGCGCGCCACACCGCGCTCGGCGTGATCGCCGACGATTCGGGCCTGGAGGTCGACGTCCTCGACGGCGCCCCCGGGATCTACTCGGCGCGCTACGCCGGCCCCGGCGCCGGGGATCGCGCCAATCTCGACAAGCTGCTGGAGGCCCTGCGCGAGGTCGATCCCGCGCGGCGCACGGCGCGGTTCCAATGCCTGATGGTCTATCTGCGCCACGCGGCGGATGCGACCCCCGTGATCTGCCGGGGGACCTGGGAGGGCCGGATCCTCGACGCCCCGGTCGGTGCGAGCGGCTTCGGCTACGACCCGGTGTTCTTCGTGCCCGGGGAGGGCCGCTCGGCGGCCGAACTCCCGGCCGAGCGCAAGAACCGGCTCAGCCACCGGGGCCAGGCGTTGCGCGCACTGGTCGCCGCGCTGGGCCGCGTGCGGGCCGACGTCCGCACGCCGGCGCGGGGCGGGCGGCCATGATGCACATCGCCCGCCGCCCCGCGCCGCGCCGGGTCGGGCGCCTGCGTCCGGGGTCGGGGCGATCCCGCGCCCGGCTTGCGATCATCGGCATCGGTGCCTGGCTGGCCGTGGTCCCGCCGCTGTGGGCGGCCGGGACCGCCGGTGTCGCCGGTGTGCAGGATCTCTCGGCCATCCGCAGTGCGGCCCGCGAGGAAAACCCCGGTGCCCAACTGCTCCTCGGGCTCGGTTACCTGGAGGGCCGCTACGGGCTGCACCGCAATCCGTCGCGCGCCGTCTACTGGCTGCGGCGCGCGGCGCGCGACGGCCAACCGTATGCACAGCTCAAACTCGGCGAATTGTACGACAAGGGCATCGGGGTGGCCGCCGATCCGGCGCACGCGGTCTACTGGTGGAGGCGCAGCGCCCGCGCCGGCAACGCACAGGCCCAGTTGCGGCTGGGCGAGGCCCTGCTGGCCGGGCGCGGGACGACCCGCGACCCGCAGGCCGCCGCCCGCTGGCTGGCGCGCGCCGCCCGGCAGGGTAACGCGGAAGCGCAGTACCAACTCGGCAAGATGTACCACGAGGGCTACGGCGTGCCGCAGAACGCGGCGCGCAGCACCGACTGGCTGAGCCGGGCCGCGGCGCAGGGTCAGTCCGACGCGGTGAAACTGCTGCACTTGATGGAAGAGGCCGGCCAGGAGAGCGCCCTGACCTTCCAACAGTCGGCGGAGGTCCTGGAGCGGCGCGCACG
>VAPM010246102.1_pt1 | contig 12797 bp, 11 predicted proteins | sample 3395091 | NCBI WGS metagenome assembly VAPM01 (sample SAMN08290445, study PRJNA428436) | hydrothermal vent metagenome | isolation source: Deep-sea hydrothermal vent chimney 3 | place: Pacific Ocean: Juan De Fuca Ridge | reverse complement strand
GCTTCTAGTGTACCGATACAGCCGCGCAGTTGATGGTTTAAATTAAGGGTAACAAAGCTGGCTGCATGGCTTTGTAATGTTTTACTAAATTGCTGTAATTTAATAGTTAAAACCTGCTGGTTTTTCAGGCCATAAGTAATCGACTGTTTTGCGGTTTCCAGTAAAGTTTTTTTATCTTCATTGTTGATATTAATAAGCGACATAAGCGCCATATCCCACGACTCGTTTTTTATCACCGCCGGTGTCCCCCGAGTTTTTCAAGTCGAGTTTTTTTACGGTTACGTTTTTTTGTTTGGCCAGGGTTAAAAAGCCATTTAATGGATTGCGTCCGCAGGCATCGTCATAGGAAATTTTTTCGGGTTGTAATGCTTCAATTGCTGCGGATGTTAACTGGTCTTTATGGATGGCGCTGGCATAGTCATGAAAATGGCTGAGGTCAGTGCTGATAACAATAAGTGTGTCATCTGCCCCGAAAAATAAATTTAACAGACTGGCAATGTCATGGCGGTTGCTGTCACCAACCACTAAGGGGGTGAGTTCAAAGTTGTCTAGTAAGGTTTGTAAAAAAGGCAGTTGTACTTCCAGCGAGTGTTCGTCTTTATGGGCTGAATTATTTTTATGTACAAAGCTTAACTGCTCGGCTTTTTTGCAAAAGGTATGATTGATTTTTATTTTTCCCAAAGGCGTTTCATAAAAATCTGCATCAATGGTGGCGACGCCATTGAGTGCTAGCCGATGTGATGGGCCGAGCAAAACAACCTGTTTAATCCGGGTGGCAAAGGCGGTTAGCAGCTGATAGGCGCAGGCGGCTACCGGGCCGGAGTAAATATAACCTGCATGGGGCACAATCAGCGCTTTTGGGGTAATGTCCAAATGCGATTGACATGGCAGAAGGTACTGCAAAATATCGTTCAATAGCTGTTGTGGGTCTGCACTATAAAACTGGCCCGCAACTGCGGCGGGACGGATATGAATATCAGCTGTGTTCATCGCCGTATCCCGTTATGAATAATGCTATAGTTATAGCATAAACAGGGTGATTTGTGATGGTTGAAAGGCAAAACAATACGGTGCAGACAAACTACTGGCACCGGCTGGATGATGGCCGGTTGCAATGTGATTTATGCCCGCGTTTTTGCAAGTTAAAAGACGCACAGCGGGGCTTGTGTTTTGTGCGCGCCAATCAGAACAATCAGATTGTGATGACGTCTTATGGTCGTTCCAGTGGTTTTTGTATTGACCCGATTGAAAAGAAACCCCTTAACCATTTTTTACCCGGCTCACCGGTGTTGTCATTTGGTACCGCGGGTTGCAATTTAAGTTGCAAGTTTTGTCAGAACTGGGATATGAGCAAATCCCGTGAAATGCACACTCTGACTGCCGCAGCCGGACCGAAAACGATTGCTGAGCAGGCACAGTTACATGGTTGTCGAAGTGTGGCATTTACCTATAATGACCCGGTGATTTTTCACGAGTATGCAATCGATGTGGCGGCGGCCTGTCATGAGTTGGGAATCAAGTCAGTGGCGGTGAGTGCAGGTTATATTTGCGAGCAACCACGGGTGGAGTTTTTTAATGCTATGGATGCCGCGAATATCGATTTAAAAGCTTTCACAGAGGACTTTTATCATAAATTAACCGGCGCGCATTTGCAGCCGGTGCTGGAGACTCTGCAATACATAAAGCACGAAACTCAGGTATGGCTGGAAATTACCACTCTGCTGATTCCGGGACAGAATGATTCTGATGCGGAGCTGCAGGCCATGAGTGAGTGGCTAATGGAAAATCTGGGGGCGGATGTGCCCTTGCATTTTAGTGCGTTTCACCCGGACTGGAAGATGCGGGATATTCCCGCAACCCCTGCGGCGACATTGAGCCGGGCGCGGGCTATCGCCTTGCAGGTCGGGCTGCGCTATGTCTACACCGGTAATGTACATGATGCACAGGGCAGTAGCAGTTATTGTCATCAATGTGGTGAGTTGTTGATTGAGCGTGATTGGTATGAGCTGGGGAAATGGGGTCTGGATGACAGCGGCAGTTGTCGGTATTGTGCCAGTCAGTTACCGGGTGTGTTTGATGGGCAACCGGGAAACTGGGGTGCAAAGCGTCAGCCGATATGCATTATGGATAAACTTTCCGGGTCTAGTGGTTGAATCTACAGGCTGAAGCAGGTGATAAATCTGCCTAAATAGGTTATTCTTACACTATATCGTTTAATAACCGTCGCGAGCTAAAGCTGCGTCTCTACAGTCGAGCAATTTTGTAGGGTCGCGGCTTTAGCTCGCGATGGGTTATGAAAAAATATTTAATCCCTATCCAGAGGAAAATTCTGAGTTGAGTAAAGGCACCCTATATATCATCTCGGCTCCGTCCGGCGCAGGTAAAACCAGCCTGGTCAAAGCCTTAACTGCTGATGCGCAGCAGATTGTGGTTTCCGTGTCGCATACCACACGGGCGATGCGTGAAGGAGAAACCGATGGTGTGGATTACCACTTTGTCGATCAGCAGTGCTTTTTGCAAATGTCAGGTGAAGGCGAGTTTCTCGAACATGCAAAAGTGTTTGATAACTATTACGGCACATCGCAGTCGCACGTAGAGCAGCAACTTCAGCAGGGTCAGGATGTAATTTTAGAAATTGACTGGCAGGGTGCACGACAGGTGCGTAAGCAATTTGCCGATGCGCTTACGACTTTTATTCTACCGCCATCGCTAGCCGCTTTAAAAGAGCGTCTGCAGACTCGCGGTCAGGATGACGATGAAATAATCAATCGGCGGATGAAAGATGCGGTTAGTGAAATGACGCACTATGCCGAGTTTGACTACATGATTGTAAATGATAATTTTGATGTGGCATTACAACAACTGGCCAGTATCTTTAGCGCTAACCAGTTACGCCAGCTCCAGCAGGAGCAAAAACTGCAAAACTTATTAACCGATTTATTGAACTAATTATATTTTTAGAGGATTTAAAAAATGGCACGTTTAACCGTAGAAGATTGCTTACCCCATGTTGATAACCGCTTTCACCTGGTACTGGTTGCAGCAAAGCGCGCACGTCAAATTGCGATGGGTGCAGAGTCATTAGTTGAAATTGAAAATGATAAACCGACTGTACTGGCGTTGCGAGAAATTGCTGAAGGTCTGGTTTCTCCAGAAATTTTAAATGAAAAAAACGAAGAGTTAAACATGATGCCGGCTGCGATTTCTCCAGATGAAATTGCTCGGGAAATGTAATTCGGTTTGCAGTTATGATGGCGGAGTTGTTTTAATATGGCAATAAGTCCTGATCAGTCAGAGATTAATGTAAAGGATTTATACGGCGACCCGTCGCGTTTTTTGATTTCGGATTTGTGCCGCATTGTAGAAGACTACATGAATGCGGAGCAGGTTCGAGATGTGTACCAGGCATATCTGTTTGGGGCGCAATCCCACGAAGGTCAATTTCGCCAGACCGGCGAACCTTATATTTATCACCCTATTTCTGTGGCGCGTATTCTTGCTGAAATGCACATGGATTCAAAAAGTATCTGTGCCGCCATTTTGCACGATGTTATTGAAGATACCCCCGCAACCAAAGAAGAGGTTGCTGAAAAGTTCGGTGATGATGTTGCCGAGCTCGTCGATGGTGTTAGTAAACTTACCGAACTAAAATTTAAAAATAAAAAAGAACAGCAGGCGATTAATATTCAAAAAGTATTAATGGCGATGGCGCGGGATATCCGGGTTATTTTAATTAAGCTGGCGGATCGTTTGCATAATATGCGCACCCTCGGTGTGATGCGACCGGAAAAGCGCCGGCGTATTGCCAAAGAAACGCTGGATATTTATGTGCCATTGGCACGACGCTTAGGCATTAATACCCTGCGACTGGAATTAGAAGACCTGGGCTTTCGCGCCATGTATCCGATGCGCTATCGTATTTTAGAGCATGCGATGCTTGAAGAGGCCGGGCACAGAAAAGAAGTTATACAAAAAATCGATACCGGCTTAACCTCGCGCTTGAAAGAATTAAGTATCGAAGCTGAAGTCAACTCGCGCAGAAAACATCCCTATAGTCTGTATAAAAAAATGCGTGAGAAAAGTCTCTCATACAAAAATATTTTTGATGTCTATGGCATGCGCGTGGTTGTAGACACGGTGGATGACTGCTATCGGGTGTTAGGTGCAGTGCATAATTTATTCAAGCCGATTCCCGGCAAATTTAAAGACTATATAGCGATTCCAAAAGAAAATGGTTATCAGTCTTTACATACGATACTGTTTGGCCCGCACGGCATTCCTATCGAAGTTCAAATACGCACCAGTGAAATGGATAACTTTGCAGAAACCGGCATTGCCGCGCACTGGTTGTATAAAGAAAACAGCGGTAATGAAATTGATGTGGGTGGTCGTACTCGAGAATGGTTAACCGGTATTTTAGAAATGCAGCAGGCGGCAGGCGATTCGGTTGAGTTTTTAGAGAATGTAAAAGTTGATTTATTTCCAGATGAGCTTTATGTGTATACGCCGAATGGTGACATTGTAAAGTTACCAAAAAATTCTACACCAATTGATTTTGCCTATTCGGTACACACCGATGTCGGCCACACCTGTGTGGCCAGTAAAGTTGATCATCGTTTCGCGCCTTTAGATACGCCGTTATATAGCGGACAAACTGTAGAGGTGGTTACTTCTGATGGCGCGCATCCCAATCCGAGCTGGCTGGACTTCGTGGTAACAGCCAAAGCCCGGAGTAATATTCGAACCTATCTGAAAAGCATGCGTTCAGAGGATGCGGTTGCTCAGGGTAGACGTATGTTGTCGCGCATGTTGCTGGAAAAAAACATTACGCTGGAAGAAATGTCAGAGGAAAGTTATCAGTTCTTACTGGATGAATATGGCTTCGCTTCATTGAACCTGCTACTGGAAGATATCGGCATGGGTAATCGTCCTGCGGGTTTAGTGGCGCGCCGGTTATTTCCTGAAGATATGGATGATGATGCTATTGACACGCAAGATGTATCTGGCAGGCCGGCACTAGCGATACAGGGTACGGAGGGTATGGTGGTAGCATATGGTAAATGCTGTTATCCGATTCCCGGCGATCAGATCGTAGGTAAACTAAGTAAAGGCCGCGGTCTGGTGATTCATCAGGTGAGCTGTAAAAACATTGCGAGTGAGCGCATACAAAGTGAAAACATGATTGATGTTAAGTGGGCGACAGCACCCAGTGGCGAATATCCCTGTCAGCTTAATTTACATGTGCAAAATGAACGTGGCGTGCTGGCCAGATTGGCAACTATTGTTTCTGATGAAGCTGCCAATATCGAGCACGTTGAAGTTGAAGATAAAGATGGTATATCAACCAATATTTCGTTTTTAATATCGGTGAGTGGGCGTGATCATCTGGCGAAAATTATGCGGCGTTTACGCCGGGTTACGTCAGTAATGCGGATTGTGCGGGTACAGTAAAATACAGTTTTAATATTCAGGCCTCCTCTGTGATTGACCTTATAAAATTAGATTATTGAGAATAAATAATGATGAAAAAAGAAATTATATCAACTGATAATGCACCGCAGGCAATTGGAACATATTCACAGGCGGTCAAAGTGAATAACACGGTTTATGTGTCAGGTCAGATTCCGTTAATTGCTGAGACTATGGAGGTGTTAGAGGGTTCTGTAGAGGAGCAGATACATCTGGTATTTAAAAATTTGCAGGCAATTATTGATGCCGCCGGCGGAACATTTGACAATGTGGTTAAACTGAATATATTCTTAACCGACTTAAGTCACTTTCCAACCGTTAATCAGGTAATGGCGCAGTATTTTGATGAGCCATATCCGGCACGTGCTGCCATTGGTGTAAGCGAATTACCAAAAGCAGTTGCAGTGGAAATGGATGCAATATTAGAATTATAAAAGCAATGTCCTAACAATTAATCGGTGTTTAATGTCGTCGTTAATTGCCTGGCACATTGTTTATATAGGTGTTGTTACTGCAATGTATAAAAAACACCAATGATAAAAACATTAATTAATTTTCATTTAATAATTCAGATTAGTTTCTCTCAAAAATCATGACCCATTCATGCAGTTTGATTCAGTTAAAAGGTGTTGGCCCTAAGGTTTTAGAAAAACTGTCTAAACTGGGGCTGAACACTATAGAGGATGTTTTGTTTCATCTTCCCTATCGTTATGAAGACCGTACCCGTGTTATTCCTGTTGCTGCATTGCACCATGGGCAGTCTGCATTAATTGAAGCGACTGTTGATCATGCCAGTGTTTCGTTTACTCGTAAGGGTAAAAGTCGTCGCATGTTACTGGTGCATGTCAGTGATGGTACTGCAAAATTAACATTGCGATTTTTTTACTTTAATAAGCAACAGCAGGATGCGTTGGTTGCGGGTAGTAAGCTGCGTTTTTTTGGTGATGTGCGTTATGGTGCTTCATCACTGGAAATGGTCCATCCTGAATACACCCGCTTGAGTGATGACGCAGATGTGCAAGTGGAAGACTCATTAACCCCAGTTTATCATTCGGTGGATGGTGTCAGTCAGTATTTATTGCGGCGAGTAACCGAACAATGTTTGCAGCTATTAAGTGAAGACGATTTACTGACTGAGTACTTAAGCCCCGATATGCTGTTGACAGAAACCTTTTATTCTCTGGCTGAAGCAATAAAGTATGTGCATCGCCCGCCTGCCAGTGCTAATACCCAGCAGCTGCTTAATGCACAACATGCATCACAAAGCCGGCTGATTTTTGAAGAGTTACTGGCGCAGCATTTAAGCCTGCAAATTTTGCGGGAAAAAAATAGAAAATATTTAGCGCCAGCATTACAAACAAATAATCACCTTTTATATCAGTTTATAAAATCATTGCCATTTGAATTAACGCTGGCACAACAAAAAGTTAATCAGGATATTTTAGAGGATCTGGAATCCGGTCGGCCAATGATGCGATTGGTGCAGGGTGATGTTGGTTCAGGAAAAACCGTTGTTGCGGCGTTAGCCTGTTTGAAATCTGTAGAGTCCGGTATGCAGGCGGCGATTATGGCGCCGACTGAAATTTTGGCTGAGCAGCATTTTAAAAATTTTAGCCAGTGGTTTGAGCCTCTGGGTCTTAATGTAGTGTGGTTGTCAGGGCAGATAAAAGGTAAAAAAAGAACGGCTGTACTGAATAAAATAATGAGTGGTGAGGCGCAGATTATAGTTGGCACACATGCGTTATTTCAAAATGATGTTTACTATCATTCACTGGCGCTGGCGGTTACCGATGAGCAGCATCGTTTTGGTGTGCAACAGCGCATGGCGCTGGCGAAAAAAGCCGGTCAGAGTGTGGCAGAAAAAACACCAGAAAAAAAATCGGCTAAACCGCAAAGTGAGTTGGCTCATCAGCTGATTATGACCGCCACGCCCATCCCCCGGAGTTTAGCGATGACCGCATACGCAGATCTGGACTATTCAGTCATAGATGAATTGCCTCCGGGTCGAAAACCGGTAACCACCGTTGTCATCCAGCAGGAGCGACGTCAGGAAATTTTGCAGCGTATTTATAAAGCCTGTAACGAAGGTAAACAGGCTTACTGGGTTTGTACGCTGGTTGAAGAGTCAGACGTGTTGCAGTGTCAGGCCGCTCAAAATACAGCTGACATGCTACAACATGCCTTGACCGATATTAGGGTAGGGTTAATCCACGGGCGCTTAAAGTCGGATGAGAAAGAGCAGCTGATGGCTGAATTTAAAAAAGGTAGCATTCAGTTACTGGTTGCCACAACGGTTATTGAGGTAGGGGTAGATGTGCCCAATGCGAGTTTAATGGTAATAGAAAATGCCGAACGACTGGGGTTGTCGCAACTGCATCAACTGCGCGGCAGAGTGGGACGGGGTATTGAGGCGAGTCATTGCGTTTTATTGTTTAAGAGCCCGTTAAGTAACAATGCAAAAGAGCGCTTAGCGATGATGCGTAAAACTAATAGCGGTTTTGAAATAGCGCGTAAAGATTTACAGCTAAGAGGTCCGGGTGAAGTACTGGGTACGCGTCAAACCGGCCTTATAGAGTTAAAGATTGCAGATATTGTGCGCGATGAGTATATGCTGGATGAGGTGAAAGAGGCGGCGCTAAAGATATTGCAGGACTCGCCTCAGAGTGTGAAGCCATTAATTGATCGCTGGATTGGTGCGGCTCAGCAGTATGTGAATGTGGGGTGACGGGATTGCGATCGATTATTGCCAGACTGAAAAGACTACGCCACTAAGACTGCTTCAATAAAACCATAGCTAACATCTTGAAAAATATCTGGTTTCAGGTGGCTATTCGGAATTAAATCGTCTATCTATATTAGATATAAATATATTTCTAATACCTTCAAAGCCCAAAGGAAACCCTGCATGCCGGGATTGTTAGACAAAGCCGAATTAATGTCCAATAGTAAAAATCGCGATAAAATCTGGCATGAACAAATAAAGCGTGTTGAGCAAAATGCTTCCCTGAGTAATTTAATTAGTCTGGTCGTTGCTATATTGTTAACCGTTGCTTTATGGGCAGAAACTGCACACGATCAGATTTTAATGTGGATGGGGTATATTGCACTGATAACGATTGTGCGTATTGCAATGGGTTATCGACAGAGAAAATTATGTGCAATTAATAAAATTGATAATCGCTTTGCCGGTTATTATTTAGTTGCTATTTTATTAACGGCGTTTGGTTGGGGAATGGCGGGATATCTTTTATTTCCAGTGAATCCTGCACAACAATTAATGCTGGGTTTTGTTTTAGCCGGCATTGCATCCGGTGGCGTGCTGGTAATGGCGCCAATCTTAAAGCTATATCTGTTTTATCTATCGATCATTATCTTTCCCATTACTTTGCGTTTTATTCAAATGGGTGATGATTACATTGTTTTAGCTATTACAACTGTTTTTTATGTGGTGTTGATGGGGAGTATAGGCTCACGTATCAATAAGGCATTTTTGAAATCCTTAGAAGTTCGGTTTCATAATGAATCTTTAATTAAATTTATGAGTCAGGCACGCAATGAATCGGATGATTTAAATGAAGAGCTGTCGACAGAAATTGAGCAACGCAAGCGGATAGAAAAAGAACTGCAAAAAGCCAAAGAAGTTGCAGAAGCCGCGAGTAAAACTAAAAGTGAATTTCTGGCGAATATGAGCCATGAAATCAGAACACCAATGAATGGTGTCCTGGGAACATTACAGCTATTACAGGGATCGGAGTTAACCGAGAGTCAGAGGCAGTATGTTGATATCGCATATAGCTCGGGAGAGTCTTTACTGTCTTTGTTAAATGATATTCTCGATTTTTCAAAAATTGAAGCAGGCAAGCTGGAACTGGAGTTGATTCCATTTGATTTGCATCGTTTAAGCAATGAATTAACCGTATTGCTTAAACAAAAAGCCGATGAGCGAAATGTCGATTTAAAAGCAGTAATGGATGAACAAGTTCCTGCGGTTATTAAAGGTGATCCGGTTAGAATTCGGCAAATACTCGTCAACCTGATGACCAATGCCATTAAGTTTACAGAAAAAGGCACGGTTACAATTAATGCAAAGGTGATAGAGAAAAAACAGGAAATGGTGCGTATCCGAATTGAAGTTAATGATACAGGAATTGGTATAGCCGAAGAAAATCAGCGCAAACTGTTTAACTCTTTTACCCAGGCTGACGGATCGACAACACGAAAATATGGCGGAACCGGTTTAGGTCTGGCAATTGTCAGACAGTTGGTTACGATGATGCGGGGCAGGCTCGGGGTTGACAGTGAAGAGGGAAAAGGCTCATGTTTCTGGGTTGAAATTGCATTTGAAATTCCTGAAATTGGCATAGATAAAAATAAGCCGGCAGCGGTGAAAGTTGTTGAGATACTTGAGGGTAAGGTTCTACTGGTTGAAGACAACCCGGTTAATCAGATTGTTGCCACTAAAATGCTGGAAAAAGTGGGTCTGAGTTTTGAAGTGGTGAATAATGGTGAAGAGGCGGTGCAACGATTAAAGCAGCAACATGATTTTGATCTGGTGTTAATGGACTGTCAAATGCCGGTAATGGACGGTTATGAAGCTACCCGTGCCTTGCGTGAATATGAAGAAGAAATTGATAGAGGGCATTTACCTGTTATTGCGATGACCGCTAATGCCATGGAAGGAGACAAGGATAAATGTCTGCAGGCAGGTATGGATGATTATGTCTCCAAGCCGGTTAATCAGCAGGCGCTTAAAGATACACTGGCGAAGTGGCTGGTGGAAAGTTAAATCAGCTGTTTATAATTTTTCAGTGGTGTAAAATTAGCAGACTTTTTCAAATGTAATAACTTTCATGTCAGGACATCACACACGTTTACGCTGGTGTAGCCAGAAACGTTGCTTCTCATCAGCGCTGAATGCGCAACTAAAGTCCTGGTTATTTGATTCTGGTTCACTGACAGCGCGTTTAATTAGTCATTGCGATGCGCCGTTCTCAGTGAAAGTTTTATCAGTTTGTCGGGCGACCCCGGCAGTTGATGAAATGCAGGCATTAAATTTAAAAAATCGCCGTCAGGCACTCATTCGACAGGTTTTATTATATTGCGGTGATCAGCCGGTAGTATATGCGCGCACGATTATTCCATTATCCAGCTTACGTGGTTCATTGCGCGGAGTTGTTTTGCTGGGTAATAAGTCGCTGGGTGCTGTTTTGTTTGCGGATAAAAGCATGCGCCGCGAAGCCATGCAAATAACCTCAATTAAGGCAACGCATAAACGTCACGCCTGGACTCGCCATCAGGGGGAAGAATCCATCTGGGGCAGGCGCTCTGTGTTTATTCTAAAAAAACAGAAATTACTTGTTAGTGAGTACTTTCTGCCCATTTTATTTAGTTGATTCGATTATTGCCTTAGAGGTTTCCTAAAACCAGCTTTAAGCCGATTAAAAGAGTGATGATCTCATAGCTGGTTTTAATTAATCGATTGCCTTTTACAATCGCTAAATGGGCACCAAAATAGCCGCCTATTAGTGATCCCGCCAGTAATGCGGGCAGCCATATCCAGTAAATTTCACCTATCATGCCGAGTGTGATTGCGCCACTACCATTCCAGAATATACCGACTAATACTAAGGTGTAGGCAACCGCCATTTTATAATCAAGGCCGAACCAGCGCACTAACCAGAGGGTAACAAACAGGCCGGTGCCGGAAGTTAGAGAGCCGTTTAAAATGCCGATGAGAAAGATAACCAGGCCACCGATAATATAGCCGTGCCTGTCCCGGTGTGCCGGTTTATGCGTTTGCCCGAGGTTGGGTGAAAGGCGTGAGTATATGCCGAGCGAGATGGTTAAAATGCCGAGTGCAATTTGGGCAGTTTTATCGGGCACCTGTAGAATAAAATTAGCCCCTAATATAACCCCGGGAATCCCTGTCAGTAGAATATAGATTGCAAATCGTCTTTCCAGACGGCTCGATCTGAGGTGGCGAATGGTGGCACCCACTCCCAGTGCAACGCTGGCAACCTTATGGGTAGCCAGCGCCAGACCAAAGGGCAGCCCTAGAAAGATTAGCGCGGGAAGTTGTATCAGACCCGCACCGCCACCGGCTAAAGCAGAAAAAAAGTTTGCTAGCAGGGAGACCATAAAAAGCAAAATCTGTTCTGAAATATCTAACATAAGGTGTAGTGCTACAATTACTCAGGGTTAACCAGGTGCAGTAATTTGCTGTAATAGACAGTAAAAATTAATAAATCGTGTAATATTCAGATAAAAAACAATGAATGACGAAAAAAACAAAAATTGAGCTTATACTAAAGGCAAGATGTTACAACATATTTAATGCAAGGCTGATGCTTAAGTGCCTGAAAGTTTGTGCTTTAACGACATATTATTTTAATGCGTATAACAACTATCATACATAAAAAATCAATTATTAATGGATGTATCGTGTGCTTGCTGATTCCTTCCTGCGTCCATGCGGGTCTGAATAAGTGGGAGGATGATAAAGGTCAGATCCATTATGGTGATCGTGTGCCTACAGAGTTTTTGCGCAAACCGCATTCTCTTCTGAATGAGCAGGGTGTAACAGTACATACATCCGAAGCAATGAAAACCCATAAAGAACTGGAGGCTGAGCAGCTGCGCCGTCAACAAGAGGTCGAAGAGAATAAAAAACGCATTATTGCTGAGCGTATCAAACTATTACGTGATCGGGTTTTGCTGGATACGTTTACAACTGAGTCTGATTTGCTGATTGCACGTAAAGCCCGAGTCGAAGCGATTGATTCACAAATTTATCTGGTCGAAACGTTAATTAAAAATGACATAATTACCTTAGAAAAAGTTAATGAGCGTATTGTAGAAATCGAAAAGTCAGGGCGTAAACCACCTATTAACTTAAGTAAAAAGGTGGTTTTTGTTGGTCGCCAGATTGAGAGTAACAAGGATTATGTTGCTGATAAAAAGAAGGAACGTATTCATATCATACAAACATTTGAATCCGATCTTGAACGATTTAAAGAGCTTAAGAAGGCTCGTCAGGAGCTTAAAGATAAGAAGCTTAAGTGAGTCAGATAGTTACGTATAATTAAATATCCATATCGATTTATACGTATAAGTTCATTGGTTTTAGTCCAGATGCAATTCTATTTCCCCAACAACAATCTGATTCCGGCCTTTGGCTTTAGCTTTGTAAAGCGCTTTGTCTGCAGCTTTAAACAGACCTAAAGCGGTGGTGCTTTCATCGGGTATAATTGATGCAATGCCAATGCTGATCGTGACATTATCATTAAGTGGTGAAGTCGCGTGGGTTAAGGCTGTAAGATGAAGCTGGT
>VAPM010073956.1_pt1 | contig 12799 bp, 9 predicted proteins | sample 3395091 | NCBI WGS metagenome assembly VAPM01 (sample SAMN08290445, study PRJNA428436) | hydrothermal vent metagenome | isolation source: Deep-sea hydrothermal vent chimney 3 | place: Pacific Ocean: Juan De Fuca Ridge | reverse complement strand
GTTTCAACGCCGTCGATGGTTTTTATCAGGCGCGGAATAATATTATTACCAGAGGCTATACGGGCCGACATAATGGCCAATTGCAACGGGGAAGCCAGAACAAACCCCTGACCAATCCCGGCATTTAACGTATCTCCGACCCGCCAAGTGGCAGTTTGATCTTCATATTTGCTTGCCCATTCTTTTTTCCATGCCTTATTTGGCGCAATACCGGCGTTAATCGCGGACATAGGAATATCATGGCGTACACCCAGACCAAGTTGTCGTGCCATTTCGGATATTTTATCAATGCCAACACGTTCAGCAATTTCGTAGAAAAATACATCGCAGGATTGGTAGATGGCCTCCACCAATTTTACCTTGCCATGTCCGCCACGCTTCCAACAGTGAAAGCGCCTGTTGCCTAACTGCTTGTATCCGGGGCAGAATACTTTTTCTTCTGGATCAAATACGTCAGCTTTAAGCGCGGCTAACGCGACGATCATTTTGAATGTAGAACCCGGTGGGTAGGCGCCTTGAACCGATTTATTTGCAAGTGGGCGGTATTCGTTTTGGGTAAGCTCGCTGTAATCGGTTACTGAAATCCCGCGCACAAATTTATTTGGGTCAAAACTTGGGGAAGACCCAATGGCAAGAAGGTCACCGTTAGTGGTGTCAATAACTACGGCTGCGGCACTTTCGTCGCCAATCCTTGCCTGCACAAAATTTTGCAGCATTGCGTCGACCGTCAATTGCAGGTCTTTTCCGGGTGTACCCGGTTTGCGTTCCAATTCCCGCATCACCCGGCCAACGGCATTAACTTCTATTCGTAAAGTCCCAGCGCTTCCACGCAGGACGGATTCCAGCTTGGTTTCAACACCAACTTTCCCGATTTGGAATTTGGGAATTTGCAGTAGCGGCTCCGGATCATCCAGATCATCAAGATCGTATTCGCTTACCGGGCCGACATACCCAATTACATGGGCAAAATCCGCTTTCTGAGGATAACGTCGCGATAGTCCCACTTCGGTTGTGACGCCCGGCAGGGCAGGTGTATTAACGGCTATTTCTGCGAAATCATCCCAGTTCAACCGATCAGCAACTGTGACAGGTACAAAGGCGCTTTGGCGTTTCAGTTCTTTTGTGGCCCGGTCCAGATCTTCGGGCTCTAATTCTACCAGACGAGCAAGTCGGGCGATTGTGGCTTCAATATTGTCGACATCTTCGCGGACCATCACTATGCGATAATTCTGCTCATTTTCCGCAATAGGATCACCAAACCTGTCAAAAATCAGGCCACGGGCAGGGGGTAAAAGCCGGATATTTACCCGGTTTTCTTCAGCAAGCAGGCGAAATTGGTCTGCTTGCTCAACCTGCATGAACCGCATCCGCAAGCCCAAAACGCCCATGAATGAAAGCTGAACCCCGCCCAAAATCAATGCCCTGCGAGAAACAATTATGTTGCTGTTTTCGCTGTCTTTCGGGTGGGTGCTCATGATGTTGCACCCCTTTCATCTATTGCGCCAGCCTTAAGTTGACGCACACCAAGAAGCTGTGCCGAGACAAGGACTGTCAGAGGGTAGGCCAATAATGTGATCACATAATAGAAAAAATACAAACGAATTTCTGGCAACGTGATCACAAACAAGGCTTGCATCAGTAAATTCATCGCCATGATAGCTGATATCACCGTTGCTACCAACGCCCATTCAAATAGAAAGGGTAGCTCTCTGGAGTATTTTGAGCGATTTCGTAAAAATTCCAATCCGATTATGCTCAGGCTTGCCATCAATCCTGGCGGGCGCATGAAAATTAGATCATCCAGCAAAAACAGGCAGGCAACTAATGCCACCGGTACGAAGTTGGGTCGTCGCAGGACCCATGCGAAAGCAAATAATAATGTCCAATTGGCGGCGGGCCAGTTACCGTCAATGATGTTCGAAGGCAGTATCCAAACAAACATAGAAAATGCCCAGATGAGCAGAAAAATCGCCCAATACACCATCCTTCGGACACTGACAGGATCAACCATTACCGGCCTCCTGTGGCTGTTCGGCTGACTGCGGTATTTCTTTTTCCCGCTCAATTGGTATGACCAGCCCACCTGGGTCGGAAACCTGTTCTGTTACCGGGTTACGTAGCACCCGTAAAAATTCAAGCCTTTCGTAATCTGCCGATAGGCGAACGCGCAGTTTTCTGTTTGGTCCAAGTGCGACCCTTCCGACCAGTAGCCCCGGGGGGAAAACCCCGCCATCACCGCTGGAAACAACGCGATCCCCTGGCCTGACCAATTCAGGTGTTTCTAAAAATTCAAGTGGTGGAGCGCTGGTATTATCCCCATATAACAGAGCCTTCTGGCCGGAAGGCTGGATAGTTACCGGAATTCGGCTATTGGAATCGGTCAATAGAATGACCCTTGATGAAGTTCGGCCGACCCCTGAAATCCGACCCACCAGTCCCAGACCATCGGTTGTGGCCCAGCCATTAACAATTCCATCCCTTTCGCCGATATTTAACAATACTGACTGTCGGAAGGGTGACCCGCTATCGGCCAATACCACACCGGTGATAAATGTGAGCTTGGGATCAAGCCGAACCTTGTTCAGATCCAGAAGTTTGGCGTTTTCCTGCTCTAATTGCAGTGCGGCTTCTTTCCAGGACTTCATACGTAACAATTCACGCCGTAATTCTTGGTTCTGTTCATACAGGTGGTTGTAGGATTGGAAGCCTTCAACCATGCTTGCTGCTTTTGTAACGGGTACCAGGGCCCAACTGAACGATGGAACTATTTTGTCAATAAGTGCTGCGCGAAAACGGTCGACACGTGGGCTGTCAATACGCCAAAGCAGAAAAAGCGAAAACAAAACCAAGACCAAGCCACCTACCAGAATACGCCTGATCGGTTTGGTGAATTGTTCGTTTGAATTTCTTCCCTTTGCCACGGCATCTCCGTAGACCGGTGGTAACCAGTCGAATTAGCTGTCGTAGTCTATCACATGACGCAATTGTTTTTCATATTCCAGAGCTTTACCTGTGCCCAGTGCCACACAACTTAGTGAGTCATCGGCGACCGATATAGCTAAACCTGTCTGTTCTCGTAACGCCAGATCCAGATCACCCAGTAGGGCACCGCCGCCGGTAAGCATTACACCCCGGTCAACGATATCAGCAGCCAGGTCAGGTGGTGTCGCTTCCAAAGCAATCATAACCGCCTCGCAAATTTGCTGAACGGGTTCGGCCAATGCCTCGGCTATTTGAGCCTGATTGATTTCGATTTCCTTTGGCACACCATTAAGTAAATCGCGCCCACGTATCTGCATGCTGGCACCACGACCATCGTCAGGCATCCTGGCCGTCCCGATTGAAGTTTTAACCCGCTCTGCGGTGCTTTCCCCGATCAGCAGGTTTTGCTGGCGTCTTAAATAGCTGATGATCGCTTCATCCATCCTGTCACCACCGACACGCACGCTTCGGGCGTAAACGATGTCGCCCAGGGAGAGGACGGCCACTTCTGTTGTACCGCCGCCAATATCCACTACCATGTTTCCGGTTGGATCTGTGATCGGCATGCCCGCACCTATTGCTGCAGCGATCGGTTCGGCGATTAATCCAGCACGTCGAGCACCGGCAGACAATACCGATTGCCGGATAGCGCGTTTTTCTACGGGCGTTGCGCCGTGCGGAACACAGACGATAATTTTGGGTTTTGAGAAGGTCGTACGGGGGTGAACTTTCCGGATGAAATATTTGATCATTTCTTCTGCAGTATCAAAATCTGCAATAACACCTTCGCGCATGGGGCGGATCGCTTCAATAGATCCGGGTGTTCGGCCCAGCATCAGTTTGGCGTCTTCACCCACAGCCAGGACCTGCTTGCTGCCATCTTTGATATGATATGCTACGACCGAGGGTTCGTTCAGGACAATCCCTTTGCCCTTTACGTAGATCAGGGTATTCGCTGTGCCCAGATCAATTGCCATGTCGGTAGTAAATAACCCAACTAAACTTACCATTCCGCGGACGTCCCATTCTAATAAAGTAACCCGACATCGACTCTGATGGTCTGCGGGTGCGCTCACTTATAGGCAAGCTATTCTCAATAAAAAAGGCCTCGTTGTGGCCAATCAGCGCGAACTTGCTCCAGGATGAAAAATTGTAGCTTTGGAGATATTCGATATGTGCAAGTTTTTCATCTAGTTTGTGCAAATACCTAGCAAGATGGCTCGAAAAATGTTCGAAAAGTATAATATTGAGGGATAATGAGATCGGCCGAGGTTATGCACCCCGACCGGTCAATTCGTTGGAATAGTTACTGAGCGTCCCGAAAATCTATTGACTTCACATCTGAATCCGGGGCCGATTTCAACCGTCGAACGAGAAGTTTGTTCAGTGCAGTGACATAGGCTTTTGTTGAGGCCACCACCGTATCGGTGTCAGCGGATTGTCCTGTCACAATGCGTCCGTCTTCTTCCAGTCGGACACTGACAGTTGCCTGTGCATCTGTACCTTCTGTGACGGCGTGTACTTGATATAGCTGTAGTCTCGCATTATGGGGGAACAACTGTTTAACGGCACGAAACGCTGCATCGACCGGCCCATCACCAGTGGCTTTAAACCGTGCGTCCTGTCCATCAATAGACAAAGTCAAATCGGCAGTTTGTGGTCCCTCGGTACCACAAATTACTACAAGGGATTTTACCTGAATATGATCGTATTCCGCGTCTGTTGAACTGTCGCGCATTAGCGCCGCCAAATCGTCGTCGAAAATTTCTTTTTTTCGATCGGCCAAAGCTTTGAAACGCACGAACACGTCTTTCAACTGGTTGTCCCCCAGTTCGTGACCCAGTTCTTTCAGTTTGGCGCGCAGCGCAGCGCGGCCTGAATGTTTGCCCATTACCAGATTGGTTTCGGACAGTCCGACATGTTCAGGGCGCATGATTTCAAATGTCTCTGCGTTCTTTAGCATTCCATCCTGATGGATACCGCTTTCGTGGGCAAAAGCATTCTTGCCGACAATTGCTTTGTTATACTGGACGGCAAAGCCGGATACAGTTGCTACCCGGCGGCTGATACTAATCAGACGTGTGGTGTCGATGCCGGTGGAAAAGGGCATGATGTCGTTACGGACCCTCAGAGCCATCACCACCTCTTCCAACGCGGTATTACCAGCGCGTTCGCCCAGACCGTTTATGGTGCATTCTATTTGACGCGCACCGCCTTCTACAGCGGCCAGAGAATTAGCTGTCGCCATGCCAAGGTCGTTATGGCAATGGGTGGCGAAAATTATGTTGTCAGCACCCGGGACCTCTGCAATCAACATCCTGATCAAATCAGCACTTTCACGGGGGGCCGTATAGCCAACCGTGTCCGGGATATTTATTGTTGTTGCCCCGGCCTTGATCGCAATTTCGACTGTACGTTTCAGATAGTCCAGCTCGGTTCTGGTGGCGTCCATCGGGGACCACTGCACATTGTCACACAAATTACGGGCATGGGTGACAGAATCGTGGATACGTTCGGCCATCTCGTCCATGCTTAATCCCGGAATGTCCCGGTGTAACGGCGATGTACCGATGAAGGTATGAATTCTAGGCTGTCTGGCGTGTTTGACCGCCTCCCAGCAGCGGTCAATGTCGTTAGGGATTGCCCGGGCCAATCCACATATCACTGATTTCTCGGACAATTTTGCGATTTCGGATACAGCTTCAAAGTCACCGTCACTGGCAATTGGAAATCCGGCTTCGATGATGTCGACACCCATATTATCCAGCATTCCGGCTATTTCCACTTTTTCGTCATGTGTCATGGTGGCGCCTGGGCTTTGTTCGCCGTCGCGCAAAGTGGTGTCAAAAATCAGGACGTGATCCTGTTTCGATGTATCGGTCATTTGATTGTCTTTCTGATTCTGTTCTTAGCGAAGGAAATTGACGCTGTTCAGCCCGTGAGCGGTCGCGCCAAAGGCACGCTCAGGGGCTAGCTAAGGAGCAGAATATCGCATAGCAAAGGTAGGGCCAAATCTGGGCCAACTATTGTGCTATGTGTCACCACGTTCATGGCGCTGACTATAGGCGCTGTTCCAGAGAATAAAACCCCTAAAAAAATCTGATATTCTCAGATTATCAGTTTAAAAATTTGCAATAACGGACCTTAAGTTACGGACCGCAATTGGAATATCTGTGTCGGGTGTCGCGCAGAAACCCAGTAACATGCCATTTACGCCGATCTCACCTGAGCAGAAATCCGACAAGGGCCGGCAACCCAATTGGACAGATTTAGTTTCTTTTGCCAATTCAGTATCTTTAATGTTTGTTGGCATATGCAAAGCCAGATGCATGCCTGTGTTATGGCGTTCAAAATGCCCGATGTCCGAAAAATTTGTATCCAGTGCATTTAATAGAATTTCGTAGCGACGCGCATAGACTCGCCTGACACGGCGAAGGTGTCGGTGATACTTACCGTCTGCCATAAAGTTTGCCAGCGGTCTTTGTCCAACGACCGATGCGTGGCTTGGGCAGGTATTCAGGAGCATCTGCACAGCTTCCAGCAATCGCAACGGGACTGCCAAGTACCCAAGGCGAATGCCAACCGAAAACAGTTTCGAAAAGCCGCCGACATAAATTGTATGGCCGGTATTATCTAGCCCGGCCATGGCCGGGACCGGGCGGCCACTATAGCGAAACTCACTATCAAAATCATCTTCAATTATCCAACTGCTTTTGATATTTGCCCGGGCAATGAATGCTTTCCTACGCCCGCTTGGCATGGTGCCGCCCAATGGAAACTGGTGAGACGGTGTCAGGACTGTTGCCCGCAGATCAGGAGCGCTGCTGCCCGGTAGTTTGGCCCCGCCCGGGCCGATCTTGAGCCAATGGGGCTGTAACCCCAATTCATTCGCGAAATTTCGGGTTGGCCCGTATCCTGGGTTCTCAAGACCAATCCGGTCGCCAGACTGGCAAGTCAGACGAATAGCCATTTCCAAAGCTTCACCGGAGCCTGCAGTGATGACTATTTGCTCGGCTTTTGCTGAAACACCGCGCCATTCGCTTAGATGTCGGACTATTTGTCGGCGAAGTTCGATATCCCCTAGGGGGCCAGCCGACTGGAATAGTGTCGTGGGGTTTGTCCGGGCGGTTTTGGCAACACTTTTGGCCCAGCTTTTTAACGGAAAATATGTGTCGTCCGGAGAATTCGGCTGCAATGGGAGATTTTGATCTTTAGATGTCGCAGTAGGATCAGGATCGACCGGCGCGCAATTGATCCCAATTACCGGGCCGGTGTCAGAAACGTATATGCCCGAACCAGGGCGGGCTTCGGCGTATCCTTCGGCAACCAATTGATCATATGCCGTAACCACGGTAGCGCGCGAGACACCCAAGTCAGTTGCCAGCGCCCGGCTGGCCGGCAAACGCGTACCGGCAGTGATAATATTCGCAGAAATATCCGCTTTGGCATGTTCATAAATCCGCATAAACAGCGGCCCCTTGCCCGAGGGTGATATCAGCAATGAGTTCAGTGTTTTCTTGGGCATATTGGACTGGTCATAAAACTAGAAACTGGATATTTAGTTCAGTCCGAAATTGCGGTTATTGTCAAGGACTCAACAAAAACCCGGTGGGAGCTGAAACCCCCACGGCAACACAAGTTCTAGACGGAGCAAACCTAAAGTGACACGTGCAAAATTAAATCCAACGCCTTTAACCAAGCTGAAACGCACCTATAAACGGGGGTCTTTTGACCGCGAAGTTGTCAACCAGATTTTGGATGCCGCAACGCTGTGTCATGTCGGGTATCAGGTTGATGGGCATCCTGTTGTGACACCAACATTACAGTGGCGAGTGGGCGACAGGGTTTATTGGCATGGCTCCAGTGCCAGCCGGGCACTGCGCCAATCAAAGGACGCGAATGTGTGCCTGACAGCGACTTTGATGGACGGCTATGTTTTCGCACGATCAGCGTTTAATCATTCAGTAAATTTTCGTTCTGCGATGGTTTTTGGCGTGGCGACCGCGGTAACGGATCGAGATGAAAAAGAACAAAGCCTAATGGATATGGTGGATCGGTTGATCCCGGAACGTTGGGAAACTTTGCGCCCGATATCGGAAAAAGAGCTTAAGGCGACGGCCGTATTATGGATGCCAATAACCCAGGCCTCGGCTAAGATCAGAACCGGTGGACCTGTTGACGATGCAGAGGATTACGCCCTGCCGATCTGGGCCGGGACTGTGCCAATCCAAACACTGCACAGCGCACCTGTTCCTGATGAAAATGCCCCTGAAAAACTGGCAGTTCCAAATCACATTGAGGCATTTGTGAAAATAGGCGTAGACTGATCAGTTGTCGGCGGTTTCTTCAGTTGTTTCGCTCAGGGCTCCGTTGGTCCATTTACCACTGGTTTCCTGCCCTGTGGCGTAACGGATTGTTCCCTGACCTTCACGTTTTCCGGCTTTGAAAGAGCCTTCATAAACGTCGCCATTGGCGTAGGTTGCTAACCCTTCGCCGTCAATCTCTCCGTCTTTCCAGTCACCAGTATAGGTAAACCCATCCGACATGGTGATGGTGCCTTTTCCGCTACGCTGACCCAGCAGAAACGTACCAACATATTCTGAACCATCTGCGTAAGTGGCCTTGCCTTCGCCACTGCGCTGCCCGTCAACCCATTGACCAACATAGCTATAACCGTCCGGGAAGGTCATTGTTCCCTGACCGTGATTTTTAGCGTTTTTAAACTCACCTTCATAGGTTAGCCCGTCGCCGTAACTTGCAATGCCTTTTCCTTCGATGACGCCCGCCTGCCATTCGCCGTCGTAAGTATTGCCGTCAGGGTAGGTGATCTTGCCAGGGCCTTCAGCCAAATCATTTTTGAACGCACCTTCATATACAGAGCCATCCGGATAGGTCACTTTACCCATGCCTTCTATTCGGCCGGCAACCCAGTCACCTACATAGGTATAGCCGTCGGTCCCGGTGAATGTGCCGATACCCTGACGTGTATCATCTTGAAACTGACCCTTATAAATATCACCATTTGCATAGGTAACCTGACCGTCGCCCTGACGTTTGCCTTCGGACAGACTGCCGACGTAAATATCGCCATTTGGTTGGGTTAAAGTGCCTTTGCCATTGATCTGACCGGCTTTCCATTCGCCAACAAAGGTTAGGCCATCCGGTAATGAAAGCGAGCCATTGCCTTCGCGCACGCCGTTGACCAATGTCCCTTCATAGATGGCTCCGTCGGGGTAGGTGATTTTGCCTTCACCGTCTTTGATCCCGTTGACCCAACTGCCCTCATAGATATATCCATTATCGCTTTCCATGCGCCCCTGCCCATGGTGCAGTGCGCCTTTAAAGCCGCCTTCGAATTTCACGCCGTTTGCATAGGTGGCGACGCCAGAGCCGTTAATCTCACCGTTCTGCCAGCTGCCTTCGTAGGTACCGCCATCGGCGAAAGTGATTTTGCCGATGCCTTCCGGTTTTCCTTTGGCAAAAGCACCAACGTAGATTGAGCCATTTGGAAATTTGGCAACACCTTGCCCCAGAATTTCGCCTTCTACCCAACTGCCTTCGTACTCGTACCCATTGGGCAGTTGATAGGTGCCGGTGCCGTGTTGTTTGCCGTCTTTAAAGGTGCCAATATAAACACCGCCGTCATCGTACTGCTTTGTTATGACATCATTATTTTGCTGTGCGGAAAGTGGTGCCGCCAGTAAAACAAGCCCAAACAGCCCTGCAATTACTGCGTGTGTACGAGTTTTGAAATTTGACAAGTTAGCCCCCGATTGTCGACACGGCCTTATTAACCGATTATTTGGCCAAGCCTAAATCAGCAGGTTGTGAGTGACAATGTTTTTTGCGCAGTGTTGCTTTCCCTTGCAGGTATCTCTGATAAGACTTTGTGAAAAACTTGGATAAGCTTGATATGACTGACAGATTTCGCCTGACACTTGCGCAGTTAAACCCAACAGTGGGGGATTTGGCGGGGAACCGTGTTTTGGCCTTGGATGCCTGGCAAAAAGGTAAAGTTGCCGGGGCCGATCTGGTGGCGTTAAGTGAGATGTTTATCACCGGCTATAACACCCAGGATTTGGTTACAAAGCCTGTGTTTATTGACGCTGCACTGGCTGAGTTGGAAGGGTTGGCACGTGATTGCGCAGGGGGTCCGGCGCTGGCAATTGGCGGGCCGTGCCGTGAGGATGGCAAGCTTTACAACGCCTATTATGTGTTGAATGGCGGGCGGATTGTCAGCCGGGTGCTGAAGCATCATCTGCCCAATGAAACCGTGTTTGATGAGGTGCGTATCTTTGATGCGGGACCGCTTGGCGGGCCTTACAGTGTTGCCAACACCCGGATCGGCAGCCCGATTTGTGAGGATGCATGGCATCAGGATGTGAGCGAAACACTGGCAGAGTCGGGCGCGGAATTTCTTTTAATACCAAATGGTTCGCCATATTATCGCGATAAGATGGAAGTGCGGATAAACCATATGGTGGCCCGCGCGGTGGAAACCGGATTGCCGGTTATTTACCTGAACATGGTGGGCGGACAGGACGATCAGGTGTTTGATGGTGGCACTTTTGTGCTAAATCCCGACGGCGAATTGATGGTGCAACTACCGGTATTTGACCAAGTGATTTCCCATGTTGATCTGGAGCGGACCGGGGCCGGTTGGCGGGTGTTGCCCGGTGTGATGAGCAAGCTGCCGGATGCCTGGGAGCAGGATTACCGCTGCATGGTGGAAGCCCTGCGCGACTACATGGGAAAGCACGGATTTAGCAATGTTTTGCTGGGGTTATCGGGGGGAATTGATTCTGCGATTGTGGCTACAATTGCGGCGGATGCACTGGGGCCGGATAACGTTAGATGTGTCATGTTACCCTCTGAATTTACGTCACAATCTTCTTTAGATGATGCCACTGAGATCGCCAAAAACCTGGGCTGCACCTACCAGACGGTTTCCATTGCCCAGGGCCGGGCGGCGATCACAGAGACGCTGGCGCCGGTTTTTGATGGGCTTGAGGAAGGTCTGACCGAGGAAAATATTCAGTCGCGCCTGCGGGGTTTGCTGCTGATGGCGATGTCCAACAAGTTTGGTGAAATGTTGTTGACCACGGGCAATAAGTCGGAAGTGGCGGTGGGCTATGCGACGATTTACGGGGATATGGCGGGGGGCTATAATCCGATAAAAGATCTATATAAAACAAGGGTTTTTGAGACTTGCCGCTGGCGCAATGCCAACCATCGGAGTTGGATGATGGGGCCTGCGGGTGAGGTGATACCGCCCCGTGTAATTGACAAGCCACCCACCGCCGAGCTGCGCGAAAACCAGCGCGATGATGACAGTCTGCCGCCTTACGAAGTGCTGGATGTGATCCTGTGCGAGCTGATAGATAATGAGGCATCGGTGAAGGATGTGGTGGCGATGGGGTTTGAGCGGGGGGTGGTTAAAAAGGTTGAAAATCTGATCTATAGTTCAGAGTTCAAACGCTTCCAATCGGCGCCGGGGGCGCGGTTGACCATGCGCAGTTTCTGGCTGGACCGGCGTTATCCTATGGTTAACAAATGGCGTGATCCGAGCTGAAAACCGCGGTGTCTTTAAACTTTGTAACAGTTTTTGAGCCCCCTGTTTAAACTTTGTAACACCCGGAATTGGCCGATTTTTGACGAATTTCGGGAATCAGACCATAGTTCGGTTGGGTAATAAATTGTCAGGGAAGTATCCGTGGGGAATAGCCTGAAAATACCGGTTTCGAATCAGCGCGTGTTTATGGCCGGGTTTGAGCCGGGCAACGGGCTTGACTTGTCGGTGGTCCTGCCGGGTCTGAATTACGGTTGTGAGCGGCCACTTTTGGCCGGGGTTATTGGCCTGATCCGGGAACCGGGCGGCGATGTTGTGACGCTGAATTTTGACTATAACCGGGACGGGGTTTTTCTGGGGTTATCCGGCGCGGATCAGCTGTCGATGATTGCCGATGACGGACGGGCAATCGTGGGCCATTGTCTGGGGATTTCCGATTACCGGTCTTTGATTGTCATTGGCAAATCTTTGGGCACGATATCCATGGGTGGACTGAACCCGGGTGAACTGCCGGAAAACACCCGCCTGATCTGGTTGACCCCAAGCCTGAAGGGGACCGGGCTGTTGGCGCGGATGGCAGGGTTTTCCTGCCCGGCGTTTTCATTGATTGGCGGTTGCGATCCGTCAGTTGGGATCTGCCACTCTGACCGATACAAAGCCATAGCTGAACTAAGCCATGTCGAAATTACCGGAATGGACCATGGTTGGGAGCATGCCGAAGGTGCTGGTGAGACCGATCGGGGATTGGCGTGTGCGTTGCGGGCTTTGGATTGCTGGTTGCAGGATGGGAATGGGTGAAATGCCCGCGCTGCGGATTTGTGTTAGCATTGGTTGGGGGGAACTGGTTATGGCCGAGAACAAAACCCGGCAAACGGATGTGCAGGTGGAAGATTTCATCCGGCAGGTTGAGCATAAAACCCGGCGTGAGGATGCGCTGATACTGCAGGCTTTGTTTCGCAAGGTTACCGGGTTTCAGCCACGGATGTGGGGGCCGACGATTGTGGGCTATGGGCAGTATCATTATACCTATGACAGCGGGCGTGAAGGCGATATGCCGGCATGCGGCTTTTCGCCGCGCAAGGCCAATATGGTGGTCTATGTGATTCCCGGATATGGCGGGTTTGAAGATCTGTTGCGGGATCTTGGCAAGCACAGAACCGGCAAGTCCTGTCTGTATCTGGGGCCGCTTAAAAACGTTGATCTTGGGGTTTTGGGGCGGCTGATCCGGGCCGGGTTGGATGATCTGGC
>VAPM010044240.1_pt1 | contig 12804 bp, 18 predicted proteins | sample 3395091 | NCBI WGS metagenome assembly VAPM01 (sample SAMN08290445, study PRJNA428436) | hydrothermal vent metagenome | isolation source: Deep-sea hydrothermal vent chimney 3 | place: Pacific Ocean: Juan De Fuca Ridge | reverse complement strand
TGGAAAAAATGGGTGATCGTAAAGGTGACTTAAAAGACATGGTTCCGGATGGTAAGGGACGCATTCGATTGGAATATATTGTGCCATCACGGGGATTGTTGGGATTTCAGACAGAATTTTTAACCTCAACTTCAGGATCTGGTCTGTATTATCATGTTTTCGATCATTATGGCCCTCTAAAGGCAGGGGAGCTAGGTTCTCGTATTCGTGGCGTATTGGTTTCTATGGCAAAAGGCAAGGCGGTAGATTATTCTTTATATCCATTACAGGCGCGAGGTGAGCTATTAGTGGTCAATGGTGATGAAATATACGAAGGTATGTTGGTCGGCATTCATTCCCGTACTAATGACTTGGTGGTAAATCCTACTAAGCCTAAGCCATTAACTAACGTACGTGCATCAGGTACGGATGAAAGTTTAACCTGTGCAAAAATTCAAAAAATGACTTTAGAGCAAGCTTTGGAATTTATCAGTGATGATGAGTTGGTAGAAGTTACCCCAGAGTCTATTCGTTTACGCAAAGTTTTATTGACAGAAGTTGCACGTAAGCGATCCAAGTAATATAGGTTTTAGCATTCATTGTGGTTTGATTAATGCTCGAACCTAGGGGTCTGCGTGGGAATACAGATAATGACGCTCTGGTGTCCAGATGAATTCTCACGTAAACAGGAACAATTATTAAGCTAAGTGAGATTGGATGATTATTTGTTTCCAGCTCCCTAAGGGCATTTGTCACATGATGGGAAGGGATCAATGGCTTGGATGAAACTGTGTGGCTATATTGACAGGACAACTGATTTAGAATAAAAATAAAGCCCCGGTTCAGAAATGTACCGGGGGCTTTATAGATCGCTTGCTTGGTTGGCTTGTATTACTTCCGTCCATGGCAACGTCCTGTTGAATGGTCCTTAAAATCCATCTTCTGAAAAGCGACGGTCTATTCTGCCAAAAAAACGGGGAAAAGTAAGTCGGTTAAAGAGGAAAGTTTTGTAAGCATTGGCTTACGCTGGGTAAGGGTGTTATTTTGGCGTTTATCGATTAGTTATACGGGATAGATAAATAAGGGAAGTGGAAACAAATAAGCGTCCAATCTCACTTGCCTTTTTATCCCTGTTTAAATCTTCTCAATCCTCACGTAGAATGACTATGCTCCTGTTGAGAAAATTTAATCAGAAAAAAAATTCTACATGATATTTGGATGATTATTTATTTCCACCTCCCTAAATATAGTAAAATGAGATCAATCAAAAACACATTTGAAAATCAATGAGCCAACGTATTGTACAAGTTGAGCGAAATACGCTCGAAACTCAAATTAAAATCAAAGTTAATCTGGATGGCACCGGTTTAGCTAGTTTTGTTACGGGTGTTCCTTTTTTGGATCATATGTTGGATCAGGTAGCCAGGCATGGATTGATTGATATGGAGATTGATGCCAAAGGCGATTTGCAGATTGATGCTCATCATACCGTAGAGGATATTGGTATTACATTAGGACAGGCTTTTAAAAAAGCGTTGGGTGACAAAAAAGGGATTGTTCGTTATGGCCATGCCTATGTCCCTTTAGATGAAGCTTTATCCAGAGTAGTGATTGATTTTTCTGGCAGACCCGGTTTGTTTTATGAAGTGGATTACCCAAGATCTAGCATAGGAGCATTTGATGTTGATTTGTTTCGTGAGTTCTTTCAAGGATTTGTCAATCATGCCGGTGTGTCTTTGCATATAGATAATCTGAAAGGGACAAATGCACATCACATTGCGGAGACCATTTTTAAAGCTTTTGGAAGAGCAATAAGAATGGCAATTACGGCTGACCCTAGAATGGCAGGTATTATGCCATCTACAAAGGGCTCGCTATAATTTTTACCTTTTACCTTTAATATATCTATGTCATCAGTCGCAGTTATCGATTATGGAATGGGAAACCTGCATTCTATAGAAAAAGCTTTGCAGCATGCATCGCCAGAAGTTGATGTTCAAATAGTCTCTGATGCTGCAAACATATTGCTAGCAGATCGAATTGTATTTCCTGGTGTTGGGGCAATAAGAGATTGTATGCAGGCTTTGGATAACTCGGGTTTATCTGCTGTTATAAAAGATGTGGCTAAAACCAAGCCATTTTTAGGTATTTGTCTAGGAATGCAGGCTTTGTTAACAGATAGTGAAGAAAATAATAATACAGTATGTCTGGATGTTTTTAAGGGGCATGTTAAGCATTTTTCTTTGGATCTGACAGATGATGAGGGCAACCGTTTAAAGATTCCTCATATGGGTTGGAACAAAGTATCTTATAAAAATCATCCGTTATGGCAAGACATCCCTCAAAATAGCCGGTTTTATTTTGTACACAGCTATTATGTAAAGCCGGATAATGAGATAGATAGTATCGCCATTACTGATTACCCACAGCCATTTACAAGTGCGCTGGCAAAAGATAATATTTTTGCAGTACAATTTCATCCAGAAAAAAGTCAGACCGCTGGCTTGCAGTTGTTAAAGAATTTTCTTTCCTGGGATGGGAAATGCTAGTAACAATCGAATATGTTTTTTTAAAACTTGAATTGATTAAACCATTGAGAGCTTAGAATATGTTGCTTATACCTGCAATTGACTTAAAAGACGGAAAGTGCGTACGTTTGCGTCAGGGACGCATGGACGATGACACAGTATTTTCAGATGACCCCGTTGCTGTTGCTGGCAAATGGGTGGAGCAGGGTGCGCAACGTATTCATCTGGTCGATTTGGATGGTGCATTCGCTGGAAAACCAAAAAATGCAGGCATTATTCATGCTATTGCAGAAGCGTTTCCTGATGTGCCCGTGCAAATAGGTGGGGGGATTCGTGATGAAGAAACTATACAAGGGTATCTTAATGCGGGTGTTAAATATGTCATTATTGGTACCAAAGCAGTCACCGAACCTCATTTTGTTAGTGATGTTGCTGTTGAGTTTCCAGGGCATATTATTATTGGCTTAGATGCAAAAGATGGCAAAGTTGCGATTGATGGCTGGTCTAAACTTTCCAGGCACGATGTGATTGATCTGGCGCAACAGTTTGAAGCGGATGGTGTTGAAGCCATAATATATACAGATATTTCCAGAGATGGCATGATGAATGGAGTCAATGTGGATGCAACTGTTAAATTAGCTCGGGCGATTCATATTCCAGTGATTGCATCGGGGGGTATAACCAATATGGATGATATTCATGCCTTGGGTAAAGTTGCAGAAGAGGGCATTATGGGAGCAATTACAGGGCGTGCGATCTATGAAGGTACGCTAAATTTTGCTGAAGCTGAAAAAATTGCACGAAGTTACGATTAATAAATATGGGATTAGCTAAACGAATTATTCCTTGCCTGGATGTTGATAATGGCCGAGTGGTTAAAGGCGTTCAATTTGTCAATATACGCGATGCAGGAGATCCTGTTGAAGTAGCCAGACGTTATGACAGGGAAGGCGCTGATGAGATTACTTTTTTGGATATCACAGCGACGAGTGATAACAGAGATACTATTGTTCATGTAGTGGAACAGGTGGCAAGTGAGGTTTTTATACCACTGACGGTCGGTGGAGGTATCAGGGAACTGGAAGATATTCGGTGTATGTTGAATGCCGGCGCAGATAAAGTGGGTATTAACAGTGCAGCTGTATTCAGGCCCGAATTTGTACGAGAAGCGGCAGAAAGATTTGGTTCTCAATGTATTGTTGTTGCCATTGACGCCAAAAAAGTCAGTGCGAGAAATGAATCGGCACGCTGGGAAATATTTACCCATGGGGGGCGTAAACCAACTGGAATTGATGCAGTTGAGTGGGCTATGAAAATGGTTGGCTTTGGTGCGGGAGAAATTCTATTAACCAGTATGGACAGGGATGGAACACGGGAAGGTTTTGATTTGGCTTTAACGCGTTCAATTAGTGATGCAGTGTCAGTCCCTGTTATTGCTTCGGGTGGTGTTGGCAATCTGGATCATTTAGCTGATGGTGTGATTGAAGGTAAAGCAGATGCAGTGTTAGCAGCCAGTATTTTTCATTTTGCAGAATACAGTATTGAGCAAGCCAAGCAACACATGCAAGCTCGTGGCATTGAAGTGCGGTTATAATGAATAATTCCTGGTTGGATGAAGTACGTTGGACTGCTGATGGATTGGTGCCAGTAATTGCTCAATTGGCTAGTACTGGAAGAGTTGTCATGTTTGCCTGGATGAACAGGGAATCTTTGCAGCTTACCGTTGAAAAGGGTTATGCTGTTTATTGGTCCCGTTCTCGACAGCGATTATGGCGTAAGGGCGAAGAATCCGGGCATCAACAGAAAGTCATTGATATACAGTTAGATTGTGATGAGGATGTGATTTTACTTAAGGTTGAGCAAGTAGGTGGGATTGCTTGTCATACAGGAAGAGAAAGTTGTTTTTATAGAAGTCTGGTAGATGGGCGGTGGCAAGCAAAAGAGCCTGTGTTAAAAGACCCTGAAACAATTTATAAATAAATCATCCAATTTACCAAATTTTAGAGATAATAAATGAGTGATGTATTACAACAATTAGCCGTTATACTCGAACAACGGAAACTGGAATCTGCAGATAAGTCCTATGTGGCGAGTTTATATGCCAAAGGATTGGACCATATTTTAAAAAAAATAGGTGAAGAAGCTACCGAAACAGTGATTGCAGCAAAAGGTGGTGATAAAAAGCAGATAATATACGAAACAGCCGATCTGTGGTTTCATTCTATGGTGATGTTGGCAGATCAAGGGTTAGGGCCTGATGACGTATTACAAGAATTGCAACGGCGGTTTGGTTTGTCAGGACTGGAAGAAAAGTCACAGCGCAGTAAATAAAGCCGGATCAATTCAAGAATGTGTTTGGAGTAAAAAATGGGTATTAGTGTTACACAATTATTAATTATTCTGGCGATAGTCATCGTTTTATTTGGAACCAAGCGCTTACGTAATTTAGGTGGTGATTTAGGTGGCGCAATCAAAGGCTTTCGTTCTGCAGTCAAAGACGGTAGTGAAGATAAGAAAATTTCAGAGGAAGACGGTAATACCATTGATGGCGAAGTGACATCTGAACAGCAAGAAAAATCTGAAAAATAGTATGTTTGATGTAGGTTTTTGGGAGCTTTGTCTAATTGGGTTGGTTAGCTTATTGGTAATTGGTCCTGAGAAATTGCCTAAAGCTGCAAGGGTGGCTGGCTTCTGGGTAGGTAAAACCAGGAATATGGTTGCTGCAGTTAAATTGGAGATAAAGGAAGAGCTGCAAGCTGAAGAAATGCGTCAAATACTTAAGCAACAGCCTGGCGTTGAAGATTTCAAAAATGTGCTTGAAGAGGGTTCGGATGCTGTTGATAATATGACATCTTCAATAAAATCTTTGTCTGAAGAATTAAAGCATACTGATGACCCAAAATGAGCCTGAACAGGAATCTGCATCTGATGAACAGCCTTTTATCAGCCATTTAATTGAGTTGCGGAAACGATTATTGCGAGTCGTTTTATTTGTACTGGTAGTGTTTTTGTGTGCGGCACCGTATGCAAATGAAATTTATACTTTTTTATCTGGCCCATTGTTACAGCATATGCCGGAAAATAGCACCATGATAGCGACTGATGTTGCTTCTCCTTTCTTTACCCCCTTCAAATTAGCATTAGTTGCCTCCATCTTTTTTTCGGTGCCGGTCATTTTGTATCATTTCTGGGCATTTGTTGCTCCCGGCTTATATAGTCATGAAAAGAAAATGGTTTTGCCTCTATTGATGGCTAGTACCTTGTTGTTTTATATGGGAGTGGCATTTGCTTATTTTGTGGTATTTCCTTTGGTATTTGGCTTTTTAACTGCCGCAGCACCTGAGGGTGTGGCTGTAATGACTGATATAGCCAAATATCTGGATTTTGTTCTTACTTTGTTTTTTGCTTTTGGGCTGTCGTTTGAAGTGCCTATAATCACTATTGTTCTGGTCTGGACAGGGATGACCACGCCACAAAGTTTGGCGGAAAAAAGACCTTATGTAATTGTGGGAGCGTTTATTGTGGGGATGTTTTTAACACCGCCAGATGCAATTTCACAAACTTTATTGGCGGTACCTATCTGGATACTGTTTGAAACTGGTCTGTTATTTTCCCGGTTGTTTGTAAGGCAGGTCGACGACCAGGAAGTGTAATGTCTCTAGCTTGTGTTTTGCACGCAATGCAGGGCGGGCAGTGGTTTGGAGTCTATAAGGCGCCGGAATTGACTAATAGGTTGAAAATAGATTCGGCCATCAATTGATAACCCTTAGCATTAGGGTGAATGGTGTCGGATTTCAAGTTATTATCGCTAAGTATTTTCGGTAATATTTCAAGGTCAATAGGGACGTTATGTTCTTGTGCAACCTGTTGATAGAATTTAGCGCTATTCAGTACAAAAAGATTAAATTTAGGTACGCCAAGCATTACAACCTTAATATTGCGCTGATAGGCTTCAATAATCATATGTTTTAGATTGTTGCTGGTTTGTTGTTGGGGTATTTTTCTCAGCATATCGTTGCCGCCGTGAATAAGAATTAGTAATTCAGGTTGGTATTCATCCAGTAACTCAGGTAGTCGCTTTAGCCCATCCAGGCTTATTTCCCCTGGTATGCCTTTGTTGATAACTTGATGAGAGCTTAATGTGCTTAAAAAATGAGGATAATTAGCGGTTTGGGATGCGCCTGTTCCATAGGTAAGGCTGTCACCAAATGCGAGAATAACAGCGTCTTCAGGCAGTTTTTCGAAGACGGGGTCTGATTTGTTGCAGGATAATAAGAACAGAATAGCAAAGACTAAAAATACTTTTTTCATGGTTATTGGGTGTGGATAATGAAAAAAAATGTGTTAATTACTGGGGCAGCTAAACGCATTGGTGCATCTTGTGCCAGATTGCTACATAAGCAAGGTTGTAATATTGTTTTACACTATAGATCATCAAAGCAAGATGTGCTTCGTCTTTTTAATGACTTAAATCAAAGCAGGCCTGGTTCAGTTGTAATGATAAAGGCTGATTTGCTAAAAATGGATGAGTTAAAAATGCTGGCTAAAGAAGCGGTGTCAGCTTGGGGTGGGTTGGATGTATTGGTTAATAATGCATCAGCATTTTATCCGCAGGCAGTGGGGGAGGTTACGGAGTTAGACTGGGATGTGTTGTTGGGGAGTAATTTAAAGGCTCCCTTTTTTCTGTCTCAGGCATTGGCACCTGCATTGTCTATTCAAAAAGGCTGTATTATAAATATTATTGATATTCATGCCGAGAGAGGGTTAAAGGGTTATCCTGTTTATAGTATTGCTAAAGCAGGACTGGCAGCCATGACTAAATTTTTGGCAAAAGAGTTTGGACCCGATATAAGAGTAAATGGGGTTTCCCCTGGAGCTGTTTTGTGGCCGGAAAATGAATTGTCTGAGCAAGATAAAGCTGAAATACTGCAAAGAGTAGCTTTGAAGTGTACTGGTGGGACTGAAGACATTGCAAAAGCGGTGCGTTTTTTAATTGAAGATGCAAATTATATATCGGGGCAAATCATTTCGGTAGATGGGGGGCGTACTTTGTTTTGTTAGTGCTGAAGTAGGTTGTTATCTGTTATTTAGCTTTTTTTATAAAAAATCGGCAGGTTGTTTGTGTTGTTTAAGATTGCTTTTATCATATTCATCCCACAATTGCAGGTAACTCTTATGGCTTATTGGATGCAAAAAATCAGGGGCTATTTCGGCTAAAGGTTCAAGCACAAATGCATAGTGTTCAATTTCGTCTCTGGGTATTTGCAGGCGACCATCACTAATAATGAGATCACCAAAAAGAATCAGATCCAGATCAAGTGTTCTGGCGGCATATTTTCTACTGTCGCGGGTTCTTCCGTGATCGAGCTCTATTTGTCTGAGTGTTTTTGCGACGGCTTTGGCTTTTAGAATTGAGTCAAACTGTACAATCAAGTTATGAAAATCATCACCGTCAAAACCAACGGCTTCAGTTACGTAAAGGCTGGAGATGACTAATTTGCCAAATTGTTTTTTTAGCGCATTGAGGCTGGAAGGGATATGAATCTCTTTGTCAATATTACTACCGATACTAATAAAACCAGTGGGCATGAGTTATTTCTCACCTCTTTCGATAATGATGCCAACATCTTTTGCTCGACTGATCGCGCCTCTTTTATTTAAATAAATTTTTACCCAGGGAGTATTAAATTCAGCGAGTATAACCTGAGCTACTTCTTCAATAAGTTTTTCGACTAGATAAAATTCGCTTTGTTCAACAAAAGAAACGACGCGCTCAGAAACCATTTTGTAGTCTAGCGTGTATTGGATGTCATCTGTTTCAGCTGCTTTTTTAATATCAAACGCCATTTCAATATCAAAAACAAGGGTTTGTTTGGTTTCCCTTTCCCAGTCATAGATGCCTATGATTGTCGTTGCTTCGAGACCGCCTAAAAAAATGATGTCCATCAGTGATTCCGGTTAAAATATTGCATTAAAGTATTAGTATCAGTGAAATGTCTCTGCTATACAAGCGTTGATTAAGTGAGGATGAAATGATTGAGTGGTTATTAGTACCTGCCGCCTATTTGATTGGGTCAATATCCAGTGCCATTATTGTATGTCGCTTAATGGGGTTGGATGATCCGCGTGAACAAGGGTCTGGAAATCCAGGTGCAACCAATGTGATGAGAATTGGAGGAAAAAAGGCAGCTGCAATCACCCTGATTGGAGATGCTTTAAAAGGGTTGCTACCTGTTTTAATTACAAAAGCAATGGGTGTAGATACATTGATAATGTCTTTTGTAGTTTTTGCAGCTTTTTTAGGTCACTTATATCCTGTTTTTTTTGCTTTTAAAGGTGGAAAGGGCGTTGCAACAACTTTGGGGGTTTCTTTGGGGGTAAGTTGGATTTTGGGTGTGGTTGTATTCGGTACCTGGATTATCGTTTATAAAATCAGCAAAATCTCTTCTTTATCGGCTTTGGTTGCAGCTGTTTTGACGCCGGCATATGTCTGGTTCATCTTGGGTGATGAGTATTTGCTGGCTGTTTTTATAATAATTCCTGTCATTCTACTGTGGAGGCATAGGACTAATATTCAAAGATTGATAGCCGGAGAAGAGAAATAAATATTAAATGTTTATTAGTGTGTTTATAGGCCATCGTGGCTTAGCAAAAATTTCTAGAGTTTCATGTTGTCCGGCTAGCAACCTTTGGCATCCAGCATAAGCAATCATAGCGCCGTTATCTGTACAGAATTCAAGTCTTGGGAAGAAAAGTTCTGCATTTTGTTTTTTTGTCATTTTAAGCAGTTCGGCACGAATTTGTTTGTTGGCACTAACACCTCCAGCAATAACCAAGGTTTTTAACCCTGTTTGCAGTAACGCTCTTTTGCATTTAATGCTCAGCGTTTCAGCGGTGGCTTTTTGAAAAGCATAAGCAACATCCGCTTTGTCCTGCTCAGTTTTTTTTGTAGCATTGAACGTATTCATGGTGAATGTTTTTAATCCGCTAAAGCTAAAATCGAGACCAGGCCTATTTGTCATAGGTCTGGGGAATTTAAAGCGATCAGTTCCTTTTTCGGCAAGTAGAGAGACTTTGGGTCCGCCCGGATAGCCAAGTCCTAGAATTTTTGCAGTTTTATCAAATGCTTCACCTGCGGCATCATCCAAAGATTCTCCTAAATGAGTGTATTGTCCTATGCCATCCACCTGAATTAGCAGGGTGTGTCCGCCTGAGACTAACAATGCAACAAAAGGAAAGGCTGGCGGGTTTTCTTCCAGCATGGGGGCAAGCAGATGCCCCTCCATGTGATGAACAGCAGTCGCAGGTACTTGCCAGGCCCAGGCTAAGCTTCTGGCAGTAGTTGCACCAACGAGTAATGCGCCCATCAAACCGGGCCCGGCGGTATAAGCGATGCCTGAAATATCAGAAGTGTTAAGCCTGCTCTCAGCAAGTGTTTGCTTAACAATAGGAATTAATTTGCGGATATGGTCGCGAGATGCCAGTTCTGGAACAACGCCACCATACTCACTATGCATGGTCACCTGGCTATACAATTGATGACATATCAACCCTTTTTCTGGGTTATATATAGCAACGCCGGTTTCATCGCATGAGGTTTCTATGCCTAAAATATTCATTGTATTTTGATTAAATTAAATTTATAGGTATAATTGAGAGTTCACTTTCGGGTCTAATGGCCCAGGAACATATTAACATAATCAGGTCATTATAATGCCATCAGTAAAAGTTAAAGAAAACGAACCTTTTGATATTGCGATTCGTCGTTTTAAACGAGCGTGTGAAAAAGCGGGCGTTTTATCTGAAGTACGTCGTCGTGAATTCTATGAAAAGCCAACAGCAGAACGTAAGCGTAAAGGTGCAGCTGCGGTTAAACGTCATTTGAAAAAGCTGGCACGCGAGCGTTATGCGCTGAAAAATTTGCGTCGCGGCCGTCCACAATTATAGAAGATCTAGTATGGATTTATTAAAGAATCGTATCAAGGATGATATGAAGTCAGCAATGAAAGCAAAGGAAAAAGGAAAGTTAAATGTGATTCGCATGATTTTGGCAGCCATCAAGCAAATAGAGGTTGATGAGCGAATTGAGCTGGATGATGCGCGAATTATTGTTGTGCTAGATAAAATGCTAAAGCAAAGACGAGAATCTATAAAGCAATTTAATGAGGCTGGGCGTACCGATCTTAGTGATATTGAAGAGGCCGAAGTTTTAGTTATACAAGGCTATTTGCCAGCAGCCCTTACAGAACAAGAGATTGATTCTATGGTGGGCAAAGCGATAGCGGATACAGGTGCTGCTTCAATTAAAGATATGGGTAAAGTCATGGGGATTTTAAAGCCTCAAATGCTGGGTCGCGCAGATATGTCGGCCGTAAGTACAGTCATCAAGGCTAAACTGGCCGCGTAAATGGCCGAGGCTGGGTAGATGTCCGGCAGGATTCCTCGTGAGTTTATCGATGATCTTTTGGTGCGGGTCGATATTGTTGATCTGATCGATTCGCTTGTGCCTCTAAAAAAAGCGGGAACTAGTTATAAAGCCCGCTGTCCCTTTCATACAGAAAAAAGTCCTAGTTTTTCTGTAAATCGTCAAAAACAGTTTTACCATTGCTTTGGCTGCGGGGCGGGTGGAAATGCCATCAGTTTTCTGATGGAATTTAGTCATCTTGATTTTGTTGAGGCAATTGAAGACTTGGCTGGTTTTGTCGGTATTGATGTGCCAAGAGAGGCTGTTGAATATCAGGGGCAAAAGCAAAATTATAGTGCTCTTTATTCCATTCTTGAGCAAGTGGCAGTATTTTATGTTGAACAGTTGAGAGATCACTCTCAAGGTGTTAAGGCAATTGAATACTTGAGGAAAAGAGGGTTGAGTGGAGGCGTGGCAAAGGATTTTTCTTTAGGCTACGCACCTGATAAGTGGGATGCTCTGGCTTCTCAATTTGACCAAAAATTATTACTGGATTCCGGCATGTTGGGCCGAAAGGAGGGTGGTGGGGTTTATGACCGCTTTCGGGGGCGACTGGTATTTCCAATTAGGGATAAGCGTAACAGGATTGTGGGTTTTGGTGGCAGAGTGTTAGATGAATCTTTGCCTAAGTATTTGAATTCACCAGAAACAGCTATTTTTTCAAAAGGGAAGGAGCTGTATGGTTTGTATGAGCTTTTGGAAAAAAATTCTAAGCCACAAAGAATTTTGATTGTAGAGGGTTATATGGATGTGTTGGCCCTTGCTCAATTTGGAGTTGGTAATTCTGTTGCGGCTTTGGGAACAGCGACCACTAAAATGCATTTGGATTTGTTGTTTCGTTTTGCTCCGGAATTGGTTTTTTGTTTTGACGGTGATGCTGCTGGGCGGAAAGCTGCTTGGCGAGCAGTTCAGGAAGCTTTTCCTTGTCTTAGGGATGGTCGGCAAGTTCGAATTATGTTGTTACCACAGGGGCAGGATCCAGATTCATTGGTTAGATCGGAAGGTCTTGCTGCTTTTGAGGGGCGAATGCTGGGAGCGCAGGCTTTATCAGATTATTTTTTTGAGTATGTCTGCAAGGACCTGGATTTGACGACGGTGGAGGGTCGGTCTCATTTTTTAGTCCAGGCCAAACCTTTTATTGAGAAAATACCAGCAGGTGTTTTTCGTGAAATGATGTTTACCAGGCTAAAAGAATTGTCTGCGAGTTCGGTGCTGGATGTTTTGGGAAAGCCTGCTATGCTTGATGGGGCGATAAGGGAAAGCGTCGCGGAGGGGCGGAAAGTTAAGATGTCACCTATCCGCATTGTCATTGCATTGTTGTTGCAAAACCCTCAATTATTTGAGCTTGTTGAGCAGCAAGAATTGAATTGGGCGGAGCTGGATTGCCCGGGAATGGATGTGCTAAAAGAAGTCTTGCAAACTATCGAGGATATTAATCCTAAAAATGCAGCAATTCTGATGGAGTCTTTTAGAGGAAAGTCTAGTGAGAAAGTGGTTAATGCTCTAATTAACTGGGATTTTTTTATTCTTGATGATGGGATTGATGCTGAGTTTTCTGGTGCGCTTGATAAGCTGATTGAGCAAATAGATGAGGGTATTTTAGACCGTTTGTTGGCCAAGGAAAAGGGCGGGGGGTTGACTGGTGATGAAAAGAATCGGTTGCGGAAGTTGCTAACCAGGAAAATATGAGGTAGCAAGATAGTAGTTTCAATGTTATAATTTCCTGTTCAGTAGGGTTGAGTGAATTTTGTGGGCGTAGAATGAATCAAGAACAACAACAATCTCAAATTAAACAATTAATTGCAAAAGGCAAGGCGCAAGGCTATTTAACTT
>VAPM010177807.1_pt1 | contig 12828 bp, 11 predicted proteins | sample 3395091 | NCBI WGS metagenome assembly VAPM01 (sample SAMN08290445, study PRJNA428436) | hydrothermal vent metagenome | isolation source: Deep-sea hydrothermal vent chimney 3 | place: Pacific Ocean: Juan De Fuca Ridge | reverse complement strand
TAAGTTTAATCGCAGATATTACGGTGAAGCTATGTTTAATAGACTACTTGTGGCAAGCGTAAGTTATAAAAATGAATTTAGGTACAAACACGGATAATCATATTAATTTATTCATTCGTAAAAGCCAAATCAACGATTTGGTGGTGTTTGTTAAAAGTACTAATTTTTTATAAACCACTAAATACCCTATTTGCTAAATACCGTTTTATACACCGTTTTTATCATTATTTATTTTTCTAACATTTCTCAAATCCTATTTGTCTGACCAAACTGCAAGTTCATTTCCAGCTGGATCAACGAAATGAAACCTACGGCCACCAGGAAAAGAAAAAATATCTTTTGAAATTTTTCCATTTGTTTCGATAATTTTATTCTTTATCAAGTCAAGATTTTTATGAAATAAAACAACTAACGCACCGTTTATTATTTCACGTTCAGTTTTTTCAAATCCTCCTTCAAGTCCACTTTCCGAAAAAGCTACATATGTTGGTCCATAATCAATAAATGTCCAACCGAAAGAGGATGTATAAAATTTCTTTATTTTTTCAAGGTCTTTCGCTTTGAATTCAACGTAATTGATGTGATTGTCTTTTATTTTCATTTTAACTGATTTAATTTTCATTTTCTCAAATTGGTTACAAATATTACTGTACTCAGCTTTTCAACTCATACCTGTTTCTATAAGTGCAACAGGAAAATTTTCATCATTAATTGGTCTATCATTCAATCTTTGCATCATAGATATTTGACCAATATGAGTCAGTATGTACGAAAAAGGTCCTTGTAATAATCTTTTTGAATAATTTATAAGTAATTCATTCATATCAAGATTTTAAAAAATTACAAACGTTCCTTGACCCACAAAACCTCTAAGATATTTTAGCTGTTGTAATGCCTTGTTTTCAAATTATCATCAATAAGACTATGAATTTTCGTAGTAGTGTAGCACGAAATATATGTCAGACATAATGTGGCCTTTTGCATATTCCCACGCATTCTCAAATTCAGTTTCTCTAATTTTAGGTTTATTGGGTCGGATCCTAGAATGATATGAATCTATAATTTTCACCTCCTGATTTCTAGTGTGAGACAAAGTCTCTATTGCGCGCTCTACGTGATTTAATTCTTTAAAACTTGAGTCCAATAGTTGTGTTAAAAGGTCAAGTATTCTGCCAACGTGAATATCCATATCGAAACTGTACTTAAACTCCCTGGCATAATATGGCGGTTCAATTTTTGTTGGTCCACCTATTTTCTCGTATTCATTCTTAATTTGTGATATGATTTCATTGGGCTTCTTCATACTGTATTATTTTTGTCCTAATAGAAGTTTAAACATAAGGTCTTGATTTACTTATACCTAAATAAGGCATAACGGCCTTGCATAAACGTTTGTGACAGAGTTTCCAACCACGATCTGTCGGCAGACCACCTAAAGTTAGTTAATAACTTTGAAATTCAGGATACCTTTGAGCTGCCATAGCGATTTATGCGTTGTTGTGGTGCGTTATACATAGACTAACCTACTTCTACTTTGAAAGTTACACGTTTTGTACTTTTCCCCGAAAATTTCACAAGTACTGTAGAATTCAGTATGCTCTGCCTTAATTAGGTCTTCAGTAGCTAGATTATCCAAGAACTTAAATTTATGAATTAAAGCCTTCATTTTTGTGAATGCAAGCCCGTTATAAAAAAGAACTGCAAGTTCTGAGGAGGACAACTGTGCTTGAACAATATCAGCATAATTCTTATACTTTTCAAAAACTATATGCTTGTTTTGTTTGCTAGCCTTCGAAAGTTCTACTCGAAATTGCTTATCAATAAATTTCAGGATATGATATAGATGTCTAAAATAATGTCCCAGTACATAATGCGTTAGTTCAAATTCGGCTAGATAAACTGCAAGGGTGTAATCCTTTTCTGAAGAAAGACTTTTGAACTGTTTAAATTTTGAATGAAAGGTATTATTCTCATGCTTCAATTCCTCAGGGTTATCTCGAAATTCAGTCATAGTTTCATAACTTGTTTTCAATCCTTCATTCATATAAATAAAAAAATCTATCCCCAAGTACGTTTTCCCTGCATCAACATATTTTATCCCATTTCTTATGTCATTTTGTATTCCAAGCATCTGAAAAAATTTCTGTTCAAATTTCTGTTCATTGAGCAGCCCTTTTGTTGCTTTAAGTTCTTGACTTTGTAGGACATACGTTTTGTAGATTAAAATTACAGCAATTCCAGCAAACCCAGTCCCTAGAATTCCGCCAATAAACGTTGCAAAGTCTTTATAGCGATTAATTTCAATGGTATATCCAAATAGAGAAAATTCATCAAATATATCGTAAGGAAAGAAGACGAGAACCAACCCAAGTAAAATTGCTAGTATGACAAATGTTTTTTTCATAGTCCTAAAATGCACGACAACAAACCAGTAAAGTTAATCGAAAGGTTAATCCAATTCAAATATCTAATCAGCTACCAGCATTGCAGCACCGAATACTCCAGCACTGTCACCCAATTCAGGTTTTAAGAAAATGGTTTCCAAATCGTCGTTGAATATAAAATCTTTTGCTGATTGCACACCATCAGTATAAAGTTCATCAATATTTCCCACTCCACCTCCGATCACCACCACATCTGGATCAATAATACCAATTACAACAGATATTGCTTTTCCAAAATAATGCGTCAACCGATTGATGGTTTTTGTGGCTGCGGTGTCCATTCCAGCTCTATGCAATTCTACAATTTCTTTGAGATGAACCTCCTTTCCAGTCAGTGAGGTATAGTATTTTTGTGTAAATGGCCCTGAAAGAATAGTCTCAACACACCCAGCTTGTCCGCAATAACATGGGCCGCCAGAATCATCCAGATGGTTATGCCCCCATTCTCCGCCAATACCATGTTTGCCTCCAATTATTTTGTCATTGACCACAACCCCTCCTCCTACTCCAGTACCCAAGATTACGCCAAATACGACTTCCGCTTTTATTCCATGTGATTTTACAGCGCCCATTTTTGCCTCAGCAAGTGCAAAACAATTGGCATCGTTGGCCATGACAATAGGAATTTTAAGAATATGTTCAAGGTCTGACTTAAATGGCTGACCATTGTAACAGGTCGTATTGGAGTTTTTAAGCTTTTGCGTTTTTGGATCCAATGTTCCGGGTGTTCCAATTCCTATTTTATCAGGAGACACACCTGCCTCCTCAGACATCGATGTTACCAGCTTAAGAATTTGATTTAAGATATGTTTATAACCTTGTTCCTGCTCAGTAGGCATCCGCTTCCTAAACAAAACCTTTGGATTTTCTGCTGAATCTAATATTACTCCTTCGATTTTTGTACCTCCTAAATCTATTCCCCAAAGCATAATTCAAAATTTAATAATTCAACTAAAAAACATTCAAAAATAAATACCCTAATATGGATACCAAACTACTATTCTTTATAAAACTTTCGTAACCCGAATTACATTGATTTTATAATTACAATTTATAACTTGAATAAAACAATAGGAATCTCTCAATTACGAAAAGTAAGCAATTGGAATATTTTGCAAATGAAAGGTAAATCTTATATTTGGATAGGGGCTGGTTATCACATGGTTTCCAAATTTAAAATTATTTTATACTTTTTCTATTCTCGATATGTTGCATGAAAAGACAAATAGGCCTGCAATCAAAGGAAGATTTACTAATAAAATTGTAGAAAACACCTTACTCACCGAAATTGCCTGGGAAGCGTGCAATCAAGTTGGTGGAATTTATACGGTATTGAGAAGCAAGGTGCCAACGATGGTAGAGAAATTTGGGGGAAATTATTGTCTGCTTGGTCCGTATGTCAATGCCAATGTATCTACAGAATTTGAAGAAATACATGAAATTGAAGGGCCCTTTTCTAAGGCCGCAGCCAAAATGCGCGAAATGGGATTTGAAGCACATTATGGCAAATGGCTGGTAACAGGCAGACCGAAAATTGTGCTTGTAAATCCAACAAGTGTCTTTGATAAATTAGGAGAAATAAAATACTTACTGTGGGAACATCACAACATTGAAGTTCCGGATGATGACTTAATCAATCAGGTAATTGCATTTGGATTTTTGACAAAAATATTCCTTGATCTTGCAAGTGGTAATAAAACTAAAAACCAAAATTTTATTGCCCATTTTCATGAATGGATGGCCGCCATTCCTATTCCGGAACTCAGGAAAGACAATCTTCCTATTTCTATTGTCTTTACAACCCATGCGACAATATTGGGCAGGTATCTTGCCATGAACGACCCTGATTTTTACAATCACCTTCCTTTTTTTGACTGGCTACAAGAATCGAAAAATTTCAATATCGAACCTCAGGTTCGTATTGAGCGGGCTGCTGCGCATGGCTCACATGTATTTACTACCGTAAGCGAAGTGACGGCAGTAGAATGTAAATATCTTCTTGGAAGAGAGCCTGATATCGTGACGCCAAACGGCATTAATATAGAGCGATTTCATTTATCACATGAATTCCAAAACCAGCATCAAAAATATAAAGACCGGATTCATCAATTTGTGATGGCTCATTTCTTTAATAGCTATACTTTTGATCTGGACAAAACACTATATTTCTTCACTTCAGGTAGGTTTGAGTTTAGGAACAAAGGATTTGGACTTACCCTGGAAGCTCTTGCTCGTCTCAATCATATGATGAAAGAGGCTAGTATTGACAAAACCGTAGTCATGTTTTTTATCACTAAGCAGCCCTATCATTCCATAAATCCAGAGGTGTTGGAAAATAGAGCTGTAATGGAAGAATTGAGGCAAACATGTCACTCGATTGAAAAGCAGGTAGGATCTCAATTGTTTTACAAAGCGGCCAGTATTACCGATAATAAATTACCACAATTAAATGATTTTGTAGATGACTACTGGCGATTGAGATTTAGACGAACCCTGCAATCCTGGAAATCGGATCGCTTACCTCCAGTCGTTACACACAATTTGGTGAACGATACGGACGATCCAATATTAATGTTTTTGCGTAGTTCCAATATGGTGAATAAACCAGACGACAAGGTAAAAATCGTATATCATCCTGACTTTATAGTCCCTGCCAACCCACTGTGGGGAATAGAATATGATCAATTTACTAGGGGCTGTAACCTTGGTGTTTTCCCAAGTTATTATGAGCCATGGGGATACACTCCTCTGGAGAGCATTGCGCGAGGTGTCCCTGCTGTCACGAGCAATCTATCTGGTTTTGGTGATTTCGTATTACAAAATGTAAATAATCCCAGAGAAAAAGGAATTATTGTAATTGATAAAGTAAACAATACATTCCATGAATCAGCCCAACAACTGGCTGAAGAAATGCTGTTTTTTGTGAAACAAAATATTCGGGAGCGAGTTGATTTGCGGAATAAAGCTGAGGGTGCATCTGTTAGTTTCGATTGGAATTTACTTATAAAATATTACTACAAAGCATACCTCTTGTCCATCCAGAGGGGAGATTAATTTATACTTTCTCTACAAAGTCAATGGGTTAAATCATTTCTGTGTGAATGAACCCTTTCAATTTTCTCTACGCCATTATGTCGTTATTTATCCAATAAACTCAAATAAACATGACATTATTTCCGGATAATAACATCTTTATATTTTGGTAATAAAATTGATAAAAGTCTTTTGGAACAAAATAATGAAGAAATGAACTTTAACAATTATACTATAAAAAGCCAGGAGGCCATCCAGAAGGCCATGGAGATCGCAAGCGGAAATCAGCAATTGTCCATAGAGACAGGGCACTTGTTGAAAGCTATACTTTTGTCCGATGAAAATGTAATATCTTTTATACTCAAAAAACTTGCAGCAAACAGATTGCAGCTTGATGAAAAGTTAGAAGAAATAATAAATACATATCCTAAAAGCTCTGGACAACAACCTCATTTGTCCAATGATACCAATCAAGTTTTGCAAAGAACTACTGGGTTTCTAAAGGAATTTGGAGACGAATTTGTAGCCATCGAGCATCTCGTCTTGGCCTTGACCGAAGGATCGGACAAGACGGCAAGTTTACTAAAAAGCCAGGGATTCAATAAAAAAGATCTTGTAGAAATCATCAAAGAATTGAGAGGAGGAGATACGGTGAAGGATCAAAATGCAGAGTCAAAATACAGGTCTTTAGATCGATATTCTAACAACCTGAATAAAATGGCGCTGGAAGGCAAAATTGACCCTGTGATCGGTCGGGATGAGGAGATTAGAAGAATACTTCAGATTTTATCTAGGCGAACAAAAAACAATCCGATTTTACTCGGAGAGCCTGGAGTTGGTAAAACAGCCATTGCCGAAGGATTGGCTCAACGCATTGTTAATGGTGATGTTCCAGAAAACTTAAAATCCAAAACCATCATCTCACTTGATCTGGGATTGCTCATTGCTGGCGCAAAATTCAAAGGTGAGTTTGAAGAACGATTGAAGGCGGTAATTAAAGAAGTGACTGATTCGGATGGTGAAATCATTCTTTTTATTGATGAAATGCACACCCTCGTCGGTGCAGGATCTGGTGGAGATGGTGCTATGGATGCAGCTAACTTATTGAAACCGGCGCTTTCTCGTGGAGATCTGCATGCCATTGGTGCGACCACTTTGCAAGAATATCAAAAATATATTGAAAAGGACAAGGCGCTGGAACGAAGGTTTCAAAGTGTAATTGTTGATGAGCCAAATGTAACAGACGCTATCTCTATTTTGAGAGGCATCAAGGAAAAATATGAGCTTCACCATGGTGTTCGCATCAAAGATGATGCAGTTATCGCAGCCGTAGAACTATCAAATCGATACATTTCCGACAGGCATTTGCCAGATAAAGCCATTGATTTAATGGATGAAGCCGCAGCAAAAATGCGTCTCGAAATAGATTCACTTCCAGAAGAATTGGACGAATTGCAAAGAAAAATCATGCAAATGGAAATTGAGCGTGAAGCAATTAGAAGAGAGAAAAATAAGGAAAAAGAAAAACAGCTCTCCAAGGTCATTGCCGAACTTTCTGACAAGAGAAATGATCTTAAAGCCCAGTGGGAAAATGAAAAAAATGTAATTCATGGAATACAGGAAGAAAAAGAGAATATTGAAAAACTAAAACAAGAAGCCGACAAAGCAGAACGCTCGGGCGACCTTGGTCGGGTGGCAGAGATCAGATATGGACTTATTCTCGAAAGCCAGCAAAAACTGGATGATCTGCAACAGCAGATAAAAGACATGCAAAATGAAGATACATTGCTTAAAGAGGAAGTTGACAGTGAAGACATTGCTGAGGTAGTCGCCAAGTGGACCGGTATTCCGGTTTTTAAAATGATCCAGACAGAAAAAGATAAATTGATGCATCTGGAAGATGAATTAGGCAAACGAGTTGCTGGTCAGAAAGAAGCAATAGAAGCGGTCGCCGATGCCGTGCGAAGAAGTCGGGCAGGACTGCAAGACCCAAAAAGACCCATTGGGTCCTTCATGTTTTTTGGTACCACGGGTGTGGGAAAAACGGAATTAGCAAAAAGTCTTGCAGAATTTTTATTTGACAATGAAGATAACATGGTTCGTATCGATATGTCAGAATTTCAGGAGAGGCATTCTGTTAGCAGGCTTATTGGAGCTCCTCCAGGATATGTAGGCTATGATGAAGGTGGCCAACTTACAGAGGCCGTCAGGCGAAAGCCGTACTCCGTAATTTTGCTGGATGAAATTGAAAAAGCGCATCCCGATGTGTTCAATATTTTACTTCAGGTGTTGGATGACGGAAGACTTACAGATAATAAAGGTCGAGTGGCTAATTTCAAAAATTCAATTATCATCATGACCACCAATATCGGCTCGCATCTGATACAGGAAAATTTTGCTCAATTAAATGATGAGAACAAAGGTGAAATTATTGAAGATACCAAAAATCAGGTATTGGATTTATTGAAAAAATCTGTTCGTCCGGAGTTTCTCAATCGCATAGATGAAATAATTATGTTTCAACCGCTTACCCGAAAAGACATCAGGAAAGTTGTAGAAATCCAGTTTAATATCATAAAAGAAAGGCTTGCTGAAAACAACGTAAAGCTGGAGGCTGATAATAAAGTGCTTGACTATTTGGGAGATATAGGATTTGATCCTCAATTTGGAGCAAGACCATTAAAAAGAGTGCTTCAAAAAAATATCCTGAATGAATTGTCGAAACAAATACTTGAAGGAAAAATATCTGCCGAATCTATTGTTGGCATTACGCTTGGTGATGATAATAAAATAGAGTTTATCAATTTGGATAAGGTGGAGATATAAAAATCTCAACTGTCTGTCGTTATAGGCAGGTCCAAAATAACCCCTTCTTGCTTGCTGGCCTTCCTGTCCAGTAGGTAGGTGAAGATTGTCTGTTTTCCGAATGAACTCATAATTATGAATTATATACGGAAATTCATTTATCTAAATTACCTTTTTACAATGGTGTTTCAGGTATTTATTTACCATTTTACAATAGTAATATGGATGTTTAGTACTATATTGCAATTGTTATTGATTGGTAATAATATAAGAAAGGTGATTTCTGCTAATAAAAAAGAGCTATGAAACGTGATATACAGCAATATCTTAAAGCATGGAAAAATAGTGAAAACCGAAAGCCAATAATTATCAGAGGTGCAAGGCAAGTAGGAAAAACTTATATAATTAAAAAGTTTGCTGCAGAAGAGTTTGAGCTTTTCATGTATATCAATCTTGAATTGGAAAGCGGTTTACAAACTGTTTTTAAAAGTAAAAATCCAGAGCTTATTATTAATGAATTAACTGCGATATACAATATTCCATTGATCGGTGGGAAAACGTTGCTATTTATTGATGAGATACAAACCTCACCCGAGGCCATTGCTGCTTTACGTTATTTTTACGAACAAGTTCCTTCTTTACATGTGGTGGCAGCTGGATCATTGCTCGATCACACGCTGAACGAGATGCAATATTCAATGCCAATAGGGAGAGTAGAGTATGCCTATCTTTATCCATTAAATTTTCAGGAGTTTTTAATCGCCATGGATAAAGAAGGGTTGATAAGCTACATTAACAATTATTCAATTAACTCTAATTTTAGTAAAGCAATTCATAATAAAATATTAGAATATCTTCGCCTTTATTTTTTTATAGGTGGAATGCCTGAAGCGATCAAGACTTATATTAAAACTAAAAATCTAATTGAAGTTGAAAAAATCCATGCCAATATTTTAACATCATTGCAATACGATTTTGCAAAATATGGCAGCAGAAGACAACAAGATTTCCTTAAAGCTGCTCTACAATATGTTGCCAATAATATTGGAAAAAAGGTAAAATACACAAATATTGATAGGGATGCCCATTCATCCCAAATTAAAGACGTATTGCTAAAACTAGAGACAAGCAGGGTGATATATCTGGTACGCCAAACTCGATCTATCAATCCACCAATCACACAATTTGCAAGTAATGATAAGTTTAAACCTCTTTTTATCGACATAGGACTAGTTTGTCATCTGGCCCAGATCAAACTCAATAATTTACAAAACTTGATTACTGATTTTGAAGGTGCGTTGGCAGAACAATTCGTTGGACAAGAATTAATCTCCTCTTTTCCTTTTTATAAGGAAACCAAACTATATTATTGGTTGCGAGAAGCAAAAAGCTCAAATGCAGAAATAGATTATCTTTTTCAAAAAGAAAATGAAATTTACCCAATGGAAGTAAAGGGAGGAAAGACGGGAACCTTAAAATCAATGCAAGTTTATCTGGGTGAAAAAACTAAATCAAAAGGGATTCGATTAAACCTTGATTTACCTAATTTCGGCAAAGACCTGAAGGCAAAAATTATGGTAAATAAAAAGGAAAAGAGTATTAATTATTCATTAATATCTCTGCCCATGTATTTTGCAGGCATTCTGAATAAAATTGATTTTAAAAATTAAGAACAAATTTTTCTAATAAGTGAGAGACTCATAAATAATGAGGGTACAGCAACGATAATTATCCATAAATCCCCACTGGATAAATCGGTAAGCGTGCGGACAGCAGTTATTTAATAAAATCAAGCAGTAAAATTGATGAGGGTGCATGAGCTTGCATACAGCTTCACTTCAATAATAACAGCGCAAACAACGCCGCAGCTCATCCTGTTTATTGTCAATAAAAGTCTATCTTTCCTCTTTATTCTAAGAATTTCAAATGGATAATGCGAACTGAACGAAGCAAATTCTCATTAATTATATTCATGGTCTCTGCGCTATTTTTGTACTCAAATAGTGTAATATCCCAAGAGGATAGCGTAAAATCAAATAAGGTCAATTTTTCCATATATCCGGTTTTAGGATATCAACCAGAAACCAAGTTTGTTTTTGGTGCTATTAGTTTTATCGTTTACGACAATACCGAGATGGAAGGTGATGCCTATTACAGACCTTCTTCCATTTCGCCATATTTCTTATACACACTTAATAATCAAATGCTATTGGCTATAGACTTTGATTTGTATTTCAAAAATGGTTTTTACCTGGATATAAAACCAAGATATTATAAGTATCCCGACTTTTTCTTTGGAATTGGAAACGATAATATTATTGAAGATGAAGAAACTTATATCAATGAATTCCTAAGAGTTGATGGAAGATTCATGAAGTTTATAAATCAAAAATGGTCGGCAGGGTTGAGATTTGATATTCAGAACAATAATCTTTATGACTTTGATGAAGATGGCCGCTTGATAAATGGTGACTTTGTTGGGATAGAAGGAGGATTAAATTCCGGGATTGGGCCAACTATATTGTTGGACACAAGAGATAATATTCTTTACCCATCAAAGGGTGTATATGCCAGAGCAGAAATCAATTTTTATTCTAATGCCTTCGGTGGGGATTTTAATTATTCACATTATTTCATTGATCTTAGAAAGTATATTTCAATAAAAAATGAAAAAAATATTTTGGCTTTTCAGGCTGCCGGAAATTTTACAAGTGGAGATGAAGTCCCATTTTATAAACTTCAAAAGGTCGGTGGCGATTCGAGACTAAGAGGTATTGAAAATGCCAATCTGTATATTGACAAGCAATCCTTTTGGATGCAGGCAGAATACCGCAGAGAATTATTCTGGAGATTTGGCGCAGTGGCATTTGCAGGATTTGGTGATGTTGCCCCGGGCTTGGATAAGTTCAGGTTCAATGAATTGAAATATGTTGTAGGAATTGGTGGGAGATTTCAGGCCATGAAAGACGAAAAACTAAATATAAGATTGGATGCCGGAATTGGCAGGGGTGGACAATACGCTTTTTACTTATCAATTAAAGAGGCATTTTGAATATCCATAAACTCCAGGGACATGCTTTAGCTCACCATCCAAACATTTTAATTATGGAGTTAAATTTAAACAACAAAAGCTATGTGTAAAAGATGTGATTGGGTAGAAGGTCAATTTTCGGAATACATAAAATACCATGATGAAGAATGGGGAGTACCGGTTCATGAGGATAAAAAACATTTTGAATTTTTGATTTTAGAGGGTGCTCAGGCAGGCTTGAGTTGGAGTACAGTTCTGAAAAAGAGAGAGGGGTATCGAAAAGCTTTCGCTAATTTTGATGTTGTTGAAGTGGCCAAGTTTGATGATGCAAAATTAGAATCACTTTTATTGGATAAAGGGATCGTCAGAAACAGGCTTAAAGTATTTTCCGCTGTGACGAATGCCGAAAACTTCATCAAAATCCAGGAGGAGTTTGGGAGTTTCGATAGTTACATTTGGTCTTTTGTCAAAGGGAAACCAATTGTCAATAAATGGAAAAAAATGACTGATGTTCCAGCAACAACAAAAGAGTCGGATGCATTAAGCAAAGACCTAAAAAAGAGAGGTCTCAAATTTATAGGAAGTACAATCATTTACGCACACATGCAAGCTTGCGGGTTGGTAAACGACCATACTGTCGATTGCTTTAGATTCCAGGAAATAGTGAATGATTATTGATAGAAGGACTGAACGACTTTCTTTTTAGGAATGGTAATACTCCACATGCCACGTAAGTCACCAAGTTGATAATCTGTGGCCTGGTCATCTGGATATATGGTTTTTATTAAATCATTGGTTTCTTTCATCAAACCGTTGTCTGGTGATCCATGACAATTAAGACATAATGGATTGTCTATAAGAATTGGTAAAGTATATAAATACTTATTGCCTTCTAACTCCTGAACATTAGATTTCAGTTGCATTGAGTCTTTCTGTTGATAAGCATATGCCTCAAGGAGTTCCCTCTCAAATTCATTGGGGATATCATTGGTATTACGGGCTTTTAAACTTACTCTCTTGATATTAACACCAAGATTTTCTTTTAAGGAATCGATTAGTGGCAACGCGTTGATATTACAAAATTCAATTGCATTTTTCACACCTCCTTTATTGATAGCAAGTTTCAGATTCTTTCCAAGTATTTCTTTTGCTTTTAAAGCAATTTCTTTCCCTATCTTATGGACTTTGATCAACAATTCAGCATCAGTTATTTTAATTATTTCTCTGCTCCTGATCTCCTCTCTAACTGCCTTGCTATCAATTTTTTTGTCGCTTGAGCACGAATATGTAATAGTTGCAATCGCTATAAAAATGATGTAAATAACCTTTTTCAACTTACGATAAATTTGTGATATCCTTTCCGTAAATCACGTACATAAAATCATTATTTACAGAATCAGGCACTTGACCTACCGAGGCGAGTAATTTTACTTCAGCTCCTGATTTTCCTTTCATTCTCAATACACCATCCCAGAAATTCTCTGCGGTGGCCTTTTCTTTTATATCCTGAAGATC
>VAPM010125037.1_pt1 | contig 12829 bp, 10 predicted proteins | sample 3395091 | NCBI WGS metagenome assembly VAPM01 (sample SAMN08290445, study PRJNA428436) | hydrothermal vent metagenome | isolation source: Deep-sea hydrothermal vent chimney 3 | place: Pacific Ocean: Juan De Fuca Ridge | reverse complement strand
CACCAGGCGCGTTATATGTTTCTTGCCACGGTCGTGGCCTGGCTGGTTGCCCTGATCTCTGCGAAATTTCTGCGCATGACCGTGCTTAGAGGTGAATCCACCCCATTTGTCATGGAACTCCCCCCCTATCGATTCCCGACCATACGAGGACTGGTTATCCACACCTGGGAACGGACATGGCAATATATTAAAAAGGCGGGAACCGTGATTCTCGGCATCTCCATACTGCTCTGGGCTATGATGACCTACCCGGGTCTGCCGGAGGTGCAGACAGTAAAATTTGAACAACAACGCCAGGAAATCCTGGTAAGTTCCAGCCAGGGACAAGGTTCGAAAGCAGCTGAGAGTATTGAGCTTACAGAGAAGCAAAATAGTGCTCTTGCTATTCTGAATAATCAAGAGGCCCAGGCCGCATTGCGCAATTCCTTTGCAGGGCGGATCGGTATCGCCCTGGAATCAATCAGCCGGTTTGCCGGTTTCGACTGGCGGACAAACATAGCCCTGGTCGGTGGGTTTGCCGCCAAAGAAGTTATCGTTTCAACCCTGGGCACGGCCTACTCACTCGGCGATGTAGATCCAAACAATTCACTCAGCCTCAAGGACCGTTTAAGCGCCGATCCGAGCTGGAATCCGGTTGTCGCCCTTGCAGTTCTTGCCTTTATCATGTTTTACGCCCCCTGTTTTGTAACCATTGTCTGCATAGCCCGAGAGGCAGGATCGTGGAAATGGGCCTTCTTTTCCATGGGATTTAATACAATTTTTGCCTTTATCATGGCGACCGCTATTTACCAGATCGGAATGGCACTGGGACTTGGAGGATAATCCGCTCAAGGGACCTCGCCCTTGACATCTTCGCCCTGCAGATACATAGTCCCAACCAGTTACACAAATTTGAGGTATACACGAATCCGGCCCCCGACACTGACACCTGACATTATGCGTATCCTTGTGGTTGAAGACGATAGTAAAATAGGTGATTTCCTCAAGAAAGGTCTACAGGAAGCCGGTTACGCAGTCGACCTTGCCCGGGACGGAGAAAAAGGGTTGGACCTTTTTTCCACTCAGCCCTATGATGCCGCCGTAGTTGATCTCATGCTCCCGAAACTCGATGGTTTAAGCATGATTGAAACCATTCGCCGACAGGGGAATACCACGCCTATACTTATCTTAAGCGCAAAACGAACTGTTGATGACCGGATATGCGGGCTGCAGCATGGCGGCGACGACTACCTGGTCAAACCATTTTCATTCGGCGAACTCCTGGCCAGGATTCAGGCGCTGATCCGCAGAGATTCAGGCAACAATATCGAGCCCAGCATTCTTTCAGTGGGAAGCCTGCAGATGGATCTGCTGCAACGCAGTGTTGAACGGGACGAGCAACCAATTCCACTCAGCGCACGGGAGTTTTCCCTGCTTGAACATCTGCTGCGCAACAAAGGACGGATAGTAAGCAAAACGTCCATTCTTGAAAAAATCTATGATTACAGCTTTGATCCACAAACAAATGTAGTTGATGTCCTGGTCTGCAGGTTGCGCAACAAGATTGATAAAGGACATGAACATAAGTTGATCCATACCGTACGAGGCATGGGCTATGTCCTCAAAGAAAATTAGCCGCTCCCCGTCTCCTGCCTTTCTTCAATCGGCCGCAATCTGCCTGTTCTTTTTTTTCCTGTTGCTGCCGGCGACTCTTCTTACCCTTCGCCTGACAATACAACAGGTCGACAAGAACCTTTGCGAAACCACCCTTTCTCGCTTCCTCGCCGCCTACCAGCAACAGGGTCCTCCAGGACTGCAAAAACAATTTGCCACAATCCCGCACCAAAAAACAACCTTTCTCCGTCTGCAATCTAAAAGGAGTCAACTGCTGCTCATTTCAGATATTCATGAAGGGAGGGCTGCTGAATTGCCGAATTTCAGACGCCTTGAGGCGACGTCAAACGGTACCTGGGTTCAACTGGATGAACAAACCCGGCAATACTGGACAATCATGGTGTCGACCCTGCCCAATGGAGATATCCTCCAGATGGGAATCAGGGTAACGGATGCGGTCTTGTTCTACAACCGCTTGAAAAAAAACCTGTTCTTTACCTGGCTGCTCCTATCACCTGTTGCGGTTTTACCGGCCTGGTTTATGTTCCGTCACTACCAAAAGGCCTTGACCGGAATCGGTCGGAAGATTGAAAGGAGTGCCCGAGGAGAAGGAGAAGATTCCGCCGACAGAGTGAAACTTCCGCCAGGAGAGCAAGGATTGGTGCAGGCGGTGCACCATTTAACGGACCGTCATCAAGCCCTTGTTCAACAACTACAGGAGACCATGGATAATGTTGCCCATGACCTGCGTACGCCTCTGGCCCGCCTGAGAACCATCGCGGAATACGGCCTGCAGGAACAGGGTGACCCCGAACAGCTTCGGGAGCGGCTCACTGACTGCCTGGAAGAATCCGACCGGATTCTCTCCATGCTCAACACCATGCTCAATGTTGCCGAAGCCGAGGCAAAAAGCATGGTTCTTGATCTGCAGCCCCTGGATCTTAGAGAAGCTATTGAGGAGGTGGTTGAACTCTATACAATAGTTGCTGAGGAAAAAAACTGCTCCCTGAGCATACACGACTCAGGACCGGTCACAGCCCTTGTTGACCCCAACCGTATCGGCCAGGTATGGGCCAACCTTATTGATAATGCAATAAAGTACGGTGCGACCAAAATAGATATCACCCTGAGACAGCAAGACGACCGCGCTGTTGTCACCGTAGACGATAACGGGATGGGGATTTCCGAGACGGAAAAAGACCGGATCTGGAACCGGCTTTTTCGCGGAGACCGCAGTCGCAGTCAACCAGGCCTTGGTCTGGGACTCACCTTGGTTCGGGCAATCATTAACGCCCACGGAGGATCAATTACCGTCCACAGTACACTCAATACCGCAACCACCTTTACCGTGACCCTGCCGCAGCCATCCTGATTTTTTGTATTCCAGCCTGAATTTTCCCGGGAATCATCAACGAGAGACAACGGTCTCGCCATGCCCGCTATGGGACCAGCGGCTTAAGACCACCGATCCCACTGCAGCTGCAGCCCCGAAGGAAAAAACACTGGCCACCAGTGGAAGGCCATGTGCCTTGAACAGGTCGTAAGCAAGCGCCTTGACAGCTCCGATAACAACAACTCCCATTGCGGTATACAGGATCTCCCTATCTTTTTTCCACAGACCGAAAACCATCAGTCCTATCGCCCCGACATTAATGAACACAGACTGTGCACCGAGCAGCGCATTAACGGGTTCTGCTGAAGCGGCAAGCAAACCAACAGCAACCAGCTGAATCATGCAGAATCCGTTGATCAGGGCTGTAAACAACAGCACAACTGCTGAATGATCCCTGGGATCAAATTTGGCAAAAAAACCGATACTGCAGCTAATTGGATGTTTGCGGCTCCACTGATACTGAAATGCACTCATTACGGCCAGGGAACCGACAACGAAAATGGAGAGAACCGGCGCAGCCGTTCCAGGCAGAAACACCCCGTATGTAATACCAAGAACAGTGGCAACACATTGCAGCAGGTAGGAAGTGAGACGGATCCCGCCTATCTCACAGGCCTGGGAAGCAAGAGACAGCAGCAGGGCAACAAATCCCCAGAGCGGCAGAGCAGGCAGGATATTGTCCACAGCGCCAAGTGTAGCCATGACCATCAGGGTGGCTCCGGAAAAAACATAGGCACAGATACCGGGACCGCCCTGACGACTGAATTTAAAAATCGCCCCGGCAACGATGAAATGGCCTACCGCCAAGGCTAGACCGGCATACCCCAGCAACTGATCATCACCCACCCAGGGAAGAATCACCAGACTGCAGACAGGATAGAGCCAGAGGACATTGATTGTCGGCAGGGCAAGGTCAAACGGGTCCAGGGAATCCCCTCTAAAAAAAGAGGTGTACACGGAAAATCCAATAAAAGTGAACACCGTCAACAGGGTGATTGGAAGAAACCAGGACAAGGCAACATCCGGCATGGTCTCCATCCCCTTAGCCAGCGGGGCATGCAGTTTCACCGCCCACATGAACCACAGCAGGACCATCATCACATACAGAAGGGCATGAGGCCACCTGACCCGCCGATTTTCAAAGGAAAATGCTATGACATTGGCCGCGAATAAAAAAAGCGCCAGCATCGGAAAAAAAGGGGTGGGAAAATCAATCGCAAAGGCCGTACAACTTGCACCCAGCAATCCGACACCATTAAGCAGAGCCCGCTGGTATCGTTTACCCAATATCACCAGCGGCAGCAGAGTAAACAGCAGAATAGTGTAGGCGGTCAAAGAGGTGTACGCTTCGAATCGGGCGTGGGTTTCAATGACCAGTGCAAACATCAGAAGAGCACCGCAGACGGGAAAAATCGATCCGAACTTATGGTTACGACCCAGCATCCTCCAGCCGGCGGCGATAAGAAATGCAGCGTAAGCTGTTCCGATGTATGAACCCGTTTGCGCGGCAATAATACCACTGTCCGTCAATGTACGAAGAACCAGAGCAACAACCAGGATAAAGCAGATCGTCGCCAGTTTGGCCAAAAAGGATCCACTCCCGGCCAATGAGGATCCCGCCTTGTCCGGTAATGGAATGTGCCCCTGTACCGGATTGTCCTGAACGGTTTTTCGAAGATCCTCAATATGTGCAATACCGGTGGCTGAACTCGCTTCGACAGGATTGTGCCGGGCGTTTTCAAGGGTTGCCAGCCGCTCATTCTGCTTGCTGAGCTGGTTGGTCAGGATGGTAATTTGATCAGTGAGTTGATTAATTTTTTCTTCTAGTGTAAGGTCCGCCATTTTTTCTATCGAGTGGGTTAAAGTGAAACAGGTTACAGTCAATACGTAATTTTCGAAAGATAGTCAGCAAATAGACAGGTTGGTACCTGTATCTGTGTACTTTTTTTATGTTATTCGTGCAGTTCGTTGTTTACTTCTTTACCACAGAGTTGTATAAACTGCCAAAATTATTTCCTACATTGTGGTATTTGATATACTATATTGGCTTCCATTCATTTCCGACCGATAGAGATCGGGTAACAGAAGCCACACACTTTCAATATTTTATTGATTGGACCGCACAGGGAACAGTGCAGGTTCATCTGTAATTTTTTTTATCGAGAACACTGTCAGGGATCAGTCAGGTCTATTGATTCTTGAGAGCATTTAACAATAGCCTGTACGGACTATTCCGGCGTGCATCCTGTAATCGGTCAGGAAGAATGCCGATATACAGGTTTTTAGTTTTTTCACCAAAAGGAGGAGTAGATTGCATGAGGAACCACGTATTTAGGCCGCTATTTGCGGCATTGGCACTTATTGCTCTGATCCTGACGGCCAGGCAACTGATGGTCCCGTCGGATTTTGGGGTGCATGGTGACAGTTTCACCTATAACTTTTATCGTGCCGACAGCGTCAACGACTGGAAAAAGTTTCCGATCAGTTATAAGGGACGTGAATACTGTGCGGAATGCCATGAGGACAACAGCGCGAGCATCACCAAATCAAAACATGCCATTATCCAGTGCGAAAACTGTCATGGACCGGCCCTGAAACATCCTGATGATCCTGAAGCTCTGCCGATCAACAGAAGCAGGGATCTCTGCCTGCGCTGTCACTTGGATCTTCCGTATCCAGGCAGTCAACGAGGTGAACTCCCGGCAATTGATCCCAACGAGCATAATCCCGAACAAGAATGCGTCGAGTGTCACAATCCGCATAACCCCAACCTAGAGGATATGGAATAATGAGTTGTTCCCGGAGAGATTTTCTAAAAAAAGGCTTGGTGGGAGGGGCCGTTGCAGCTTCTCTGCCATTAAGCAGCTTTAAATTCCTGACCCCGGCTGAGGCCAAATCCGCGGTCGGCGATCCTGCAGTACGCTGGGGATTTCTGGTGGATACCTACAAATGCACCGGCTGCGGCTTCTGTGTCAAGGCATGTAAAAAAGAAAACGATGTGCCTTACGATCTGCCGATTACAAGGACATGGGTTGAACGCTACGTGATCACCAAAGATGATGAAACCCATGTGGATTCACCAAATGGTGACCGAGACGGCTTCAAGGACAGCAAAATCGATGGAAAAACCATTGATCCCAAAGATATCAGCAAGGCTTTTTTTGTTCCCAAACTGTGTAACCAATGTGATAACCCGGCCTGTGTTCAGGTCTGTCCGGTAGGCGCCTCATACCAGACCCAGGACGGTGTTGTTCTGATCGACCGCAAGTGGTGTATCGGCTGCGGCTACTGCATCATGGCCTGTCCCTATGGGGTTCGCTTCTTTCATCCGGTCTACAAGGTAGCGGATAAATGCACCTTCTGCTATCACCGGATTACCAAGGGAATGAAAACAGCCTGTGTCGAGAACTGCCCGTTCGGAGCCCGACAGATCGGTGATCTGAAGAACCCTGACGATCCGGTCACCAAGGCTATCCTGACCGAAAGAGTAGCAGTCTTAAAAGATGAATATGGTACCAAGCCACAGGTTTTCTATATCGGCCTGGACGAAAACGTGAGGTAAGATGATGGTAGATCAGTTACTCGCAAACAGCGATTTGATAGCACACGGAATGGAGTGGACAACCAAAGAAGGTTTTGTCTATCCCAATGAATTTATCTACTGGAGTATCCAGATCGTCCTGTACCCATACATGACAGGTCTTGTGGCAGGTGCCTTTGTCCTGTCCTCCCTGTACCATGTCTTTGGGCAAGAGGATCTGAAGGATATGGCCCGGTTTTCTCTGGTCTTCTCCCTGGCCTGCCTGCCGGTGGCCATGATGCCGCTGCTCATGCATCTGCAGCAGCCGTTCAGAGGGATGGAGGTCCTGTTCACACCACACTTTACCTCGGCGATTTCCGCCTTCGGTATTATTTTCACAACCTACAGTATTATTGTTCTCAGCGAGATCTGGTTTGTATACCGGGTGTACTTTGTTGAACAAATCAATGTACTGAAAGGGAAAAAAGGCATCAGCAGCTCCTTCATGAGGACATTGTATATCATACTTGCACTTGGAGCGTATGACCTGAGCGACGAGGCTGTAGCCACAGATAAAAAAGCCGTTAAGATACTGGCTGGTATCGGTATTCCGGTTGCCTGTTTCCTCCACGGGTATGCCGGTTTTATCTTTGGCTCGGTTAAGGCCAATGCATTGTGGATGTCGCCGCTTATGCCGGTCATCTTCATCATGTCGGCCGTGGTCTCAGGTATCGCTCTATGTATGTTGACCTATATCATCATCATGGAATGGAAAAAATTCACGACGACCCTGGCCAAGGGACGTGGAGATGAGTCGGTACAGCTGATCAAAGGTGCTGAAGTTGATATTATTCACAAAACATCACGCTACCTGATCGGTTTTCTGATTGCCGCCATCACCCTGGAATTGCTTGACCAGATCTTCCGTGGATATACGGCCATGAAATCGTGGGATATCCTGCGCTCGGTGATGTACGGGAAGGATTTTGTCAACATCTTTATCCTCCAGTATCTCTTCGGTAACCTGGTTCCCTTCATTATGCTGATTATACCCAAGGCATCCATCAAGCGAACCTCGGTTGCCCTGGCGCTCATCCTGTTCGGCGTTTTTATGATGCGTTGGAACGTTGTTATCGGCGGTCAGGCATTCTCGCTGTCCTTTGATGGTTTTATGCACTACCACATGCCGATAATACCGCACAGCATGGAGACCTTTAAAGAAGGGCTTTTCGGAGCGCTACTGGTCGCTGCAACTCCTTTCATTCTCTTCTGGCTTATCAACAAAGTAATTCCGTCTTTGCACTACACCAAAAAATAATCCGCGCCAACGAATTATTTTTCTTACCAACAGCTGCCGGGGAACCGGCAGCTGTTGGCTTTCCGCCCTCTCGCCGCATCCAGCCGTCCCCGTCCCTCCCGGCTGTACCCTGCCTCCCCTCTGTTCCAGGTATTTTTCCATAACTGTTCAAGTGGGGCAACAGATCTCCCTAAACTCTGACCTGTAATTGTTCTGGAGTGCCTTAGATTCGGAGTCTACGCTACCTGTTCATTGGGACTGCAAAGCATACTTGTGCTAGTCGAGCAGGCCTGAATGGGCGAAGATGAGGTGCTCCTGAATAGTTACATTTTTCCCAACATTACAGTGTTGTAATCTTTACGAAAGGTTCCGGTAATGTTGACTTGTTATAGTCTCAGCAGATCGAAACGGGAATATTCATAACGTATAACAAAAAGGGAATACTATGATGACAGAATCAGCCCCCCCTGCTCCACCGGTATCGGCAACCGAGCATCTTCCAGGCCGGGAAACCGGATCACCGTCAATCCAGGAAATCAACGCGGCCGTTACTAAGGCCTCGGCCTGGCTGCCGCTTCTGAAGACTGAAATGCGCCGGGTTATTGTCGGCCAGGAGTATCTGGTCGACCGCCTTCTTATCGGCCTACTCGCCGGAGGGCATATCCTGCTTGAAGGCCTTCCCGGCCTTGCCAAAACGCTGGCGGTTAAAACGCTTGCCGGTGTTGTTTCCACGGATTTCCGCAGGATTCAGTTCACACCGGATATGTTGCCTGCCGACATTATCGGCACGGAGATTTACAACCCCCGCGACACCAGTTTTGAAGTCAAACAGGGTCCGATTTTTTCTTCCATGATCCTGGCCGACGAAATAAACCGGGCACCATCAAAGGTGCAGTCGGCCCTGCTTGAAGCCATGCAGGAAAAACAGGTTACCATCGGTGAACAAACCTTCTCTCTTCCCGATTTATTTCTCGTCCTCGCCACCCAGAATCCCATTGAACAAGAGGGAACATATCCACTCCCCGAGGCCCAGATCGACCGTTTCATGCTTAAAGTCGTAGTGGGCTATCCAAGCCGGGAAGAGGAGCGTCAAATTCTTGACAGTGTTCAACATACAGACTCAAAAATTTCCGTCCGCCCGGTTGTCGAACCAGAAGATATTCTTGCCGCCCGCAAGGTTGTCGATACCATCTATCTTGATGAAAGAATCAGAGATTATATTGTTTCCCTGATTTTTGCCACCCGGGAACCGGAACTTTTCAATCTCGACGTCAAGGGATATATCGAAACCGGGGCATCCCCAAGAGCAACAATCAACCTCAAGGTTGCAGCCAAGTGCATGGCCTTTCTTAATGGGCGTGGCTACGTCATTCCCGATGATATCAAAGGGTGTGCCCTGGATGTTCTTCGGCACCGTATTCGTATCAGCTATGAGGCGGAAGCTGAAGATATCAGCAGTGAGGATATTATCCGAAAAATCCTGGACACTGTTCCCGTTCCCTAACCCTATTTGAATAACGCCGACACTACTGCTGATATGGAAAAGCAACTGACAAAGGAAATTCTCAAAAAAGTGCGTCAAATCGAGGTGCGAACCCGACGCCTGGTCGACGATACCATGGCCGGTAGTTATCACTCGGTGTTCAAGGGCCGGGGCATGAACTTTGATGAGGTCCGGGAGTACGTACCCGGAGATGAAATCCGGACCATTGACTGGAATGTTACCGCCCGTACCGGCGTCCCCCACGTGAAAAAATTCACCGAAGAACGTGAACTGACCATTCTACTGATGATCGACGTCAGCGATTCTGGTCTGTTTGGTTCCGGCCATCAATCGAAAAGAGAACTGATGGCTGAACTCGGTTCAGTGCTTGCCTTTTCAGCAGTACGCAATAACGACAAGGTGGGCCTTATCCTGTTCTCCAACTTTGTAGAACTCTATATTCCGCCGAAAAAGGGGCGCTCGCACATCCTGCGGGTTATCAGGGAAATTTTATTTTTCCAGCCCCGGGGAAAGGGCACCGATATTGGTGAGGCGCTGGATTTTGTCAACCGGGTGACCAAGAGAAAATGCGTAACCTTCCTCATCTCCGACTTCTGCCTGCCCGGCGACTTTACAGACTCTCTGGCCGCCCTTGGTCCGAAATTACAGATCACCGGCCGCAGGCATGACCTTATCACCATCTCGGTAACGGACCCAAGAGAGCACAACCTGCCCGACGTTGGCTGGATTACCCTGGAAGATGCCGAAACCGGAGAACAGGTTCTGCTCAACACCAAAGATATATGGACGCGGAATGCCTATGCGAATCTGGCCCAGGATCAGCGTAACCAGTTTCGGAAGACCATTCGCAGCAACGGAATCGACCTGCTCGAACTCTCTACCGACAGCTCCTTTGTCAGCCCGCTGATCGGCTTTTTTCGTTCCAGAAGACGGAGGATTGCCCGATGAAATTCCCGTCCGCCGCCTTTTTTTTATGGAGCATCCTGCCGGTTCAATGCTTTGCCGCCGTAATGCCGTCAAATCAGCCGCAAACACAGGCTGCAGCCAATATTGCAGAAATCCACGATATAAAAGGTATCATTGTCCAGCCGGGTATTGATCCGCAGTGGTACTGGGTCGGGGGAGCCGTACTCCTGGTACTGCTTCTTGGTGGACTCTTTTTATATCTGAAAAAAATCCGCAATCAGGAAGAACAAAGCCTGCAGGCCCATGAGAAAGCTCTGAGAGCCCTTGAATCCGCACGACATCTGATGACGGAGCAACAGTCACGACAGTTTGCCATCCGCATGGCCGACATCTTGCGGCACTACATAGAGGAACGTTTTCACCTGGCCCTGCAGAACCTGACCACACGAGAATTTCTCTCTACATTAACCAAAAATCCAGATCTCATGCAATCCGACTTGCACCATCATGACCAAATGTTACGTGATTGGTTGAACCATTGTGACCTTGTCAAATTCGCTAAGTACAGACTGACGGAAAAGGAAATGGAGGAGATGTACGGATCAGTCGCCGACTTCATTGCTTCAACCCGGATCAGGGGTAACGAAAAATGAATGAACTCCGTTTTGCCTACCCATATCTTCTCTGGCTGCTGGCCCTGCTTCCGCTGCTGGCACTCTGGCGGGGCCGAAGCGGTCCTGCTCCGTCACTGATCTTTTCAACCACCTCAATTGCCCGGGTGATCAGCGGTGGGAAAAAGGCCAGGCCCGGCAGGATTCCGGTTATTCTGCGGATACTTGCCCTGGCCCTTCTTATCTTGGCTCTGGCCAGACCACAGTTCGGCAACACAACCACTGAAGTGGAGGCCTCGGGTATCGATATCCTGCTTGCGGTTGATGTATCCGGTTCCATGGAGGCTCAGGACTTCAGTTTAAACGGAAAGCCGGCAAACCGTCTTGATGTTGTTAAATCCGTTGTTGCCCGTTTTATCAAAGAACGGCCCAACGACCGGATCGGGCTGGTCGCCTTTGCCGGCAGGCCGTATCTGGTCTGTCCGCTGACCCTTGATCATGACTGGCTGCAGAGGCGGCTTGAATCACTCAAAACAAATATGATTGAAGACGGCACCGCCATCGGATCCGCCATTGCCTCCGGGGTCAACCGCCTTCGGGACAGTAAGGCAAAATCACGCATTCTCATTCTGCTGACCGACGGCATGAATAATGCCGGAAAAATTGCCCCGCTCACAGCAGCCGAGGCTGCGGAAACCCTGTCGATAAAAGTGTACACCATTGGTGCAGGTACCCGCGGCCAAGCTCCGATGCCTGTGGTTGACCAGTTCGGCCGCAAAAGGATGATGCGGATGCAGGTCGACATTGATGAAAAAACCCTGCGGCAGGTTGCGCAACAGACCGGAGCAAAATATTTTCGTGCTACCGATACCCGTTCACTGGAAAACATCTACCATGAGATCAATAAGCTGGAAGCAACAACCAGAAAAATTAAACATTTCTCTCAGTACCGGGAGTTGTTTTCCTGGCTGATCTGTGGAGCCCTGGCCCTACTGGCCCTTGAACTCTTCATCACCCGGAGAAGGTTACCTTAACCTCAATGCCCTATGAACTTGCCTTTTTCCCAGCCCTTCTGGCTTGTTGTCGGAATCATCGTCTGTACCATCGTCTTTATTTTTCTGCGGATATCTGCAGCCAGACGTCGTCGGGTACTGACTGAATTTGCCGCTCCCGAAACCTGCGACAGGCTGACAATCAATGTTTCCGGGACCCGCCGAAAGATGAAAAACATTCTCGTTCTTGCGGCACTGGCCTCCTGCTTTATAGCCCTTGCCCGGCCGCATTATGGTGAGGAATGGAGAGAGGTCCGCCAGAAAGGTATAGATATTCTTATAGCTGTAGACACATCCCGATCCATGCTGACCCGGGACATCCAACCCAACCGGCTTGAACGGGCCAAACTTGCGATCAAAGATTTTGTCGGTCGGCTCGAAGGGGACCGGATCGGCCTGATGCCCTTTGCCGGTTCGTCCTTTCTGATGTGCCCTCTGACAACGGACTACGACGCCTTTACCGCCTCACTTGATGCACTGGGCCCGGACAGTATTCCTTATGGAGGCACTGATATTGCCGGAGTAATCAACGCCGCCGAAGCACTCCTTTCCAATGAGGCTAATCACAAAATTCTTATCCTGGTTACCGATGGTGAAGATCTCAAAGGAGAGGCCCTGCAGGCTGCCAGGAATGCCGCCGAACATAACATGACAATCTACACGATCGGGGTCGGAACACCTGAAGGGGAACTGATCCCCGACATGAAAAGCGGCGGCAAGACCTATATCAAAGATGCATCCGGCAACTTTGTCCGCTCCAAGCTTGACGCAATGACCCTGACAAAAATTGCCGAGATAACCGGCGGACTGTATGTTCCGCTCGGCAATATGGGCCAGGGATTTACCACCATCTACCAGGAGAAACTCAAGCTGGTCCCGAAAGAGGAACATAATGAACGGATGCAGCGACATCCCATCGAACGCTTTTACTGGCCCCTGGCACTGGCGATCGT
>VAPM010427868.1_pt1 | contig 12851 bp, 16 predicted proteins | sample 3395091 | NCBI WGS metagenome assembly VAPM01 (sample SAMN08290445, study PRJNA428436) | hydrothermal vent metagenome | isolation source: Deep-sea hydrothermal vent chimney 3 | place: Pacific Ocean: Juan De Fuca Ridge | reverse complement strand
GCTAGTAGTCTCCGAAGTCGTTGCTGGTATTTTTGGAGGAGCATTTTATTTGATTGTGTGAGTAAGGGATCGAGAACTTTCCCTTTATTTTAGCAGAAAAACAGGCTTTTTTCAAGTGATCTGATAGCGTAGAATAGCTACAATGAAAAATCTGACTATCACGCCGTCGACCAAACCTCTAGTGGGTAGTGTCGCGCTACCTGGCAGCAAGTCGATCACCAATCGAGCACTCCTATTGGCAGCACTGGCCGAAGGACAGAGTACGATCACCGGCGCGCTCAAGAGTGATGATACGAAGTACATGGCGACAGGTCTCGGTCAGCTAGGCGTCCAGATCACCGAACCAGATGCCACGACTTTCGTCGTACAGGGCACAGGCGGGCACCTCAGCGAGTCGACGAGACCCCTAGACCTCGGTAATGCTGGCACGGCAGTGCGCTTCCTCACGGCAGCCGCGACACTAGTAGTCGGCGAGACTACGATCACTGGTAGCGAGCGTATGCAGAGCCGCCCGATCTCTGACCTGACCGATGCTTTGAAGCAACTAAGTGTAAAAATAGAAACAACCGATGGTAGTCCACCAGTCCAGATCACCAGTACAGGCAAGCTGACAGGCTACTCGGTGAAAGTCCGCGGTGATATCTCTAGCCAGTATATCTCAGCACTGCTGATGACACTCCCCTACGCGGCTGACCGCGAGACAGAGCTACTCATCACAGGTGAGCTGACTAGCAAGGGCTACGTCGACATCACGACAGCCGTAATGGCGGCTTTTGGGGTGATACCGCTCACTGCCGACTACGAACGCTTCGTCCTACCCAAGCGGCATTACAGCGGCACAGACTACGCTGTAGAGCCCGATGCGAGCAGTGCGACGTACTTTTGGGCGGCGGAGCAGCTAACAGGTGGCGAGATAAATCTTACAAATGCTCCGCGCGCTTGGATTCAACCCGATGCCGAGAGCCGCGGAGTCATGGAGCGCTTCCCCGATCCACTGGGTGTGGTCGATGGCAGCCGCTTCCCCGATGCTGTGCCGACGCTGGCTGTCCTCGCGGCTTTTGCCGACGGGCAGAGCCGCTTCACTGGTATCGGTAACCTGCGAGTCAAAGAGTGCGATCGAATCCTCGCCATCGTGAGCGAGCTGAATAAGATCAAGCTCGGACTCGCCGAGGAAGACGGCGACGACATCGTGATCCACGGAGACAAAAATCTCGCTACGACAGGTAAACCAGCCACAATTACGACTTATGACGATCACCGAATAGCCATGGCGTTTAGCCTCGTCGGACTACGGATACCAGGGATTACGATTCAAAATCCCGACTGTGTAGCGAAGAGCTTTCCGGATTATTGGCAGAGTCTGGAGAGCCTCGGAGTAATACTTGAAAAAGATGCCTAACCCTCCCACCAAAAACATCGTCTTGATCGGTATGCGCGGCACAGGTAAGTCCGCCGTGGGTCAGACGTTGGCGACTCATCTGGGCTGGGAGTTCGTCGATGTCGACACGCTGCTAGAGCAGTCGGAAGGTCGGACAATCCCTGAGATCGTCGAGGAGCACGGCTGGGATCACTTCCGCGAGCTGGAGAGCCAGTACACTGCCGAGGCCGCAGCGAAAAAGCAGGTCGTGATCGCCACTGGTGGTGGCGTGATCCTGCGACCAGAGAATGTCGCAGTACTCAAAAAATCTGGCGTGATTGTCCTCGTCCTCGCACCACTGGAGCACATGGCAGCGCGTGTCGCTGGCGATAATGGCAATCGTCCCAGCCTGACAGGTGAGAGTCCGGCAGCCGAGCTAGAGCAGGTCTGGCAGGAGCGCAAGGAGCTTTACGAGGCAGCTGCCGATACGACTGTCGAGTTTGACTTTCACACGGCGAATAAACAAGTCGATCTCGCTCGCAAATCTAAAATAGTGCTCAAGGCCATATCTGTCATTCCGGCCTCCGAGCCGGAATCTCCTGTCCACTAGAAGTTGGGAGATGCCGGATCAAGTCCGGCATGACAAATTAGTCAAACCAATCCTCTGCCAAATCATTCCATTCTGGATTACGTTTGGTGATTAACTCATCTTTCCAAGCTCGCTGCCAGTTCTTCAACTGTTTCTCTCGCTCAATCGCTACCCTCACATCATTCGTATCTTCAAATAAAACCAACTTATTAAGATTGTACTTTTTGGTAAAACCGTCAATCAATTTGTTTTTGTGTTCGGAGATTCTACGTTCTAAGTTATTAGTAACGCCTACATACAAAACATTATTCATTTTATTCGTGAGGATATAAACGTAATACGTTTTCATTAGTCCTGCTTCGGAAAGAGAATCCCTGGCTTACTCAGCTGGAACTCTGATACCGCTCCCCACGCTTGGAGCTTTTTGAAATCACCCTCTAGGTTCACTCCCAATGCCGCCGCGATCCGCTCGGCTGTCTCGGGCAGGTAAGGCTGGAGTGCGAGTGCGACGTGGCGGATCGCCTCTAGCAGTGTCGCGAGGATTTTCTTTTGCTTTTCGAGATCATCTTTCAGCTCCCACGGCTTTTGGGTATCTACATATTTATTTGCCCAGTCGATCAGCTGCCAGATCGCTGCTAGCGTCCGTCGAAAGTCGTAGTCCGCCATTGCCACGCCAACCCCCTGCCACATCTTCTCAACTTCAGTCTGACCAGCTATGTCTGTGTCCTGCAAGCGTAGCGAAGCCCGCCGTAGCCCCGCCGCGCGGGGCGAAGGCTGGGTTTCTAGCTTCAGCGCCATCGCAATCACCCGACTGACTAGATTCCCCAGTTCATTTGCCAGCTCGGCGTTGTACTTTTCTTGGAATCTTTCTTTGGAAAAATCCCCGTCCTGCCCGCTCGGGATCTCGGAGAGCAGGTAGTAGCGCAGCGCGTCTGTCCCCCACTCTTTCGTGATCTCGGCTGGATCGACGACATTACCGAGTGATTTACCCATTTTTTGCCCTTCCGCGGTGATGAAACCGTGAACGTAGATCCGCTTGGGTAGCTCCAAACCAGCTGCGAGCAGCATACCGAGCCAGATCCCTGCGTGGAAACGCACGATGTCCTTGCCGATCACATGACAGTCCGCTGGCCACCATTTCTTGAAGTCGGCACTCTCCTTCGCATAGCCGATCGCGGAGATGTAATTCGTGAGTGCGTCGCACCACACATACATAGTCTGTGTGTCGTCGTCGGGTACGGGTATCCCCCACGTCAGACTCTGGCTCGGACGACTGAAGGAAACATCGTGGAGTCCGTCTTTGATGACGTTGAGGATCTCTTTGGCACGGAACTCGGGGACGATCGCGACCTCGCGCTTTTCGAGTAGTTCCAAAATCTGATCGGAGTAGTCGGAAAGTCGAAAAAACCAGTTCTCTTCCTCCACCTCCTGAGGTGTGGTCTGGTGGTGCGGACACTTGCCGTCAGTCAAATCTGTCGTACGTTTGAACTCTTCGCAGCCTGTACAGTAGAGTCCTTTGTATTTGCGCTTTTCCAGCTTACCCGCGGCGACGAGCTGCGACCAGAGCTGCTGCGCGGCTGGCCAGTGCCGCTGTCGATCGGTCGTGCGGATGAAGTCGTCCCAGCTGAGATTGAGTGTCTGCCGGAGCGCTTGGAATTTGGCTGAATTGGTATCGCAAATCTCCTGCGGTGTTTGATTTTGCTTGGTAGCAGTCTGAGCGAGCTTGGCACCGTGCTCATCGGTACCCGTGAGGAAGTGCGTATCGTACCCGCGCTGGCGGTGGTAGCGCGCCAAGACGTCGGTCTGGATGATCTCCATGGCGAAACCAATGTGGGGTTCGCCGTTTACGTACGGTAGACTCGACGTGATGTAGAATTTTTTGTCAGACATATGGAGTAAGTATAGCTGACAAGCCCACACTACAAAAACTCCACCTACCCCATCACATTGTGCTAACATAGTGTGTATATGTCTAAACAGAAACCTGACTTCTGGGAGCGACTCGTTAGCGGATGCAAGTACAGCAAGCTCAATCTCAAGCAAGCTGAATGGAATATCCATGTTGCCCTTGTAGCTGGAATAATATCGACAGCGCTGACTGCATTATTCATGATTATTGGTGGACTTGAAGAATACACTTCTTGGTTCGATGTCATACTAATGGCAGCTCTAACCTTTGGCATTTATCGCAAAAGTTTTGTCAGTACCTTGCTGTTCTTTATTTACTTCCTTGGCAGCAAAATAATTCAGGTAGCTGATGGCATCACATTAAACATTATTGGAGCTGCCTTAGCACTTTTATTTCTGTATTCATTTTTACTCGGCACCCTCGGTGCACATCGCTACCGCAAGCTGAAAAAAATCACCATGGGACAAAAGGAAATCTACTTCTGGGGCATCTTTACTGGCGTAGCACTAACAATAGTCCTATCAATAATATGGTTTTATTTAAGTGAGGTTAGACCTTAAATTTAGCCGTTGATCTTCACAATCTCCAGTTTGGCAAAATGCTGGCGATGACCACGCTCGACGCGGTAGCGTTTGCGGGCTTTCATCTTGAAGACGCGGATCTTGTCGCCTTTGCCAATCTCCAACACCTTCGCCTCGACGGTCGCACCTTCGACGAGTGGTGTGCCGACCGTAGCAGACTCACCATCACCGATGAGGAAGACGTGTCCGAGTTTGATCGTCTTACCGACTTCGTCAGCGATTTTTTCGACTACGACAGTCTCACCCTCGCTGACGCGATACTGTTTGCCTCCGATACTGACGATTGCGAATTTTGACATTATTTGAATTTAGAAGTGAATTGTTTAGTTGATTGCTGGCGAAGCCATGCGTAGCTCCGAGCTATAGACGAGAAGCTTAGAATGGAGCCGCCAACCAGAATCGAACTGGTGACCTCGCCCTTACCATGGGCGCGCTCTACCAACTGAGCTATGGCGGCTCGATATAGAGGACGCCTACCGTACAAATGGTAGCAGGACGGCAATGCGCGCACGCTTGACAGCAGTGGCGAGTGCCCGCTGATGAGCAGCACAGACACCAGAGTAGCGCCGTGGCTGGAGCTTGCCGCTGGACTGGATATAGCGACGCAACACGCGGATATTCTTGTAGTCTAGATAGGTAGTGTGCGTGACACAGAATTTACAGATTTTGCGAGCTGTGGAGCGTTTGGTAGCCAAAGTTTTGGAGTGAGTTTAAATTAGTCGTTGAGTTCGTCGAGAATATTATCAAGCTTTTTGTCGATATCTTTGGAGGTTTTTTCCTTTTCGGCTTTAGTTTGCGGTTTGGGCTTTGGGGTGGCAGCTGGTTTGACTGTCGGTCTGGCGGCTGGTCGGCGGACGGCGGGCTTCTTCGCCGCAGTCGCAGTGTTTTCAGCAAAGATACTAGCGTTGAACTTGCGATAGTCGTGCTCGAGGTCCTCGGCGGTGTAGTCACTCCAAACGTAGTTCTTGGGGGTCTTTGTGATGAGGGAGCGGATCACGGCAGGGTCGAGACGTAGGGTGTTTTCTAGCTCGGGGATCACTGTAGCTGTCACACCAGTGACATGGTAGATGGCGTAAGTGCCTTGGGTGTCTTGTTTGATCTTGTAAGCCAAAGGTCGCTGCTCCCAAGTGGTGGAGTTGGCGAGCTTGCCCATTTGCTTGATATCTTTGGTGAGCTTTTCGATAGCAGCTTTGCGGAGAGACTCTTTGAGACTACCAGCGAAAACCACGAGGATCTCGTAGTCAACGGTCGGAACGGTGGCAGGAGCTACTGTATCGGTCATACTTTCTGTGGGATTAAATTGCCTGACGATCTACGCCGGACAAGAAAGCTGGAGGATTTTACTAGAGAGGATTTGGAAAGTCAAACGGTTTTTCTGGTCTGCTATCATGGTCACTCTAATTCGACTACGTGCTAGGAGCTAACGAATACAGTGCTCAGCTCCTCTATTGACTTCGTTGTTATTTTATGTTAAAATAACTTGAACAAATTACCAAGTGACTGAACTAACTCCCCTCCAACAAATCGTAAATCTACTCCAACGCAGTGAGAATCTACTCCTGCTGACACACGCCAAAGCCGATGGTGATGGTCTGAGTAGTATCCTCGCACTTGCGCTCACACTAAAGAAGCTGGGCAAAAAGACCACACTCGCCAGTAGCGATCCTGCTGCTCCAGTGTATGAGTTTTTGCCGAGTATCGAGACTGTCGATACTGAAGTCGCTGGTACGGGTGATCTCGTCTTGACATTACCTCTCGGTGATCGGACAAATGCCGAGGTCTGTCATCGGACTGAGGACGGTGTCTTAAAAATCTTCGTCCGTAGCAAGGGTACGCCGTTTACAAAAGCAGATGTGAGCTATGAGTCTGGTGAGACTGACTACGATCTGATCGTAACCTGCGACACGCCAGAGCTACCTCAGCTTGGACGAATTTTTGAAGATAATCCGGAGCTTTTTTACGAGACGGCAGTGGTAAATATCGATCACCACGCTAGCAATACGGGCTTTGGAAAGGTGAACCTGATCGATATGACAGCTGCTAGCACGACCGAGCTGATCACACGGGTAGTACAGGCACTAGAGAGCGAGACGAATACCAAACTAATGGACGCAGATATAGCGACACTGCTACTGACTGGCCTGACGACTGATACTGGTAGCTTCCAAAATGCAAATACGACTCCCCGTGCGATGGAGGTCGCTGCCAATCTCATCGAAGCAGGTGCACGTCAGCAAGAGATTATTCATCAGATCTTTAAAACGAAACAACTCACAACGCTGAAACTCTGGGGTCGTGTACTGAGCAAGATCCAATCTGATCCAATCCACAAGATCGTCTGGAGTACGATCACAGCTGATGACCTACGTGAGACAGGTGCCGATGCAGAGGAGGCTATGGGAATCATTGATGAGCTACTGACCAATGCTCCGGGTGCGGAAGTCATACTACTGCTAAAGCAAAGTGAGATCGGTGTCTCTGGTAGTCTGCGTACGACTACGCCAGCTATCTCGGCGATGGAGATCGCGAGTATCTTTGGTGGTGGTGGTCATGTCCGTGCAGCAGGGTTCAAGATAAAAGACAAACAAGTCGAAGCAGTAACCGATGAGGTAGTAGAAAAAATCCGTACCTATCAGGCTGAACGTCTAAATATAGTGGCAGATCTACATGCTGACACTACGACCGAAGAGAAAACGACCAACGCCGAACTGTCCAAAACTGCCGAGAGCCTAGTCGAGGCAATCACGGCAGAGGAAAAAAAACAAACTACTAAAAAAAAGCAGCCAGCAGCTAAAAAAAATAAGTAACTACTCTGTGGAGACGCGGATGTAGGTCGCTTCTTTGACCGACACCATGCGTTCGACGGCTGGGGAGTTTTTGATTGCTTCGAGGCTTTTATTTTCACTGACGCGCTGTTGCCAGATTTCGTTTTGGGTGATGAGTGTGTTTTTTTCGGTCTCCATTTGCTTCAAGATATACCCGCGCGTCGCGACTTTGTTGGCATGGGCTAGGTAGATGAGTGAGACTACAAATGCGAGTGCGACTACGACGAAGACTAGCGACGTCGCTCCGAGCTCGACTCGAGAGGATAGTGTGCGCCGGCGAATACCAGGAGTAGCTGTGTGACCTGATGTGATGAGTAGTGACATTTAGATTTTTTGGGCTGCGCGTAGTTTAGCACTGCGTGCACGTGGGTTGCTAGTGATCTCTGTGTTGGTCGGCATGATGACCTTTTTGGTCAAGAGGGTCAGCGCTGTACGTTTGTGATCGCGGAGGAAGTTTTTGACCAAACGATCTTCGAGTGAGTGAAAAGAAATCACCGCGATTCGACCAGCTGGTCGGAGGATCTGGAGAGCTGCTGTGAGTCCAGCCGTGAGTACTGCTAGCTCGTCGTTGACTGCCATGCGCAATGCCTGGAAGACCTGTGGCAGGATACGTCCAGCTGTGATGACAGCGGCTAGCTCGGTCGTGGTAGACAGTGGTCGGGCGGCTACGATCTGTGTTGCGACCTTGGCAGCGGTACGGATCTCACCGTAGTCAGATAAAATTTTGGTGAGTTCTGCGAGAGTCCAAGTATTGACGATCTCAGCGGCAGTGAGGCTCTGCTCTGTATCGAGTCGCATATCGAGCGGACCATCTAGTCGAAAAGAAAAACCACGAGTAGCATCGTCGAAGTGCGGGCTACTGATGCCAAGATCAAAAAGCACAATGTCTGCCGATGCTGGTGCGACGATCTCACTGAGCTGACGAAAGTTGGCATGGTGGAGTGTGAGCTGACTGGTGTACTGCTGCAAACGCTCTTTGGCTAGTGTGAGATTGCGTGTGTCGGCATCTAGTCCGATGAGCTGTCCAGTAGGACCTATCGCCGCTAGCAAGGCCTCAGCATGCCCACCGAGTCCGAGCGTACAATCGACGACAGTCTCGCCAGTCTGCGGTGCGGTGAGCGTGAGGACTTCGTCGAGGAGGACAGGAGTATGCATCGACATAAGCTTAACAGAGCCATGGCTTCACTCTATACTGACTCTATGCAATCTGAACTCACGATCGCACTCCTGGCGATGCTGCCCGTCACGGAGCTACGTCTCGCACTACCACTCGGACTGACAGTCTGTGGTTTGACTCCCCTGAGTGCTCTGTTTTGGTCTGTGGCGGGGAATATCGTGATCGCAACGCTACTGATCTACCTGCTCGAACCAGTCGTGGATTTCTTGCGTCGACACATACAGTGGGTCGAGCGGATACTAGTCAAGATCTTTGCTCATACACGCGCCAGACACTCCGCTGCTTGGGAGCGCTGGGGAGCGCTGGGCCTGATCGCACTGGTCGCTGTACCACTGCCTGGTAGTGGTGGCTGGACGGGTGTACTGGTGGCTTATCTATTTGGTATGCCACGACGCACAGCAGTCATACTCATCGCACTGGGTCTCATCATCTCTGGTTTAATTGTACTTGTCCTTGCGACTGGTGGCGTAGCGCTCTTTGAATCTCTGAAGCTGGCACCACCCCAGTTCGTAGCAGAGTGGGCACAAGTCCTGTGCAGTCAATGATAGTGCTGGGCTTAGCTACTTTTGGGGCTTTGTAATCATCGAGGATCAAATCTGGCTGGTGTTTTTGGCGAGCGAACTGCTGAAAAACCGCTGCTGCTGATCGTACTGGTGATCGACCTGTAGGGTTGGCAGAGGTGGTGACGATCGGAGCTTTCAACCCTCGTGCGAGTGCGAGTGTGAGTGCGTGATCTGGATAGCGCACGCCGACCGTTTCAGAATCTCCAGCTTGCTGGAGGCGGGGAGATTTTCTTTCCAAAACTAGAGCCAACGCGCCTGGCCAAAACTCTTTAATCAGGACTTTGGCTATCTGTGGGACTTTTGCGAGCTGGGTGAGATAGTGCTTGGTCGGGACTACTACGAGGAGTGGCTTCTTGGTATTAGACTTTTTGATTGCGTGGATCTTTTGGATTGCTTTGGGGCTGCTGACATCGGCAGCCAAACCAAAAACTGTATCAGTCGGGTGTGCGACGACTCCCCCGCTACGCAGGATTTTGACTGCGGCTGCGACAGCAGTGCGTCGAGTGCGCGTGTTCGTGATCTGGAGGATTTGCATGATGCAAGTTTAAAACAGTCTGTCATGCCGGACTTGATCCGACGTCTCGAGATCCTGAATCAAGTTCAGGATGACAAGATGTTTTATGTCCCACACTACTTCCTCCCCAGCTTGCGAGCACTAGCAGCGTACTCTTCGACTACGAGGAGACACTCACGCGCTTTTTTATTGTCTGGGTCTAGCTCTAGCACACGACGAAAAATCTCGAGTGCTTTGTCGAGTTGGCGTTCATTGAGATAGCAAACACCGAGATCGGTGAGTACAAAGATATCGTTGGGCGAGAGTGCGCGGGCGCGCTCAAGCAGGATCATACCGCGGTTTTTTTCACCAGCAGAAAAAAGCCCCCAGCCGAGACAACGCAGGACTTCAGGGTGGTTGGATTTGAGACTGTCGGCTTTTTCGAGTGCGGCGATCGACTGTTGCCATTTGCGCTGGCAGGAGTAGAGGAATCCGAGCAGATAGTGTGCATTGGCACTGTCGGGGTCGATAGTCAGTGCGTGTCGTAGGGCTTTTTCTGACTTGCTCAGCTCACGGAGTGAGATGTAGTTGTCACCGATCTCTTCGAAGGCTTCGACGCAGTTGAGATCGAGCGTGAGTACGCTCTCGCACACCTTGATCGCTTCTTCGTATTTGCCCTCGAACTTCAGCTTGTCAGCCTTGTCGAGCAAGCGTTCGATCTGTTTCGCTAGATCCATCAGTTTTAGTTTAGGCTTTCTGGTCCGAGGAGACAATCTCGCTGTGCTTAGCAGCGTAAGCATTGACTGCCGCGAGATAGCCGCTCTTGGAGCCAGTATCGTAGCGCTGCCCCTCACAGAGCAAGCCGTAGATTGATTGCGTCTGGACTAGCTCGGCGAGTGCATCGATCAGGCGCAGCTCACCAGAAGCACTTGGATTCTGCTCTAAAATCTCGAAGATCTCGGGTAAACAGATATACTTACCGACGATCGCGAGCTGACTTGGCGTATCTTTGGGGTCAGGCTTTTCTACGAAACCACCGATCTCCACTAGTCTCTCACGCTGATCTTTTGGCACTACTACTCCGTAGTTGCTGACTGCCGACCTTGCTACCTCTTGGAGCGCAATCACGCTAGTCTGTGTTTGTTTGTAGACTGCCATGAGCTGCCGAGCTGCCGGTATCTCGTGAAAGATGAGATCATCGCCAAACAGTACAAGGAAAGGCTCAGCGCCGACAGCCTCCTTTGCTTGAAGAATCGCATGTCCGTCACCGAGTGGCTCGGCTTGCTCGACGAAAGTAAACTTGGCGAGTTGGCTAATCTTTTTGACCATTTCGAATTGTTCGGTCTGACCTTTTGCCTTGAGCATCTTTAGTAGCTCTGGCTGTGGACTGAAGTGCTGGCGAATCGCGTCTTTGCCCGGACCGATGACGAAGATGACCTCTGTAATCCCACTCGCAACTGCTTCCTCTACGATCAGCTGAAGGACAGGTTTGTCGACAATGGGCAAAAGCTCCTTGGGTACGGCGATAGTAGCAGGCAAGAAGCGCGTGCCGAGACCAGCGACTGGCAAGACGGCTTTACGGATTTTGTTCATCTGGGAGAGTTTAGCAAAAAGAACTCTGATCTCGCCAAACTATGCCTGTATCCTGTTTTAGCTCTGCTCCTCGATCTTCACCACGCGCGTTCGTACATTATCGAGCTTGGGGAGGCGGATCACGAGCACGCTTTTTTTGAATTCGGCTTTGGCGCGCTTGGAGTCGATCGCTTCGGGCAGCACGATACTCCGACTGAAAGGTCCGAAGTAGCACTCTTGAACGAGTAAATCATCTTTGCCAGTATCCGCTACAGGATACTCGCGCTCACCTTCGATCGTCACGACATCTTCGGTGATCTCGACCTGTACATCGGCGGCGGCGACACCCGCCAGCGGTGCGATGATATAGAGCGCGTCATTGGTCTCCACCACATCGACAGCGAGCTGTGCGATATCCTCATCGTTATCCTGAACGCGCTGAATAGCATCCTCGCGCGGGACTTGCTTGAGGCTAGTCTCGTTGCGACTGAGGAATTTCCCCGTGCGCTTTTTCAAATTTGTGAGATTGCCGATGCCGATAGGTTTGGTGTCGAAGTCAGACATGATGATTGGAATTATACTCCCCTACTACGGACTTCCGCGCCTTCGATAGTTTTCCAGCGACCACAAGCCATTTTGCCTTCCCAGCAGATCTTTTGGGTGACGCAAGTCGGTCCAGCGAAGCGGAAGATCTGTGGTGCGAGCGGTTGGACTGATTTTAACATTTCCTCAGCGAGCTTGCGGATCTCATGCTGAGCGCGTGTACAGAGCCGCAGCTCAAAGAAATGGAGCAATTCACGCGCATTCATCGTAATGACGATCTTGGTCTCGGTAGCATTGGGCAAGACGGCACGCGCGTCCTCGGCAGGGATCCCTGCTTCTATCAGCTCGGCATAAAACGCTCCGAGCGCTTTCATTTGCTTTTCAAATTTTGCTTTTAGCTCGGGTTTACCAGCCAGTGTGATCGGCAGTAGGTAGTCAAACTCGCCGTCCTGTAGCTGGACATAACGCTGACTCTGCTGACTAAAGCTGGCGTGACGGTGGCGTACTAGCTGGTGCGTACACGCTCGACTGACACCTGTAACAGCGAAAGTAAAGCTCGCGTGCTCGATAGTAGACAAGTGTCCGCCACCGATGACGATGCCGATTAGCTTCTCGCGTTGCTCTGGCGAGAGCTGCTCCTTTAGCTCACTACCACTCTTGGCAGAGTAGCACTGGTTGATCGCGGCAGCGCTGGTCTGCTCGGGGTCGAGCGTGTGAGATAGGAGCGTGACTGTGAGCTGAGTCTCTGGCATATGAGGATTGTAAATTGTTTTATAGGTGCCACTCGGGTTCGCGACCGATGGCTTGCTTTTGGAACTTCTTTTCTGTGATCTTTTTGCCTTTGACCGAGAGCAGTGTACCTAGTGGACCAGCGACGACGGCGTGTGCTGGTACATCGTGGATCACGACAGCATCGGCACCGATCTTGGCACCCGTACCGACTGTCACATCACCTAGGACTTTGGCACCCGTACCGAGCACGACACCGTTTTTGATCGTGGGGTGACGCTTCGCACCTTTGGTCGCCTGCCACCAGCCGAGCGCACCGAGCGTGACATCGTGATAGATCATGACATCATCGCCGATCACCGCAGTCTCGCCGATCACCACACCATAGCCATGGTCGATGAAAAATCTACGACCAATCCGCGCTCCAGGGTGGATCTCGATACCAGTGAGTAGACGCGCAGTTTGTGAGATCTCTTCCCATAAATGAACGTATTTCTCTAGCCAAGAACGGGG
>VAPM010084540.1_pt1 | contig 12851 bp, 14 predicted proteins | sample 3395091 | NCBI WGS metagenome assembly VAPM01 (sample SAMN08290445, study PRJNA428436) | hydrothermal vent metagenome | isolation source: Deep-sea hydrothermal vent chimney 3 | place: Pacific Ocean: Juan De Fuca Ridge | reverse complement strand
CGTTCCGTCAGGACGCACGAGATAAAAAGCACGCAGAGCGTTCCGCTTTCTATTCTGGATTTTCTTCAAAGAAAGTTCGGATTTCGTCCAAAAGGTACCGCAACGAACAAAGTGAGTGAAGGAGAGGAGAAAGCAAAGAGTTTTGCTTTCGTGAGGGATTTGAAAGTCGGAGTGATGTGTGAGTTTTGTGAAGTAAAGGCGAATACCGCGAGATAGGGTTGTGAAATTTTTTCGTCAGAAAAAATATTCCTGACCGAATCCCTCCCTCTCTGCTAGAGTAAACTTTAAAAGAAAAATAATCTTGATGGAAAAAAGATGGATGGTTTAAGCTAAAACTTGTGGAAAAAATAATTTGTTGTTTTTCGGAAAAAAGGTTATAATTTATGCAGGATTTTATTTTCCAAATTGTATGATAATGACAATTGTTTTATGATTAAGCTTTAGTTCAATGCTGGAGAAATACAAAAATAATAATAAAGATGAGGAAAAGCCGAAAAAAAAGCGTGTTTTTATGCGGTTATTTTTGTATTTGGCGTTGTTAATATTGCTTACTGGACTAACTTTATTTGCTTGGCAATATTTAAAAAATAAAAAAAATGCAAATGTTCTGCCAGTAGAGAAAAATAAAATAACGCGAGAAACTTCTCAAGGTTTAGTAAATAATTCTGATAAAACGGATTCATTAAGCAACTCGGACAAAGTTGACAATTCAGATAGTATTAGCAGTAGTAAAAATTATAAAATTAAACAAGTAAAATTTGGTGGTGGTATAATTTTGGCGAATGAAGGAAAAAAGGATTTGCCATTAGAAGTTTATGATGTAAAAAGTGAAATTGTTTCTTCTCAAGAAGATGGTGAACCGAGATTTTTAATAACTTGGAGAACTAATAAGGAGGCTATTTCTGATGTTGTTTATTCTAAGAATGATGGTAGTAATGCTAAAACATCTACAGAAAATGGATATGGATTTGAGCATAGTGTCTTGTTGAAAAATATGGACTTTGCCACAATATATATTTATAAAATTAAATCAAATGATCGGTGGGGTAATAAAACTTCCACTAAATATTTTAGTGCTTATACTGGAGAAAAGTCAGAATCTATATTTGACTTGATATTTAATGCTGTACAGGAAGTCTTTGGTTGGGCAATGAAATAAGACAAAAGATGGGCGTCTATTTTTTAAGAATTATTGTAATGGAGTAGTTGTTGTGGTAGAATCTGTCTAGGACGTTGAATCGGAAAATAAAAAAATAAATTAAAAGATTTTTTAGAAAGTTTAACATAGAAAAATACATTATGCCTCAGACTTTTTATATCACTGCTGATGAAGAAGTAAATTCTGTAATCGGCAAACTCAGAAAAACGCCGGCAAAGCGAAATATTTTGGTTGTTGCACAAAGAGCTTTGATTTTGCAAAGTTCTGTCAGTTTGAGATTGATTAAGAATGAAATGGATAATTTGAGCAAGAAAGTTATGATAGTTACGCAAGATGAACAAGGTCTTGCTATGGCTAAAAAGATAGGATTTGTGGTGAGGAAATCTATAGAAGGTATCAAGACTGAAGAGCAAATGGCGGTTGACAAAGTAACAGTTCCTTTTGTTGAAAAAAACGCACAAGTTATAAAACAAAATGAAGGAATAGTGGAAGAAATTTCCGGCAAACATAATAGATTGAAAAACCTGGGAAGTGGAAAGTTTGCTTCGGTTAGCGGGGTTGTTAAACGAGTAGCTGACAATAATCAAAATAGTCAAACTACTAGAATTATAAATAAAAAAACCAAAAAAGAAAGAAATACTCAGAGAAGTAACTATGGTATTGATAATAATAATAATAATAATAATAATGCAGAGACTATTAAAACTGAAAAAAGAGTTGGTGAGAATGCTTTAAATGATGCATTGAAACTAAGAAACGAGAAAGAGGCGGATTTCAGAGATTTATTTGTGGATCCTCGAGAAGATGAAATAATTAAAAAAGATAAAAAAGGAGATACTCCTGTTGCTGAAAAAACTGGAAAAATATTATGGTTATTTGGATTTTCCATAGTCGTTTTGCTGGCAGGAATTGCTGTTTATTTTCTTTTCCCTAAAGCGACAATTACAATTGTTCCTACCGAAATTCAAAAAAATGTTAATTTGACAGTTCGGGCTGAAGAAAATATGCCTGTTGATAATGAAAATAAAGATGATGATACTATAAATTTAGTTTCTGGCTTAATAGAGAAAGAAGAAACTTTATCCTTAACATTCAAGGCGACTGGTGATAAAACATCCTCCAATCAAAAAGCCAGAGGAAAGATAATTATTTATAATAATTTTAGTGAGACTGGACAAGTTCTAGTTGCTACAACCAGATTTTTGACTGATGATAATAAACTTTTCAGATTAATAAAAACTATTACTGTTCCAGGAATGACAGTTGAAAACGGAAAGAAAAAACCAGGAGAAATTGAAGTGGGAGTGATAGCAGATCAAGCAGGAGAAGAATATAATATAGAATCAGCGACTTTTACAATTCCGGGATTTAAAGGTAGCCCAAAATATGATAAATTTTCCGCTAAATTAAATCAACCTATGAAAGGCGGAGGAGCAGATGGTGGCGAGTTAAGAACGGTGGCAAAGTCTGATATTGAAAAAGCCAAAAAAGAAACGGAGCAGAAATTGAAAGAACAGATTAGAGAAAAAATGAAAGAGGAGATTGGAAAAAATAACGTATTATTGACTGGAGCGATAGAATTTAAGATTTCAGATTCAGCTGTTTTTCCAGAGGAAGGGGCAGTGACGGATAATTTTGAATATCAAATAAAAATTAAAGCGTACGGATTATATTTTTCAGTTGAAGATTTAGATAAAAAAATAAATGATTATATAGATAAAAATATTGCTCCGCAAGAATATTCAACAGAAGTAGTTTCTGTTGAGAAAAAATATGATAAGCCTGAAGTTAATTTTGAAGATAAGACATTGCAAGTGTATTTAAATTTGAATGTTTTATTGCGAGCAAAGATTGACGCTGATAAAACAAAGCAAGAATTGGCTGGTAAAGGTCAGCGTCAAATTGACGCGTTTATCAGCAGGCATCCGGAAATCCAGAAAATAGAAGCGGAAATTTCGCCACCATTTTTTGCAAATAAAATTCCAAAATATATTAATAGAATAACAGTCCGTATTTCAAATAATTAAAATGAGTTTAGAAACAGATGAGATTAAGACAAGATTAAATATCGTTGACTTGATTGGGGAGTATGTTCAGTTGCAAAAAGCCGGTTCCAGTTGGAAAGCTCGCTGTCCTTTTCATAACGAAAAAACTCCTTCTTTTACGGTCAGCGAAGAGAAGCAATTCTGGCATTGTTTCGGTTGTGGAAAAGGCGGAGATGCCTTTGCTTTTTTGATGGAGATAGAGGGGCTTGAATTTCGAGAGGTTCTGGAAAATTTGGCGGAAAGAACTGGCGTAACTTTACCTAAATACCAAGGAGAAAAAAGTAGTGTAAATGGTAACAAACTTAGGGAAATTTTGGAATTGGCAACAAAGTTTTACGAGAAACAATTATGGGAGGGCTCCGGTAAAAAAAAGATACTGAAGTATTTGCAAGAAAGAGGCTTAAATGAAGAGACGATACGAGAATTTCGACTAGGATATGCACCTGACGGGTGGAGAAATATTTTGGATTTTTTAAAAGAGCGAGGTTATGATGTCAAAGATATTTTAAAAACGGGACTTATTATCGAAAAGGACGGCAGAACAAAACATTATGACCGTTTTCGCGATAGAATTATTTTCCCAATTTGTGACGTGCAGGGAAGAGTTATGGGTTATTCTGCTAGAGTTGCCCCAGGGGGAGATGAAACACAGGCAAAATATGTTAATACGCCAGAGACGGAAATTTATCATAAGGGAAATGTTCTTTATGGAATAGATAAAGCTAAATTGGAAATTAAAGAAAAAGATGAAGTACTTTTAGTCGAAGGAAATATGGATGTGATAGCTTCATATCAAGCGGGTATAAAAAATACAGTGGCGGTTTCTGGTACTGCTTTGACCACAGAACAATTGAAGCTTATTGGAAGATATACTGACAATATAAAAATGTTTTTTGATATGGATGAAGCCGGGCAGAAAGCGTCTAAAAAAAGTAGTGAGTTGGCGTTTGAAAATGAAATGAATGTTTCTGTGGTAAAAATTACGGAGGGAAAAGATGCTGCAGACGCAGTTAAAGAAAATCCAGAAACTTTTTTGTCTGCAGTTCAAGAGGCTTTACCAGCAATGGAATATTTTTTGCAACAAGAATTATTGAAACGAAGTAAAAATAATATAGTAGATAAGAAAAAAATTATCGGGGAATTGAGTGGTTTGATAAATAGTTTTTCCAATAAAATTGAAAAAGAATATTGGATTAAAGAACTGGCTGATAGATTGGATGTCTCTGAGGAAATACTTTTTGACACTTTCAATAACCTTAATAAAAATAATTTTCAAGAAACACCAAATAAGTCTGTTGAAAATGGAGTGTTAAAAAATGAAGTTTTTGGACAAGACCGATTAAAAAATATTCAACTGGAAATTATGGGGCTAGTTTTGGCAAATAGTGAGCTTTGGAAAGAAGTTGCGGAAAAAAAACAGGATGAAATTAAAAAATATTTTTCCAATCAAAAAATAGTTGATGTTATTTTGAATAAAGGAATTGAAATGAATTTTAATTTTGAAAGATTGTTGGAAATATTGGAAGATGAAAATCAAAAGAAATTTTTAAGAGAACAGTGTTTTGATAATTTAGAAAAAGAAAAAGATGCTACTATTGATGATAAGCGACTTGAACTAGAACAATATTTTATTGAATTGAAGCGGGAAAATAAAAGAGAGGCTACTAAGAAAATTATTGAACAGATTAAAGAAGCTGAAAAAAAAGGTGATAAAAAAGAAGTTGAAAAGTTAGCACAAGAATTAATGAAAATTTCCGGACAACATTTTTAATGTATTGTCTTTGTATTAAAAGTAGTGTAAGCTATAAATCAGAAAAGTGGTGATTGTATTTTTAAAAAATTGCCATTTTGTTTGTATTTTAAATTTAAATTTATTTTATAATGACTAAAGCTAAGAAAAAAAATAATAAAAAGAAAACTGTTTCAAGAAAGAAAAATCCTGTGAAAAAGAAAGTTACAAGAAGAGCTCCGGCGAAGAAAAAAACTGTTGCAAAACGAACAGCGAGAAAATCCCCAGCAAAGAAAAAGATTGCTAGGAAAAGAACGGCGACAAAAAAGCCGAGAAAAAAAACAGTAAGAAGAAAAGCTGTTAAAAAAACTGCAAGGAAAACTGGGACAAAGAAAAAATTGGTAAATAAAAAACAAGCAGTAAGAAAGAAGTCTCCTAAAAAAAATAGGGCTGTTAAAAAGCAGAAAACCCCAGTTAAAAAACGGAAAACTAAAAAGGATGAGATAATGGATATTGTTAATGAGTTGGCGGAACGAAGTAAACAACGAGGTTTTATTACCGAAGATGAAATTATTCATGCCATTCCGGATATAGAAAAAAATCTTGAAGAGTTGGAAGGTTTGTATGAGAAGCTGGAAAATAGTGGTGTGCGAGTGATGAGCTCTGGAGAGATTATTAAAAACGAAACGGAAAAAATAGCCGATGAATATGATAAGAAAAAAGCAAAAGCAAAAACTAAGACTAATGCTAAGGCTAATACAAGAGCTAAAAAGGCTTTAATTCGTGATTCAGAACCGAATTATAATGATTCAATCCAGATGTATTTGCGGGAGATCGGAAAAGTTCCGCTTATTAAAGCTGAAGAAGAGGTCAGGTTGGCAAAATTGATTGAGAAAGGTGATCCAGTTGCGAAACAAAAATTGACGGAAGCAAATTTGCGTTTAGTTGTTAGTATTGCTAAAAAATATGTTGGACGATCCAATAATCTTTCATTATTAGATCTTATCCAAGAAGGAAATATTGGTCTTTTTCGGGCTGTTGAAAAATTTGATTATCATAAAGGATATAAATTTTCCACCTATGCAACCTGGTGGATTCGTCAAGCTATCACGAGAGCTTTAGCGGATCAATCTAGAACAATTCGTATTCCGGTGCATATGGTTGAGACTATAAATAAATATATCCAAGTAATTCGTCAGTTGGTTCAGGAATTAGGGCGAGAACCTTTGGCTGAGGAAATATCCGCTGAGATGGATATTCCCGTTGAAAAAGTTCGACATATCCAAAAAATTTCCCAGGAAACCGTTTCGTTGGAAACGACAATTGGCGATAGTGATGACGATAGTGTTTTAGGAGATTTTATTGAGGATACAGAAACTATTATGCCAGATCAAACAGCATCCAGGACTTTATTGAAAAATCATGTCGGTGAAATTTTGCAAGAATTAAGTCCACGTGAGCAAAGGATTTTGAGAATTCGTTTTGGATTAGGTGATGGCGTAACGCATACATTGGAAGAAGTCGGACAGGAATTTGGTGTAACTAGAGAACGAATCAGGCAAATAGAAGCAAAAGCTTTGGAAAAAATTAGAAACCAAAAAGGTTTAGGAAAGCTGAGAGATTACTAGGTACCCATCAAAAAATTTCCCAGTTTAGTTTTGATTTGAAAAATGAAAGGTTTTAAAAAACTTGATTATTTTTTTAATTTGGGTATAATTAGATTTGTTGTAAATTAACGAAAAGTAATTTGAAAATTAAATTGAAGTAGATTAAATTAAATCGAAAAAACATTCCGCGATAGCTCAGTGGTACCTGCCTGCCGGCAGGCAGGGAGCAGTTGTCATTCACACTATGAATAATTATTACATTTATGTTATTCAGAGCATGGTTGATAATAGATTATATGTTGGACTATCTAGTAATGTAAGTAAACGCATTAAAAGTCATAATTTTGGTCAAACAAAATCTACCAAGGGATACAGACCATGGAAATTAGTGTACTCTGAATTTATTGGCGAAAGAAATTTAGCCAGAAAAAGAGAGAAATATTTAAAGATTGGGTGTGGTAAAGAGTACCTGAAGAATTTAATACTATAAAACATTCCGCGATAGCTCAGTGGTAGAGCAGTTGACTGTTAATCAATTGGTCGTAGGTTCGAATCCTACTCGCGGAGCAAATTAAAAACAGCCCAGAGGCTGTTTTTTCGTTTATTAAAAATATCTAGGACCGTCCTAGTATAGTTTTAAAAATAGCTAGGACCGTCCTAGTATAGTTGCTTAGTAGTTCATCTAGGACAGGATTGAAATAAAATATATGATACCGTCCTCGGTCAAATGATAGAGTGATGGCATTTATTTTGTGCTGACAAAAGTTAGAGCGGTTCCTCGTTGGTTGGCTCGTCCAGTCCTGCCGATTCGATGAATATAGTCATCATAAGTGGCTGGAATGTCGTAATTTATAACATGACTAACATTTGGAATATCTAATCCTCTGGAAGCAACATCAGTAGCAATAAGAATATCTATCAATTTTTCTTTGAACATTTTAAGCGCTCTTTGTCTCTTATTGTGACTCTTGTTTCCATGAATAGCTTCTGATTTAAATCCTTTTTGAAATAGTTTTTTAGAAAGTTTATCTGCGCCGTATTTTGTACGGGTAAAGATGAGTACTTTTTCAAAATCAGTTTGTATAAGAAGATTATGAAGAGTGTCAACTTTATCCGTATGTGTATTTATCCGAATAATATCTTGATCAATTTGAGATGATGTTTCTCTGGATTTGATAGATATTTGCTGAGGATTGTTTAAAAACTGATTAGATAATTTTTTAATCTCCGGTGAAAATGTAGCAGAAAATAACATTGTTTGTCTATTTTTGTTTACCTTTGAAAGTATTTCTTTTACATCGTTAATAAATCCCATGTCCAGCATCCGATCAGCTTCATCCAGAACTACATTTTTAACTTGAGATAAATTGATCTTTTTTTGACTTATTAAATCTTTCAATCTTCCTGGTGTTCCTATTATTACATTGTGACGAGAATTTAGCTGTCTAATTTGACCTTTAATATTAACACCACCAACGATAACAACAGAAAAGATATTTATTTTTTTACAAAGTGCAAGGAATTCTTCTTGTATTTGGATCGCTAATTCTCTTGTCGGAACAACGATAAGTAATTTTTCTTGAGGATTTTTTAATATTTTATCTATCATTGGTATTAAGAAAGCGGCTGTTTTTCCGGTTCCAGTATTAGCTAAACCAATAACATCTCGTCCTTCCAAAATAAAAGGAATAGATTCGTCTTGAATGGGAGTAGGCGCAGTGAATCCACGCTTTACAATGGATTGCTTTAGTATATCTTGAATTTCTAGATCGCCAAAGGTATACCTAGGTGTAAAGACTGCAGTTTTTTCTTTGACCTCTGCCTTATTAATAAAGCGATTGATATCTATTTTTTCACCAGAAAACTTTCTGCCTTTGCCTCGTGGGCTGTTATGACCTCGTTTTCTCCAGTTATTTTTATTACGCGACTGACGCGTACTTGTTTTGTTATACATTTATATCTTGCATAAAATAATTAATTGTTTTATGCATAGATACTTGATAATATTAACATAAAAATTAAGCATATCACAATTTGACTATTTTGTCAACCTAATGTAGCATAATTCTATCTCAAATCTTAATTAAATAAATTAACAATTTTTTCCAAAAAATATTTCTTTGGAAATATAATAATCCAACATTATAAAACATTCCGCGATAGCTCAGTGGTACCTGCCTGCCGGCAGGCAGGGAGCAGTTGACTGTTAGTCGAATTGGTCGCAGGTTCGAATCCTACTCGCGGAGCCAAATTTAAAAACCACCTTTCTAGAGAGGTGGTTTTTAATTTGGCAGAGGTGGTGTATAATAATGGTAACGTACCATGGTACGTTACTTGGTACGTTACTAAAGTTTAAAAAATGAGAAAAATATGAAAAACGAAAAAGAAATAAGAAAATTAGCTAAAGTCGGAAGAGGGAATAGGTAAGGAATTACCAGCTTTTTATTGATCTTCTGTAGAAACTCGTGCGAGAATTATTGCCTTGATTTATTTTTTTGGTAAGCATCAAGTCCATCAATCAAGTAAAGAAGTATGGGCTCTTTTGAAATAGATCCGCACATCCCCTCACTGTTTGTTGTTTTTCTGGTAAGCGTTACAGATTTTTGCACACGGTCAATAGATAATGTGCTCTTAGTACAAAGTGCGCTAGATGATGCTATGATTTCTTTTTTGTTCCAAGCTATAATTTCATATGTATTCATACTTGTATTTAAATAGCCATCCTTTACAGATCCATTTGCCTCAAAACATGCTCCCTTATCTTTCCAGCACTCAATTGAACTTGATTGCACAGGATTATATAATCTAGTTTCAGAAAACCAACTCCCAGTTACCGTAACTAAGCTGTCAGAAAATTTAGATCCCGATAAATCTGTATACATAAAGTTGTTAAGAGGAATTACGTTATCTTCAACTGGACCAAGGACTCCATATAAAAGCCAAGACTCGATAGCAATCACAACTACTAAAATGGTAATTATTAACTTTGAATGCTGCTTCATTTTTTTGTTTTTACTTTATTTAAAAAATTATCAAACTCTTTTTTATCAATTCTAAATTCCTTGCTTATTTTATAAGCCTTCAATTTACCAGCCTTAATATAGCGGTAAATTGTCATTATGTTTACTCGCAATTTGTCAGCTAATTCTTGGGCAGTGTAGAATTCTTTAGGCATAAAATTATTTTTTATATTGATTAAAACAATTTTCAATCTCCTGTTGCTTTCTTTTGTCTGCTATGTCCCAAATATACTGATATGCATTAATTCCTTTTTTATTATCTCTTTTCCCAGTACCATTTAGTTCCATGTAATTCCAATAATTATTCTCTGCATCTTTAATACAAAAATTATACAGTACTTCTCTTTTTCTTTTTTCATCTTCCTCTTTCTTTATTCCCCGCTCTTCTTTCTCCAGTACTTGTTTTGCAATCTCAATTTTTATTTGTTGCTGTTTTTCAATAGATTTTTGTTTGTTTATTTGCGTTGTATAATAAAAACCTCCTAAGATAACACTTGCTAATAAAATTGTAATTGATAAAATTAGTTTTTCTTTCATAAGTAGTTAAATTAATATTTATAGTAATTATACTATACTTTACTTTTCTTTACATAGCAAATGAGATACTTTTAGAGGGAGCTAATTTAAAAACCACCTTTCCAGAAAGGTTGTTTTTAATTTGGCAGAGGTGGTGTATAATAATGGTAACGTACCATGGTACGTTACTAAAGTTTATGCTATTGTTTGAGTGGTATCACATTTAAACATATACCAAAGTAATTCATGAATTAGCTTTAGCCGTAATTTTCAGTGGGCGATTCGGCACACGTGATTGGAGCATTTTGATGCTTTTTTGAATGTAATATCCGCTGAGTTGTTTTTTAAGTAAAAACTTCTCGGCGACTTAATAATTAAGTCGTTTTTTGTTTTATGATTAAACCAGCTAATATTAGTAAGCTTAATACTAGTAAAGTTCTTAAATATGAATGTGAAAAGTGTGGAGAACGAGGTGAATTCTACCTTGAAAATAGAATAATAAATATTGATGATGATGGAAACCCAATTGAGTCACTGAAAGATTATGAATGTCCAAAATGTCAATCTAAGCTTGTTAATAATTAAATATAAAAAATATGTATTGCAAAAAATGCGGGGAAAAAACTGAAGGCACTAACAACCTGTGTTTTAAATGTCAGTCAATAAATAAAAATAAAATAACGAAAAGACTATTTGATTTTATTTTTAGCGGAAGAATAGGGAGACTTCGCTATTTTTTTTATATAATATTATTTTCAGTTATTTTTTCAATTCCTTTTGGAATTATGAAAGAGATTTTTGGAATGGAGGCTGTGCTTACAATATTCAACTTTGCGTTGTTTGTGTTTATCCCAATAACGGCAAAAAGGTTACGTGATATGGGTTTTTCTGGTTACTATGCTATTCCTATTCATATTTTAGGACTTATAAGCGATTTATCACTTCTCTCTTATGTGGTTGGATTATATTTGCTTTTCAAAAAAGGAGATGACCACATAAATAAATATGGCGATATTCTTCAAACTACTAAAAAGATGAAAATAATAATGTTTTTCGTGCTGATTATTTTTTTGATATTGTCTATATTATTTTTATTAGCACCATTATTTATTTAAAAATTTATTTTGTAAAAATAAAATTATGATTTGTAAAAAATGTAAAAAAGAAATAGACGACGATAGTAAATTTTGTGAGTTTTGTGGGAACAAAACTTTGAAAGATGAAAAGAGAAAAACAGAAAGTTTAAAAAGTAAAAAAGTTTTAGTCATCTTGTTTATAATTATTATTCTATCATTTCTGTTTCATTGGTATGAGCTAAGGCCAATTCAAATTAAGAAGCAATGCAGTAAAGACGCCATAAGAGAGTCTGAAGACTGGGAACAAAATTACGATTATAGCTATAAAAAATGTCTCCATAATAAAGGAATTTAAATTTATGATGATAAAAAGTATAACTATAACTTGCCCAACTTGCAAGAACAAATTTGAAAGTACAAATATTTTAAGTTTCAACACTTTTAATGATTCGCCTGATTTCAGTTCCGAACCTTTTCAGTCAACCAGAAAATGTCCGAATTGCAAAAAAATAGTCAATGTAGAAGATCGTAAAAATTGGATTTATACAGCAGACAGTTTTAGCGGAAAATTTAAAAAATGGCTTGCTAAATTGATACCATAAATGAAAATAATAAGGATTTTATTTAGAAATTCTCAATACTTATCTGGTCGTTTATTGAATAAATTCTAGGACCGTCCTAGTTAGTTAACATTATAAAACATTCCGCGATAGCTCTCCGCCAGCTGGCGGAGGTAGAGCAGTTGACTGTTAATCAATTGGTCGCAGGTTCGAATCCTACTCGCGGAGCAACTAAAAATCCCCTTAAATGGGGATTTTTTCTTTTACCCTAAATCGGAAATTTCGGCATATTCGAACTGATTGACAAAATGTTGATTTTTCGGTATACTTAAGTGTTATTGCTTTTTTACAAATACTCATTTTGAGTTATATAGATTACCAAAAAACATACGGAGGAAATACAATGAAGGTTATTTTGAAAGGTGGAAGTTCTAAAGAGAATAGTAAAATTGAGAAATTCTTTATGAGTTATATTTTACCAATTCTCGATTTTGGAATTGCCATTGAGCTGTCGGATGCCATTATTACTGTTTATGAGAAACAGGAAGATGGTGCAATTGAAAAATACATTGATCCGACCGCTGAGGTAATTGTTGAGCTTACCGAAGAAGCAAGAAATCTTGCTAAGGATGGAGAAGTGGCTGATATTGTGTTGAAACAAAGAGCTGGAAAATTTTATGATGAAGCACAAGCAATTAGGGAAATCGAGAGGTTAAGGCCATCATTTTCCGTGGAATACTACTCTTGTCGGTACACACCGCCATCTAATGAGGCGTAGTTCATGGCTCAGCTGAACGAACATAATTAAACCCACCAGTAGAAAATCTACTTCGGTGGGTTTTCTATTTTTATAAGCTAATATAAATCTGATTTCCTTTAATGATTTAGTAACATTTTTCCAATCAATAGTTTTAATTCTATTTAATAGAGGGAGCTAATTTAAAAACAACCTTTTTAGAAAGGTTGTTTTTAAATTTGGCAGAGGTGGTGTATAATAATGGTAACGTACCATGGTACGTTACTAAAGTTTAAAAAATTAGAAAAATATGAAAAACGAAAAAGAAATAAGAAAATTGACTAAGACTGGTCGGGGAAGTAGGTATATAATTTTACCTAAAGAGTTTCTTGATGATTTGGGT
>VAPM010065766.1_pt1 | contig 12862 bp, 10 predicted proteins | sample 3395091 | NCBI WGS metagenome assembly VAPM01 (sample SAMN08290445, study PRJNA428436) | hydrothermal vent metagenome | isolation source: Deep-sea hydrothermal vent chimney 3 | place: Pacific Ocean: Juan De Fuca Ridge | reverse complement strand
TTTCCATTGAAGGATGATCAATTGCAGCGTTTAGAAAGGGATGAACCGCGGCTTCAGCTTCCCGCGTATCCATCCTTGGAGGCAGTGGTAGGTCTCCGGGGTTGTACATCTTGTTATAAGGCGCCGAGGCAACCATGGGTGGATGCGGGCGGATATAGGTGACGTGGGCAAACCAATCCTGATCAGTTCTGACCGAAAGGTCTTTTAGCAATTCATCGGTCAGAAACGCAGTGTCACTGTCGATTGCTTTGTAAAATGTTGGATCATCGAGCTTGGCGGGCTGTCCGGGCGAAGAAGGGACGGGATTGAAGAATTCTTCGTAAGGAGGAAGATCATAACCTTTCGCCTTCAAATGTGCCCGCCACGGAAAACTGGACTGCGCACGCATCTCAACCACTTCGTGGAACCCCGGCATGACCATTTCCTCATTGAAGATATAGGGATCATTCGGGTGATAAGCGCGGGGGTCGAGACTGGTATCGGTATAACCATAAAGCAACGGCTCATAGCCGGATTTACGGGCTTCCTGCGCAAGGTTGGTTAGGTTCCGGTCCAGAGGTGCACCATTACGGACCGAGCGGTGGTTCATCGCGTATAGACCGGTCAGAATACTGGCCCGCGCCGGGCCGCAGGGGTTGGTGACGGAAAAATGATGGGTAAATGTCACCGCTTCCGCCTGAAGTGCGCGGATGTTAGGCAGCTTGATATGCTTGGCCAGCGCGCCGGACACGCAGTCAGCGCGGAACTGATCAGTAATAATAAACAGGATTTTGCGGCGTTTGGACACGGTGAGCTTCCCAAGCTGGCAGGATTAAAAACATCCCAATTCCAACAAAACAAACACGCGATTCGTTCGGAGTTCTATGCGAAAAACGACTAGTTTAGCAGGTTTTCACCTGTCCTTAGCCCCTAGCCATAATTCGCCACGGGTGTCCCCGCCAGTGCGGACATATTTAGTAAACCCCGTGCGGTTATGGACGGTGTCACAATATGGGCGCGGTTTCCCATGCCCATCAGGATCGGGCCAACCTCCAGCCCCGTCGCCTTGTGCTTTAGGATATTTCGCACCCCGCTGGCAGCGTCCGTTGTGGCGAAGATTAGCACATTAGCTGCCCCCTTCATCCTCGAATTGGGGAATATTCTGGCGCGCAGGTCTACATCCAGCGCCATATCCACCTGCATTTCGCCTTCATAACAGAAATCCCGTTTTTCACTGTCCAAAATCTCCATGGCCGCCCGCATTTTGCGACCACTTGCGATGTCCAGATTGCCAAACTGAGAATGGCAGCAAAGCGCGATATTCGGGTCCAAGCCAAAGCGACGAACGTGTCGGGCCGCGCCGCAAATGGCATGGGCGACCTGCTCAGCTGTGGGGTCAGGGTGTACCTGGGTGTCAGCAATAAATATTGGCCCATCTTCCAATATCATCAGGCTAAGGGCCCCAACCGAGCGCAAATCTGGTGTGCCAAGTATCTGATTTACATAATTTAAATGCCAAAGATATTGGCCAAACGTACCGCAAATCAAGCTGTCAGCCTCGCCGCGATGCACCATGATCGCCCCGATTGCGGTCGTATTTGTTCGCATGATGGCCTTGGCCAGATCCGGGGTTACTCCCTTGCGTTCTGCCACCTGGTGATAGGTTGTCCAATAATCGCGATACCGGTCATCGCGCTCCGGGTTCACGATCTCAAAATCCTTGGACGGGCGGATCGACAACCCGGCCCGTTCACAACGCGCGTCTATCACCTCGGGCCGACCGATCAGGATCGGGCGGTCAATGGTTTCCTCCAACATGGCGTTTGCAGCCCGTAATACTCGTTCGTCCTCCCCTTCGGCAAAAACGATACGGCGTTCAGCGGTTGCGGCGGCTTCAAATACCGGGCGCATGATGAAGGCAGATTTAAAGACTGATCCATCCAAATCTGCCTTATAGGCGTCCAGATCTTCCAGAGGATTTTTTGCGACACCTGATTTCATCGCAGCACCGGCTACGGAAGACGCGACAACCCCCATCAGACGCGGATCAAACGGCTTGGGTATTAAATAATCTTCCCCAAACGTCATCTGTTCCCCTTGATAGGCAGCAGCGGCTTCTGCACTTGTGGTGGCCCGCGCCAATTCGGCAATACCGTTGATACAGGCCAGTTCCATTTCGTCATTGATCTCGGTGGCTCCGACATCAAGCGCGCCACGAAATATGAACGGAAAACACAGAACATTATTCACCTGATTGGGGTAATCGGAGCGCCCGGTGGCGATGATGGCGTCCTTGGCTACTTTCTTAACCTCTTCTGGCAGAATCTCTGGCATCGGATTGGCCAGCGCAAAAATAATGGGTTGCGCGGTCATTTTTTTGACCATGGCCGGCGTCAACACACCCGGACCCGACAGGCCAAGAAAAAAATCAGCGTCATGGATAACATCGTCCAGGGTCTTTGCGCCACCGGGCTGCGCATATTCTGCCTTTTGCGGGGTCATATCCGTTGTCCGTCCTTCATAGACCAGCCCATTTATATCGCAAAGCCAGACATTTTCCCGCTTCAGGCCAAGTTTCAACAGCATGTTCAGACACGCTATACCCGCCGCCCCACCGCCGGTGGAAACTAGTTTAATGTCGGCAATAGACTTACCCGCGACATGCAATGCATTGGTTGCTGCCGCGCCAACAACGATTGCCGTGCCGTGCTGATCATCGTGAAAAACCGGTATGTTCATCCGCTCACGACATAATTGTTCAACGATGAAACAATCCGGTGCTTTGATGTCTTCCAGATTGATTGCGCCAAAGGTTGGTTCCATCGCACAGACGATATCGGCCATCTTTTCCGGGTCAGATTCATCCAGCTCAATATCAAAGCAATCGATGTTGGCAAACTTCTTGAACAGCACCGCTTTGCCTTCCATAACCGGCTTTGACGCCAGCCCGCCAATATTGCCTAAACCCAATACAGCCGTGCCGTTTGTCACCACACCGACCAGATTTCCACGGGTTGTATAACGACTGACCAGGGATGGATCTCGTTTGATTTCAAGACAGGCCTCGGCCACGCCCGGGCTATAGGCAAGGGACAGGTCGCGGCCATTGGCCATTGGCTTGGTCGGTTTGATTTCCAATTTCCCGGGCTTGGGAAATTCATGATAATCTAGAGCGGCTCTTTTATTGGCGTCATTGGGTTTATTCGACATTTTTCAACCTCAGGTTCAAAAGTAGTTCAATACTAAACTAAAATATATTTACCGCACTCTGTTTGGTGTAGTAAATAGCATCCTGTGTGACTTGCAAACTAATTCAGGCCATTGTTATCTGTTAGATGATCAGTATGAGGCAATAATGAATACCACTCAGGCAGAGATGCGGCTTCCAACTAAAGAGCTGCGCAATGATATTCCGTTTTTTACCAAAGTATTGAAAATGCGTCTGGATATGATTTTTCCGGCCGACTATCCGACGGTCGCTGTCTTTTCCGGTCATGGGTTGCGGATACGCATCGAAAAGGGTGCGCCTGAAGCCCCGGGGATGATACGCGTCCTGACCGATGATCCAGACGGCTTTGCTGATGGCAAGCGCTCCCTTATCGCTCCAAACGGTACAAGGGTGGAAATAGCAGAGCTTGATCCACCGGTAATTCAGCCAATCACTGACCACGCATTTGTGGTTCGACGACTGGCAGATCAGGCGCCATGGGTCATTGGCCGCGCCGGCATGCAATACCGTGATCTGATCCCAACCCGGCTCGGGGGCTCAATCATTGCCAGCCATATCAGGATACCCGACGGCGGCCCGGTGCCGGATATGGTGCATTTCCACAAGGTCGGGTTCCAGTTGATTTTTTGTTACAAAGGCTGGGTCGAAGTGCTCTATGAAGATCAGGGCGGCCCGATCCGGTTGACGGCGGGGGACTGTTTTATTCAGCCCCCCGAAATCCGCCACCGGGTGCTGGAAGCCTCGCAAGGTATTGAGGTGATCGAAATTGGCGTTCCGGCCGAACATATCACCTATATTGAGCATGACATCACCCTGCCAACCGACACGCTGAACCCGGATCGTGAATGGCAGGGGCAAAAATTCGTCCACAACATTGCCAAAGGTGCTGACTGGGCTCCGTTTCGCCTGCCGGGCCTGATCGCGCGCGACACTACCATCAATGAAAACACCAAAGGTCTGGCATCGGTTCAGGTGGTACGGCGCGGGCAGGGGGTTGTCCCATGGGCCAGCCATGACACCGATATTCTGTTCGGATTTGTCATGGCAGGCACCGTTACACTGCAAGGCGACGGGCAAAATCCGACGGCTCTTAACCCCGGTGACGCCTTCGCCATCCCGCCGGGCATGAATACCCGTTTCGCCGACCCAAGCCGCGATTTTGAGCTGTTAGAAGTATCCTTACCGGGGAAATTCAACACCCGGATCGCCGAACCGCTTGCATAAGCCGGCAACTGGCCGCACTCTGGCAAGGTGATCAATCAGGAGCGTTAAATGCCACTGGCAAAAGCAGCAACACTGGTGCGTGAAAACGCCTATGCACCCTACTCCAATTTCAAAGTTGGCGCCGCGGTTCAGGCCGCATCAGGGATCATTTATACTGGCTGCAATGTGGAAAACGTCGCCTATCCGGAAGGCACCTGTGCCGAAGCCGGGGCAATTGCCGCAATGGTCGCCGCCGGGGAAACTGAAATCGTTGCAGCCTTTGTCATTGCCAACAGCCCAACCCCGGTAACACCCTGCGGCGGGTGCCGCCAGAAACTGGCGGAATTCAGTAAAGCTGACGTTGTTATTACCATGGCCACCACCGCCGGTGCACAACAGGAACAACGTATGGCAGACATGCTGCCCGGGGCGTTTGACCGCAGCCAAATGGATAAAATTTAACCCGTGGACGCCCGCGTTATCATAGCAAAGGTACGGGAAAAATCACCGCTCACAAAAGATGAAATATTGTGGTTTACCAAAGGTTTATCTGACACAACCATAAGCGATGCACAGGCTGGTGCTTTCGCTATGGCGGTTTTACTGAATGGCTTTAGCACAGATGAACGGGTGGCCCTGACACTGGCGATGCGCGATAGTGGTGATGTTATTTCATGGGACGTGCCGGGGGCGGTGATCGACAAGCATTCAACCGGTGGTATTGGTGATTGTGTATCGTTGCTTTTGGCCCCGGCACTGGCGGCCTTGGGGGCCTATGTGCCAATGATTTCCGGGCGCGGGCTGGGCCACACCGGCGGCACTTTGGATAAACTGGAAGCGATCCCGGGCCTGAAAACAGAGGTGTCACAGGACCGGTTCAAGCAAATTGTCGCAAATGTTGGCACAGCCATAGTATCGGCAACCGGCAATATCGCCCCTGCTGACAAACGGCTTTACGCAATCCGGGATGTGACCGGAACCGTGGAAAGTATTGATCTGATCACCGCGTCAATCCTGTCCAAAAAACTGGCCGCCGGGCTTGAGGGGCTGGTGCTGGATGTTAAGGTTGGCAGCGGCGCATTTATGAAAACTCTGGCTGACGCAGAGGAACTAGCGAAATCACTGGTAGAAACCGCCAATGATGCAGGTTGCAAAACCTCGGCCCTGATCACCGACATGAACCAACCCTGCACAACGTCAATCGGTAACGCTCTGGAAATAATGGATGTTATGGTGGCCCTGACCGGCAGGGGCGCGGGTACAATTCTGGTGGACCTCGCCGCCCAATTGGGCGGCGAACTGCTGTGTCTCGCGGGTATGTCAGACAGCGCCGGGGCTGGGGCAACGCAGATCAAGGGTGTCATCGCCGACGGATCTGCTGCCGAACGCTTTGGGCAAATGGTGGCAGAATTGGGGGGGCCGCTTGATTTTGTCGATCGCTGGCGTGACCGGTTGCCAGCCGCACCGGTTACAATACAGGTTTTAGCGGGGCAGTCGGGCTATGTTTCAAGCATGAATGGCGAAGAAATCGGCCTGTCTGTGGTCCACTTGGGCGGTGGCCGTTTACGTGGGTCCGACAAAATTGACCCGTCGGTTGGCCTGTCAGATGTCGCCCTGATTGGCGATGGGGTCAGCCCGGATACGCCCCTGGCCACGGTACATGCAGCCAGTACAGATGCGGCAAACATCGCTGCTAAGAAAATTCTAGCGGCCTATCAGGTCACTGAAACCAAACCAGAAATACCCCCGATTGTGTACAGGAGCATCCGATAATGCCGCGTTGTTTTTTGATTGTCATGGATTCTGTTGGTTGTGGCGGTGCGCCAGACGCGGATCGTTTTTTTAATGGTGATACACCGGATACCGGATCCAATACGCTGGCCCATATTGCTCAGGCCTGTGCCGCCGGAACCGCAGAAGACGGCCGTTCCGGTCCGTTGAAATTGCCCAATCTGGATCGCCTTGGGCTAGGGGCGGCTGTTCGCCTTGCATCGGATGTCGATCTTCCGGGATTGGGCGTCAAACCCACGGGTGCATGGGGGGCAGCGACCGAGGTTTCCAACGGCAAGGACACGCCATCGGGCCATTGGGAACTGGCCGGCGTACCGGTTCCGTGGGACTGGACATATTTCCCGGATACAATTCCGGCTTTTTCCGATGAACTGGTGGCACAGGTGTGCCGTCTGGCGGGTACGGACGGTATTCTGGGCAATTGCCACGCCTCAGGGGTGCCGATTATCGAAGAACATTGCGCAGAACACCTGCGCACCGGCTGGCCGATTTGTTACACATCCGCAGACAGCGTGTTTCAGATTGCCGCCCATGAACAGGCCTTTGGCCTGGATCGCTTGTTAAAGCTGTGCAAAGATCTTTCCCCGACGCTGCATGCCATGAAAGTGGGGCGCGTGATTGCGCGTCCGTTTGTCGGTAGCGAAGGCAGCTTTAAACGCACAAAAAACCGCCGCGACTATGCAATCTCCCCACCATCCCCAACCTTGAATGATTGGGTGCATGATGCTGGCCACCATGTTTATGCCATTGGAAAGATTGGCGATATTTTCTCAATGCAGGGCATAGATGAGGTCCGTAAAGGCACCGATACCGAACTGATGCACCATCTGGGTGATCTGATGGATAACGCCGTTGATGGCAGCATGATATTCGCCAATTTCGTCGAATTTGACAGCCTGTTTGGCCACCCCAGGGATGTTTCCGGATACGCCCGGGCACTGGAATGGTTTGATGCAGAAATCGCGCAGGTGCTGGTGCGTGCGCGCGCCGATGATCTGATTATTTTCACCGCTGACCACGGCAATGACCCGACCTGGACCGGCACAGACCACACCCGTGAAAGGGTGCCGGTTCTGGTGCAGGGCGCTGGCACTGGCAGTTTCGGGCAGGTGGGTTTTGTGGATGTCGCCGCAACTGTCGCCGCCCATCTGGGGGTTGCGAACAGGGGCAGCGGCAAAAGTTTCATTTGACGCCAAAATCCGGGCGGACTACCAAGCCTGAAAACCGGGGGCCCCATGCAAAACCATCTTAATCTTGTTGAACATCCGCTGATCCAGCACAAGCTGACCATCATGCGCAAAAAAGACACGTCAACCAATTCTTTCCGCCGCCTGCTAAAAGAAATCAGCCAGCTTCTCGCCTATGAGATTACCCGCGAACTGGACATGACAACCTGCCAGATCGAAACCCCGCTTTGCCCAATGGAAGCCCCGACAATTGGCGGCAAGAAACTGGCGCTGATCTCAATTCTGCGGGCAGGAAACGGGCTGCTTGACGGGGTGCTGGAACTGATCCCGGCGGCCCGCGTCGGATTTGTCGGGCTGTACCGTGACGAAGAAACCCTGCAACCGGTTCAGTATTACTACAAAGTGCCCGACAACCTGTCAGAACGGCTGGTGATTGCGGTAGATCCGATGCTGGCCACCGGCAACAGCTCGGTTGCGGCGATTGATTTGCTGAAAAAATCCGGTGCCAAAAACATTCGGTTCATGTGTCTTCTGGCAGCACCAGAAGGCATCGCTCGCATGAAAGAGGCGCATCCTGATGTGCCAATTGTCACCGCGGCTGTAGATGAAAAGCTCAATGAATTGGGCTATATCGTACCTGGGCTAGGGGATGCCGGCGACAGGATGTTCGGCACTAAATAGTTCGAATCGCTTTACAGTTTTTTAACCATCCGGCATGTTGTCGACAGTATTAGTGTGGGGGCACGAAAAACGATGGTTCGCATGGTTTCCAAGTCAGTTTTATTTGCAGCGGTAATCGCGCTGTCCGGAATATCAGGGGTTCAGGCGCAATCGCTACGCGCCACAGATGGGCCTGCGGAAATTCCACCTGCCAGCTTCACCAGCAGCCAATACATAGACAGTCGCGGTTGTGTTTTCATTCGCGCCGGATATGGCGGCAATACCGTTTGGGTGCCCCGCGTCACCCGAGATCGAAATTTATTGTGTGGGATGACTCCTTCTATCGCGGGTTCTGCGGCAACATCGCCCGAACCCATCGTTGAAATCACCTCCAGCACACCCATCAGCGCCCCAACAAATATCCGCCGAACATCTGGTATAATCGGTACAGCCAGACCCTCCACCGGGTCCGGCACAAACATGCCTTCAGGGTTTCGCGCGGCTTGGACAGATGGCCGCCTAAACAGTAGCCGCGGCCCCAGAACTCAGTCAGGGAACGCGCAAATGGCGATGGTCTGGACCGATACGGTACCGCGTAAACTGATACCGGCGAACTAAGTTATTCGCCGCAAATCCCCTGCAAACTGACCCAATTGGCGTCATCCAATATTGGTACTGAATTGGTTTTCCAGGGGTCCGCCTCGATCAAGCCAACCGTACTCTCTCCGGATATATCAATCGCATACCCATAGGGCGTGGATCGTATCTCAGCGCCCTCAAAACGCGCCAGTATGGCGTTGTCGGTCACAGGTTCCGGTTCGGAGGTTAAAAGCGTTTCAGTATATTTACTTAGGTCTGAATCAGACAGATCGCCCGTCGTAAGCAAGCGAAAAGACGCGGCAAAGCCCGCGTTTCTCAGCAGACGAACCAGCGGATCAGTTTTCTCAGCACGAATAGATTCTGCCAACAGGAATCCAGCAGCGACATCTACTTCTTCGTAATCTTCAACAATTGAACGGTTGAGCAATTTGATATTACCGGGCAGGTGTTGTGCCCGTTGCACACCACCGGCCAGTACCACAATTTTTCCATCAGCGTTACCGAACAGCCGTGTTTGCAACCGTTTTAGTGATTGCTGGCCCAATACCGTCTCACACGGTTTCCCGGCAACCCGTTGAATGTTGCTTAACAGGCGTTCACCTATTGCAGTACGTTTGGTCGCCGGAACCACAGTGGCAGTGTAATCCACCATTGCCCGGGGCAACCAGAATATTGCAAGTGCCGCGAACAATAAGACCGAGCCGCTGATAAGCCCAAAACGCAGCCTGCCGGGGTGGGGGCGTCGCCGCTCGATGGCCGACTGAACGGTGGCGATGGCTTTGATCATCGTTTCGTCGTCCAGCTCCAACATGTCATTGGCGTCCGGTCCGGGGCGAAATATCGCCGGGCGCACACCCGGATTAACCCGCTCAACCGCGGGCAGGGACCAATGGGCAAGCGCCGTTGCCTGCTGATCCGAAATGGTCAGTGTCGCATCCCCAACCATCACCAACACATCCCGGCGCTGCGCATCCGCAGAAGCCTGCCAGATACCTGGGCTTTCCAGCCGGTCAAAATCATTAAGTGCGGTCATTGGCCTGTTTGGCCCTGCTCATTTATTATTGGTTAACCTGACGATAGCCCAGCCACCCGGGGCAGGCAATATCATAGGGTTTTTGCAAGCGCGCGCAGCTCAAATTTCTGAATTTTCCCGGTAGACGTCTTGGGAAGCTCCTGAAACACCACAATTTTCGGAGTTTTGAACCCTGCAAGACGCGCCCGAACAAAGGTGATCAACTCGCCCTGTTCCACATTTTTCCCCTCTTTAAGTTCAACAAACGCACAGGGAACTTCCCCCCATTTGGCGTCCGGTTTGGCAACCACCGCACATAGCAGTACCGCCGGGTGATGCATCAATGCGCCCTCAACCTCCACCGAACTGACGTTTTCACCACCCGAAATAATGATGTCCTTTGCCCGGTCAGTAATTTGCAGATACCCGTCAACATGCTGCACCGCGATGTCACCGGAATGGAAATACCCCCCCGCAAAGGCCGCCGCTGTTGCCCCGGGGTTTTTCAGATACCCCTTCATCACCGCGTTGCCCCGGATCATAATCTCGCCCTGTGCCGTACTGTCCATTGGGATTGGCACCAGATTTTCGTCCGTGGCCGTGATATCCTCCATCATCGGCATTGCGACACCGGTGCGGGCCTTGATCGCCGCGCGCTCATCCGGGCGGATCCCATCCCATTTGTCTGGTTGCCACAGACATTCGGCGACATGGCCATATGTTTCGGTCAAGCCATAAACCTGTGTAACGTTAAACCCCAACGGCTCAATTGCTAGCAATGTGGCGGCGGGGGGCGGCGCACCTGCGGTGAAAACCTGTACCCTGTGATCAAAGTCGCGTCTGTCCGCCGCATCCGCATTTATCAACGTATTCAGCACGATGGGTGCGCCGCCAAAATGGCTCACCTTTTCATCAGCAATCGCGTCATAGATGGCGCGCGCGGTGATATCGCGGCAACAGATCACCGTGCCCCCCAACAGCGGCATCATCCATGTGTGACACCAGCCATTGCAGTGAAACAGCGGTACAATGGTCAGATAGCGCGGGTGACGCACCATCTGCCAGGACACCACAACACCCATTGTATAAAGATACGCGCCCCTATGGTGATAAACCACACCCTTGGGCCGCCCGGTGGTGCCGGATGTGTAATTCAGCGCCAGACTTTCCCACTCATCTTCCGGCATCCGCCATTCAAAGCCCGGCTCACCGCTGGCAAGTAATGCATCATAGGTAAGGCGGTGACCGGTTGCCGGATAGCCTGCACTGGCATCCGCTACTTCGACAATGGCTGGCGATACCCCTTCCATTTTTGCAATTGCCTCAAGCGCCAATGGCAAAAACTGGGTATCCACCAAAAGCAATTTAGCCCCGCCGTGGTCCAGAATGTAGGCCACCGTTTCACTGTCCAGTCGGGTGTTGATCGTATTCAGCACCGCCCCCATTGCCGGCACGCCAAAATGCGCCTCGGCCTGGGCCGGAATGTTTGGCAGGATTGTCGCAACCACGTCACCGGAACCGATACCCTGCCCAACAAGCGCCGAGGCCAGCCGCGAAACCCGCGCATGATATTCCCGGTAGCTAAGCCGCAGATCACCATAGACCAACGCTTCGTGGTCCGGGAAAACAATCGCCGCCCGTTTCAAATGCGAAAGCGGTGTCAGCGGCACAAAATTTGCCGCGTTTTTCTCTAACCCGGTTTCGTCTTCCAACCAGCCCATTCATGCCCCCCGTCCGTACCCTGCAATATTGCGGTTTTGTGGCGGCTTTGAAAAGGGGGTTATTGGTGCCCGTTTTGAATGCTAAACCGATGCCCATGATAATTTCCCACGGTCGCCGCTATATTTTTGCCCATATCCCCAAAACCGGGGGCACCTCGCTGGCACTGGCGCTTGAGGCACGGGCGATGAAGGATGACATCCTGATCGGCGACACGCCCAAGGCCGTGAAACGACGGGCGCGTGTCAAGGCGCTGCAGGGATCAGGGCGCCTTTGGAAACATTCCAAACTGTCGGATATCCATGGCGTCGTCAGTGCTGATGAAATGGCAGATTTCTTTGTGATGACGCTGGTGCGCAACCCCTGGGACCGGATGGTCAGCTATTATCACTGGTTGCAGTTGCAGGGGTTTGACCACCCGGCAGTGACACTATCCAAGTCTTTGAATTTCAACAGGTTTCTACAGCAAGAACAGATACAGACCTCTATCTCTGGATCGCCCTATACCGCCTATACAACCGACCGAAACGGCGCTGACAGATGCAACCTGTTTGCACGGGTCGAGGATTTGAAAAACGACCTGAAGCCGCTTGAAAAACACCTCGGGTTCTCGCTGGGTAAGCTGGAACGCGTCAATACCTCACCACGCGATCCGGATTACCGGGGCTATTACAACGATGCAGATGCCGACATTGTTGCCCGCATCTGCGCCGCTGATATTGCCCGGTTCAACTACCGGTTTTAGGCGGCCTTAGCCTCTGAACCAAAGCGGCCATAAAACGTCTCACCGTTTTTGGCCATGTCCCGCAACAGATCAGGCGTGGCAAAGCGTGCGCCATGGATCTTGGTCAGTGCATCGCAGATTTCCACCGCCTGCTCGGCCCCCATCATGTCCAGCCAGCTGAACGGCCCGCCTGACCATGGCGCAAAGCCCCAGCCCAGAATTGCCCCGACATCGCCTTCGCGGATATCCATCAGCACACCGTCTTCCAGTGCCCGCACAGCTTCCAGAACCTGCGCGAATAACAGGCGGTGCTGAACGTCGCCCAGCTCTGGTTGCGCCTCTGAAACCGGGTATTTCACGGCCAGACCATCCCACAAACCGGTGCGCTTGCCTTTACCGTCATAGGCATAAAACCCGCTGGATGTTTTGCGCCCCAGCCGGCCTTCATCCGCCAGCCAGAACAGCACCTCATCCACCGCGCCATCCGGGTAATCATCCCCCATGGCCGCCTTGGTGGCTTTGGCGATTTTCACACCCAGATCGATCGAGGTTTCATCCACCAGCTGCAATGGTCCCAGCGGCATACCCACCAGACGGGCGGCATTTTCCACCAATACCGGCTCCACCCCTTCGGCCACCATGCGGATGCCTTCGTTGATATAGGGAATGATGCAGCGATTGGCGAAAAAGAACCGCGCGTCATTGACCACGATCGGGGTTTTGCGGATCTGGCGGACAAAATCCAGCGACTTGGCCAC
>VAPM010223767.1_pt1 | contig 12864 bp, 12 predicted proteins | sample 3395091 | NCBI WGS metagenome assembly VAPM01 (sample SAMN08290445, study PRJNA428436) | hydrothermal vent metagenome | isolation source: Deep-sea hydrothermal vent chimney 3 | place: Pacific Ocean: Juan De Fuca Ridge | reverse complement strand
TTGAAGTTCAAACTTCTGGCTCAACAGGAAAGCCAAAAAACATTTTACTTAAAAAACAGTATATGGTGAATAGTGCTTTAGCTACGGGTGAATTTTTTAATCTTTTTGAAAACACCAACGTATTGCTTTGTTTATCAGTTAATTATATCGCTGGTAAAATGATGTTGGTGAGAGCACTTACTTTAGGTTGGAATTTAGATTTTATGGCACCTATTTCTAATCCTTTAAAAAATAATACTAAAAAATATGATTTTGTGGCAATGGTGCCGTTACAATTAGAAAACTCGTTGGATAATATTCCTAATGTTAAAAAGATAATAGTTGGAGGAGCTCCAGTTTCAAACCAGTTATTAAATAAAATACAAAGGCTTGATACGGAAATATATTCAACTTATGGAATGACGGAAACTATCACTCATATAGCTGTTAAAAAATTGAACAATTTTAGTTTATTTGCTGAATCTAATCAAAATATACGTCATGCTGAACTTGTTTCAGCATCTCATTGTTTAACACTCCCAAACATCAAAATTTCAAAAGATAAAAGAAATTGTTTAGTAATTGATGCTCCAAATATTTCAGATCAAAAAATAGTAACCAATGATATTGTAGAAATCATTTCTTCAACTGAATTTAAATGGATTGGTCGTTTAGATACTGTTATAAATTCTGGTGGTGTAAAGTTATTTCCTGAAGAAATAGAAAGCAAATTAAGTAAATGTATTAAAAGTGAATTTTTTGTAGCCGGAATCAAAGATAAAATATTAGGAGAAAAATTAATCTTAATTATTGAAAATTCAGATCAAAATAGTAATAAAGAACTTATTTTTAATCAAATTAATTCATTAAAAACGCTTGATAAATATCAAAAACCTAAAGAAATCTTTTTTATCGATAAATTAATAAAAACATCAACTGAAAAAATTAATAGAAAAGAAACTTTAAAGAAAATAGTTACATTTCCATAGAATGATATACATTTTGTACATCATCTTCATCTTCTAATCGTTCCAATAATTTTTCAACATCGGCCTGTGCTTCTTCTGAAAGTTTAGTTGTAGTAGTTGGAATTCGCTCAAAATCAGAAGATAAAATTTCAATTGCATTATCTTCTAAATATTTTTGTATAGCACCAAATTGCTCAAAAGGAGCATAAATATGAATTCCTTCTTCATCTTCAAAAATTTCTTCAACATCAAAATCAATAACTTCTAATTCAAATTCTTCTAAATCAATTTTTAAATCTTCTTTTTTAATGGTAAAATTACACGTATGGTCAAACATAAAAATTACAGAGCCTGACGTGCCTAAATTACCATCATATTTAGTAAAAACTGCACGTACATTGGCAACAGTTCTATTGTTATTATCTGTAGCAGTTTCTACCAAAACAGCAATTCCGTGTGGTGCATGTCCTTCAAAAATAACCTCTTTATAATTGGCAGTATCTTTATCAATAGCTTTTTTTATGGCTCTTTCAACATTGTCTTTAGGCATATTGGCTGCTTTTGCATTTTGAATAACAGCTCTTAAATGTGCATTTGTTTCAGGATTTGGTCCGCCAGCTTTAACCGCCATTACAATGTTTTTACCAATTTTGGTAAAGGTTTTAGCCATTTTTGACCAACGTTTTAATTTCCGTGCTTTTCTAAACTCAAAGGCTCTTCCCATAATTATCTGTTGTTTTTAGCGAAGCAAATATAAAAATATCGTTGCTCTTTTACAATTATTTTAAACTAGATTAGTTTAATTCAACATTAATCTTAATATTCATTACCAATTTTTTGAATTAAGTTAGTTTTTAGGAGTTATAATGAATTTGATTATCTTTATGAAACCGTTATTTATCCAATAAAATTTGAATTTTTTATTTATTCAACAAAAAGAATATTATAAATACAAGATAAGCAATTGAAACAGATTACAAGAACAGTTTGGGTATTATCATTGGTGAGCCTATTTACAGATACCGCTAGTGAAATGCTTTACCCAATAATGCCTATTTATTTAAAAGAAATAGGTTTTTCCATAGTCCTTATTGGAATTCTTGAAGGAGTAGCAGAAGCAGTTGCTGGATTAAGTAAAGGTTATTTTGGAAAACGTTCTGATAATTTGGGCAAACGAGTTCCTTTTGTTCAGTTAGGATATACTTTAAGTGCAATATCAAAACCAATGATGGCGGTTTTTATATATCCCATTTGGATTTTCTTTGCACGAACTATGGATAGATTTGGAAAAGGGATTAGAACAGGAGCAAGAGATGCCATGCTTTCAGATGAGGCAACTCCACAAACTAAAGGGAAAATATTTGGATTTCATCGTTCTATGGATACTTTAGGTGCGGTATTAGGTCCGCTTTTGGCGTTGCTTTATTTATATTTTTATCCAAAAGATTATAAAAATCTCTTTTATATTGCTTTCATTCCAGGAATTTTAGCTATTTACGCTACGTTTTATCTTAAAGATAAAAAGAAAAAAAATTCAGTAGAAAAGAAGAAAACTACATTATTTTCATTTTTAAAATATTGGAAAACTAGCCCAGTTGAATATAAAAAAGTGGTGATTGGTCTTTTAGCATTTACTTTATTTAATAGTTCAGATGTTTTTTTATTGTTAAAAGCCAAAGAAGTTGGGCTTAGCGATACTTTGGTAATAGGCGTTTATATTTTTTACAATTTTATTTATGCCTTAACATCATTTCCATTAGGTGTTTTGGCTGATAAAATAGGATTGAAAAAAATGTTTGTATTCGGTCTTTTTATTTTTGCTATTGTTTATTTTGGAATGAGTTCAACTTCTAATAGTTATGTTATAGCATTATTTTTTCTACTTTATGGTATTTATGCGGCTGCAACAGAAGGAATTTCAAAAGCTTGGATTAGCAATTTAGTTGATAAAAAAAATGTGGCAACAGCTATAGGAACGTTTACAGGTTTTCAAAGTATTTGTGCTATGATTGCGAGTTCTGTAGCAGGAATAATTTGGTTTCAATTTGGATCTTCCGCTATATTTTTGGTGACTGGAATTGCCACAATAGTCGTTATATTTTATATGATTTTTGGTGTTAAATTAAAGACCAAACGATTTCAAAAGCAATTTAAATAATGAATAAGGTAAATGTTCAATCTTGGATGAAAAAAAATCCTAATGATTGCTTTCTAATTAAGTAAATCCCTAATATTGAGACATAAATTATAATTATTTTAGTCATTTTTAAAATAGTATTTAATATTATAATGAGTTTAGTCCTTCTTCAATAATGGTTTCTTTAGTTGTATCTCTTTTAAGTTTTATTTCTTCTGTAATTTTTTTCTTTTTCCAAGTTCCTTTGGCAAACCAAATTATGGTTATAATTGCTGCAATTATATTTGAAATAGGAAAAGCTAACCATAAGCCAACAGTTTTAAAATCGGTGTATTTTGAAAGAATATAAGCCAGTGGAATTCTTAAAATCCATAATGAAATAATTGATAATACCATTGAAATCATAGTGTTTCCAGAGCCTCTAAAAGCTCCGTTTAAAGCCATTTGTATTCCAATAAACCCAAAAGTTAAGGACATTATTTTAATGAATAAAGTACTAGATTTAATTGTTTCTAGTTCTCCTGGAATAAATATTGTAGCAATTTCTTTTGCAAATATAAAGGTAATAATTCCAATAATGGTTAAAAAAATAAAGCCAGCTAAAGAACTTAGTTTTACAATTTTTTCAGCTCTAATTGTTTTGCCTGCACCCAAATTTTGACCAACTAATGTAGAGGTGGCCATTGATAATCCAATGGCGGGAATTATGATAAAACTCAATATTCGGCTACCAATACCAAAAGCGGCAATAGTAAGTGTTCCAAATTGAGCAACCAAAAAAGTCATTCCTGTTATACCTAATGCTCTTGTAGATTGTTCTATTGAAGTAGGAAAACCTAGTTTAAACATTTTTTTTAATAGCGGAAAGTCAGGTTTTAAATCATTTGGATAAAGTTTTATTTGTCGTTTTCCTTTTACTAAAATAAATATACCAATAATAGCAGAAATTCCTTGTGTAGAAATTGTAGCAATAGCTGCTCCAGTAACTCCATAAGCTGGAATAAAACGGTAGCCAAAAATAAATAAAGGGTCAAGAAAAAGATTTAGTAAAACAGTCCCCAAAACAATTAATGCAGGTGTTATAACATTGCCAACACCTCTCATCAACGATTGGAAAACCATATAGGTAAACATAAATACCATTCCTAAGAATGAAATTTTCATATATGATACGGCATTTAAAAAAACGTCTTTTTCTGTACCCATTAAACTAATGATATGTGAAGATGAAAAATATCCAATAGCAGCTAGAATAATAGAAATGAGAATAACCAATAACAGTGTTTGGGAAGTGATGTGATTAATAGCCTTTTGATCTCCTTTTCCCTTATATTGAGAAACAAGAATAGTTCCTGCCATAGCTAAACCTCCACCTAATGAAACCATAAAAAAAATGATTGGAAAACTAATTGAAACTGATGCAATAGCACTAGTTCCTAATCGTCCAACCCAAAAGGTATCTGTTAATTGATAAGCAGTTTGTAAAAAATTAGCAAAAACTATAGGAACAGATAATGCAATTATCGATTTTAAGATGGATCCTTCAGTTAAATTAATTTTATTTTTCACAGGAGTTAAAAATAAATTTTTAAACTTGAATTATTCCTAAGTTAAATTGTTTTTCAATAGGAGCGTGGTTAGCCGCTTCAATTCCCATACTAATCCATTTTCTGGTATCTAACGGATTTATAACTGCATCTGTCCATAAACGTGCTACAGCATAATATGGAGAAGTTTGTGTGTCATATCGTTGTTTAATTGAATCTAAAATTTCTTTTTCTTTTTTTGCTGAGATTTTAACTCCTTGTTTTTTTAGCGATGCTGTTTCAATTTGTAATAAAACTTTGGCAGCTTGTTCACCGCCCATAACAGCAAGTCTGGCAGAAGGCCAGGCCACAATTAACCGTGGGTCATACGCTTTACCACACATCGCATAATTTCCTGCACCATACGAATTACCAATGATGACAGTGAATTTTGGTACTACAGAATTACTAACTGCATTTACCATTTTTGCACCATCTTTAATAATACCACCGTGTTCACTTTTACTACCTACCATAAAACCAGTAACATCTTGTAAAAATACTAACGGAATTTTTTTCTGATTGCAATTGGCTATAAATCTAGTAGCTTTATCAGCAGAATCGGAATAAATAACACCACCAAATTGCATTTCTTTATTTGCATTTTTAACTACTTTTCGTTGGTTAGCCACAATTCCAACAGCCCAGCCATCTATTCTAGCATAGCCACAAATAATAGTTTTTCCATACTCTTTTTTATATTCTTCTAATTCTGAATTATCTACAATACGCTTAATAATTTCGTGCATATCGTATTGATCGGTTCTTGAAGTTGGCAAAATTCCAAAAATATCATCTTCTTTTTCAGTAGGCTTTTTAGATTGAATTCTATTAAAACCAGCTTTATCATAATCGCCAATTTTACTAACTATATTTTTAATTTTATCTAACGCATCATAATCGTCTTTAGCCTTATAATCAGTCACACCACTAATTTCGCAATGTGTTGTTGCCCCTCCTAAAGTTTCATTATCAATATTTTCGCCTATAGCAGCCTTTACTAAGTAGCTTCCGGCTAAAAAAATACTTCCTGTTTTGTCAACAATTAAAGCTTCATCACTCATAATAGGTAAATAGGCTCCGCCTGCAACGCAACTTCCCATCACTGCTGCAATTTGAGTAATTCCCATACTGCTCATTATAGCATTATTTCTAAAAATTCGTCCAAAATGTTCTTTATCAGGAAAAATTTCATCTTGCATTGGTAAATAAACACCTGCACTATCTACTAAATAAATGATAGGAATTTTATTTTCAATCGCAATTTCTTGAGCTCTCAAATTCTTTTTTCCAGTAATAGGAAACCAAGCACCAGCTTTTACTGTAGCATCATTTGCCACTACTATGCATTGTTTGCTTTGAATATATCCAATTTTAACAATTACACCACCAGAAGGACAACCGCCGTGTTCTTGGTACATTTGGTCTCCAACTAAAGCTCCAATTTCTATGGAATTACTGTTTTTGTCAAATAAATAATTTATTCGTTCACGTGCAGTTAACTTTCCTTTGGCTTTATGTTTCTCTATTTTATCTTTTCCACCACCTTTATAAACTTTTAAAAGTTTTTTCTTTAATTCGGTGGATTGTAGTTTATTAAAATCTTCGTTTTTATTGAAGTTTAAATTCATATAAATAATGTATTTAGTGATGCTAAAGTACAAAATGAATATGAATAATCTTTAATATATACCGTGAAAATAAATACCTAGGTAAATATTAAATAATTTTTGTATATTTGCTATCTAATTTTAAAACAAAATTAAAATGACTAAAAAAATTATAACACTTGGAGGAAGCAATAGTAAGACTTCAATCAATAAAATATTGGCGGAGTACACAGGAAGTTTAGTAAATGGAGTTGAACTTATTAAAATTGATTTAAATAATTTTGATTTACCTTTATTTTCAGTAGATATTGAAAGTGAATTTGGAATTGCTGAAGCGGCAAAAGAATTAAATGGAATTTTTGAAAAAGCAGATGGATTTGTAATTTCTTTAGCGGAGCATAACGGGACTTATTCTGCAGCTTTTAAAAATACTTTTGATTGGCTTTCTAGGATAGATGGTAAGGTTTGGAGAAATAAACCAATGTTGCTTTTAAGTACTTCGCCTGGAGAAAGAGGAGGGCAATCTGTTTTAGACGCCGCTTTAGGAAGGTTTCCATATATGGGAGGAAATATTATTGGTAGCTTAGCATTTCCTTCATTTAATGATAATTTTATTGAAGGTGAAATAGTTAATGCTGAATTAAAATCTAAACTTTCTAATTTGGTAAGTGATTTAGAAAAAGCGTTATAAAATGGGAAATATTTCTAAAGATATAAATTCTAAATTCCCTAATGAACGAGTAAAAGCCTTAATTAATATTAAATATACTGCTAATTGGCTTGATAATATTGGGAATGAAATCTTAAAACCTTTTCAAATCTCAGTTCAACAGTATAATATTTTACGAATTTTAAGAGGTGCAGAAGAGAAGATTATGGTAAATACTGTTAAAAACAGAATGATTCAAAAATCTCCAAATGCTACGCGTTTAATGGACAAATTATGCGATAAAAATTTAATTGAAAGAACTCGTTGTGAAAATGATAGAAGAATAGTTTATGTGAAAATTACAGATAAAGGATTAAAATTATTAGCAAAAATTAATATTGAAGAATTTGATAATCAAATGAATGCTATTACTGAAAAAGAAGCAAAAATTTTAAATGAAATTTTAGATAAAATTAGATAACTAATAAAAAAATTCTAAACTACTTTTTATTGAAGTCCTAATAAAATTTTAACAAAAAATTAAATTAAAATTGGCAATAAACACACTCCTAAAAGTGTGTTTTCTTATGTACTCCGACAAAAAATTACGATATTTGTATTCTGTTTAAAATTAAAATAATTAAATAACTAGTTAAATGAATAAAAATACAGTTTTAGGGTACGCAACATTAATTATGATTTTTGTAGGATTAGGATTAATTGCATTAGGAGCTTTTAGATATGATGATGTTGCCGGATGGGGATTTGCTGCTGTTGGAGTTGGATTTTTCGCTGTTGCTTGGGTATTTAATGCTTTAAAAGGAAGAGTTTAATTTATATTAAACACTGCATATTTTTGCATCTACAAATTTTAACTCTTTTCTTTTTATAACTATTAAAAGTTTACAATGGCTGACGATAATAAAGTAATTTTTTCAATGTCTGGGGTAAGTAAAACTTATCAAAGTGCAAATAAACAAGTTTTAAAAAATATTTATTTAAGCTTTTTCTACGGAGCTAAAATTGGTATTTTAGGACTTAACGGTTCTGGTAAATCTACCTTGCTAAAAATAATTGCTGGTTTAGAAAAAAATTATCAGGGTGATGTAATTTTTTCTCCCGGATATTCAGTTGGTTATTTATCACAAGAACCACAATTAGACGATGACAAATCAGTTTTAGATATTGTAAAAGAAGGCGTTTCAGAAATTGTTGACGTTTTAGAGGAATACCATAAAATTAATGATCAGTTTGGATTGGAAGAAGTATATTCTGATGCTGATAAAATGGATAAGTTAATGGCTCGTCAAGCAGAATTGCAAGATAAAATTGATGCTTCCAATGCTTGGGAATTAGATACTAAATTAGAAATTGCTATGGATGCTTTGCGAACTCCAGATGGCGATACACCTATTAAAAACTTATCAGGAGGTGAACGTAGAAGAGTTGCTTTATGTCGTTTATTGTTACAAGAACCAGATGTTTTATTGTTAGATGAACCCACAAACCATTTAGATGCCGAATCAGTACATTGGTTAGAACATCATTTACAACAATATAAAGGAACGGTAATTGCCGTAACACACGATAGGTACTTTTTAGATAATGTTGCAGGTTGGATTTTAGAGTTGGATAGAGGTGAGGGTATTCCTTGGAAAGGAAATTATTCATCTTGGTTAGAACAAAAATCGGAAAGAATGGCTAAAGAATCTAAACAAGCATCTAAACGTCAAAAAACATTGGAACGAGAATTGGAATGGGTGAAAATGGCACCGAAAGGAAGACATGCAAAATCTAAAGCACGTTTGGCAAATTATGATAAGTTAATGAGCCAAGACCAAAATAAATTAGATGAAAAACTAGAAATTTATATTCCAAATGGTCCAAGATTAGGAACTAATGTTATTGAGGCAAAAGGTGTTTCAAAAGCTTTTGGTGATAAATTATTATATGAAAATTTAGAATTTAATTTACCACAAGCTGGGATAGTTGGTGTTATTGGTCCTAACGGAGCAGGGAAAACAACTATTTTTAAAATGATTATGGGTGAAGAAACTTCTGATAAAGGAGAATTCAAAGTAGGAGATACAGCTAAAATTGCCTATGTAGATCAACGTCACTCTAATATTGATCCTGAAAAATCTATTTGGCAAAACTTTTCTGATGAACAAGAACTGATTTTAATGGGCGGTAAACAAGTTAATTCTAGAGCGTATTTAAGTCGTTTTAATTTCTCAGGAAGTGAGCAAAATAAAAAAGTAAGTGCTTTATCTGGCGGAGAACGAAATAGATTACATTTAGCAATGACTTTGCGAGAAGAAGGAAACGTTTTATTGCTAGATGAGCCAACTAATGATTTAGATATTAACACTTTACGAGCATTAGAAGAAGGATTAGAAAATTTTGCAGGTTGTGCGGTTGTTATTAGTCACGATAGATGGTTTTTAGACCGAATTTGTACGCATATTTTAGCTTTTGAAGGAAATTCTGAAGTCTATTTTTTTGAAGGTTCTTTTACCGATTATGAAGAAAATAAGAAGAAACGTTTGGGTGGAGATTTAATTCCTAAAAGAATAAAATACAAAAAACTAATTCGTTAACTTTTTTATTTCAAGTAGTTATCCTAATTTTAGAAAATTATCATTCTAAATTTTATAACGATGGATAAAAATAAAGTATTTGCTATTTCAGCAGTTTTATTAATAATTTTAGGTGTTGCTATGATTTATATTGGAGGTTTCTACGCTCCAAAAGTTATATTACCACCAATTATTACGGGTGTAGGATTTTTTATTATTGCTTGGGTTTTTAATAACCTTAAAAGTTAAGAAATCCATAAGCAGTCTATTGCATCTGTAAACATGTGAAACAATAATGCTATAGCAATAATTCTTGTTTTTTTAGGAATTAATAGTAAAAAATAGACAAAAATTGCATAATAAGTATGTAACGGGTGAAAATTAATACTACAGCGGTTTGCATCAAAAATTGGAGTTGCAAATAAATGATCTACATCAACAAACATGGTTAGTATAAATATAAGCCAAACTTTTTTCCACTGCGATTTATAAAATACATAAGCAATAATTCCTGGAACTAAAAAATGCATTCCGTAATGTGTTATAAATCTGAGATATTCCAAAAATTAAAATATTAAGTTCTGTTTTTCTAAATAATTTAAGGCATTTGGACCTTCCATAAATAATAAATCTAGGATACTTAAATTAGTTATAAAACCGTTGTTTTGTTCAAATACTTGAATATAACGTTCAAATTTATAGAGTGTTTGATTTTTGTCTATAGCTAAATTTCGTGCATCTAAAGTAGAGGTTTCTTTATTGAATTTTTTAGTTTTTTTATAAGGAATTTTAAGTTGTAATGCTTCCATAATTAATTGATGACTTTCTAAATTCAAATCCAGTAAAAATGAAACTTTTTTTTCAAACAGAGGAAGTATATCATCAATATAAAACTCAAAAAAAGGAGAGGAGCTATAAGCTGTTTTTAAGGTTTTTAAGTGTTGTTTTTGCCAATTATCTTTATAATCTATTCTAACATCCTTTGTTTTTTGCTTAATTCCTTTTTGATGTTGAATAGGAACATTTAATAATTGTTTTCCGTTTGAAGTATTTATATAGCAACGATTTCTATACGTCTGTTTTTGCCAATTATCTTCTACTTCAAAAAATATTTTATTTGATTTAGCAATAGCTACATATTGTGCAATAGTTGAAAAATAGGTTGGTTGAAGTAAGGTCATTTCAAATGATATTAAAAAATGACAGTCTATTTATTTTTAATTAACTGTCATTCCTGCTAAGGCAGGAATCCATAAATTGGATGCGTTTAGATTCCTGCCTTAGCAGGAATGACAAACGTTATTCTTCTCTTTTACGTTTTCTAAAATAACTAATTCCAAACCAAAGTATTAATACTCCTAAAAAAGGATATAAATATGAAACAGGTTCTCCACTACCATTAACGGTTGTAAAAACACGTTTCCATCTAATTTTATTAGCTAAACCTTTACCGTTAGTATCCCAACTAAACCAAATAAACACAGGTTTACCAACGACATGATCATACGGAACATAACCCCAATAACGAGCATCTTCTGAATTATCACGATTATCACCCATCATCCAGTAATAATTTTGTTTAAAGGTGTAGGTATTTGCTAGCTTTCCGTTAATATAAATTTTATTTCCATTGACCGTTAAATTATTGTGTTCATAAACTTTAATAATTCGTTTGTAAAAAGGTAGCGTTTTTAAATTTAGTGCAACTGTTTTTCCAGCCTCAGGAATATAAATTGGTCCGTAGTTATCAACAGACCAAGGATATAATGGGCTGTGAGGGAAAATAGATTTATCGTAAGTTCCTTTTGGAGTAATTTGTTTTGTTACACTTTTAATTAAAGGATTATTAGCTAATCTTTTAGCATTTTTATCGGTTAAATTTAACATATAATAATCTCCTTGATAGCTTCCTTCAGTAACATTATATCTTTTTAAAGTAGCAGTACTAAGTTGTTGTCCATCAGTAACCACTTTATTAATATATTGTGGTTTGGCTCTATCAGGTAATACCGTTTGTTTACCGTTTATAAAAATATAGCCGTTTTTAATTTCTAAGGTATCACCAGGAATGCCAACACATCGTTTTACATAATTCGATTTTTTATCAATGGGTTTATCCACATGAATTTTAGAATGATCTCTAAAAAAACGAACAGTATCTGCTGGCCAATTAAATACTACAATTTCATTTCGTTTAATATCCTCAAACCCAGGTAATCTAAAATAAGGTAGTTGAGGGTTTTTTAAATAAGATCTTAATTTTACCAAAGGCAACGTATCATGAACCATTGGTGCAGCAACAACTGTCATAGGTGTTCGTGCACCATAATGAAATTTACTTACAAATAAAAAGTCGCCTACTAATAATGTTTTTTCCAATGAGGAAGTAGGAATAGTATAAGGTTGCATAAAATAAGTGTGTACTAAAGTTGCAGCCACAATAGCAAAAATAATAGAACTTACCCATTCTCCCCATTCAGTTCTTGTTTTTAAACTTCTGTTTTCAACGTAAGAAACTTTTGCAAAATAATTCAAATAAAAATTATAAAAGCCAAGTAAAACTATAGCCAAAATTGTGTCAATACTTTTATTTTTACCAAAACTTCTACTAGTTTCTACCCAAATTACAGGAAACATCAATAAATTTATGATAGGAATAAATAGTAAAAATATCCACCAAACTGGTCGGTTTATAATACGCATTAAAACTACAGCATTATAAATTGGTATAATTGCTTGCCATGATTTTTTACCTGCTTTTTTATATAATTTCCAAGTTCCTAAAAAGTGGATTACTTGAATCAGTAAGAAAAATATAAACCATTGAGTCATTGTCATAATTGGTAATTTAAATATTATTTTAAGTTTAAAACGTCTTTCATAGTATAAACTCCTTTTTTATTTACAAGCCATTCAGCCGCTACAACAGCTCCTAAAGCAAAACCTTCTCTGCTGTGTGCCGTATGTTTTATTTCTATAGTATCCACTTCTGATTGATAAGAAACTATATGAGTACCCGGAACATCTAGAATTCGTTTTGCTACTATTGGTATTTCATTTGGATTAGTTGTTACATTTAATGCCCAACTTTGTTTAGCGGAGTTATTAATAATATCTTCTGCCAAAGTGATAGCGGTACCACTTGGAGCATCTAATTTTTTTGTGTGATGAATTTCTTCTAAAGCAACGTTATATTGATTTAAATTCTGCATCATTTTGGCTAAATTTTTATTTAATTCAAAGAAGATGTTTACTCCTAAGCTAAAATTACTAGCATAAATAAAAGCTCCATTTTTTTGTTTACAGAAATCTACAATTTCATTATATTTTTTTAACCAACCTGTAGTGCCACTTAT
>VAPM010035007.1_pt1 | contig 12887 bp, 11 predicted proteins | sample 3395091 | NCBI WGS metagenome assembly VAPM01 (sample SAMN08290445, study PRJNA428436) | hydrothermal vent metagenome | isolation source: Deep-sea hydrothermal vent chimney 3 | place: Pacific Ocean: Juan De Fuca Ridge | reverse complement strand
CGCCAACGGGAAGGTGTACTTCATTGATCACTCCCTCGCTTCAAGTTAAACGATAACATATTGAGAATGCGGTAAAATATGCCAGAGCCTCCTCAGCTCAATGCATATTCTGTTGCACTGCCTGCCGCCAGACCACTTATACAGCTACTGGAGCTTAGATATATGCTGTTGTCCCTGCCGATCCAGTGCCGATGCACATCCTGAATCGGTCAGAATATATCTGCCGCTTTTCAACTCACTTATCCGGTTTTGATACAACTGTTCCCGGCATGCCGTATAAATATCAAAAGCTGCCAGTGCAGCTCGGTCAACATCACAGTCGAAAGAATCAAGCTCAATCAGAAGCGGTCGTAACTCTTTATCAGCAGTAAAAACCTGCTTGACCACCCACTTGAGCTCTAATATTGGCGCAACCGCCTGCGCCGGAGTAAAATCCTGAACCGCACGAATCCGGATAACCTGATCCAAGGGATCCATCATTTCTTTTTGATCCGCTTTGCAAAGCAGCAGGTCATACAATTTGCTCAACCCTTCACGAATATTTGCTCCCACAGGATTGGCAAATTTATCTTGAGCCCTCTTAAAAAATCCTGACGAAACATAACTATCAAGAGTCCTGTCAACCCAGGTTGACAAAATCTTTTTTTTCTTCTTTTTGAGAGCTTCAATCAGTTGCATTACAGTCCGAAATTGTCGATTTACCTTTAAAAGAAAATGAATGATGATTCATGCATTACGCCTGTCTATCATGATTGGAATTTGATTTCAAGAGAAAAATATCATTTTCCGCCGCCAACTGTTTTTCCAGAACCGGCGACATCATCCATTAAGAAAAGGGATAATCCGACAAAAGGATCCGCGGCAAGCTCCTCATCCAGACTCTTCTTCTCCTTTTCATTCTCAGGCCCCTGCGCAGCATCCTGATCGATGAATCCGGCAGCAACAGCTTCTTCCCTTGCCTTGGCCGCCTCGGCCCTCTCCTTGTGCATACCGGTCAGGAAGTCGGCTACCCGTGTCTGTTCACTACGCTCTTTTGCCTTGGCCGCCTCCTCTTTGATCTTCTGAAATTTTTTATTTTCCCCGACCCAGGCCCGGCTCTCCCGGCGGGAGCGGTCGATATCAAACCGGTCCCCGGTCCAGGGCTTGTGGCCGATATCCTTGACCGTGTCCCAGGGCAGGGAGTTGTCCATGTTTTTTTCTCCGGTCTTCAGGTAGTCAAGCATGCTCGGCACCACAACGTCCGGTTCAACCCCCTTGTACTGGGTCGAGCCGCCGTTTATCCGGTAAAACTTCTGAATAGTGACCTTGAGCGCTCCCAGGTCGTCATACTTCTTCAGATGGAGCAGAGGCAGGTTGCGATTCAGGTCAACCAGGGCCTGCACGGTTCCCTTGCCATGGGTATGCTCTCCACCGATAATAAGTGCCCGGCCGTAATCCTGCAGGGCGGCGGCAAGTATCTCGGAAGCCGAGGCGGCGAACTGATTGACCAGCACGATAAGCGGGCCGTCATAGACGACCTGAGCGTCTTCATCTTCCAGAACCCGGATCATGCCCTGGGAATTCTTCACCTGCACCACAGGGCCGCCGGGTAGAAACAGGCCCGAAATATCAACGGCATCGGTGAGGGCACCGCCGCCATTATTGCGCAGATCAAGAATCAGGCCTTTGATCCCCTCTTTTTTCAGACGGACCAGTTCGCTCCGGGTGTCATCGGTTACATTCCTGCCCTTTCCATTATCCCGGGTTGCACTGAAATCACGATAAAAACTGGGAATTCGGATGTACCCTATCTTGACCCCCTGATCATCCTTCAAGACCGTGGATTTAACATAGGTTTCCTCTATCTGGACCACATCCCTGACAATGGGAATAACCTGCTTGACCCCATCAGGTTTCTGCACGGTCAGAATCACCTCTGTGCCCTTGGGTCCACGGATGTAGCTGACCGCTTCCCGAATACGCATTTCGCTGATCTCAACCGGTTCACCGCCTTTTTCCGCCACCGCAAGAATGATATCTTCCGCCTGCAGCTGTCCCTGCCGTTCAGCCGCACTGCCCGGTATAATCCGCACCACTTTGATATGGCCATCGTCTTCACGAAGCACGGCGCCGATCCCCTCCAACGAGCCGGACATATGGATATCGAAATCCTCCTTGGAGGTTGGCGGCATATAGTTTGTGTGGGGGTCAAAGGCCCTGGCGACCGCGTCAAAGTAGCGGTTGTAATGGTCCTGCCTGCTCTCCTTCAACAGCCGGTTTAAATAATTTATATTTCGTTTTCGTACCGTTTCCATGGCTGTTTTCCAGATTTTGGTACTCGTTATCTCCTTGGCTTCGGGCTCACGGAACTGTTTGTCTTCCTTTTTCTTTTTCTCAACGGAATTGAGATATTCATCCAGAACCTGCAGCTTCAGCACCCGGCGCCAGCGGTCCCGCAGTTCCGCCCGATCGGCGGCCCAGGTGATTTTTTTGGGGTCGGACTCCAGGTAATCTTCACGATCCGGATCAAAACCTGCGGTCATGATGGGTTCAACCATGGTCTCAACCTGTCGAATCCGCTCGTCAAGTATCTGCATGCCCGCGTCCGGCAGAACCATTCTGCCCCGTCGCAGTTCATCGTCAATATGGCCGGAGAACGCCCCCAGCTCATCGACATCCGACTGGAGCAGAAAACGTTTTCTCGGATCAAGTTGGCGCAGATAGAGATCAAATGCCTTTTTTGACAGCTCGTCATCAAACGGAACATGGCTGTAATGCTGGGCCGGCAGTTGATGACTGAGCATGTAGGCAATGAGCCGGTTTCTGGCTGCATCAAACTCCACCGGTTTGATATTTGCCCATGCGGTGGAAGTTGTTAACGAAACTATGATCAATAAGCTGAATACTCTACGCAATATGCGCATTTTCGACTCCAAAGGAAAAAAGGAAAGGGAATTGAGGCAAGAGCGTCGGAAGCCGACGAAAATCGTCAACCGGACTGTTTGTTCCATCACAAAGGACTCACCACCTTATCGGCCTCACTCATGGCCGTCATTATCTCGTGCATATTTGAAATGTGGCCCACCTGAATGGCTGATTTAAGCTGAAAGAAATCCAGGCAGGTCCCACAGACCAGGATCTCAACACCGTCGGCCTGTAACTGTTGAAGCGCATCCAGGGCCCCGGAGCCCTCGGTTACCAGTTTGACGCCGCCGTTATAAAAAAGAATTTTAACCGGCAGCGGCTCGACCTCTACAATGGTCCGGAGATAGGTCTGCAACAAAGCCCAGCCCAGCTCATCACTGCCGCGGCCCATACAATCGGAAGAAATTACATACACCAAACCGCTGCCCGGGCTGACGGGGCAGGTATAGTCCGCCGGATCAAAGGATTGCGCAGGCGGGGGCTCCCCGGCCTGCAGGATCAACTGAAAAGATCCCTGCTCAAGGGCGTGCCACTCTACCGCACAGCTTCGGCTGCGGGCAAAACGGGTGATATTATCCTTAGAGGCCTCGTTATCGACAATCACCTCTATCCGCACAGCCCCCTGCTCCAGGGCCTCTTTTGTTAGAATGACCGGTTGCGGGCAGGCAAGCCCTCTACAGTTGAGTGTGACAACTTCCATATGATGGTCCTGCACTGTTTTGACGATTGAACACAGCCGAACATCAGCTACAGCTCAATCTCCATGCCCTCGCGGGCGAAAAAAATCTCCGTATCCCCTCCATCACCATTACAGCCGTATTCCTCACTCATGCTATCCAGCTGCTCGTCACTGCGGTCCGGGTCATGGTGAAAAAGGGCAAGGCGCTTGACCCCCGCCCTGCGCGCCGAATCAATAGCATGTTCAATCGGCGTATGGCCCCAGTCCACCTTACCGGCCAGATACTCCTCTTCGGTGTACTGGGCATCATGCACCAGCAGGTCGGCACCGGCAAAAAAATCCTCCAGAACCTGATTCTGCTCCCGGGCCGCAAGATCTCCTTCGTGGGCCATCAGCTCATCGTACGACGGGTCATCGGGATCAGTGACGAACAAATTCCGGAACGGTTCGGTATCATAGGCCGTACAGAACACCGAGCCTCGAAAAGAAAACCGATAGCCAAGGGCTGTTATGGGGTGGTTAATAATGGTGGTGGAAAGAATAATACCGTCACCGAGATCTATGTGTGGATCCTCTTTCAGACGTTCATACTCAACAGAGGCGGCAAGTTCCCCCATGTTGACCGGAAAATAGCGATACTTCATCTGTCCGCCGACCACCTCTTCCAGGGGATCATCCTCATAGGTCACAGGCCCGAAAACCTTAATGCTGGTCCCCGGAATATAGGCAGGAATAAAAAACGGAAATCCCATGATATGATCCCAGTGGGTATGGGACAGATAAATTTCAGTGGAAATCGAACCGTTGGCCAGATCATTGGCCATCATGTGCCCGGCCAGCTCACGGATGCCTGAACCGGCGTCAATGATAATATGTCGATTTACCTCGGGAAAACGAAGTTCGATGCACGCCGTATTTCCCCCGTATTTCATGGTTTGAGGGCCGGGACAGGGAATTGATCCCCGTACACCCCAGAATCTGACTTTAATCATACGCCCTGCCCTCCAGGAGAAAAAAATTGTAAAACAACCACCATAACTACACCTGCAGAAAAACCTCAGCTTTACGAATCTCCTCTTCGACGGCTTCGGACATTCCTGCAATAGTCTGCCAGGAAAGACCGGTCAGCTCAAGGGCGGTGGTCAGCTGGTCCTCGTCGGGATAGCGATTACCTGCATACCCGATATCAAAAAGACAGACATAGCAGTCCGCAAGCGCTATGGCTGCAACCAGTTGCCGGTTTTCAGGGGCAGCGAGTTCAGGGGAGTGATGGTAACAGATGGCCTCGGTAATGGCCTCGTTCAACTTCCATTTTTCCGCAATCAGTCTGCCCACCTCCTGGTGGTCCAGACCAAGAACATCCTGCTCTACTTTAACCAGTGAAAGTTGTCGCTGTTTTGTCAGTGTCAGCACTTCGGTGTACTCATCACCAAAGGGCACCTTACCCAGGTCATGGAGGAGCCCGGCGACAAAATATTCTTCCCGCTCCGCCATAGGGACATCAAGGACGGCGGCAAATAATTTGGCAGTCACTCCGACTCCAATAGAATGGGCCCAGAATTTTTTAATGGGCAGCACCTTGGATTTTTTTGTCTGACCGACACTGCGGATAATAGCCGTTGAAAGTGCCAGGTTTTTAACAGTATTTAAACCGAGCATGATAATGGCCCGGGTCAGAGAGGTGACCTTATTCATCAGAGAATAATAGGCCGAGTTGATGAGCTTGAGCACCTGACCGGTCAACACCGGATCAAGAGAGATCACCTTGTTTAAATCATTGGGAGCCGTGTCCGGCCGGCTGCAGATCTCAAGGACCTTACTGACCGTTGTAGACAGACTCGGCATTTTTTTGACAAAGTTACGAATTTTTCGTAACCGGGCTTCCCGATCATTCATGGATAGACGTATCTAATGCGGTTTTAAAAAGCGGTCTTGACGAGTATTGAAGAAAGATACGCACCCTCAAAGATTGCTCTTTGGCAGCAGCACTGTACCCTTCTCTAAATATTTTATATTAAAGGAAGGATAAGAACTGGTCAAGCACGGCAGGCGAATTAATGGAAAATAAAGCGGCAGCTTTCCGATCAGGCTGGTGCAGGCAGGCAAATTCAGGGACAAAAGCCCACAAGCGGTCAATATCTAAAGAAGAAGCTCTCATCGGCAGGAAAGTCGGCCGTCAACACTCATGCTTGATCAAAAAATCATGGACAACTTCCCGCATGATGTCGAGTTGGTCACGGCCCGTCTCGTGGACCAGAATCCAGACACAACGCTGAAAGGCACGACACAGGTCATCGGGAACGAACAGCTTAATTTCAGCAAGGTCCGGACATGGCGATTCTTTATCAAACACAACCCACTCCAATAGCTATGAACTGCAGGACTCAACCACCTCGCTATACCGCAGGCCGGTACCGCCGAATATATCCAGGGCAGAGCCGACGGTAACATCAAGATTCCCCTCTCCCGCTTCCCGAACCAGCTCCAGGTCGGCCATGGAGGCGACCCCGCCGGCATAGGTGACGGGGACGGGAGTGGTTTTAGCCAGCATACGAATAAGCCGTTGATCCACCCCCATACACTTGCCCTCGACATCCACCGCATGGACAAGAAATTCATCACAGGATCCGGCAAGCTCCTCAAGGATCCGGCCGGTAATCTTCAGACGGGTAAATTTCTGCCAGCGATCAGTGACGACGTAATAGTCATTATCCCGCATGCGGCAACTGAGATCAAGGACGAGGCGGCTGCGGCCAACCAGCCGACAGAGGTGGTGCAGACGTTCTTGATCAAGGACTCCGTCATGAAAAACATGTGAGGTCACAATAACATGGGAGGCTCCCCGTTCAAGCCAGAGGACGGCGTTCTGATCGCTAATACCGCCGCCGATCTGCAGACCTCCAGGCCAGGCGGCAAGGGCATCAACAGCGGCCTCCTCGTTGCCGGGGCCGAGCATGATCACATGTCCGCCTGTCAACGCATCCCGGCGGTACATTCGACTGTAATAGGAGGGGGGAAAATCAGAAGAAAAATTGGTGAGGGGCTGATCGGCGTCGGTTCCGCGCAGAGTCGAACCGACGATCTGCTTTACCCTGCCGTCATGCAGGTCTATGCAGGGTCGAAAACGCATATGAATTCAGAGAAACAGCAGGGGGCGAAAGCACGGTCGGAAAAAATTATTGCCATTAGAACTCGCCGGCAATCACCGGTCGCCCCTGATCAACTGTCAGCCCTCTTTGACCATCATCGTCGACGGGTCAAGGTTGAGCTCGGTACCGGAATCCGGGGTGCTGCCGTTATTTCGTATAATTTCCAGCTGGATTGTCGCATTCTGTTCCGGTTTGAGCAGGATAACGGTATCAAACAGGTCATCCACTTCATGACAGGGAGCCGGGACACCTGTGGGCGATACCCGGTCATCGGCACGGTGGCTGGTTGCGGAAAACCAGGCCTGAAGATTCATACTCTCAAAGAATTCCTTGATGTCTTCAACAGTGGAACGGTCGGAATTCTCAAAGTCAAAACCATCGATAACCAGACAGTTCGGCTTGAAGATATCCTGCAAAATCAGATCATTAAGACGTTCTTCCAGCCGGGGCCTGCTGAAGGTATCTTCCTTAAACGTCATAATCATCCTGTGGTGAGCAACCATCTCAATCAGCTCATGCGGCCGGGTGATACTGTGCTCCTGCAAAATAAACTGGAGGATGTCGTCATACCAGGTTTTGGTTTTGTCTATGGACTCCCCTATACTGACATGGATGACCCGGTTTCCGCGCAGAATTGAATCCAATGCTATCTGGACCAACAGGGCCGTTTTTCCCAAACCTGCACGGGCCATAACCAACCCCAATTGCTTGCTTCCCCGGCCCAGGTTTAATACCCGTAAAGGATTCTGATTAACCAGTGGTTCGTATCCCATTGTCTTGCCTCTTTATTCTATTCTTTTTATACACTTATCAATTGATCACGGTAATAACCCAAGCCTGTCAGGCTTCTTTTTGCTGCTCCTGATGGGCTTTTACCAGGTCTTCGGCCACGCTTTTAGGCACCTGTTTATACGTTGAAAACTCCATGGTGAACTCTGCCTTTCCCTGGGTCAATGACCGCAGGGTGGTTGAATAGCCAAACATCTCCGACAACGGCATTTCCGCCTCAACCACGGTATAGTTCCCCTCTTCAAAGGTACCGACAATCATACCGCGTCGCTGATTCAAACTGCCCATGACCGCGCCCTGGAACTCGGACGGCCCTTCAACAGCGACCTTCATGATCGGTTCCATAATGACTGGACCGGCCTTGGCATAACCCTCCCGAAACGCACCCTTGGATGCCTGCTGGAAGGCCATATCCGAGGAATCAACTGCATGAAAACTACCATCATTGAGCACCATCTTCACGCCGGTAATTGCAGCACCGATCAGGGTACCCTTTTTCATGCTGGCCTGAAAGCCTTTGTCACAGGAAGGAATATACTCACGGGGAATAACGCCACCGACGATTTCATCGACAAATTCGTACTCTTCATCGGCCAGGGGCTCCATGTAGCCACCGACACGACCGAACTGGCCGGAGCCACCGGTCTGTTTCTTATGGGTATAGTTAAAGTCGGCCCGCTTGGTGATGGTTTCACGATAGGCAACCTGCGGTGCACCGATCTCGACCTCCGCTCCGTATTCCCGTTTCATGCGCTCAATATACACTTCAAGGTGCAACTCGCCCATACCGGAGATAATGGTTTCATTGGTCTCGTGATCAACAAAGGTCTTAAACGTCGGATCCTCTTTGGTAAACCTGTTCAAGGCCTTGGACATATTGACCTGGGCCTTGTTATCCACCGGCTTTATCGCCAGAGAGATAACCGGAGCCGGCACGTGCATCGAACTCATCGACCAGTTAATTTTTTTACTGCAGAAAGTGTCACCGGATGCGCAATCGACGCCGAAAAGGGCAACGATATCACCGGAGCCGGCCTGTTCGATTTCTTCCATCTCATCGGCATGCAGCCGTACTAGACGACCGACCTTTATTTTTTTACCGGTGCGGGTATTTATAATACTCTCACCCTTTTTAATAATGCCCTGGTAGGTACGGATATAAGTAAGCTGTCCATAGCGGCCGTCTTCAAGCTTAAAGGCCAGGGCAACCAACTCATCCTCAGGATTATTGGAGACAGCAATTTCCGCCTCATCGTTGTCCAGATCAAGGGCGATATTTTCAACATCGGTTGGACAGGGCAGGTAGGCATTAACCGCATCAAGCAGCGACTGCACGCCCTTATTTTTATAAGCGGAACCAATCATGACCGGAGCCAGCTCCAGGCTGAGAGTTCCCTTACGGATAGCCTCGTGAATCATCTCCTCCGGAATTTCCTGCTCTTCCAGCATGACCTCCATCAGTTCATCGGAAAACATGGAAACGGCATCAAGCAGTTCTTCACGTTTCCCTTCGGCCTCATCTTTGAGATCAGCAGGAATATCATCATAACGAAGATCATCCCCCTGCTCGCCTTCAAAATAGACCGCCTTCATGGTGACCAGATCAACAACACCCTGGAGATCACTCTCCAAGCCAATGGGTATTTGAATCATAACCGCATTCAAATTCAACTTGTCACGCAGTTGCTGGGCAACCCGGTACGGATTGGCTCCGGTCCGGTCACATTTATTAATAAAGGCGATTCGAGGAACATTATAGCGAGTCATCTGCCTGTCAACGGTGATCGACTGCGACTGGACCCCGCCGACCGAGCAGAGAATCAGGATAGCGCCGTCGAGCACCCGCAGGGCACGCTCCACTTCAACGGTGAAGTCAACATGGCCCGGAGTATCGATTATATTGATATCGTGATCCTTCCAGGTGCAGAATGTTGCAGCGGACTGGATGGTGATGCCACGCTCCTTTTCCAGCTCCATGGAATCCATGGTGGCGCCGACACCGTCTTTTCCCCGAACCTCATGGATGGCATGAATTCGTTGCGTATAATAAAGAATCCGCTCGGTAAGCGTTGTCTTGCCCGAATCAATATGGGCACTGATTCCAATATTCCGTACCTGATCAAGATTTTGTTTCATCTCGCGTTCCTCAACTGCTGCACACAGATCGCTGTTCTTTTTTAACAACTTCCAGTTTCGCTAAATAAAAAAAAGGAGTTGCAGAACATACTGTAACTCCCCTCATCCTGTTTCACACAACGACCACGGCCGCAGAGCTGAAACAGCTTTCCAAGGAAAATATCCTTGCAAAATTTTGTATTATACATCAATAAGAAGCACAAAACAACAACAAAAAAAAGCGGCTACAGCCAAAGGCCATAACCGCCTGATCTTACTGGTGCCGGGACCAGGATTTGAACCAGGGACACACGGATTTTCAGTCCGTTGCTCTACCGACTGAGCTATCCCGGCAACTGGGTTGTGAAGAAAAGACTAATTAGCAAATATCCGTTGTGATTGTCAACACATTTTTTCTATTTATCACCCAACGTCAACTCACCCAGATCAATTTCGAAATCATCCAGGGCCGTACCGGTTTTAACAGACGGCATCAGTTTATCTCCTGCCTTACTCCCGGCAACCAGTGGGGAAGGGGTATCCAGATCAAGATCTTCAACCTGCAGATCTTCCAAACCGGACCCTGGGGCAACAGAGGCCGGAGCTGGAGGAGGCCCGCCGGCAAAAGCTGCTTCGCCGGACGTCTCCTCACCAAGGGTCAAGGCCTCGGCAACACGTTCTTCACCATCTTCTTCAGGAGGAGCAAGATCGGAAATATCTATTTCACCGAAATCAAGCTGCAGGTCATCGTCCGCTTCTTCTCCGGTCTCTGTTGATTCTTTTCCATCACCAAAATCCAGAGTAATCTCATCCTCCAGGGCACCCTCTTCAAGGGCATCGAGTTCAAGGGTCGCCCCATCGGTCTCCTCGACAAACCCAACATCATCAAACTCCTCATTGTCACCTAAATTCATGACGATTTCGCCCTCGACCTCATCCTCTTCAAACGACAGGTCCACAGCCTCTTCCCCATCGTCCGGATTCTCCGCACCAGCAAAAACTTCCTCATTTTCTTCCAGCGGGGCTTCAGATTCCTTATACTCAAGATCCAAAAACACAGGTGTTACGACAGCAAAAACAGTTCCGTCAAGATCGGTAGAGGCCTCACTAATGTTTTTGTTACATTTCTTACAGGATTCCAAATGGTCAAAAGAGATATACCCACATTTTGGACAACGCATAATCCATCCGCCTTACATATTGTAATTTATTGTGTTCCCGGAGATTCCAACCAACCAGAGCACAAGAATCATTCCGCAGCTCACCCGCCTGTTTCTTTGTACGTGTATGAAACCGCCGAGTTACTCCCCCTGTGATCAGTTCCATTTCTTTTCCAGCGACAGCCCATCGGCTCCGACGACAGGCAGCCTGCAGACAGTGCTGCAACAGAAAAAACCATGAAAAGCAAAGGACATCCTTTGCTCCATAAAACATTATGTCACACGGAAAGAGAAAAAATCAAGGCGGAATTTTAAAAAAACCTCGCACTTATCCATGAAAAGACCGGGGTTGGGACCGATATTGACGCCGCAAGTACGGTACGAAGCAGCCTGCAAAAGGTATAGATGTCCAGGTTTCCAGGAAAACACGAGTAATCAACAAAAGATGAAAAAAACAGCTCCCGGACACTTCCGCCTTGCATCACGTTCCAAATTCCATATAATACGTATAACTTATCTTCTAAATCCTCCGATTTTCGACCGGTTTTCTAAAAATTTTACTCTACTGTTTATGCCGAACCAATCCCAGACGACCATAGACCATGAATTTAGGGTAAACCTTATCCATCTGGTTCTCTCGTCGCTGGTTGTCAACCTGCTGGCGTTGGCCATGCCGATCATGATGCTGCAAACCTATGACCGGATCCTGCCCAACCATGGCTACGGCACCCTGACCCTGCTTGTCTTTGGAGTTATCACTGCGGTAATCCTGGAAATGCTCCTGCGAATCGCACGGTCCTACCTGACATCCTGGTCCGGGGCCGTCTTTGAACACAAAACCGCCTGCAGGGCCATGGAGCATATCCTTCAGTCTCCCATGCAGCGTTTTGAAGAGCAGGGTTCGGGAACATATCTGCAGAAAATGGCTTCCATCAGCCGCCTGCGCGGCTTTTATTCAGGCCAGGCTCTGCTCACCATTGTCGACCTCCCCTTTATCTTTATATTTCTCTTTTTGATCTGGTACATTGCCGGCAACCTTGTTTTTGTACCCCTCGGGCTTTTTTTCGCCTTCAGCCTGTTGGCCTGGTTTGTCGGCTATAAATTACGATTGCAGGTTACCGAGCAGGATTTCAGCAGCAAAATCCGTTATAATTTTATCATTGAGACCCTGTCCGGTATCCACTCTCTTAAAGGTCTTGGTCTGGAAAAATTTTTCCTGCGCAGAAACGACCGTCTGCAGTCCCGCATCTCCCTTGCCCACTACCAGGTTGCCTTAACCAATAATATCGCCCTCAACTGCGGTATGCTGTTCTCCCAGGTAATGACGGTTGCCGTGGTTGCCGTCGGCGCGCTCAAGGTTATCCACGGCGATATGGGAACCGGCGGGCTTGCCGCCTGTGTTCTGCTTTCCGGCAGAATCATGCAACCTGTCCAGCGGGCCCTGTCACTCTGGACCCGTTTTCAATCCTTTTTTATCGACCGCAAAGAACTCCAGGACATCTTTAATCTGCCGACGACAACCTACAGCGAAACCAAGCAGATCAAAAAACCGACCGGACATATTGTTCTAAATTCCGTGTCTTTCCGGTATGACGAAGACAGCCCGTTGCTGCTCCGGGACCTGGACCTGGAACTGCAACCCGGAGACTCCCTGGCCATATCCGGCAGTGCCGGCTCCGGAAAAACAACCATCCTCCACCTGATCACCGGTCTGATCAAACCATCACAAGGAGAAGTGTTTGTCGACGGGGCCAAACCACACCAGGTCAATCCGGCCATCCTCAGCACGCACGTCGGCTACCTACCGGAGAAAGGAACTATTTTCTACGGAACCATCCGGGAAAACCTGACCTTCTTCAACTCCGCCAATGAAGAGGATGCCATGGTCGTGGCCCGGCTCCTCGGTATTGACGATGCCGTCGCCATCCTGCCGGAAGGGTATGAAACCCAGCTCACCGATAACGTAACCGATCCCATTCCGCCCGGCCTCAAACAGCGCATCGCCATAGCCCGGGTTCTGGCAAACAAACCAAGGGTCATCCTTTTTGACAACGCCGATCGCGGCCTGGACAAACACGGCTACAATTTGAT
>VAPM010018916.1_pt1 | contig 12917 bp, 21 predicted proteins | sample 3395091 | NCBI WGS metagenome assembly VAPM01 (sample SAMN08290445, study PRJNA428436) | hydrothermal vent metagenome | isolation source: Deep-sea hydrothermal vent chimney 3 | place: Pacific Ocean: Juan De Fuca Ridge | reverse complement strand
CCGCGCCATCAGATACAGGTCGCGGGCCGGCAAGGGGGTATCCGCGTCGCCCTGTCCGGCCCCGTCGTGGCAAGCGGCGCAGTATGCCTTGTGAATGGCGGCGGCCTGGCTTTTGTCCTTTGCGCCGACGGCGCCGGAATAGGCCGACAGGTCCAGTGGATGGCGGGCGATCAATTGATCCAGTTGTTTCGCCGTGACCGGCCCGGTTACGTTGTCTCCGGCCTGGCGCAGCAGCCACGGCAACAAGCCAAACGAACCGGCGATCCGGTCCGACAGGCCGCGCCGGTGCGATGAAGGCAGGTCATCGACCGTTTCAAGCCGGCGCAAATCATCGCGGACAATAAGCAATTCGGCGGCCAGTATCTGCCGCCCGGACGGTTCCCCAAAGGCGATCCCGCCTGAAAAAACAACGGCGGCGGCGATGTTCAAAACCATCGCCGCCGCCATCGGTATTTTCGTAACGATCATTCCTCGAAATCTTGATCGTTAGAATTTGACTTTAGCTTCGGTCGGCATGTTTTTAGCTAACCAGCCAAGCATGGACGCATCGTACATTTTGGCGTCCTTGTTGCCGAGAATTTCCGAAGCGGCGAACCAGCCGACCGAGGCCCAGTGGCCGGTGTTGCAGAAGTTGATCTGCGCGCCCGTTGTCGGCACCCCGGCGGCCTTGAACAGCTTGGCCAGGACTTCCTTGGAGCGGAATACGCCGCCACCGTTTTTCGTCACCCAGTTATTCGGCAGGTTGACGGCGCCGGGAATGGTGCCGCCAATCTTGGCCAAGGGGTGGCGGTTAACGCCCAGGTACTGATCGTTGGGGCGATGATCGACCATCAGAACGCCTGCATCCAGGGCCTTCTTGACGTCGGCAGTTGACGGAATCATGTCCCGGCGCAGGCTCACCTTGAAGGTCTTGGCGGTCACTGCCACGGCGCCTTTTTGCAGCGGGTTGAGCGGTTTTTTGTCCTTGTCCACGGCTGACAGATAGCCCTTCATGCCGCCGTCCAGTATGGACACGTTGTCATGACCGGCGACCTTGAAGGTCCAGTACAGTCGAGTAGCGATGCCGGTATCCGAGGAATTTGCACCCGGTGCGGCAATAACCACATGGGTGTTGTTGTCGATCCCCAGGCCGCCAATCAGTTTCGCCAAAGCAGCCGCTCCGGGAAGCATCCCCGGAACGCCGTCTTTTTTAACCCGCCAGCCGCCTTTGCCGTAGCTGGTGGTGACCGCGCCGGGAATATGACCACGCAGGTAGGCGGACTTGGGGCGGGTATCTATGACCACCACGCCGGATTTGGTGCTGTTGTCCTTGACCCAGGCCGCATCGACCAGCGGCTGGGCGGCGCTGGCCGCCCCGGCGTAGGCAAAGATCATTAAAGCCAGGGTGATCCCCAGCCATTTCCCCATAACCAGTTTTATTTTCGTCATTGTTAACTCTCCCTTTCTCGGACTTAGGTGCAGCGGTTAAACCGCTACAATGTGACGATCAGATCGGCGCTTAAAATAGCGGCGGCAGCCGCCTTCCATGCTTCACTGTCGTCGGGTTGCGAGCCACTCACGTCCAGGCGGATAACCTGGTCATGCCCTTCGCTCGTTGCGACAGCTTTCGCTACCGTTCCGGCATCGGGAAACAGGCCCGTGTTTAATTCCAAAATCGTTTTCATAGCGGTCTCCGCTCTATATTTCTTCAGGCCCTACAGGCTGACCACGCGATCACTTTCGATGATCGCCCGCCCCAGCCCGGCCGCATCCAGGAAAGCCAGATCGTCGGCCATTTCCGGGACGGTGGTCTCGGGCGTAATATCGGACAATTCCAGCAATTCGGCCTGTTCGGCGTTGGCTTCGGTGTCGGCGACCGGGTCGGTCATCAGAATCAGCCGCACGTCGTTGCCGACGATGGTCAGTCCCGCCGCCACCCGCATGGCTTCGGTATGGTCGCGCCGGCCCAGTACCAGTACGCTTTTCGCGCTCATGATTCGAATTCCCCCGCCTTCACAGGCTGACTACCTTGGCCGCATCGGCCATCATAATGCTGTTGATGGTCTGGCTGCCCTTTTCCACCGGACAGGACCGCCCGGCCATGTGTATATCCCACGATGTCTCGCATACTGCGGTCCGTTCGGCCGCCGCCGATGCCGCCAGGAAGTCCGCATCGGCCAGGGCCAACACGCCGTCATTGGTCAGGAAACATCCCCACGTCGCGCCTTGCGCCGTCAGGGCCCGACCGAGCGGGCCGGCAATTCCGGCCGCTTCCGAAGTGCTCAGGTGTAACAGTACATCCATGGCTCAGGGTTCCCTGCGCATCGGCGCCGTATATACTACCTCGCGGCTAAGGCTGCGGGGTTCGCCCCCCGCCGCGCCGGGCTTGGCCACGAATGGCTTGTCCAGTGTCCGCACCCGGCGCTGACCGGCCCGATAAAACAGCCCGCCGACCGCCTTTACCTGTTGCATATTAGCCCCGACCACCAGAACCGTTTCATCGCCGCGCAGGCCCACCGTGCCCAGCAGCCAGCGCAGGGCGTGAAAGCCGATGGTCTTGCCCTCGGCGCTGATAAAATTGTTTACCGGCAAACAACGGGCCCCCGACAGCGAGGCATCGGTGCATGATTGCAGGGCCCTGATATCAATTACCCGCTCGCCGTCGCCGGCCTCGGCCAATGCGGCAGAGCTCCAGATCAAGGCCACACAGCACATAACGGCCACACTCGGCGTCCGCAAGCTCATTATATCAGCATCCCCCGAAGCGAATTTTCGGAGCCGCCGCCGCGTTCGCGGTTTGAATCGGCGGGTTTTCCACGTAATAATCCATCAGTTCCTCGACCTCGACCTTGCCGAACCCGCTACCAACATCGACCGCCCCCATTTCATAGGCCGGTTTGGGCGTGGCGGCGGCGGTAACCACGCTCAGGTCCATGGCCGCGTAAGGGAAGGCCACGATGGCGATCAACAACGATACGGCGAGCGTTCCAATACAATAAAACAGGCTGGTTTTGTCCATTTCAGAATTCCTTATCCTACTGCTGTTACGTTGTGTCCTTGAGAAAGACCAGGTACATGACGCCGAAGGCGACGACAGCCATGATCAACTGTGAGGCGGTTTCCAAATCCATCGCGTACGGCTCCTCTAGTCACCCCGGAAATTGCGGATTAGCTGGTTGACGCTGACGGCGTCCCCGGTTTCGGGGTTTTCCACCATGGGCGTGAAATACGGCACCCCGTCACGGTCGGTGCGCATACTTGGCGGCGGCATTATCAGCATTAACGCAATGCCGCCAAGCGAGATAATCAACGCGGTCCAGGAGTATATCATCATTATGATTTTAGGCATGTTATTGTTCCCGTTCAGTCCTTGCGGATATAGACCCTCCAGCATCGGGTATCCTTAACCGTTTCCAGATGGGTGGCGGCCAGGTCATTGCAAAGCGGCGGCAGGGCTTCCATGGACGACGGATTATCGACCATCACTTCGACCACCTGGCCCAATTCGATCTGGCCGACCGCCTTCTTGGTCATCAGTTGCGGCCTCGGACAACTGTCGCCAATGCAGTCAACGACACGGGCTACGGTGTATGTAGCGCCATCGCCCAAAGTCACTTCATGGTTGGCGCCGACGTCTTCGGCCTTCGGTTTCTTGCTGAATAATCCCATGGTCTCTCTCTTCTAGTTTTCTGTAGTTGGGGCGGTTTCGCGGCTTTCCACGACCTTGCGGTGATGTCCGGCCTGGGCCGCTTCCTTGCGCAGGATGGCGCGGTAGATACCGAACAGTACGGCGACCTGGGCCAGCCCGAATACGATCGCCGGAATACCGAACTTGTCCTGCAACGTGCGGGCGTTGGAATAGCCCAGCTGCAGGGCCTCCAGGTTGGGGTTGCCGGTCATCGACGCCGGTGCCGGCGGCCAGTAATTGACCGACCACACCAGGGAAAACAGAAACATTCCGACGAAGGTAAACAGCAATGCCCACGCCGCGCCGACATTGCCTTCGCCGGTCTTTACCCAGGTCGAGACGGTGCAGGCCCCGGCCAGAACCATGCCGACACCGAATATGAACAACCCGGCAAAGGTATTAAGGCCGACATCGAAGTGCATGGCCTTGCCTTCGCCGAAGGTCAGGAACAGGGTGAACCCGAAAGTCAAAATCATCATCGCCACCAGCAACGCCTTGGTGTTGCGAAAGCTGCTGAACAGCATGGCGTCACGCAGCGCGGCGGTGTTGCAAAATCGAGACCGCTGCACCAGCAAGCCGACGACAGAGCCGAAAATAAAGGCAATAATGGATTCGGCGATGGGGGACATGGCTTAACCTTCCAGTATTTTTTTATAAATCATCGAACCGACCCAAGCCCCGGCAATGATGCCGCTGATGGCCAGATACCCGCCCAGGTTCATTTCCGGGGTCAGGCCGAAAAATGTCGAGACATTGCAAACAAAAGCCAGCCGGATGCCGATCCCCATCAGCAATCCGCCGATGGTTATCATCAGCCATTCCGAGACCCGGCGCGGAAAGCGCAAATAAAACTCGTTGCTCAGCTTGGCCCCGACGAAGGCCCCGAACAGCATGCCCAGCGAGATGTAAATCTTCCAGTAGCTGGCGTCGGGCACGAACACCAAATTCCAGAATGGCAGCCGTTTCAGGTCGTCACCCATGAAAAATTCGGCGATCAGCCCGGTCATCATGGTCTCGCCGCCACCGACGGTCCAGGCCCCGACTATCAGAAACATAAAAATATCCAGCACCGCGATAGCGGATAACGCGATGACCGGATCTAGGGTTTTTTTGAAGAAGTCCATATGCCGTCAACTCACCCGTTCAGTTTATCGTTGGCGAAAAGTCTAGGCCGTATTGAAAACCGGGTGGTAGTAATTATTGCAAACAGACGAATTCAATCCGCTGGAACAGGCTTCAGGACATGTCAATTTTTATCGAAATCGAATCGGATAATTTTCTCGGACACATGTTCAACGCCTGTACGACCGATCAGGTAAACGAATTCATCCCTGAAAAACGCGGCTTTCGCATCCATGGCCACAGCACGACCATTCGCCTGGAAAAAGTGTTCTGGACGGTGCTCGAAGACATGTCCGACCGCATGAAAATGACGCTGCCGCAACTGATCGTGCGGATTCACGATCAATGCATGGTCGCCAACGACAAAAACATCGCCTCGTGCCTGCGGGTTATCTGCATGAAATACATGAATATTTACGCATGAACGGAGTTGCTACCCGGAAACCGGACCGTGCCGTAATATCAAGGCGCATAAAGCTCGTTCCCTCTCCGTACTTCCGTTTTTGCTATCACGCCGCTGGCGAAAGCCGCTCAACCTTGATCCGGTCCGCCTTCTTCATGGCCCGGGCCAGATCATAGGCCGCCTGGAGGCGGAACCAGGTATCCGCACTGCCGCCAAATGCCTTGTCGAGGCGGATCGCCATTTCGGGCGAAATCCCCGAATGGCAATTAACGATGTCGGATAGTTGTTTGCGACTGATACCAAGCTTCTTCGCCGCCACCGTCACACTAAGCCCCAGGGGCTCCAGGCAATCATGGCGGACGGATAAGCCTGGATGGGGTGGGTTTTTCATTGCCATGTCTTGGTCCTCTTAATGATAATCAGTCAAATCCACATCACAGGCATGCGCTCCTTCAAAGCGGAAGATAATGCGCAGGTTGCCGGAAACCGGGCAGCCCCATGTTGGCCGGCTCGGTCGCCTCATCAAGACGGGCCAGTATGCGTTCGACCTTGCCGGCGTGTTCCGGTGGCACCCGCCGCCGGTCCCCTTTCTCGTAGATGAGCTTGAGACCCTTGTGGCGGAAGCTAACGATCATCCAGTTAATGTAACCTGTCACTGCTCAGTTTGCAATTATCGACAGGCCCCGCTGCTTTCTCGCAAACATTAACTCACCAAACGACCGGGAACACAATATCGTGACCCGGGCCGCCCGGCGATGGACTGTATTGCAGGTTCCGGTCAAAATGCATGGAGAGCTTCGGGGCGCGGGCCGGCAATACGCCCGTAGTCCGGAAAATTACACCGGAACAAACGGGTCGTCGCCACGACAGCTGGATTGAGTGTATCCAAATTCACAGGATTTGCCTTCGGGTTTCGCGCCCCCGGTCCCGACGTACCCATTCATCGATGGATAAGAAAAAAAATATGACGATTGCGGAGATATTCCGGTCCCCCCCCGTGAAGGGATCGCTGGTCGCCCTGGCTTCGTTCGCCGGTCTCGGCACGGTGTCGGCGCTGTGGGAAAATCCGATATTCATTCGTATGACCCCGGTCGGCGGCTGGGAAATCGGCCTGCTGGCGCTGCTGTCGGTGCTGATCGGCATGTTCGTGACGATCCGCTCACAGACCTGCGCCACCAAATCGGCGACGGCGGGTGGCGTTCTCGGTTTCCTGGGCATCGCCTGCCCCATCTGCAATAAAATCCTGCTGTTGTTGTTCGGCGGCGAATTGCTGATGACTTACTATGAACCGGTGCGCATTTATGTCGCCATGCTGGGCGTCATCGTCGCCGCCGGGGCGGTATGGCGGACATGGCGGAAGCGAACGGCGCTGGAAACGGCCTTATGACCACCGGCCGGAACCGGCTAAAATCCCGTACCGCAATCTGGTCGGTTGCCGCCGCCCTGCTGGCGCTTGGCGTCTTCGTCATGGTCTTCCGCGATCTCGATCTCGAACGGCTGTCCGGCATCCTGCGCCGTGCCGACCTGGCCTGGATTATCGTCCTGTGCCTTTCCATCGTCGCCGAGCAACTGGTAAGGGCGTGGAAATGGCGGCAGATTATGTATGACCTGCGCCCGATTCACACCTTTCGCCTGTTCGGCGCGGTAATGGCCGGATATTTTGTCAATATGCTGGTTCCGGTCGGTCTCTCGCCGCTGGTCCGCGCCTGGCTGGTGGCCCGGCTCGAAGGGATGGCCGTGGCCACCGTATTGATAACCACGGCGATCGAACGGTTCGTCGATGGCATCGTTTTCGCGGTCATCGTCGGGCTGCTGCTGGGCTTCGCCGCCCTGCCCACGGTCGAAGGTGATTTAAGGCTCGGCCTGATCGCCGCCGGGGCCGGCTCGCTGACCCTGTTCGGGGGGCTGATCGGCGTTCTTTTCCGCTACAAGAGTCACCTGACATCGCCGGATTCATTCATCGGGCGGAACATCGGCGGGCTCGAGAAAGCCTTCGGCGGCCGGCTGGCGGGTCTGGGCGACGGCCTGGCCGAAGGCGTTATCTGGCCGAAATCCCGGGCGCGCGGGGCCGGTGTGATCGTCGCCAGTTTCACCATGAAACTAATTTCGACATCGTATTTTCTGTGGTCCGGGCTGGCCTTCGGCGTCTTGTTGTCGCCGGTCGAATATCTGTTCATCATGGTTTTCACCAGCTTCGCGCTGATTATGTCGCGGTTTATCCGGCTTCCCGGCGGCGGCGTCATCGGCTCGGCGTTTGCCCTTAAACTACTGGGAATCGCCAACGAGGAAGCCTTGACCATGGTGCTGGTCGTTCACACCGCCGCCTTTTTCATGACCGCCGGAATCGGCGCCGTCGCACTTTCGAAGAGCGGCTTGACGATGATTAATTTTCGACATTATATCAATCATCGGGAGGGCTGAACAAATGGCGCAATGCACCTGCGGTTCGGGGCGCGACTTCGATCATTGCTGCGGCCCTATCCTGGCCGGCGAGCCGGCCGAAACCGCCGAGGCGTTGCTGCGTTCGCGCTATACCGCCTTCGCCACCGCCGACACGGATTATCTGGTCGATACCCTGACGCCCGATATCAGGGACAGTTTCGACCGCATCGAGGCCGAAAGCACGGCGGCCGAGGCCAAATGGCAAAGCCTGGAAATCCGCAACGTGACCGGCGGCGACGCCGCCGCGACCATCGAATTCGTCGCCCGCTTCAGCCTGCGCGGCGAGACCCGCATACATCATGAACTGTCTCAATTTCGCCGCGAAGACGGGCGCTGGCTGTGCGCCGGGGGACAAATGAACCCGAAGCCGCCGCCGGTCCAGGTGCTGAAGGTCGGTCGTAACGAGCCATGTTCCTGCGGCTCCGGAAAGAAATTCAAAAAATGCTGCGGTCGGTGAGGCAAACCGATGGAGCGGCACTTTCATTGTACGGTGTGCGGCAAGTGTTGTAACGGCTGGCTGCCCCTGAGCCTGAGCGACGCCCTGGATAACGCCGGGCGGTTCCCCCTGGCCATGGTTCTGACGACCATCCGGCAAGGCGCCAAAGGCTTCGAACTGACAGCCCGGCTGGGTACTACCGTGCCGTTTGGCAAGCGCCGGCGGGTGGCGGTGCTGATCTCCCCGACCTCTTATATTCCGCCATCGTTTGACTGTCCGGCGCTGAATGCCGATAGCCGTTGCGACATCCACCTGAACAAGCCGTCGCGCTGCAAGACCATGCCTTTTTCGGCGATTCACGAAGAACGAAACCAGGCGGCATTGCTTAAACCCAGGGCCGGATGGCTATGCGACACATCGGCCCACGCCCCCGTCGTTTACCGGGACAAGGAAATAGTGGCCGCCCGGAATTTCAACCACGAACGGCGGCAGCTGACGGATCAGGCGGCGACCCTCAAGGACTACGCCAACGCCTTGATCGAGGGCGCGCCCAACGTCCGGGCTGGGCTGGATAGCGCCGCCAGAAAACCCCGGGGCGGCTATGTGGTGCTTAATTTCACCACCCTGCTGCCCCGCCTTGCGAACTTCGACCAGGCCGCCTTCGCCCGGCGGCAACTGCCGGTCCTGACTGATTTCGCCCGGCGCACCGAAAGCAATCCGGACCTTGCCGATTATCACCGGTTCTACCGCGAGAACATCACCGGCATGGAACGGTTTTTAAGGCGGCGTAATGCCAAATTGTAGAAAGAATTACCCATAGAGATCGTCACAGCAAGCGGTTCTGACCCTGCATCTGGTCCGTGATCAATTGGTCCGTCAGCAGGCCATGGCGATCAACACCCTGCAGGGGCATATGGCCGAGTTCTGAGTGGTTGAGGCGCAGGGTATTGCCGGGGCCAGATGTCTGGCGGCAATCGTCCGGGACGAGGATGATGGCCGCTTGCCGGATATCGCCCGGCGCAAATGAGTTTTTGTCGTCCATCATGGTACGTCGGTTTCCTCTATAGGTTCGCGGAAGTGGTCGCCAACAACGGCATGAAAATTGCTTTTCCCGCTTGGAGTCCCTCGACGATTGACAGCCGGTAGCCAGCCGTGTCGGCGCTACGCCACGAATCCAGACAGTAATCCGAACAGAAGAAGGCCATGACCTTGCACATGGTATCAGCGGAACACCCACCGGTGTTTTGGACTCCGGACCACACGATGATGTTCTCGGATGATACGTATTTGATTTCCCTACCTCCATCCCGAGTCTCGACCTGCACGGACCGGCCGCAATTCTGGCAAGAAGAATCAACGACGGTATCCTCGCCATACATTGCGCCCGCGCCGAGGGCGTCGATCGCACACATAGCGTTGAGCGTACGGCCACGGAGATGGACCCGGTGTCCCGTGTCGCTTTCCGAGAAGGGGTACGCTCCGGCAATTGTCTCGCCACGCTCGCCAAGGACGACGAGATCACGAACTTTAAGATTATCCAGCAGACGACCGACCACCTCGCGAGACAAGTTCGTCAATTCAGAGAGACCGGCAGGTGAGGGTGCGTGGCCATTTGCGATGTATTCCGCAAGGATCGCGCGTCTGACGCGGTCTTCTTTCGGCGATATCCCCGCCCAGCGCGTTTCGGCGCCAAAAGCCTCGAAAAATGCATCAAGGGCATCAGCCGTTTTCTCCGAGGAAACGACCGACCAATCAGGGAACAATACCCCTGGGACGATCTCGAATTCCAAATAATCTCTAGATGGTTTCATTGTTAAGATTTCGTTTATTATCGTTTGTTCCGCTCTTCCATGTAGCTGACGGGATTTGATCGAGCATCGGTACACATCATAATAAATTTCATACCAGCGCCAGCCTAAAGCCTGTAGTTACTACAGCTACAAGGCTTTTCTTCTGGTGAAAGCTGTAATCATTGCGGTGCAATTACGATACCTTGCACCAATATCGACCCAGATTCATCCACTACGCAAAAGCTCGTCTCTGTCATTCGATACGTCAAATCCAACATACTCTTTCACGGTCATTCCCCTGTTTAGCCTATTGGGGCGCTTGTTCGCACTTGCGACCCCGCATTATAGGTTCGGGAGGGTGACCACTGGAATTACGCTATGCATTAGTCGATAATCGGCATTTCCGTCGGCGCCCGTTTGGTCAACAGTTCGGCGCCGTCGTCCCGAATCACGATATTCTCCTCATGCACCATGTTCTTGCCCGGTGCGAATTCCATGCCGGGTTCGATGGTCAGCACCATGCCCGGTTCAAGAACCGTCCGGTCTTCCGGCGTATGCGACGGGCCTTCGGTCAACTGCATGCCCAGGCCATGACCGAGTCGCCCGACATCGCTGCCAAGCGCGCCGCCGTCTTCCAGCACCCGCCACATGGCGGCGGCCAGATCGGCGCAGGTAACGCCCGGCCGGGCCGCCGCGATCCCGGCGTCGGTGGCCCGATAGACCGCGTCGTGGGCGCGTCTGGCGTCATCATCCGGCGGCCCGAAAGCGTAATTACGATCGAAATCACAAAAATAGCCATCGTAGACGGTACCGGTATCGATTATCAGCACATCACCCCGTTCGATAATCCGCCCGGTCGGCCCCATTATAATGCTGTCATAGCCGCCGGGCCCCGACCCGGCAATCAGGTATGGCGAATTATCGGCCCCCCGTTGCAACAGGTCGATGCGTAAATGCCGGCAATTCCACCGTTCCGACCGACCCGCCCGAAGGGTCCCCGGCAAGGCCTCGAAGGCATCCGAGGTTAGCCGGCAAATGTGGCGTATCTTGGCGATTTCGGCTTCCGACTTGATATTGCGAAGGCCGTGAACAAGTGGCGCGGCATCGACAATTTCGATCCCGTCCAGCCTCTCGCATAACCGGGCGAAATCGGCGCCGGGCATTCTGACAAGGCTTTCATGCCCCAGCGGCACGCCGGCCCGACCGAACCGTCGGGGCAGGTCCGTGAGCGCCTGGACCAGCAGGGAAACACCGTCGTCCGCCGGGCGCGGGGCGGGCCAGGTGCGGATGTCCTCGATCCAGGTTCTGGCCATGCCGCTGGCGCCGATTTCCGGAATCACCGCTATCGGTTTGCCGTCCAGTGGCACGATCACGAACCACGGCCTGGTCGGGCTTTCCCAGAATTGGCTGTGAAAACCGCTGAAGTAACGGACCTCGGGCTCGGTGCTTAGCAACAGGGCATCGACCTTCAATTCGGCCATCCGTCGCTGGGCCAGGGCGGTGCGGTATTCGTATTCGGCCGGCGAAAAACCGCGCGGCGGCGGGTTCTGCATGATTTTTTCCTCCTGCCGGATGTCGGGTCGGGATCCAACGCTTTGCGCCAAAAGCCATCGTAATGCAATAGCCAAACGCTCGCGGAAAAACCGTCGCGGCACTTGAGAAAATAGCCCGGACGGTGCATAACCGCAGGCAGAGTTTGCACGCTTAAGGAATGTCCCGATATGAAAATTGCCATTGTCAAGGAGCGGCGGCCCGGTGAAACGCGGGTTGCCGCCTCGCCGAATATAGTCAGGAAGCTGATCGCCCTCGGTTTCGACGTGACCATCGAAAAGGCCGCCGGATCGACCGCCTCTTTCTCCGACGATACCTACAAACAGGCCGGCGCGACAATCGCCAGGGACGAACCTGCGGCGCTTAAATCCGCCGACATCGTGCTTAAAGTACGGCGCCCCCTGACGACCGGGGTAAAAAGCGAAGCGCAAATGATGAAGCGGGGCGCGATCCTGATTTCCGGGCTGGCGGCGCTGTCCAACCCGAAAGACATGGAAGCCCTGGCCAAAGCCGGCGTGACCTCGTTTGCCATGGAACTGATGCCGCGCATCACCCGCGCCCAAAGCATGGATATCCTGTCTTCGCAATCCAATCTGGCCGGTTATAAATCGGTGCTCGATGCGGCGGCGGTATTTGGCCGCGCCTTTCCGATGATGATGACGGCGGCGGGCACCATCGCCCCGGCCAAGGTATTTATCATGGGCGTCGGCGTCGCCGGCTTGCAGGCTATCGCCACGGCCAAACGGCTGGGCGCCGTGGTCACCGCCACCGATGTTCGCCCGGCGACCCGCGAACAGGTGGAAAGCCTGGGCGGCAAGTTCCTGACCGTGGATCCGGAAATGGAAAAGGACGCCCAGACCGACGGCGGCTACGCCAAGGAAATGCCGCCGGAATATTTCGCCAAACAAAAACAGGTGGTCGCCGAACACATTACCAAGCAGGACATCGTCATCACTACGGCGCTGATCCCCGGCCGTCCGGCCCCGGTGCTGGTCAGCGAAGACATGGTCAAGACCATGAAGCCGGGCTCGGTGATTGTCGATCTGGCCGTCGAGGCCGGCGGCAACTGCCCGCTTTCCGAACTCGGCAAGGTGGTCGAAAAATACGGCGTCCGGATCGTCGGCCACGAAAACGTCGCCGGCCGCCTGGCCGAAGACGCCAGTTCGCTGTATGGCCGTAATCTGCTGAATTTCCTGAGCCCCCTGGTCGACCCCGAAAGCAAAACCCTGAACATCGACTGGGAGGACGAAATCATTACCGGAACGCTGGTTACCCGCGACGGCAAAGTAGTTCATCCCCGGTTGCTGGAACAAAAACCGGCGAAGGCAAAAACGGCGGCCAGGAAAAAGCCCGCCACATCAGAAAAGAAGGATACCTAGCCATGGACGCGGCAACAATCGCCGATCATTCGACCCGCCTGGCCGGCGATGCGGCAAGACTGGCCGAAGATGCGCTACGAATCGCCGGCGAGGCGACCCAGTTGGCGGCGGCGCCGATGAGCGGCGG
>VAPM010520789.1_pt1 | contig 12919 bp, 9 predicted proteins | sample 3395091 | NCBI WGS metagenome assembly VAPM01 (sample SAMN08290445, study PRJNA428436) | hydrothermal vent metagenome | isolation source: Deep-sea hydrothermal vent chimney 3 | place: Pacific Ocean: Juan De Fuca Ridge | reverse complement strand
TCGACATCATCCTCTGGAACGAGAATCCGGCGCAGTTCGTGATCAACGCCATGTCGCCGGCGGAGGTCGTCTCCATCGTGGTCGATGAAGATGTGCACAGCATGGACATCGCCGTCTCCGAGGAGAAGCTCGCGCAGAGCATCGGCCGGGGCGGCCAGAACGTCCGGCTGGCGGGTCAGCTCACCGGATGGGAACTCAACGTGATGAGCGAGGCCCAGGCCGAGGAGAAGAGCGAGGCCGAGGGGCAGACCCTGCAGAAGATGTTCATGGAACAGCTCGACGTCGACGAGGAGGTGGCGGTGATCCTGGCTCAGGAAGGCTTCTCGAGCATCGAGGAAGTGGCCTACGTGCCGACCGGAGAGCTGCTCGGCATCGAGGAGTTTGACGAGAACATCGTCGAGGAGTTGCGTAACCGGGCGCGCGACATGCTGCTGATCAAGGCGATCGCCGACGAGGAGAAGCTCGGTGCGGTGGAGCCGGCGGAAGATCTGCTGCAGATGGAGGGGATGGACCGGGAACTCGCCTATCGCCTGGCCAGCGCCGGCGTGGTGACGATGGAGGACTTGGCGGAGCAGTCGGTCGACGAACTCAAGGAGATCGCCGACGTCGAGGAGGAGCGTGCCGCGCAGCTCATCATGACGGCGCGTGCCCCGTGGTTCGAGAACGAGCAGCAGTTACAGCACTGACATCGAGGATCGATATGCCGGAGGTAACTATAAAGCAGTTCGCAGAGGTGGTCGGGATTCCCGTCGAGCGCCTGCTGGATCAGTTGGGCGAGGCGGGTCTGCCGGTCACTGGTGCGGAGGCGACGATCAACGACAAGGACAAGCTGCGCCTGCTGACATTCCTGCGTCAGACGCACGGCAAGGTCGCGCCGGCATCCGCCGAACCCAGGAAGGTGACGATCAAGCGCAAGGTTCAGAGCGAACTGCGATTCGGCAGCGGCCAGGGGCGCGGTGCGCCCAAGAGCGTGGTCAACGTCGAAGTCCGGCAGAAGCGCACCTACGTCAAGCGCAGCGAGATTCTCAAGGAAGAGGCCCAGCGTCGCGAAGACGAGGCCGCCGATCTGGCACGTCTGGAACAGGAGCGGCTCGAGGCCGAGCGCCTCGTGCGGGAAGCGGCCGAGGCGGAAGAGGCCAAGCGACAGGAAGAGGCGCAGCGCGTAGCGGCCGAAGAGCAGGCGCGGCTGGCGGCGGAGCAGGCGCGCGCGGTTGCGGAGCAGCCCCCTGCGCCGGCGCCCACGGAGCGTAGCGCCAAGCGCAAGTCCCCCAAAGATGATCGTGAGACGCGCTACGGGCGCCGCGAGTTGCACGTCGCGGTGGACAAGAGCGGGCGCCGGCGCAAGCGCACCCGGTCCCGCCCGGTTACGGTCACCGGCAGTTCGCAGCACGGGTTCGAACGGCCCACGGCGCCGATCGTGCGCGAGGTGAGCATCCCCGAGACCGTCACGGTGGGCGAACTCGCACAGAAGATGGCCATCAAGGCGGCCGAGCTGATCAAGGCCATGATGGGCATGGGTATGATGGCCACCATCAACCAAGTGATCGATCAGGACACCGCGGCGCTCGTGGTCGAGGAGTTGGGTCACACCTCGAAGCTGCTCAAGGACAGCGACCTCGAGGCGGAACTGGTCCCGGAGCGGCACAGTGACGCCGAGCCCGTCGCGCGTCCCCCGGTGGTCACCATCATGGGCCACGTCGATCACGGCAAGACCTCTTTGCTCGATTATGTGCGCCGTACCAAGGTGGCGGCCGGCGAGGCCGGGGGGATCACGCAGCACATCGGGGCCTACCACGTGAAGACGCCCAAGGGCGGGATAACGTTCGTCGATACGCCCGGCCACGCGGCGTTCACGGCGATGCGTGCGCGCGGTGCCAAGGTGACCGACATCGTGGTCCTGGTGGTGGCCGCCGACGACGGCGTGATGCCGCAGACGATCGAGGCGATTCAGCATGCCAAGGCGGCCGGTGTGCCGCTGGTGGTGGCGATCAACAAGATCGACAAACCGGAGGCGGACCCGGACCGCGTCAAGCAGGAATTGTCCCAGCACGAGGTGATCCCCGAGGCATGGGGCGGGGATACCATCTTCGCCAACGTATCGGCCAAGACCGGCGAGGGCATCGACGAACTGCTGGAGGCGCTCCTGCTGCAGGCGGAGGTCATGGAACTTACCGCGGTGGCCGAGGGCCCGGCCGCCGGCGTCGTGCTCGAATCCAGCCTCGACAAGGGGCGTGGCCCGGTTGCGACGGTGTTGGTGCAGAGCGGGGTGCTCAAGAAGGGCGACGTGGTCCTCTCGGGGAAGGAGTTCGGGCGCGTGCGTGCGCTCTTCGACGAGTCCGGCAAGGCGGTGGAGTCCGCCGCCCCCCCCATCCCGGTCGTGGTGCTCGGGCTCTCGGGGCTGCCCAATGCCGGCGACGATGTGGTGGTGGTGCCCGACGAGCGCAAGGCACGCGAGATCGCGCTCTACCGGCAGGGCAAGTACCGCGACGTCAGGTTGGCGCGCCAGCAGGGGTCGAAGCTCGAGGACGTCCTCTCGCAGATGGAAGAGGGCGAGGTCCAGAACCTCAATTTGATCATCAAGGCCGACGTGCAGGGCAGCGCCGAGGCGCTTCGGGACGCGCTGGTAAAACTGTCCACGGACGAGGTCAAGGTCAAGATCGTAGCCGGCGGCGTGGGCGGTATCACCGAATCGGACGTCAACCTGGCGGTGGCCTCCAATGCGGTCCTGATCGGCTTCAATGTGCGCGCCGACGCGACCGCCCGCAAGCTGGTCGCGGAGTCCGATGTGGACCTGCGCTACTACGGTGTCATCTACAACGTGATCGATGAGGTGCGCCAGGCGCTGAGCGGCATGCTCGCGCCGGAGACCAAGGAGGAGATCGTCGGGCTCGCGGAGGTCCGCGAGGTGTTCCGTTCCTCCAAGATCGGCGCGATCGCCGGCTGCATGGTGGTGGAGGGCGTGGTGAAGCGCAACAACCCGATCCGGGTCCTGCGCGACAACGTGGTGGTGTTCGAGGGCGAGTTGGAGTCCCTGCGCCGCTACAAGGAGGACGTGGGTGAGGCCCGCGCGGGGATGGAATGCGGCATCGGTGTGCGCAACTACAACGACGTGAAGGTCGGGGACCAGATCGAGGTATTCCAACGGGTCGAGGTGGCCCGGACGGTTTGATCGCCCGCGCGCGGACGTGCCGGCGGACTTAGCGGATGCCAAAGGAATTCAGCCGGACCCGGCGCGTGGGGGAGCAGATCCAGCGCGAACTCTCGGTGTTGATCCGACGTGATCTCCAGGACCCGCGCGCGGGCTGGGTGACGATCACGGGGGTGCGGATGAGTCGCGACCTCGTCCACGCCCGCGTGTTCGTGTCGGTGCTCGACGAGGATCAGGACCCGATGCAGGCGGTCGCGGTACTGAACCACGCGGCGGGTTTTCTCAGGCGACTGCTCGGGCGTACGCTCGGCCTGCGCGTCGTGCCGCGGTTGCGCTTCGAGTACGACGCGTCGATCGAGCGCGGTGCACGGCTCAGTTCCCTGATCGATCAGGCGGTCAAAGAGGACCGGAACAGGGGTGCCCCGGCGGCGGAGGCGTACGACGGGGAGCCCGGTCGGCGCGCGGGGTTGGAAGATCCAGACAACGGCGGTGAAGATCGATCATGACGCGTGAGCGCAAGCGGCGCAGGAATATCAGCGGTATCGTGTTGCTCGACAAGGATCCGGGGCCGACTTCGAACGAGGCCCTGCAGGTCGTCAAGCGGCTGTTCCAGGCCCAGAAGGCCGGCCACACGGGGAGTCTGGACCCGCTCGCCAGCGGTCTGTTGCCGGTGTGCCTGGGCGAGGCGACCAAGGTGTCCGGTTTTCTGCTGGACGCGAACAAGCGCTACTGGGTCCGCTGCCGCCTGGGGCAGCGGACCACGACCGGCGACGCCGAGGGGGAGGTCGTGGAGACCCGCCCGGTGGAAGGACTGGATCGGGCGCGCGTCGAGCGGGTCCTGGAGGGACTCAAGGGTCCGCAGGAACAGATTCCGCCCATGTACTCGGCGCTCAAGTACCAGGGTCAGCGGCTCTACAAGCTCGCGCGACAAGGCGTGGAGGTGGAACGCAAGCCGCGCCCGGTGGTGATCCACACGCTGGATCTATTGAGCTTCGAGGGTGACACCCTGGAGTTCGATGTGCGTTGCTCCAAGGGCACCTATGTCCGCACCTTGGCCGAGGACATCGGTGCGGCCCTCGGGTGCGGTGCCCATGTGATCGCGCTGCGGCGGCTGGCGGTGGGGCCCTACGACGGCGTCGAGATGGTCGACCTCGAGACCTTGCGTCGACTGGCCGCCGAGGGGGCGGGGCGGCTCGATACGGTACTGTTGCCGATAGAGAGCGCGCTCGCGGAGTGGCCGGACGTGCGCCTGTCCGACGATGCGGCCTACTACCTGCGTCGGGGCCAACCGGTGCTCGTGCCGCACGCCCCGACCCAGGGTTGGGTGCGCCTCTATGCCCGGGACCGGCGCTTCCTCGGGGTAGGCAAGATTCTCGATGATGGACGGGTGGCGCCCCGCAGGCTGGTGAGCGGCGCCTGAGCGCGCCTTGTGCCCCCCGGAGGGGGCGACTACAATGACGGATTGCCATCGCTCGCAGTCCGATTCTGGAGTTATCCATGCCATTCAATCAAGAGCAGAAGTCGCAGATCATCCAGGACTATCAGCGCGGATCGGACGACACCGGTTCACCCGAGGTGCAGGTCGCGCTGCTCTCGGCGCGTATCGAGTACCTCACCGGACACTTCGCCGTCCACAAGCACGATCATCATTCGCGCCAGGGTCTCCTGCGGTTGGTGAGCCAACGGCGCAAGCTGCTCGACTATCTCAAGCGCACGGCGCACGGTCGTTATCAGGAGCTGATCGGTCGCCTCGGGTTGCGCAGGTAGATCCGGCCTCCGCCCCTTCCTCTCGTCCACCCCCTCGATACAGGAACGTTCAACGTGAAAGCCGTCAAGAAGACCTTCCAGTACGGTGACCATACCGTCACCCTGGAGACCGGTGAGATCGCCCGCCAGGCGAGCGGCGCCGTGCTTGTCAACATGGCCGATACAGTGGTCCTGGTGACCGCCGTCGGCGTCAAGGAGCCGCGGCCGGGGAGGGGCTTTTTCCCCTTGACGGTGCACTACCAGGAGCGGACCTATTCCGCGGGCAAGATCCCGGGGGGATTCTTCCGGCGCGAGGGGCGCCCGTCCGAGAAAGAGACGCTTACCTCGCGCCTCATCGACCGTCCCCTGCGTCCGCTGTTTCCGAAGGGCTTCCTCAGCGAGGTCCAGATCATCGCCACGGTGATGTCTCTGAACAAGGACGTGGACGCGGAGATCCCGGCGATGATCGGTGCATCCGCCGCACTGGCGATCTCGGGGATCCCCTTCAACGGGCCGATCGGCGCCGCACGGGTCGGCTACCGCAACGGCGAGTACCTGCTCAACCCCGCGTCGACCACCCTCAAGGAATTGCAGTTGGATCTGGTCGTCGCCGGTACCGAGAACGCCGTGCTGATGGTCGAGTCGGAGGCGAAGGAGCTGCCCGAGGAGGTGATGCTCGGCGCGGTGATGTTCGGCCACGAGCAGATGCAGTCGGTGATCCGGGCGATCCACGAATTGAAGGCCGAGACCGGTACGCGCGACTGGGACTGGACCGCGCCGCAACCGGACGAGGCGCTCGTCGCGGCGGTGGCCGAAGCCGGCGAAGCGGCGTTGCGCGAGGCCTACGGCATCAAGGACAAGCTGGCGCGCCAGCAGCGCGTGGGTGAAGTGCGTGCCGAGGTGATCGAGCGGCTGGCCGGCGGCGAGGGCGCGCGCTGGACCCCGGAGGCGGTGCAGACGGCCTACGAACAGATGGAGAAGCGGATCGTACGCGGGCAGGTGCTTGCGGGCGAGCAGCGCATCGACGGGCGCGATAACCGCACGGTGCGCCCGATCACGATCCGCACCGGTGTGCTGCCGCGCGCCCACGGCTCGGCCTTGTTCACCCGCGGTGAGACGCAGGCCATCGTGGTCACCACGCTGGGGACCGCACGCGATGCGCAGATCATCGACGCCATCGAGGGCGAACGCCGCGAGCCGTTCATGCTGCACTACAACTTTCCGCCCTACTGCGTCGGTGAGACGGGCATGGTCGGCTCGCCCAAGCGGCGCGAGATCGGGCACGGGCGCCTGGCCAAGCGCGGCGTCCAGGCGGTGATGCCGACGATGGATCAATTCCCTTATGTACTGCGCGTCGTTTCGGAGATCACCGAGTCCAACGGTTCCAGTTCCATGGCCTCGGTGTGCGGTACGAGTCTGTCCCTGATGGATGCCGGGGTGCCCATCAAGGCGCCGGTGGCGGGTATCGCCATGGGGCTCATCAAGGAGAACGAGCGGTTCGCGGTGCTCACCGACATCATCGGCGACGAGGATCACCTCGGGGACATGGACTTCAAGGTGGCCGGAACCCGGGACGGGATCACTGCGCTGCAGATGGACATCAAGATCGACGGGATCACCCGTGAGATCATGGATACGGCGCTGCAGCAGGCCCGCGACGCGCGTATGCACATCCTTGATCGGATGCAGGAAGCCATCGCGGCGCCGCGCCCGGAGATGTCCGAGTATGCCCCGCGCATCCTCTCGTTCCGAATCGACCCGGAGAAGATCCGCGACGTTATCGGCAAGGGCGGGGTGACGATCCGCGGCCTCACCGAGGAGACCGGCACCACGATCGACATCTCCGACGACGGCACCGTGAAGATCGCCTCGGTCGACCGGGCCGACGGCGAGGAGGCGCGCCGTCGCATCGAACTCATCACCGCCGACGTGGAGGTCGGAAAGATCTACGAAGGGCGCGTGGCGAAGCTGATGGACTTCGGGGCCTTTGTGACCGTTCTGCCGGGCAAGGACGGGCTCGTGCACATCTCACAGATCTCCGAGGAGCGTGTGCAGAAGGTCAGCGACAAGCTCTCCGAGGGTGACTTCGTGAAGGTCAAGGTCCTGGAGGTCGACAAGCAGGGCCGCATCCGGCTGAGCATCAAGGCGGTGACCGGCTGATCCTCGGCGGCGGGGAAGTGCGGAGAAAGGGGCCGATGGCCCCTTTCTCATATCCCGCCTCCGGATCGACAGCAGCGCCGGGATCCATCCCCCGGCGCGAACCCTCCTTTCGGGCGCAGAGCGCCTTCCCGGGACCGACTCCCGCATCCGATACCTTCCCAGCACCGGGGCGCGCTCGTATAGTGTAGCCACCACGCGCGGAAGGACGTTTCGCATTGATCATACGGCGCTATCTGGTCCGCGAGATCGTCGTCCCGTTCCTGGTGGTGGCCGTGATCCTGCTGACGATCTTCGCCAGCCATCGGGTCGCTCTGCTCCTGGCGGATGCATTGTCGACCGGTCTTCCGGGCCGGGTGATCTTCCTCCTGCTCGCGCTCAAGCTGGTCTACTCTCTGGATATCATCCTTCCGATCGCCCTCTATCTCGGGACGCTGATCGCGTTCGGGCGCCTCTACAGCGACCACGAGATGACCGCCCTCGGGGCCTGCGGCGTTTCCGAGCGCCGGATCGTGGGCTCGGTGTTGCTCGTCGCCGGGGTGTTTGCACTCGGGATCGCCGGGTTGTCGCTCTATGTGAAGCCCTGGGCGGCACAGTTCGGCGACCGCGTGCGCGAGCAGGCGGAGTCGCTCACCGACGTCTCCGGCATCTCTCCCGGCCGATTCCACGAACTGATCGGCGGGCGTGGCGTGATCTACGTGGCGCGGCTCGGACCCGACGCGCGGCGCCTGAAGGACATCTTCATCGACAGCCGGAAGCGGGGGACCGATCAGGTCTACCTGGCGCGTACGGGCCGTCTCTATCCCGACACCGGGACCGGGCGTCGCACGATCGTGCTGGAGAACGGCTACCGTTACGACTCCGGCCCGGCGGGTTCCGCCTATCGGGTGGTGCGATTCCGGCGCCTGACCACTTGGCTGCGCCGCCCGTCCGCGGGCGGGCGCGTCCGGAAGCGGAGCGCGATGTCCACGTCCGGGCTACTCGCCTCTTCGGATCCGCGGGATCGGGCGGAGCTGGAGTGGCGCCTGTCGATGCCGGCGGCGACCCTGATCCTGGCGCTGCTCGCCGTTCCGTTGAGCCGGATGAACCCGCGCCAGGGGCGCTACGCACGGGTATTCATGGCGATCCTGGTCTACGCGGTCTATTACAACCTCCTGGGGGTCGCCAAGTCGTGGGTCGAGCGAGGCAAGCTGGCGCCGGTGCCGGGTCTCGGGCTGGTCCACGCCCTGATGCTGTGCGCCGCGATCGGGATGCTGGTCTGGCCCTCGGCGTCATTGCGCCTGCGCCGGATGCGGGCGATGCGATGAAGATTCTGGACCGCTATATCGCCGGTCGGGTGGGAGTGAGCGTTGTACTCGTCCTCGCGGGGCTGCTGATCCTGTTTACGTTCACGAGCTTCCTGGGGGAGTTGAAGAACGTCGGCAAAGGTCACTACACGGTGGGACTCGCACTGGTCTACGTGGTCCTGATGTCGCCGCGTTGGATCCTGGAATTGTTCCCGGTCTCCGCGCTCCTGGGTTCGGTCATGGCGCTCGGTCTGATGGCCAACGCCAACGAACTCGCGGTATTGCGCAGCGCCGGCCTTTCGATCGGGCGCATCACCTGGCCGGTGCTGAAGGTCGGCGCCTTGTTGATGATCGTGGCGTTGGCGCTGGGGGAGGGCGTGGCCCCGGCCGCGGAGCGATACGCTCACGATCTGCGCACGCAGGCGATCACGGGCGAGTCGGCCCTGCGTACCGCGCACGGTGTGTGGACCCGCTACGCAGGCGGTTACCTGCACATCGGCAACGTCCTCGCCGACGACCGGCTCGGTGACGTGACCGTCTATGAACGCGCGGGCCCGGACCGCCTGCGTAGCGTGGTGCGCGCACAGCGCGCGCGTTACGTGCACGGGCGCTGGTTGTTCGAAGGGGTGCGCGAGGTGCGCTATTCCAAGGAGGGGCTGAAGCTGCGTACGGCGGCGCGATTGTTCTGGCCCCTGCCCCTCAAGCCCGGACAACTCCAGCGACTCGTCATCCCCCCTCAAGACCTGTCGGTGGCGGGACTCTACGAGTACGTGCACTATCTGCGCGGCACCGGCCAGGACGCGGGGCGTTACGCGCTCGTCCTGTGGCAGAAGTTGAGCCTGCCCGTGGTCACCGCGGTGATGGTGGTGCTGGCGGTCCCGTTCGTGTTCGGCTCACTGCGTGCGGTCGCCATCGGCCAGCGTATGGTCGCCGCCGCGCTGGTCGGGATCGGCTTCCAACTGCTGCAACAGACCGCGGGTCAGGCGACGCTGCTCTACCATCTCCCGCCGTCGCTGGGGGCCTTCCTCCCTGCCGGGCTGGCCCTGATGCTGATCGCGGTGCTGTGGCGCCGCGTGCATTGATCGGCGCGCTTCCGCTGCCGCTCCGGTGATCCGCACGCCACCGCCGGCTACAGGTATAGCCGCTGCAGTTCCGGGTCCGGTTCGGCGAGAGACCACATCTCATCAAAGAACCGGAGTCGCCGACGGGCTTCCACCGGGGCATACAGTGATGCCCACCCCTCGTAACGAAGTTCGCTGGGCCGGAACAACAGGCCGGCCTCGTCCGCCACCAGCAACTGCTCGGTGCCGTCACGGTGCTGAGGATGCGGGCGGCGCAATTCGATCGTGGTGCTGAGACGTCGCGCCAGTTCCACCAAGCCGTGGCCGCGCGCCATGACGTAGCGCGGCTCGCGCACCAGGATTCGCAGACGGGCGCCTCGGCGTCGGGCGAGTGCGGCCACGGCCTCGAGCAACGCGGGTCGGTCGAAGACCGCCGGTTCGAGGGCGGCACTGAACAGCGCCAAGTTGCGCTGCGCGGCGCACGTGAGATCCAGTGCGGCCCGGCGAACGTCGGCGCATCGGCTCAGCGAAGCCATGGCGCCGGGCGCCGGGGGCCACGGGACCGATTCGCGGGCGGGCGGTGCGAGGGGTTGCGTCAGGAACCTCTCCTCCGGTGGCGAGGACCGAAACATCCAACGATTTCATTATCCTCCAGCGTCGGGATCGTTGCGAGAGTGTATCGCCGGGGCCGATGCACCGCCGCGGCGCAGGTCGTGACCTGGATGCCGCGGACTCGCGGGCGGCGTCGGTTGCAGTTTCCGGGGTTCCTGCCGCTATGCGGGGGTGCGCGATAGGGTCGCAGATCCCGATATCGGAGCGCCGCCGGATCCCTTCAGGCCAGGTTCGAAGAGCGTCGGCACTGAGTCGGGACAATATTCATGTCAATTATTTAGTAAATCTGCTAATAATAGGAAAAATAAGAAATAATGAAGGATTGTTTTTTGGGGAATGTCCGCCATCGGCACGGCACGGACCGGGGTGTCCGGGGTGGCGGAGCGTGGTACACGTCGCACCTTCGCGCCTCGGATTCCCGGGGCGCAACGCGTCCGTGTTCCAGGGGGGCGGATTGATGCAGGGCTTCCGGTTGCTCAGCCCGCCGGTTCTCTGGAAGCGGGTACCGCTGGCGGGCAAGGCATTGCTCGTTACGCTGCTGGCCGGCTTGGCCGTATGGGTGGTGGCGGATCAGCGTGCAAGCTATTCACTCGATAGCATGGTCCGGCACGACCAGGAAGCGCAATTCCAGGTGCGCCTGCGCACGGACCAGATCCGGTTCGACCGCCGGTTACGGGCGTTTTGCCAGGCCGCAACCGTGTTCGCCGAACGCTCCGCACTACAATCGCTCGTCGGCGGTTGGCAGGGGCGTGGACCCGGCCTGCCAGGGCCGGTGCTCTACCACGGCGTACCGCCCCCGTGGCTCCCCCCTCATGCGGTTCTGTCGGCGTTGGTCGGCCCCGTGTATGCACTGCTCCTGACCCCCGACGGGCGGACATGGGAGGCCTACCAAGGCCGTGCGCAGGACCTGCCCCCGGCGCTGTTGCACAGCTCCGCGGGCCTGCTGCGAAGGGCTTCCCGGGAGGACGGCGCGATCGCCATGCTGGACGGCACGCCGTTTCTGGTCGCGGCCCGCCCGGTCACGGACCCGTCGGGGAGGGTGCGCGCCACGCTGGTATTGGCGTTGCCGCTGGGTACCGTGTTGAGTCGGGTCGTCCGGGAGGATAGCCCCGAGCGCGATTTGCTGGCGTTCCTGTCGCTCGACGGGACGCAGGTGCTGGCGAGCAGCCGACCCGCCGTACTTGCGCCGGGCACCGCCCGGAGTGCACTGCGCGGGCGCTTCCTCGTCGCCGGCGCTGTGTCGGGCGCCGGCGCGAGCACCGACCCCGCGGCACGATTGATCCGGGTGGCGCGTACCGGTGTCCCCGACGTACTGATCGGGCGGATTCTGGCGCAGGCGCGTGATCAGCGCCTGCTCATGGCGTTGGTGTTTGTGCTGGTTTTCGGGTTGCTGCTGCTCTGGATCACTTACCGGATCCGTGCGCTGCACCTGAGGATCGGGGAATTCTCGCGCCGTGTGGGTTTACGGCGCGCCGACGAGGACGGTGCCGGCGGCGACGAGTTCCGGCTCCTCGAGCACGGGTTCCAGCAACTGATGGAGCACGTCCTGGACGAGACCTCGAATCTGGAGTACCAAGCCCAGCACGACGCACTGACCCGCCTGCCCAATCGTGTCCTGCTCTACGATCGACTGGAACAGGCGGTGTTGGGCAGCGCGCGCGACCACCGTTGCTTCTCGCTGATGATGATGGATCTGGATCGGTTCAAAGAGATCAACGACACACTGGGTCACCACATCGGCGACCTGATGCTCAAGCAGGTCGGAGAACGGCTGCTCGGTGTATTGCGCAACACCGACACCGTCGCCCGGCTCGGGGGCGACGAATTCGCGGTCCTGCTGCCGGCGGCCGGACTGGAGAGCGCGGTGGCGTTGGCGCGCAAGATCTTCGAGTCGATCGAGCGCCCGTTCGAGGTGGAGGGACACGGGCTCAGCGTCGGCATCAGCATCGGCATCGTCCACTTCCCGACGCACGGCGCCGATGCGAATACCCTGCTGCAGAGGGCCGATGTCGCCATGTATCAGGCCAAGCGTTTCGGCAGCGGTTACGCGGTCTACGACCCGGGCCAGGACGAGCACAGCGTGGAGCGCATCGCCTTGATGAGCGATTTGCGCCGGGCGATCGAGGAGCAGTCCCTGGAACTCTACTTCCAGCCCGAATACGACATGAACACCGGGCGCGTGTGTCGCGCCGAGGCCCTGCTGCGCTGGCTCCACCCGAAATTCGGCCCCATCCCGCCCGAGGAGTTCATCCACATCGCCGAACACACCGGCCTGATCCGGCCCCTGACCGTCTGGGTCCTGAACAGTGCGTTGCGCCAGTGCGCGCGCTGGGTCCATGGGGGGCTGGACATGGAAGTGTCCGTGAACCTCTCGGTTCGCAACCTGCAGGATCCGGGGTTGCCGGGCATGGTGGAGGAGTTGCTGCGCCGATGGCAGGTTGCTCCGAGGCGCTTGATGGTCGAGGTGACCGAGAGCGCGATCATGTCCGATCCTTCGAGCGTGCGGGAAAATCTGCACCAGCTCAACGGGATGGGCGTGCGTACCTGCATCGATGATTTTGGCACCGGTTACTCCTCGCTCGTCTATCTGAAGCAGCTTCCGCTACAGGAGATCAAGATCGACCGTGCCTTCGTCATGGATATGGTGCGCGACGACAACGATGCGGTGATCGTGCGCGCGATGATCGACCTCGCGCACAACCTGGGGCTCGGGGTGGTGGCGGAAGGGGTGGAGACACGCGAGGTTTTGGAACTGCTGGAGATCCTCGGTTGCGATCTTGCGCAGGGCAACTACCTGGGCATCCCCCTGCCGACGGAGGACTTCATCAACTGGCTGCGGGTCGCGCGCCTCAATCCGCTGGGATCCAACCTGATCCGGGCGCGGACGACTCGCTCCTGAGCGAAGGGGG
>VAPM010546448.1_pt1 | contig 12921 bp, 11 predicted proteins | sample 3395091 | NCBI WGS metagenome assembly VAPM01 (sample SAMN08290445, study PRJNA428436) | hydrothermal vent metagenome | isolation source: Deep-sea hydrothermal vent chimney 3 | place: Pacific Ocean: Juan De Fuca Ridge | reverse complement strand
GAACTCGGGGTTGAATTGGATGATCGTAGCCGTGTTAAAGCACCTGCAAATGGTCAATTTAGTTTCCAAACAACCAACGAAAAAATATTTGCCGGTGGTGATATGGTGCGAGGTTCCGATCTCGTTGTTACCGCTATTTATGAAGGACGTCAGGCTGCCGAAGGCATTCTGAATTACTTGGACGTTTAATACCTAATTAATAAGGAATGCGAGACTTTAAAATAATAATTACTCGCAATAAAAATTATGACTGAATTACAAAATGATCGTTTCTTGCGTGCCTTACTACGCGAGCCTGTAGACCGTACCCCTATCTGGATAATGCGCCAAGCAGGTCGCTATCTCCCGGAGTATCGCGCAACACGCGAAAAAGCCGGCGACTTCATGAGTCTTTGTAAAAATGCTGATCTTGCCAGTGAAGTCACGTTACAACCACTCGAACGTTTTGATCTTGATGCGGCTATTTTATTTTCAGATATATTAACTATTCCAGATGCCATGGGTTTAGGTTTATATTTCTCTACTGGAGAAGGTCCTCGTTTTGAGCATCCGGTTCGTCGCAGTGCAGATGTTGAGAAAATTGGTATCCCGGATCCAGAAGGTGAACTGCAATATGTAATGAATGCAGTGCGCGCCATTCGCCGCGATCTCAATGGCCGTGTACCACTCATTGGTTTCTCTGGCAGCCCATGGACACTGGCGACCTACATGATAGAAGGCAGCGGCACCAAAGACTTTGCTAAAAGCAAAGGCATGATGTTTGAACAGCCTGCTCTATTACATAAGTTATTAGAAAAATTAGCTGACAGTGTCACCAGTTACCTGAATGCACAAATTATGGCTGGCGCACAAACCGCCATGATTTTTGATACCTGGGGCGGCGTACTGACACCACGTGACTATAAAGAATTTTCTCTGCGTTACATGCAACGTATTATTGATGGTCTTATACGGGAACACGATGGTCGTAAAGTACCGGTGGTACTCTTTACCAAAGGCGGTGGTTGCTGGTTAGAAGATATTGCTGCAGCAGGCCCCGATGCAGCAGGTCTCGACTGGACGGCTGATATCGCTGAAGCACGCAAATGTGTGGGAGATAAAATTGCCTTACAAGGTAATATGGATCCTTCAATCCTTTATGCTTCACCTGAACGAATTCAAGAAGAAGTTAAAATAATTCTTCAAGGATTCGGCAAGGGCAGTGGCCATGTCTTTAACCTAGGACACGGTATTCATCAGCATGTTAACCCTGACAACGTTAAAGTACTGGTTGATGCAGTGCATGAATACAGTCAGGTGTATCACAACTGAGTCCATCTAACTGGCTTTACGGAACTCAGTCGTTAGCATCTTTGCTTCCTGTAGCAAACCATAGCGTAGTGCCATGTGTGTCATTTCGACATCACCGCGCACATCTAACTTATTAAAAATTCGGTAACGATAAGTGCTCACTGTTTTGGGGCTTAAACACAACTTATCTGCAATGCCTTGCACCTTAAAACCACTAACAAACATGAACATAATCTGCAGTTCACGATTCGACAAACTAATAAACGGTGAAGCCTGTTCATGCCGCGTTGATTGTTGTGCCATGCCTTGCGCCACATCCGTGCTTATGTATCGTTTACCTAATCGCGCTGCTTTTATAGCTGAAAATAAATCATTGACCGAACTCTTTCTACCAAGACACGCAATCGCACCCGCTTGAAGTACTCTTGATGGAAAAGGCTCATCGACCTGACTGGTTAAAACAATTATTTTTAATAACTTATTGTTCGCTAGCATCCGACGCGTTACATCAAAAACGGAAAGGTGATGCACCCCCAAATCCATAATCACAATGTCAGGCTCAGACTCTTTTGCCTTCATTATTGCTTCTTTACTGTCCCTAGCCATTTCAACACTCCGAATCATCGTATTGTCGAGCAATAATTGACAAATCCCTTCACGTGCTAAATTGTATTCATTGACCAATAATATTTTGCTCATCACCATTCCCTCTCTTATTCATTTTATGAGCTTATTCTGACGGAATGAGTTTTTACTGCGATGACGCATGACACAATACAAGTGTGACTTATTCACACTCGCATATTTATAAAATAACTATTAAAAACAATAGGATAGATTTTATCGGCGGGTTAATTTAATTGAGCGACTATAATCCTTAACACAATTAATCTGTCGTGCATTAACAAGTTGGCATTCGAGATTATGAATGGTTTTCTGGTAACCGGTTTTTACCACAGGGCTTGGAACAACGGTTGGCGGCTCCTCATCATCGTCACCAGGAATAACTAAAGGCTTACCTGGTATCACTGACAGTACATTATTATTATAAACAACCGTGAATTCGCCAGCTTCACTGATATTTTTTACGGTCGAAGCAACACGATAAGTAAATGTTGTATTGCCACGATTACCTTTCAAATCCTGTTTTGACGCACAGGCCATGCCTTTTCTTTTCTTCTCGCATTTAGTAAGACTAGAAGGTAAATATCCGGTAGGTTTACCTCTTTCAAGCCACTGGCTTTGTAAAAGCAAATCACGCAAATCATCACTCACAACAACTCGTCTTGGCTTGACTACTGATTTTTTGGGGGGTGGGGGTGGTCTTGTGCTCGTCTTAGCAACTTTTCTCGAGTTAGTCCGCTGTACTAATGCAATGACTTTGTCATATTCATTCGCTGCTTTCCAAAAACCATTTGCCTTAGCTTTCTTAAGCCAGAATAAGGACTTGTCGTAACTCTTAGCAAGGTACTTCCCATCTCGGTACATCCCTGCAAGATAATACTGAGCCGGTGCATATTTTTTATTTGCAGCCTTACGCAACCATTTTTCAGCTTTGGTGTAATTTTTCTTTGTACCAGAGCCAGTGAGTAGCATGTAACCAATTTTAAATTGCGATTTTATATGACCGCTTTTCGCTGCCTTGCTAAACCATGAGAAGGCTTTTGATTCGTTAATACCCGTACCTTGACCCTTAAGATACATATTACCAATATCATATTGCGAGCGTTTGTTACCCGCTTCAGCTTCAGCAATTTTTTTAGAAAACTGTTCATTCCAAATGTAATCACTGGTATCAGCATTTGCCGTTGTAGACAACACAACTGATATTAATAAAATTACTATTTTACTATTCATGTAGGGGCACTCTCCTATGCCTAAGCTATTGCCTTTAAATTTTGCGATAGGTCACTTTTTCTCTTTTTTCGCCACGGTAACAAGTTACATCACGTCCAGTTACTTTACAGCGCATTAATTCTTTCTTCTGTGTACCATAATCTAATGGGATAATAAGGTCAGGATCATCAGGATCATCAGGGAAAATAAGCGTAATAAATTTATTATACTCCCCCGTAAATTCGCCCCGATTACTAAAGTTACTAAATGTTATTCGCATGGTATAAGACACAACGCCATAAGGCTCGTTGTACTCCAATTCTTTACTTTCGCAAAGCAAGTTGCCTGCCTTTTCCTTGCACTTTGTCATTGATGATGGAAGCAATAATGCTGGCTTACCTTTTAGTTGCCACTCATTGCTTAACAAAATATCTTTGACAATTTTTTCACTCAACTTAACCGTCTTAATAACTCTTTGTTTCACTTTAGGTTTTGACTTAGGTCTTGGTGCTGGCTTTACAGCGCGTACAGGTCGAGGATCAAATGCGACTTCACGTTTTTTTTGTAAAGCAATCTTTGCTTCTAATCGTTCAACTTCTCGTTTTGCCGGATTGTAACCTGCTGCATAAGATTTCCTATGCCACTCAAGTGCTTTTTTAATATTTTTAGTGACACCTTCACCTGACGCATAAAGTTTACCTACGTAATACATCGCAGGCTTATAAGATTGTTGTGCTGATTTGTTTACCCACTTAAAGCCTTTACTATGATTTTGCTTAGTGCCTTCACCCCGATGATAGAGATAACCGAGTTTGTATTGTGCTCGTGAATAACCTTTTTCAGCGGCTTTTTTAAACCACTTAAACGCTTCTTTAGCATTAACTGCTGTGCCTTGACCTTTAAGGTACATATTACCCACATCGTATTGCGCCTTAAGATTACCCGTCTCAGCCTTAATCATCTTTTTCTCAAATTGCTGATTCCATATGTAATCACTAGTATCAGCGACACCGGCCGATGCAACAGAGAGTAAACACAATGCGAGTAATATCTTTTTCATACACAATAACCCCTGACCAAAATTGGCAGCCCACTATCCCCACAGATAAAAAACAAGATATTTAAGTTAGATGAAATACTTATCTTCGGACCTTATAGACTAGGTATAGACAAGAATTCCCATTGCCTCAAGGTGATTCGAGCTTAAGGAAGGTAAATAAGTAGTTTATCGACAATATTTTCTGCCTGAGAGGCATATCCACCACCAAACATATTGAAATGGTTCAAAATATGATAAAGCTTATAGATGTCACGCCGCCGAGGATACCCTGAATCCAGGGGCCAAACTTGCTCATAAGCGCTATAAAAATCCTCAGAAAAGCCGCCAAATAATTCTGTCATCGCAATATCTGTTTCTCTGTCTCCAAAATAGACCGCCGGATCATAGATAACCGGCTCTCCAAACTCGCTAAAAGCAGCATTTCCTGACCACAGATCCCCGTGCAACAAAGAGGGTTCAGGTTGATACGACTCAAAGTAAAAATCTAAGCCTTTTAGTAATAACTGAACTTTTTCAAGTAAATCGCTGCTTGCACCACGCTTAGCCGCTAAATCTAACTGATAACCTAAACGCTGCTGACGCAAAAAATCGACCCAATTTGCAGACCATGCATTTAGCTGCGGCGTAGAACCAATTGTATTATCGCGATGCCATCCATAACCTCGACCGTCTGATCCTGATTGATGTAAACGTGCTAATTGCTGCCCCATTAGCGTCCCTCCATTAGCCGAAGCACCCAAAAGCGAAATATATTCAATCACGATATAGGCATGAATATCAGTTTCACCATAGCAAATAGGCATGGGTACACGGATTACCTTTGCCTTTGCAAGCTCCTCTAAGCCTTCTGCCTCAGCAACAAACATTTTCAACTGACCCACGCGATTTAGCTTAAGAAAATATTCTCGACCACATTCTCCGCTTAGCTTAAAGGCCTCATTAATATCACCCCCACCCACAGTGGTATAACTTTTCAATAAAAAAGAATTGCCTGTGCTTGAAGAAATACCAGCACAAATAGCTTGAATATCAAACATACTATTTATGCTTAAATTTACTGTACTAGCCGTTCACGCAAAGGACTACTACGAGGGAAATGAGCGCATAAAAACTCCATTTGATCCGCTAAGACACGCTTACTTTGTAGATAAACATATTCTGCATGAGTGGGAATAAAAGGCACTGCCAACAACTGTAAACCTGCCTGCTCTGGCGTTCGACCCGCCTTATGATTATTACAACGCTTACAGGCCGTCACGACATTGCTCCAGCAATCGGCACCCGACTGGCTTAACGGCGTGACATGATCGCGGGATAAGTCACGTGCTAATAAATGTGAACCGCAATACATACATAAATGCGCATCACGTTTGAAAAGAGCTTTATTATTCAGTGGCGGACTATAGCGCTTTCTTGCCTTGGATGCGGCATGACTACCATAGGTAGCGATAATTGAATTCACATCAATAATGCTCTGTCTTCCATTACGTGCATTAATTCCACCGTGTACACGATATAGCAACGAGCCACAGCTGTAAGCAACTTGTTCTAAGTGATACAAACGCACGGCATCTTGGTAATTAATCCACTCAAGCGGCATACCTGCCGCATCCGTTCTTAATACCTGCTGAGTTAAACCAAACACTTGCCTCTTCTCCTATCCAGCGTTGGAACTAAGCTACTCCCTTTATATTGATAGAATCAAGCGACAGACAAAAAAAACGGGGTACCTACGCAAGGTACCCCGAAAACATCTCTAAGGAGGAGAAACTACAATGTGCAGACACTACGTCTTAAGTACTCTAAAAATTCGTATTACTAATTATTGTTAATGCAAATGCTATGCCAAATAGATTTTTATAACAATCAATCACTTATAATACCGTCAATGCACGATTTTCGTCATTATATTGACCCGAAACGTCAGTCATATGACGCTCAACGTCTTGCTATATTCTTTATTTACTTGAAGACTTTGCTATAACCTCTATTATTTGTTGAAGATTTTGCTAATTTGTCTTGGACGACACAACATGCCGGATAACACCGAAATAGAAAGCGAAGAAATACCCCATTTACTCGTGGTGGATGATTCGCGCCTGATGCGGCGCGCTATTGGCAAAATTCTGGGTAAAGAATACCAAATTACCGAAGCCGCTGATGGGGAAGAGGCGTGGGCTATTCTTCAAGAAACCAATGACATCAGGGTCATTTTTTCAGATCTTTCCATGCCTAATCTTGATGGGTTTGGCTTACTTGAACGTATCCGTGAAAGCGATGATCCTGCCATCAATGAATTACCCGTCATTATTATTACCGGTGCAGAAGATGATGATGAAACCAAACATAAAGCACTTAACAAGGGTGCCTCTGATTTTATTAGTAAACCGTTCGAATCAGTACAATTGCGCACCCGTGCTAAAACTCATGTAAGGCTTGATCAAACCCATAAGAAACTCAACGAAACAACCTCCGAGCTTGAAAAACAGGCGACCACAGATAGATTGACTGGGCTGAGTAATAAAAAATATTTCGATACTCATATCCTTAAAGACCTTTCGTATGCCAAACGGCACCGCCGTGAATTAAGCTTAATGATTTTAGAAATCAATGATTTTCATCGTCTGTTCTTAAACCTTGGCAAAGAAATTGCTGATACTATTCTTAAACGTGTTGCGAATATTAGCCAAGACGGCACACGAAATGAAGATACGCTTGCACGCATTGGTCTAGCAAAGCTCGCCTTTATTCTTCCCTCTGTCAATCGTATTGGAGCTAAAAGATTAGCGAAACGTGTTTGTAAAAAAATTAATGAATTAGATATTCAGCATGATGGCAACCGCATAGATTTCGACACGAATATTGGTGTGGCAGCAATAGATATTAATAATTCAACCTCTGTCGAAGAAATTATTAACCTGGCTGGGCAACACTTGCAACTAGCTATTACCCAATCAGATACTAGTATTGTCGTCGATGAAATAGAAGCAGAAGAAAACAATGTTGCCAGCAAAGCACCTCTAGAATCCTTACCTGATATCGAAACAGCAATTCGGCTCTCAGATAGCAATGAATCAGATCGACTACAACCTTATCTTGTTGCTTTACTGAATAAAATTCTTCCTCTATTGAAACTTTGTAATAACAAATTAAACCTAGGTATAGATAACGCTATCGCTATTATTGAAGACCGAGTAAAAAAATAGATTATTATCCGCGCTGCATTTCCGCATACTGCAAAGCTAACCTGGCTTGATTAATAAACTGAATAAACCCTTGTTGCAGATCATCATTTATCTGGCTTCCAGATGCCCCCATATCCGCATAAAAGAGCCCAACGATTCTATCTCCTGCTCTTAGTGCCGCAATTGAAAAAGAACTTACTTTAACTGTTTTAACGAATTCTTCTGGCACTAAATGTTTCCATTCAGGTGCAGCGACGTCATTGACTAATAATTCATTGCCTTCTCGCAAAACCTTAATAAATAGGTTTTTATTATCTCTTACTTGTAAGTTGAAATATTTTTTCAAACTTTCTTGATCTCCGCCAACACCTAGTCGCACTTGTAATATTGAATGATCCGCATTTAATAAACACAATGCTGCACGGTTGAAACCTAAGCCTTTATGAATTCCTTCCAATACTTTTGCAAAAACATGATGCGCGCCTGCTGATGCACTAATCAATCCGGTAATATCCTGTAATATGGAAAGCTGTAATTGTAAGTTACTTTTAATACTTGGCTTATTTTTAGAATTATTTTCCAGGTTCTTTGCAGTATCTTTATTTGGTTTTTTTGAGTTTTTATTTATAACGCGATCTTTTTTAAGCTTCTTTTTATTTTCTTTACTCGGTGTTTCTTCATCATTTTTTGATCGTGTCCCGGCAAAAAAAGACAATTGTCGAGACATTTTATTTAATAGCGCATCGTCACTTTCCTGCACTGGAGGCATCAATAATCTCATATCAATTCCATAATCACTCGCTAACTCACAACTGTTACGAAAATTCTGTTGCATACATTCTTCAATATCAGATCGACTAATTCCAACTGCGTTTCCCATATCTTGATAAATCTCACCTAAACTATGCTCCTGTCTATTTTGTTTTGCATATAGTACTTCTAAACTGGCATGTGATAATGATGCCAATGCCATATTTATCTCTGTTGCATCGGTTAAACTTTTAGACGACTTGCCGCGATACTGCTTCATTGTCTTTATAACACTGCTAGCAAAGCCCCATTGATCAGCTAATTTTTGTCCTACTATATAGAAAGATAAACCTAATTGTTGTTGCTGAATCTTTGCCCAACTAAGCTTTTCTTCCTCACACTGCTGTAACATTTTCTGATATTTATCCGGTAAGGTGTAAGCCACAATAATTTCACCAAGACCATGTAATAAACCACAAATATAACTTTGTTCAATATTGTTAATACCCGATTTCTCAGCCACCTCTCTCGCCATACCTGCAGTTAGAAATGCATTTACCAACATACTGTTCATATCAAAACCTTGATGTTCCGTATGGAAACTTTCAATTAACTTCAATGTTAGGCAAAGACTACTAATCGTCTCAAAACCAAGCAGTATCACCGCACGAGAAATAATTGTTATCTTACCCATACCACGGTTATAAACAGGTGAATTTGCAAGCTGTAATAATTTTGTCGTCAAATTTGCATCTTTCATTACTTCAACGGCTAAAGACATCGCATCAGTATCTTCTTTGCTGCTCACTTGGCGTACTTTATTCAAGGTAGCGCTAAAAATAGGCAAATCTCCTAATTTTGACATGCGCTGTTCTATCTTTTTAAGCGTGGCACTGCCATCCACTTCATTCATCATTTTTTTCTGCTTAGCAACCATTCAACCAATCCGCGTAAATGTGATATATAGAGTATTCTTATAAAACTTGTTATCGACGCCCACGGCCATATCATTAGCCACAGGGCTGCTGCAGGAGAGCCATGCTCAGTCACAGCAAACATAAATCGTCACACCGCATCTCTCTAATGGCATTAACAGCCATTGTTTTTGCCCTTATCGAGTTCTTTCTTGTTAATTTCATGCTTGGCATGGAATCACGGCTTAGTGATCGCTTTGTTATTGCTCAAGCGGCCAAAGTCACGCCTGACCCAACTATCATGATTATTGATATTGATGAATACAGTCTCGATAGTATCGGTAGGAAGGAAGGCTACGGTCGTTATCCTTGGCCTCGCGAATTACATGGCAAACTCTTAGAGGAAATTATTAAACAAAAACCTAAAGCCATTATTTACGATATTCTTTTTTCTGAGCAAGATAATCAATCCGAACATAACGACGAAACAAAAACGGAGAGTGACGATGCCTTTGCTAATATTATTCGTCAAACAGATAATGTTTATTTCCCTATTTTAAGACTTTCTGCTGAAAATGATCCTGACAGCGAACTTGTCTTGGGAAAATATGGCTCTGCTCTTGGTTTTACCGCAACGGAGTCGGCTGATCCCATGGCACGTATTTCATTGCAACTACCGGGTATAGCCGCAGCCATTGATACCGGTCGACTCGGTAATGTTCAATATATTGAAGACAGTGACGGCGTAGGACGACGCTACTTACTTTACACTGAAGCTTACGGTTGGCGTATACCTTCTCTTCCCGCACGCCTTGCACGCGATCTGAACTATCCTATTCCTAATCAAGAAAGTATTCGCCTGCATTGGCGTGGTAAGAAATTATCTTATAATCACATCTCCTTTTATGACCTTTATAATGACTTCTTTAATCACCAAACACCGCAGCGTAGTGCCGATGAGCTTAAAAATAAAATTGTCATCATTGGCGCTACCGCCCCCTCACTTGGAGATCAACGTAGTACCCCGTTAGATAGCCTTTATCCTGGCGTGGAGATGCTCGCAACTGCGATCTCTAACTTAAAAAACAATCGTTATATGCATGAACCAACTCTGTATCTTCCAGATTTTGTGCCCATTAAAATTAAAAAAGCAGTTTTTCCCATTATCATTACCTTAGCGATCATTCTCGGTCTTCTTTACGCGGTTAATCATGTTCGTAATTCTTTTCATATTTTTATTGGCTACTTGTTCTTTAACCTAATCTTGCTTGGTATTAGCTATCTTTCCATTGGTGCTTTGTTAATCATTCCTCTACTTCGTCCACTACTATTCGGCTGGTTTTTTTACATCCTTGCAGCACTCTATGACTACCTTGAAGAAAAACGCACCCGTGAACGCTCCATGCAAATGTTCAGCCGCTTCGTTGACCCCCGTGTGGTCAATGATTTAGTCAGCGAAGGTGAAGCTGGACTTAAAAAATATTTTAATGCCCAGCGTATTCAGTGCACCGTACTCTTTTCCGACATTCGTGGTTTTACCACCATGTCCCAGCATCGTGAACCTGAAGAAATTGTTGCGCTACTCAATCAGTATTTTTCGCGTCAGACCGATGTTATTTTCCAGCATGGCGGCACCATGGACAAATTTATTGGTGATGCCATCATGGCATTCTGGGGAGCACCTATTTCTGATCCAAATCACGCTCAACATGCCGTTGAAGCCGCCATTGATATGATAGAGGCATTACAATTATTTAAGCAATCACTCGGTGGTGAGCTAGGAGAGACCTTTGATATTGGCATAGGTATCCACAGTGGTGAAGCTGTTGTAGGTATGATTGGTTCTGAAACAAAACTCGATTATACCTGTATTGGCGATACGGTGAACACAGCAAGCCGGCTAGAAGGACAAACTAAGGGACGGGCAAGAATACTGGTTTCTGCTGCGACAAAAGCCCTTTGTGATGATAGTATCGAGTTTATAGATCATGGTGCAGTGTCGGTTAAAGGCCGCGATGAAACTGTTAAAATATTCGAACCACAAAAAAAATAATAATTCGCATCACAGGAGGTGATTATGAAGCAATTATTTTACTCTGCTCTCATTCTTCTTTTCGTGAGTTCAAGTCTCTTTGCCGCTGAAAAAGATGCTGTCATTTCACGTGACGCCAGCCTCTATACCAAACCCTTCAAAGATGCTGAAATCATTGCTGAGCTTGCTGCGACCACGGCAATAACCATTCTAAAACGTAAGGGTGGTTGGTATAAAATTAAAACTGCCGACAAACAGGGTTGGGTTCGACTTACGCGTGTACGCCTAAATAGAAAAAACAATGCTAGTAAAGAAAGCAGTAGTGGTGTTGGAGAGCTGCTCTCTGGTTTAGCCACAGGTCGTGGTAAATCAAGCCAAAACACCACCGCGACTGCTGTCAAAGGACTCAGCGAAGAAGAACTTCGCAATGCCGAGCCTGACGTGGATGCCCTCAATGCACTGGATGATTTTGCGGTCAGTAGTGATGCCAGTGGCGAATCCGGATTACAGACACGTCAAATTGACTATCAAAATAGCAGCCGTGATTCCGATTCAGCTGAAACGCAATCCCCCACACCTAAATCAAGCTATGAAGAGGATGAATAATGTTAAAGCCTCTTTATAAATACTTACTCGCCACTATTTTAATAATGAGCAGTATTAGCCTACAAGCCTTCGATTTTGGCAGCGTTCTTGGCGGCGGCGATAGTTCTGGTAGTGATACCAATGTGTTCGATATTGGCGAAATGATCAGTGGCGTAAAAGACATCACACGCACCATCACCGGTATTGATGAAGAAGACGAAATTGAGATAGGACGTGATGCCGCTGCTGTTTTACTCGGCGCATCAAAACCCGTTAATGATCCTGAACTACAACGTTACGTGAACCGCATTGGTCGCTGGGTTGTCGATCAAACTGATCGTGCTCATTTGCCGTGGCGCTTTGCTGTACTGCGCTCAGATGCCGTCAATGCCTTTGCAACACCTGGTGGCAATATCTTTATTACTGATGGCCTACTGCACCTATTAAACAGCGAAGCAGAACTCGCAGCGGTGATTTCCCATGAAGTCGCTCATGTCATTAAAAAGCACCATATCAAAGCCATGTCGAGCTTAAACACTAGCGGCCTATCCGGTCTAATCAAACTAGCTAGCCTGACTAAAGAAGGAAAGAGCAACCAAATGGCCACCCAAATGGTTGGGCAAGTCAAAGATATGTACTTACGTGGTTTGGATAAAGACGATGAATTCGAGGCTGATAGCATGGGCACCGTGATCGCCAGTCGTGCTGGTTATGATCCCTTTGCGCTCATGGCTGTTTTACAAACACTCGATAGCCTTGATCCTGAAGATTCGGGTCTTGCGCTGCTCTATAAGACCCACCCTCCTGCCAGTGATCGACTCGATAAATTGGAGCCAGTCCTTGATCAGCTTGACGAGTCTGCACAAGAGTCCCCAGAGCCCCAAAAACGCTTTAATCGTTACGTGCGTAAGCGTTCGTGAAACAATTCTACATTTCTCAACACCTGTGTTTATACACAGGTCGTTTACAATCAATGAATTAGCGTCATATAATTGTCACAAATTGTTAATAAACGCTACAGCTATAGTGAAACACATTGATTTAATTGACTATTATTGAAGTGTCGAAAAACTAACCAAACTAATAGAAGCCTCTATTTTCACCGCAAAAACAGCCTAATTCATAATTGTTTCCACAGACTTATCCACAGATTTTGTGGACAACTTTCATTCTTTCAACACGCTCAACGACTTAAGTAACAATATCCAAATTAGCATCAGACTATTCACCCTTTTAGTGCGTGAAGGGTCGGTTTCATCATGCTAGAGT
>VAPM010181552.1_pt1 | contig 12934 bp, 10 predicted proteins | sample 3395091 | NCBI WGS metagenome assembly VAPM01 (sample SAMN08290445, study PRJNA428436) | hydrothermal vent metagenome | isolation source: Deep-sea hydrothermal vent chimney 3 | place: Pacific Ocean: Juan De Fuca Ridge | reverse complement strand
CGAAAATCTGCACCACCTGTGACAACATACAGGATTGTGATATGTCAAAACACATAGTTACTAACCCCGTGAGTGGTTACGAAGAAAAGGTACGGATAGATAAATGGCTGTGGGCGGCCCGGTTTTATAAGACCAGGTCCTTGGCGGCAAAGGCGGTCAGCGGCGGTCATGTTCACTTAAACGGGAGCAGGGTTAAGGCGGCCCGGCCGGTGCAGCCGGGCGACAGGCTGGTTATTCGCCGGGGAGAGCTCGAATTCACCGTCATTGTCCTGAAACTGAGCGGCAAACGTGGCCCGGCAACAGTTGCCCGGACACTCTATGAAGAGACTCCGGAGTCGATAGCCACCCGGGAGGCGGGGCGTGAGGAACGGCATTTGATCCGTTCTCCGGCTTCCCGTCCGCAGGGACGACCGGATAAGCGCGATCGGAGGAAGATACGCAAGTTTTTACGTAAGGATTAAAGAACAGGGGTTAGCGGTTAGGGATTAGGGGTTAGCTTAATATTACCCGCCTTTGGCGGTTGGTTGTGAATAAAAGAAACACATCTTTCAATTGCAGAGAATTGTCGGTGTCGTAAAAAGCCTCGCCACCCACGGCGGAGAGATCATAACTCGTTGATCCTCCGCACTGTGCAACAGGCATATTTGACTTTTTACGAGTCCATCAGAATTAAGAGATAAGGGAAAAATATGAAAAAAGTAGAACGGGCGTTGATCAGTTTGACGGACAAATCCGGCATTGAGGATTTTGCACGGGCTTTGACCGAACTTGGAGTGGAGATCCTTTCCACCGGCGGAACCGCCAAAAAAATGCGGGACGGCGGTATTGCGGTTACCGATGTCTCCGAATTTACCGGCTTCCCGGAAATGCTTGACGGCCGGGTTAAAACCCTGCATCCCCTGGTCCATGGCGGGATTCTCAACCAGCGGGAAAACGGCGATCATCAGCGGCAATGTAAGGAACACGGTATTCGTGATATCGATATCGTTGCCGTCAACCTGTATGCCTTTGAAAAAACGGTTGCCGATCCGAATTGCAGTCTTGCCGACGCAATTGAAAATATCGATATCGGCGGGCCGACCCTGCTCCGTGCCTCGGCCAAAAATTTCAGGGATGTTACCGTGATCGTTGATCCGGCCGATTACGAACAGGTTCTGGCCGAGATTAAAGCAACCGGCAACACCACCCTGAAGACCCGGTTCAAGCTGGCGGTCAAGGTCTTTCAGCTGACCTCCACCTACGACACCACCATTGCCGACTGGCTGACCAAGGTGGATGTCGATTCCAATTCGTATTTCTCCGGAGAGTAACCATGCTCAAGATGGCGGTGCTGCTCTCCGGCAGTGGGCGGACCCTGGATAATTTCCATGAACGAATCGGGGCCGGGACCCTGAACGCGGAGATTCAGGTGGTGATTTCCAATGTCGGTGACGCCCTCGGCCTGGAAAAGGCCAGGCGATACGGCTATCCGGCCTTTCACGCAGTCGGCAATACAGCGGTCAATGAAATCCTTGCTGACTATGCAGTCGACCTCATTGTTCTTGCCGGCTACCTCAAACTATACGTGCCGCCGGAAGAACTCAAACAACGGGTGCTCAATATTCATCCAGCCCTGATTCCCTCCTTTTGCGGGGCCGGGTTTTACGGTCATTTTGTCCACGAGGCCGTTAAAAAACGGGGCTGTACGATCAGCGGCTGCACGGTACATTTTGCCAATGAAGTCTACGATGAGGGGCCGATTGTCGTCCAGCAATGCGTGGCCCTTGAGGATTCGGATACTCCGGACGATATTGCAGGCAAGGTTTTTGCGGTTGAATGCGTTGCCTTTCCCGAAGCCATTAATCTGGTGGATGAGAAGGGCGTTGATTATTTCTGGAACAGGGAGTGAGTGGTATGGCAATGCAAACCATCATGAATGCACGAGATATCGATCGGAGTCTGCATCGGATCAGCCTGGAGATCCTTGAGAGAAATCACGGTGTCGATGAGCTGGCGATTGTTGGAATCCACACCGGCGGAGTTTTTCTGGCGGAACGGATTCACCGGAAAATCGTTGCTCATGAGCAGGCTGAACTGCCCCTGGGCCATCTTGATATCACCCTGTACCGCGATGACTGGAGCCTGATTTCTCAAAATCCCATTGTTCGCAAGACCGACATCGGTTTTGCGGTGGAAAATCGACGGGTGGTACTGGTGGATGACGTGATTTTTACCGGCAGAACCATCCGTGCCGCCATGGATGCTATCATGGATTTCGGTCGTCCGCTGTCTGTCCAGTTGGCAGTCTTGGTCGACAGGGGAGGGCGTGAGCTCCCCATTCAGCCCGATTATGTCGGACTCTGCGTTAGTGCAGATGATGGTGAACGGGTTGATGTCTTGCTTGCTGAAAAAGATGATCGTGATGAGGTCGTCCTGCAGGAAGCCGAGAAGTGACATGTCGACTTCCCCCGATCACCAACAGAGACCTAAGGATCTGGCCCATATTTGTCACCGGGTGCGGGAGAAGTCCGAGAGTTACGACCTGTATAATTTTAGTAGTAAGTTCAACGACTTCCTGAAGGCATTTTTTGATCTGGCCCAGGAGTTTGATTCGATAGAGGATTTTTACCGAATTTGTGTGGCGGTCCCGTTGGAAATAACCGATCTTGCCAGTGCTCTGTATCTGAGCAAGGGAGAAGAAGAGAACCTGCAGTTGGTCTGTGACAGTGATCAGGGGGTGTTGAAAGATCCCGTGCCCCCGGATAATACGGTCGGCCTGCAGGAGTATCCATACGAGACTGGGGACAGTTATGTGATTCCCATCTGTAGTAAGCAACCGTCCTCCACCGGATCCCAGTTTGCGGAGATCATGCGTACCGAAGGGGAACGAAGGACCGAGTTGTGGTGCGGAGTGAAAGGGATTTGCGGGCAGGGAAGAATCCTCGGCATGTTTGAGATCAAGCCGCTGCAACAACTTACGGATTCCGACAAATTTTTCTTTGTAAAATACGTGAACCGGATAGGCTTCAATCTGGATAATCGCCTGATTGCCCGGCAGAATATTGACCATCTGAAGTTTATCAACACCTTGGTCATCGATATTGAGCATAATGTCATTGTGCCCAATATGTATTTTCGTCATCTCTTCAATCAGCTGAAGAAAAAGATCATTGAGCTGGATAAAATAGAAGAGGATATCAAAGTGTTTGCCGGTGGAGAGAATGACGGCAAGATGTGCAGCAGCTGCCTCAACCGCTGTGGCGCCCTGCGCCGTGACCTGCTCGGTTATCACCGGGAGCTGGTCAAACACCATGCAAACATAACTCTTTTTCTGGAAAGCCTGTTTCGGCGGGAACATTTTGAAAAAGGCCATCTGGTTCTTCATTCCAGGCGGTGCTTTATTGAAAAAGATGTGATTATACCCCAGCTTGAGCATTATGCCAGTCGCCTGCGGGCCGCAAACGTCACGGTGGAACAGCCCCGGAATATGCGCAAGGAGGAGTTCCAGATCCTGGTGGATGTCGGACTTCTGGCCCAGGTGTATGCCAACCTTTTTTCCAATGCCGCCAAGTATACCAGAGAGATTATCAATCACCGGGGTAAATCCCGAAAGGCCATGGCCTATGGGCGGGAGATCGTCGAGAATTACCCGGTACCGGGCAGGCGGGGCATCAAATTCAATGTCTTTACTACCGGACCGACTCTTTCCGAGGCAGAAGGTATCCGTTTATTCAGAGAGGGAACGCGTGGTCCGGACAGTGACGGTATCCCCGGAACCGGGCACGGCCTTTCTTTCATTCGTCACGTTATAGAGTTGCATGGCGGTACTGTCGGCTACGAGCCAACGTCTGAGGGAAATAATTTCTATTTCATACTGCCTGTCCCACCGACGGAATACCCCTCCTGTGATCTGGCTCCTGCAGAGATGTAATTCTTTGATTTCCTGCGCGTTTCAACCTTAAATTTTCAATCTACCATAGAGAATGAATACAGCACCACTTATTGTTCACACAGACTGGTCACGTGCCTGGGGAGGCCAGGAAATTCGCACGCTGACCGAGCTGCGCGAAATGAAAAAGCTCGGCTTTCGGGTCGCCATGATCGTGCGCGAGGATTCGGAGCTGGCCCGTCGGGGGCTCCAGGAGGAACTTCCGGTTTATTTTATAGATTTTTCCTCAAAATTTAAACTTTCTGCCTGGCGTGACCTGTTTCAATTGATTCGGAAACTTAAACCGGCAGTGGTCAATACCCATTCCTCTGAAGATTCCTGGATGGCCGGTTGCGTGGCCAGGTTTTGCCGGGTTCCCCTGACCATTAAAACCAGGCATGTGCTGGCCCCCATCTCCTCATCCTTTAGTTATAATATTTTTTTTGATGTCATCTTTGCCTGCAGTGAATCCATTGGTGCACAGTTGGTTAAGCAGGGGGTGAAGTCAAAAAAAATTGTGGTCCAGTCCACCGGCATTGATGAGGAACGGTTTCGCTTTTCCAGTCGGGAGCGGGCAGAGATCCGCAACCGCTACAACATAGGCGATCAGGATATCCTGGTGGGCAATGTCGCCTTTATCCGTCATTATAAGGGACACGAGTTCATCGTCCGAACCGCGGCGACCATGCCTGAAAAGTACAAGTTCATGATCGTCGGCGGCGGTGATTCCCTGCCGGACCTGGAGGAGGATATTGCCCGGGCCGGGGTTGGAGACCGTTTTATCCTCACCGGCCACCGTGAGGATCCGGAGCGCTTTTTTTCAGCTATTGATATTATATTTTTTTCCTCCTATGAAACCGAGGGTATTTCCCAGTCCTTTATCCAGGGTCTGCTCTACGGTATGCCCCTGTTGACCTGCAAAACGCCCTCACTCATGGAACCACTGGAACATGTCGGAACCTACCAGATCATTGACTATGATGATGTGGAGGCGGCCGGCAAGGGGTTGCTTGAGCTCTCCGACTCTCTTGACCGGGATGAGGAAAAAGTTGAACTGCAACGGCAGGCCATTGCCGGTAAATACGGTTTGAAAACAATGATGAAGACTATTGTCCGGGTCTACGGTGAACATGGGGTCGGTATTGAAATCTAAAACACGCAATCCCGATAAGCGAGCTCTCGAGATATCGAGACCCGAAACTCGGAACTCGAAATCTGGAACCCGAAACCGGGTCATGGAACTCCTCGCCCCGGCAGGGAGTTTTCCCGCCTTTGAGGCAGCCCTTGAGGCAGGAGCCGACTCTATCTATGTAGGGGTTCCCGGCTTTAATGCCCGGGCCCTGAGTCGGGATTTCACCTTTGCCGAGATCGATTCCATGATCCGGCAGGCCCATGGACAGGGGGTGAAGGTCTATATTGCCATGAACAGTCTGGTTAAGGAATCGGAGCTTCCTGCCGCTCTGGACGCTCTATCCTGTCTTGAGCAGCTCCGCCCCGATGCACTTATTCTCCAGGATCTCGGCCTGCTCTACATTGCCCGGACCTGGTTCCCGGATCTTTCCCTGCATGCCTCTACCCTGTTGTCGATCCATAACTCGACAGCCGCCATGGAACTTACCAACCTCGGTGTTGAGCGGGTGGTGCTGGCCCGGGAGTTGACCATTGATGAAATGGCTGAGATTCACCGGAAGACCGACGCTGAAATTGAGGTCTTTATCCATGGCGCTATGTGTTTCAGTTATTCCGGGCTCTGCATGTTTTCCAGTCTTCACGGCGGAAAATCCAGTCTCCGCGGGCAGTGCGTTCAACCCTGCCGTCGTCATTACTCCTGGCAGGCACCGGGAAAAACGCAAAGGGGTGAGGGAAGGGAAAAAGATACAAAATATCTGTTTTCCATGAACGATCTCTGCGGGGTGGATTTTCTGCCAGCACTGCGTGATGCCGGGGTCAGCTGCCTGAAGATCGAAGGGCGGATGAAAAGTGCCCGCTACGTTGCCAATACCGTGGCGGCCTACCGGATGGCCCTGGACAGTATGGATGAACCGGTCGAGCACCAGGATCGTATTCTCAGGGAGGCCCATAAGCTCCTGGATGAGGCCATGGCCCGCAAACGATCAAGTGGCTTTCTGCTGGCGGACAGACCCACCGGGGCAATCACTCCCCAGCAGTCCGGCAACAGCGGCCAGCTGCTTGGCCGGGTGCAGGGGCTGCAGCAGGAACGGACCAGAGATGGTAAAAATCGACTGACCCTGCAGGTTCGTCTGCAAGCACAGGTCAGCGAAGGTGACCGGCTGCGGCTGCACAATGAAAAAACCGGCGAGCGGATAAGTTTCACCCTGCGGTTTCTGCAAGTGGGCGGCCGACGACGAAAGGTCGGGATGCCGGGGCAGAATGCACAGCTCTCCCTGGGAGCTGATCTTAAAGGACGGAGCGGACGAAATTTCCGGGGCAGTCTGTTTAAAGTGGATGTAGGCTCCCGCATCGTTGCCGAGCGGACCGGCCGCAAGAGAAGTGAAAAGCTCTCCGGCCGCAAGATTTTTGCCGATAAGCGTAAGGTAGAGGAGATTCTCAATCATCTCTCCTGGAAGCGGGGCGATGGTAAAACAAAGCGGCCGGGAAAGGGAAAAAGAGGGGGGAATACTCAAAATATCGGTCGCCGAACCGGCAGAAAAGAGCTTCCCTGGTGGGTGGCTGTTCCGGGCCCGGCTGATTTGCGGCAGCGGCTGCCGGTACGTGCGGCCCGAATACTCCTGCCGCTCTCCCGGGACAATATGCGCAGTCTCGGCCAGCTGGAGGCGAAAATTAAAAAATATAGGGGCCGGATGATATGGCGCCTGCCTCCCGTCATCCATGAGGCGGATCTTGAGTGGTATATAAAACGGATCAGGCAACTGGCGGATTCCGGCTACAGCCGTTTTGAGCTCGGCCATTGCAGTCAGTACGGTTTGTTTGCATCCCTGCAGGATGGGGAGCAGCAACAGCGGCTGGAGTTGTACGGTCAGTACAGTCTGAACCTCTTGAATTCGGCTGCTCTGCATGCGGCCGGTTATTTAGGCTTTCAGGGGGCATTATTCTCCCTTGAGACCGAAAGCGAAAATCTTACCGCTGCAATTTCGCATTTCAAGCGGCAGCGGGGAAGAGGTCGGCCGCAACAGAGGATGAAACTGGGGCTCTATGTCTACGGGCGGCCGCCGTTGTTTACGGCTCGTCTGGACAGCGATCAGTACAACTACCGGCAGCAGATTGTCAGCCCGAAAGATGAGCACTATACTCTGGAGCATACGAACGGACTTACCCTGGCCAGGTCGACCCTGCCGTTTTCCCTGCTCAGGTGGCAGCAGGAACTCTCAACAATGGGACTTGATTACCTGCTGCTTGACCTCACCGGCGGGCCAATGAAGAGGGAGGCGGCATCGGTGAGTGCGCTTCTGTCCGGCGGCGGCAAACGGATACCGGTCCTGTCGGGAAATTTTCAGGGCACACTGGTATAGTCTGCCTGGATTTGCCGTGCTTGACAAAGCAAAAGCGGTTGGCTACTACTGATCGATTTTCGGCTGTAGTTTTGTTTTTTTTTATGCAAAGGAAGAATTAGACCGGAACCAATGACCAATAAAGAAATAGTCACCCGGCTGTACGGGGTACTTACACCCTATCGCAGCAAACTTATCATTGCCATGGTGGGCATGGTTATTGTTGCCGGCTTTAACGCCGTCCAGGCCTATATGGTCAAACCGCTTCTTGATGAGATCTTCGTCAACAAGGATAAGGAGCTGCTCAATATTCTGCCCCTGGCCCTGCTGGGCATTTTTTTTGTTAAAGGCATCTTTTATTTTATTTATTCTTATCTACTTGAATGGGTGGGGCAGTGCGTTATCCGTGATCTTCGCAATCAAATCTATGCCCATTTAAACCGGTTATCCCTGTCTTTTTTTTACCACATGCCCACCGGGGAGCTTATCTCCAGGATTATAAACGATGTCACCCTGCTGCAGGGAGCTGTATCTCATGCCCTGATCCGGATTCTGCGGGATTTTGTCTCCGTCATCGGCCTGCTCGTGGTGATTTTCATAATGGACTGGCGGCTGGCTCTGATGTCGATGATTTTCCTGCCCATGGCGGCAGCACCCATTGTCATCTTCGGCAAGAAGTTTCGCCGGGTTTCCACCCGCTATCAGAGGAGTATCGGCGAGGCGACCAATATCCTCCATGAGACCATCGGCGGGGCCCGGATCGTCAAGGCGTTCTGCATGGAAAAGCAGGAGGAAAAGCGTTTTGCGGCCCAGATACAACATCTGTTCAACACCTTGATGACTGAAACCAGGTATCGGTGCCTGTCCCATCCCATGATTGAGTTCATGGGCGGAGTCGGTATTGCTCTGATTATCTGGTTCGGCGGCATGCAGGTCCTTAAGGGAACATCGACCATGGGCGCTTTCATGTCCTTTCTCACCGCCCTGATCATGCTCTATGAGCCGGTTAAAGGGGTGAGCAAGATCAACTCCACCATCCAGTCTGGTCTGGCTGCCGCAACCCGTATCTTCAACCTGCTCGATATTGCGCCGGACATCGTGGAAAAAAAGGACGCTGCGACCCTGCCGCCCTTTCATGACTGTATTGAATTTCAGGATGTCGGCTTTTCCTATGAACCCGGCGAGCCTGTGCTGCATGGGGTCAATCTCAAGGTTCAGCAGGGTGAGGTTCTGGCGGTGGTCGGTCCGTCCGGCGGCGGCAAAACCACCCTTGCCAATATGCTGCCCAGGTTTCATGATGTTGATTCCGGGGCAATCCGTATTGATGGGTATGACATTCGGGATGTAACTTTGCACTCCCTGCGCAGCCAGATGGCCTTGGTCACCCAACAGACGATTTTATTTAATGATACGGTTCGCAATAATATCGGCTATGGCAGTCAGGACTGCAGCGAAGAGGATATTCGCCGGGCTGCCGATGCCGCCTTTGCTCTGGAGTTTATTGAGGGGCTGCCCGACGGCTTTGATACGGTTATCGGTGAATCCGGAGCCCGGCTTTCCGGCGGTCAGCGCCAGCGCATTTCCATTGCCCGGGCAATCCTCAAGGATGCGCCGCTGCTGGTGCTGGATGAGGCAACCTCGGCCCTGGATACCGAGTCCGAGCGCAAGGTCCAGAAGGCCTTGGAAAACCTGATGAAAAACAGAACTACAATTGTTATTGCCCACCGGTTGTCGACCATTAAAAATGCCGATCGGATTATAGTCATGCAGAACGGCAGACTGGTGGAAGAGGGAACCCATGATGCCCTGCTGGCCCGGGGTGAGGTGTATAACCAGCTGTATCAGATGCAGTACAGCGATTAGCGTGCCATGATCGTGCAAAATTTCCGGGGAATCTGGAACCGCCTGCCTTTTGAAAAGGAGTATCCGTTTACCGATTCCTGGCTCCGGAAAAAGGATGAACAGCTCCCGGACAGGCAGCTGTTTATGGAGTCGATCCGCCGTCTGCTGTTGGTGTACGTGCTGGGAGAAAATCGCAGGTATTGCTCCCAAATACCGGAGCAGGCGAAAACCATTCTCTGGATTCATATGACCGACCACATCGGCGATTCCCTGATGCGTCTTTCTCCCGTGCAGCTGCTTGCCGGGCGGACAGTCGATCTGCTTGCCGACGACAAGGCAACCCTGCTTTTTAAGCCGGAAGGCTGGTTTCGGAAGGTCATGCGCCTGTCCGATAAAAATCTCCAGCTGGATGCCCCGGAGTATGACTGTGTGATTCTTGACGCCCTCCACACCAAACCGTTGCTGGCCAAACATCGATTGCTGAAAAAAACACCTTTTGTCAGTCAGAACGATTTTTTTCATTACTGTCGGGATGACTACAACCTGACGCTCTGTTCCTGGGCTCGCATGGAACATCTGTTGAATCAGGAGGTTGATGATCTAGCAGAGCGTGCCCGGTTGGCAATGGACAGCCACTCCGTTTTTTCCCGATTGCCGGGAGAACTTGGTATCGGTGATGATGCCCTGGGTATTGTTCTCGGCGGCCGGGAGGAGTATCGCATTTACCAGCACTGGGTTGAGGTCATTGAACTCCTGGTGAGCAGGCGGCCGGATCTGCAACTGGTTCTGCTGGGCTCTGAAAATGGTGATGCGACTGCACGCGAGATCCTGGAACGTTTTCCAGACAAGAATATCATCGACTGTATCAACAAATACGATCTTGCCCGGACAGCGGCGCTGGTCGATAAATGCGCCCTGCTCCTGTGTGCCGATGGCGGGCTCCTTCATGTTGCGAGTGCCGTGGCAACCCCGACTGTGTGTCTTTTTGCCCAGGAATACCCGGCATTCAGGTACACTCCTTCGGACAGGTTTCGTGCCCTGCGCAGTGAGCAGGATGTCAACACCATAAAGCCTGAAGCCCTGGTCGGGGAAGTTGAGCTTGCTCTGAGCGGCAAGTGGCAGACGTGGGAAGAAAATACACCGTAAAGAACGAGCGCAAGTGTACATTATGACCTCCGGCAGCAAATCACTCATACAGAAGATACAGTATACCGCCACGTCGAGTATTGACTGGTTTACCGTGCTGCTTGCCTTCAGTATCCCGCTCTCCACCTCGGCGGTTTCGGTGCTGGCGGTTCTGATTCTTTTCGCCTGGATCCTGGCGGGCGACTACTCCCGTAAATGGACCGTCATAACGAGAAATCCTGTGAGCTTAGCCCTGCTTGGCTATCTTGGACTTTTTTTTCTTGGCCTGCTGTGGACTCAGAATATCGGTGCAGGGATGGAGATGATAGTGAAGCAGTGGAAGTTGCTCCTGTTTCCGGTGCTGCTCAGTTCACTGGTCTATTCCCATCGACGCCGGTATATTGTTTCCTTTCTTGCCGGATTGACGGTTGCCATGCTGATGACCTATCTGGCCTGGTTCAATATTTTGCACTATGGCGGGGTGACACCGGAGCATCTGACCAAACGGCTTTTTCACGTGGTCTATAATCCTCTGCTGGCTTTTGGCTTTTACCTGGTCTGCCATGAGGTACTCTGGGGGAAACGGGTTGGTATTCGTCGTCTGGGATTGATCCTGCTTGCCGCATGCATGGCCATTGACATGTTTATCACTGAAGGACGGACCGGACAGGTTGTCTTTTTTGTCCTTCTGGGGCTTTTGTTTTTTCAGTTTTTCAGCCAAAATAAATTCAAGGGGACCCTTCTTGTTCTGCTCATTCTTCCGTTTATCTTTGCTGCCGGGTATCAGCTGAGCCCCACTTTTCATCACCGGGTGGATGCGGTCGGCCAGGAAATCAGAGAATTTCATAAGAATCCCAATACCTCCATTGGCTTGAGGTTGTTGTTCTGGAAGAATTCCTGGCGGATAATCTCAAAACATCCGCTGCTTGGGGTGGGGACAGGGGATTTTCAATCCGCGTATGCCAAGGTCAATGCGGAACTGTCACCGGATATGGTTGCCACCGACAACCCGCACAATCAGTATATTTTTGTTCTCTGCCAGTTTGGAATTCTTGGTCTTCTCAGCCTGTTGTCCATCTTTGTTGTGCAGATTCACCAAGCGGTAACCATTAAAGATGATTGGAGAAGAGTTCGTTTTGCCTTTCCTGTTTTCTTCCTGACCATTATGTTGGCTGAATCCTATCTTGTCATTTACGAGACCGGATTTTTCTTCGCTCTTTTTTCAGCAGTCCTGTTTGCCCGGTCCGGCCGGCCGACCGGGCAGGGTGAAGCGCTGGAGGAAGAACGATAATGCCGCCGCGTTTATGTATCATTATTGTAAACTATAATACCGGGCAACTCCTTTCATGCTGCCTCGATTCCATCAGGGCGCAGAAGGCGCGTGACTGCCGGATTATTGTGGTGGATAATGCATCGGTGGATGAGAGTCTCGAGCTGGTTCGTATCGGCTATCCCGAGGTTCGACTTATCGCCAATGAGCGGAATCTTGGTTTTGCTGCAGCCAATAATCAGGCAATAGTTGAGACAGAAGCTGAGCTGCTTTTTTTCCTGAACCCGGACACCGAGCTGCAACCCGGTTGTCTTGCCGAAATCAGGGCGTTTATGGCGGCCCATCCGGAAATCGGGATGGCCGGTCCGGCTGTCATCAACAGTGACGGCAGTCATCATCCTACGGTTGAAGACAGGTATCCGGGCAGTCATTATACCTGTGGCGAGGTTGATGACCTCCCAGGAGACATTGCCTGGATTTTAGGAGCAGCTCTTGTTGCCCGCAGGGAGGTGATTGCCGAGGTTGGGGGATTTGATGAACGTTTTTTCCTTTATGCCGAAGATATTGATCTCTGTATGGAGATCAGAAAAAGGAACTGGTTACTGGGTTATATTGCCAACGCAAAGGTGCTGCATCTGGAAGGGCAGAGTGAAAAAAAGGCCTCTTTTGCCGATGTCATGGAACGTAAGGTTCGAGCGGAACTAATTTTTTTTAAAAAACATTATCGTTCCGAAACCGTGGCGAAAATACGACGGGCCAGATTGCTGCAGGCCTGGTGGCGAATTCTGTCGCTTCGTGCAAGCGGGTTGTTTTTTGGAGCGGAGGATGCCCATCGTAGAAAACAGATCAAGTATGCCGTCATTGCCCGTTTATATGGACAGGCATCCCCTTCGGAGGATCGGTGAAGGTTGCCATAGTTCATAATCAGTTCAGCAGCGGTGGCGGCATGGAAGCCTATATGTCGGGCCTGATCCGTGGGTTCCTCGCTGCCGGAGACGAGGTTCATGTCCATAGCTACGAGGTAGACAGAGCGCTGGCTGCCCGGCTGCCCTGTATTCTCCACAAAAGCAACCTGTTTTTTCTGCCTCGTCGCTGGAAAAAATATTTTTTTCTCCGGCAGTGTAACCGACATTTTGACAGAGATGCCTATGATCTGTCCCTTGGCCTGACCCGGACCTTTGGCCCGGATATCGCCGTAATCGGCGGCATACATCCGGCCTCGGTGGACGCACGTCCCGGCCGCAACCATTTTCTGCGGCGATTTCATGACCGGATGGAAACAGGATTCGAAGCGGCCATGTTTGCAGCGGTTCCCAGGAT
>VAPM010831901.1_pt1 | contig 12945 bp, 13 predicted proteins | sample 3395091 | NCBI WGS metagenome assembly VAPM01 (sample SAMN08290445, study PRJNA428436) | hydrothermal vent metagenome | isolation source: Deep-sea hydrothermal vent chimney 3 | place: Pacific Ocean: Juan De Fuca Ridge | reverse complement strand
GGTCGAATATGGCGACCGGGTCGAAGGGACGGGCGAGGTGGTCCCACGCATCGGCACGCTCGATGGCAAGTGATGATCTCACAGCGTGGTCCTCCACCACTGGGGAACGAAGAGCTCACCGGTGGGATGTGGCTCCGGCTCTGGATCGCTCTTCAGCCGGTTGTAGACGATCATCGCGACGAGGGCCATGGCACTGACGATGGCACCGATGTGAGCCTCGCTCCACCACAGGACGGTGACGATGAGTGAGATGGTTGCTGCGATACCGGCCACCGGCATCCAGAGCGATGACCCGCGGGAGATACCGACGCCGGCGGCGACGAAGCCGATCGTTGCAATCAGCCACAGCCAGCCCAACGCGGTGATGGCCGTGTCGCCCGGTGTTTCACCTTCGAAGATGAGCGTTGGGCCGCCGAGCCCCTCGATCTCGGCCAGGTCCCACGCCCAGGCGACACCCATGGCGTGTATCGCCCCGTGGACGACGAGCAGGCCGCCAAAGACGTTCTTCAGCATGATTCGACCTCCTTCGGGTCGTTTGTCGTGTCGTGTCGGTGCCCTCGGTCTCATGGCCACACCAACCGATCCTTTGTGCTATACGTTGTACTATACAGTGTATAGTACGTAGGGTACAGTGTGAATCGAGACAAGGAGCACCCTTGAGAGACAGCACCCGATCGACGAGCCAGGAGGGAAGTGCCCCGGCAACATCGACGGGTCGTGGGAGGCTTGCCGATACGGATATCACGCACCTCGCACTCGAGCTTCTCGACGAGGAGGGTCTCGACGGGTTCACGATGCGCAAGCTCGCGAGTCGACTCGGTGTGACGCCGATGGCCGTGTACAGCCACTACCGCAACAAGGAGGCCCTTCTCGAGGCAGTCGTCGACCGTGCTGTCGGTGAGGTGGAGTTGCCCCGGGACGAGGAGGACGACTGGCAGACCTCGCTCGAGGCGATCGGTCACTCGATGCGAGCCATCCTGCTGCGACACCCCGGCATCGTCCCGGTGATGCTCAATCAACCCACGACGGGCCCGCACCAGTTGCGACTCGCCGACACAGGGTACGCGGTCCTTCGTCGGGGAGGGCTGGGCAACACGGTGGTTCTGAGAGCGTTCGGTGCGTTCGTGGCGTATGTGATGGGGTTCGTGGCACTCGAGATCCCGCGCACCGAAGGTCCCGGCGCCGACAGCATCCAGCGTCTCCAGGTCGCGCTCCGGGGTGTCTCGATCGAGGACTACCCGGTCTTCGCACAGCTCGCGCCCCGGATGGCTGAACTGGTCTCCGACGACCAGTTCGCATACGGTATCCATGCCCTCGTGTCGGGCATGGATACAGACCGCTCCCGCGGCACAGATCTTTGATCTCGGCCGACGCGTACCTGTGATAGCCCGGTTGGGAACGTGGGGTTGGTGACGCGATTCGTGAGGTCGGCACATCGGCTGCGACGGATTCTGCCCGCCGACATCGCGTGGATCCGGGCATTCCTCACCGATGACTTGTACTCTGAGGAAGGGGCATGCTGCGGCGATCGGAGAGGATCGGGGCGAGTGATGCCGATGATGTTCTGGAATCTCAAGATGTCGAGTGACACGTCGCTACAGGAGCGCTTCGTCCGCATCGCCGTGGCTGTTGCCGGTTCCCTTGCCGTGCTGTTTGGAGCTGCTGCGTTCATCCAGGGCGATGCTTGGTTCGCAGTCACGTCGGCCCTATCCGCGGCGCTCGTTGCGGTCGCCCTCCGTCAACTCTCCGTCGGTCGGCCCGATCTGCCCATCCTGGTCGCTGTTGCCGGTGTTCTTCTCCTCGTCGAGGCGTTCTTCCTGCCGGAGTCCGTCATTCTCGCAATCCTGCTTTCCTTCTCTGTCTTTGCCGCAGCTGCAACGTTCTCCGCCGAACCCTGGATGAGCCTCTGGTTCGGTGCGGTGATCATCGGCGGGGGAGTTGTCACGATCCTTCGGAGTGGATCACCGGGTTGGACCGCGCTCCTCTCTATCGCCGTTCTCGGTGTCGGCAACGGGCTCGGCGGCCTTCTGCACCGTGAGGCCGGCCGTCTCTTGCGTGTCCAGGTGAGTCGTTGGAGCACCCTGATGGACTCGGCCGTCGATGCCATCCTCGTGGTCGATCGGTCGGGGCTGATCAACATGGCGAATCTGGGGGCCTGCAGGATGTTCGGGTATCGAGCGAGGTCTGATCTCGAAGGCCGGCCACTCAACGATCTTCTGCCGGAGAGGTACAGAGATCATCATCCCGATCTCGTCACCGGTTTCGTGGCCTCTCCGGTGTCGTCCCGTCCGATGTCCGATGGGAGGAGTCTGACCGGGCTGCGAAGGTCGGGTGAGGAGTTCCCCGTCGACATCTCGATCTCCAAGATGAGCGAAGCCGAGGGGCTCCTCATGGCCATCGTGCGAGATGTCTCCGAGCGCGAGGCACACCTTCACGAGATCGAGAACGTGAGTCGAGCCCGCATCGAGCTCCTTGCTTCGGTGGCCCACGAGGTGAGGACCCCGCTGTCTGCCGTACTGGGATTTGCTGAGCTCCTGAACACGGACTCGGCGTCGATGACGCCAGAGGATCAGCAACAGGCACTCGAGGCTATCGCAACGGGGGCAACGGACATGACACACCTTGTCGAGGATCTCCTCGTGGGTGCACGTGTCGAGATAGGACAACTCGTCGTTGCCGAGGTGCCCGTGGACATCCGCGCACAGGTGTCTCAGGTGGTCGAGTCTCTCAGGATGGATGTGGACGTGAGCGACACGGGAGATGCCATTGCCGCGGGCGATCCAGGACGTGTGCGACAGATCCTGCGGAACCTCCTGACGAACGCTACCCGTCACGGTGGCCCCGATGTCCGAGTGACGGTCGAGACCACAGATGAGATGTGCCTGGTTTCCGTGAGCGACATCGGCGAAGTGATCCCCGAGCACGACCAGCGGCGAATCTTCACCCGGTTCGAGACACGTGTCCGGAGCGAAGGCTTGACCGGATCTGTGGGCATTGGACTTCCGCTCTCACGCGACCTGGCGATCAGAATGGGAGGTGACGTTAGGTATCGCCACGAGGATGGGCGGAACATCTTCGAGCTGTCGCTGCCCTGCTGGTCTCACGGCGATGCGTGAGGCCGATCTTCGCCGGTCAGGATGCCCTCGAAAGCGAGGTCGGTGATGAATCGAGACACCGTCGTTGCCGAGTGGCCCGGCCTGGTGAGGATGCGGAGCATCAAGTTGTTCGTGAGCGCGGCTGCCAGCTCGAACGCCGGATAGTCCCCACGTACGAGTCCAGACTCTTGTGCCTCGGTGACCAGCGGGGCGAGCATCTGGGGGAGGGGAACGAGATCTCGGGGGTCGAGAATGCCCATGGTCGAATCGACACCCATGGTCACCGCTTCGACGGCGAGGATGAGAGAATAGGTGATCTCACGGTCAGAGATCGCGATTCGAGAGAGACGCCGGAGATGTGTGCTGATCCGATCTACCGGATCGCACAGCCTGGCTCTATCCCTGCGTATCCCGCGCTCGAGTGCAGCGACGTTCGTCGACCAGCACGCGGCGGCGAGGCCGTTCCTGGAGCCGAAGATGCGGTAGATCGTGACTTCGTTGACGCCGGATCGACGGGCCACGTCGGTGATCGTCACCTCGGTGAAGGTGTTCTCCTCGGTCAACGCCCGAGCGGCATCGCGGATCTTGATCGCTGAAGGCGACAGCGTCAGCTGGTATGTATCGTCGTGCATCGTGCGGTCCATCTCGGTGGGGCAGCACGTCAGCGTACACATATCCCCGACATCTTCGGAGATGACGATATGCAAGGGACTTGCATATCGCGCACGCGTGCCAGTACCCTTCCGCTGACCAAGCAGTCGAGCGTGGTGGCCCCTGATCCGAGGGGGGAATCTGGGGCCACCACCACCTCACGTGTGTGTCGGTGCGGGTCTACTCGTAGATCTTCTCGTCGAGGGCATCTGCATCGACAGCGTCGGCTTCCCAGTCGCGATACGCAGGACCACGCTTGTATCGGTCTGCGTACTCGGAGTACCACTCGTGGGCGATGATCATGCTCATCACCTCGTTCGTCCCGGTCCAGATCGACGCGAGCCGAAGATCGCGGTAGTGTCGCTCGATCGGATATACGGACGTGTAGCCGATGCCGCCCATGACCTGCATGGCGTTGTGGACCACGGTCTGGCACGATTCGGTCACGAACTTCTTCGTCTCTGAGATGTACCTGCGGGTTGCCCCTGCATCGGCGCCATCGTCGACCGCTCGGGCCGTCGTGTAGACCATCGATCGGGCTGCGTCGAGGAGCATCGATGCCTCGGCGACCTGGAAGCTCACACCCTCGAATCGGTTGATGACTCTCCCGAACGCCTTGCGTCGCGTCGTGTAGCCGCCTGCGACCTCCAGGGATGCCTTGGCCGGGCCGATCGTCATCGCTGCGGTTCCGAGTCGTTCGGGGATCATCATCGTGTTGAACACGGCGACACCATTGTCGATGGAGCCGATGACGTTCTCCTTGGGCACGACCACGTCCTTGAGGACCACCCGCCCGGCGCCTCCACCTCTCGAGCCCATGAGGTTGTAGAGGTAGTCGACGGTGAGGCCGGGTCCACGATCGACGATGAACGCTGTGATCCCTGCCTGTGGTGCAGCCTCGGGGTTCGTCCGTGCATAGATGAGGAAGAAGTCGGCACCTTCGGCACCGACGATGAACCGCTTCTGTCCGTTGAGTATGAACGTGTCACCATCTTGGACTGCCGTTGTCGTCGTCCCGAAGAAGTCGGACCCACCGCGGGGCTCGGTGAGTCCTTCCGCGGCGAAGACCTCACCCGCGAGCAGAGGCTTGACGTACTTCGCCTTCTGGGCATCCGTGCCGTGCGTGATGATCGCATCACACACCAGTTCGGCGCCTACACCGAAAGTACAGGCGAAGATGTAGCCGAGCGTGCCGATCTCCTCCATCACGACACAGGTGGTGACCCAGTCCATGTCTCGCCCACCCCACTCCTTGGGGTAGCGAAGACCGAGGAGGTTGCGTCGCCCGGCTTCGGCAAGGAACTCGGTCGGAAACCGGATCTCGTCGCTGTCCATCTTCGTGATCATGTCCTTGGGGACCCAGGCGACGAGATCACGGGCCTCATCGCGGATCTTTCGCTGTTCATCGTTCAAGAGGAAGTCGTACATGGTGGCCTTCTGTCTGTCGACGAGTCGCGTCGATCGCGGAACGAGTACGTTCCGACATTACTCATCGGCGGGGACCCGAAGTCTTCGACGATCTTCGGTCAGGCGGGCATCAGCATGGTGAGCGCGTGCCGTGTCTCATCGTCCGCGGGGAAGTACATCTCGATGCGCAGGTCGGCGAGCGCGATGTCCTCTGCAGTGCCGAACTGGGCGATCGTGCTGAAGAGTGACAGCGTAGCCCCGGCGACCTCGAACTCGATGGGGACCACGGCAGGGAGGGGTCCGCTGCGTTCTGTTCTCCGGGGTGGCTGTGTTGCACCGAGCCGGGCGGCTGCTGTGTCGAGCACAGGGTCACCTCCGACGAACGCGCTCTCGGTATGGAGCCGCGCCGTCAAGTACTGGACAACCTCTCCCCAGTTCGCCACGACGTTCTCCATGCGCCGTGTATCGGTGACCGCTTCGAGCATGCTCTCACCCTCACCCATTCCGATCACGGCGAGCATCAGCTTGCCCGGCGTGTTGGCGCGAACCACGTTCCAGTGTCTGTCGAGAGCAAGAGCCGGGAACGGTTCGTGTCGTTGCAGAGTCCACTCGATTGCAGCCCTGACCGGAGCCATCTCATCGTCGCTGAGGTCACGACTGTCGTAGACGGCGGCGAACCCCGCAGCGTTCAACAGCGTGTTGCGGGCCGACAGGGGAACGTCGAGATTCTCGCTGAGATGGTGCACCATTTCACGGCTCGGTCTCGATCTACCGGTCTCGAGAAATGAGATGTGACGGGCAGAGACGCCCGCACGGTTGCTGAGATCCATCTGGCTGATCCGTCTGTGGTTGCGCCACTTCTTGAGCGCCGTTCCGAACTCCGATTCCATGCGTGTCGTCTCCTTCGATGGTGACGACCTTACGGGACCGATGTATGTGTGGCACCTACCTGTGAGGTAGTTGTGGCACGACCCCGTCCGATAGACACTGTGTGTCAAGCAACACGGAGTAGTGAAGCGTATGCCGGACACCAAAGCCGACATCTGGAAGAACCTCGGAGCCTGGCTCCTCATCGGTGTGGGAGCCGTCATCGCCCTGGCGGCGTGGTCGGCGACCTCGGGTCCGACCGTGTTGCTCGCCGACGTCGTCTTCTGGCCCGTCGACGGTGCCCAGAACCTGACCCCCGAGTCGCAGCTCCTCGCCGCGGTTCTCGGCGGTGTCATGGTGGGTTGGGGCACCATGGTGCTTCTCGTGGTTGCAAAGGTCTACCCGGTCGATCCCGGACTCGCTCGTTCCATCATCCTGCCGGCCATCTGGGTGTGGTTCGTCATCGACAGTGCAGGCTCGTTTGTCGCCGGCGCCCCGATCAACGTGGTGCTCAACCTCGGGTTCCTCCTGGCATTCGTCATACCGTGGAGGCGTGTACCGACGACCGTTTGATCTCGATGTGAACGAGGGAACCTGCCACGAAGGTCGGCCTCATGGACGCCCGGTCACCGGCGGGTTCGCAGCCAATCGATGGTTCCCACAGCGATGAGGACACCGATCATCGTGCGTTCGACTCTCTCGACCAGGGCAACGGCGTCGGTGATATCGCTCGGTGTGGGCCGGGGACCCTCGCCGAGGAACGGCCGATCCTCCCTGACATCGCCGTAGCGGAGTGGCCCGCCGAGCCGACGACCGAGGGAGGCTGCAACGGCGGTCTCTGCAACGCCAGCGTTCGGGGATGGATGGGCAGGGGCGTATCTGGCAACGCTCGAGAGGACCAGCCGGGCACTTGCCGGCTTCTGGAGGGCGACGAGTGTGGCGAAGAGACGAGCGGGAAGGTAGTTGGCAACGTCGTCGAGCCGTGCTGCCGCCCACCCGAAGTTGCGATACCGGTCGCTGCGATGTCCGACCATGGCATCCATGGTGTTGATTGCCCGGTACCCGGCTGCTCCGGGTGCTCCGGCGGCGACCGCCCAGAACACGGGTGCGACAACGGCATCGACGGTGTTCTCTGCGACGGATTCGATCACTGCCGCTGCGATGTCGTTCTCACTCAGTTCGCTCGGGTCCCTACCAACGAGTGATGGGAGCATCCTTCGAGCAGCTTCCAGATCACCGGACCGTGTGACGTCCCCGATCTGTGTCGCGATCGATCTCAGCTCGCGGCCGGCCACCGTGACGGCGACGGCGAGGGAGACCGAGTTCACGATACGCCCTGCGGTTGCACCGATCCCGGTGCCAAGCACCGTGTAGGCGATCCCCGACACCCGACGGTCGGCCCAGGTCGCCCGCTCCACGGCCATCATCGTCCGACCGAACCAGGCCACTGGATGGATGGCGGATGGGGGTTCACCGGCAAGACGATCGAGGATCATGCCGGCTGCAGCCCCAAGGCACCTACGGCTCAAAGTGCTCACAGGCGACCTCTCCAGCCTGCTGGGGATCGAAGACGACGATCCGTGTCGTGTGGTCTGTGTCCCGTCGCTCGGATCACGCGGATCCCTCAACACCGGCTCGAACAGCCCCATAGACGGCTAGAGCGATCCTGGATCCCCACTCGGATCGTGGCCCGGCGAAACGTTCACGCTGCCCTTCGGCCGGCCAGACGACGACGATGGCGTCACTCGCTGTTCCCGTGCCGGGGACGTTGCTCTCAGCCAAGGCCTGCGTCTTGGCCTCCGTGGCAGTGATCACGGCGTTGACCGCGGCACCGGCATCGAGACCGATCGGTAGCCGGATCACGAGGTTGATGGTGCCCGGAGACCACGACGTGTAGGACCCGGAGGCGTCTGCGGCCCAGGTCGGTTTCGTGATGCCGACCGTGGCGTCGACGACCACGCCTCCGACCTCTCTCTGTTGGACCTGGTCTATCGCAGCGGCGGTGAACAGAGCGATCCCTGCACCGCTGAGAGGGACCTGGGAGGTGACTTCCCCGACGTGGGCGGCGAGGTCTGTACGCATGTAGTCCTTTGCCACACCGATGTTGATGATCCAGTCTGGGCGGCAGAACCCTCCACCGACCGGTGCCGATGACAGCGCCATCACCGGGGTCGTGGTCTCCCAGACCAGGACGCCCCGCTCGGCGGCCGCAACGGTGTGCAGTGTCGGGCCGATCACCATCCGCCAGCTTCTCCCGGCGGGAGGGCACGGCCGGCGAGTTCGATGATGTGCTGTACGTCGATGTGAGCCTCGATCCAGTCGGAAAGGCGGTCGTTCTGGCTATCGAGACGGTCGGTGAACGAGATGGGGCTCGGCTCGTAGATTCGCCCCCGATCCCCGGCGATCGAGGCAAGGAATTGGCTACGGAAGGCGTCTGCATCGAAGAGGCCATGCAGGCTCGTTCCGTATACGTTGTTCGTAGTGTCGACGGCACCCTCTGGTTCGTCGTCGAGGTGGAACCATGGCTGGTCGTGTGATCTGGGGCGGCCGAATCGGATCTCGTATCCATGGACCCGATACTGTGCTGCGAGCCCGTGGCGGCGACGCACCAACTTGGGTGTCGTGAACGTGGTCTCGACCTTCAGGAGGCCGAGACCGGGGACCGTACCGGCATCGCTCTCGATCGTGTCGTTGATCACGTGACCGAGCATCTGATACCCACCACAGATCCCGACTACCCATGCGTCCGTGTGTTCGAGTGCCGAGGCGATGCCGGTAGCACGGAGCCAGGCAAGGTCGTCGACCGTTGTCCGACTGCCAGGGATCACGACCAGGTCGGCATCGATGATCTCGGAGGGTTCGGTGACCCACCGCATGACAACGTGGGACTCCACGGCGAACGGATCGAGGTCGGAGGGGTTCGCTAGATGGGGGAGACGGATCACGGCGACGCGCACGGGCAGGGAGGAGTTCACGGACCGGGGAGGGGTGATGCCGATGTCGAGAGAGTCCTCGACACCGAGCATCGGCACGCCTCCCAGATGTGGCAAGACGCCGAGTACAGGCACACCGCTACGCGCCTCGAGTTGCGTGATCCCGGACTCCAACAGGGCCGCATCGCCACGGAATCGGTTGAAGACGACGCCGACGATCTGTGATCGCAGCATCTCTGGAAGCAGATCGATCGTTCCGTGGGCTGCAGCGAACGCACCACCGCGTTCGATGTCGACGACGAGTATCGCCGGGATGCCCGCAGCGAGGGCGAGGGGAAGGTTGACAAGATCGCGATCGAGAAGGTTGATCTCGGCTGCTCCACCGGCACCCTCAGCGATCACCCAGTCGTAGTCGAATCGCAGTGACGTCAACGCGTCGAGGACCATCGGACGGAGCCGACGGGCCGTTGCACCGTACCCGAAGGCATCGGTCGTTGAGACCTCCTCACCCATCACCACAAGGTGGCTTCGCTGATCCGACGTCGGCTTCAGCAGGATCGGGTTCATCCGACGTTCGAGCGGTACGTTGGCTGCAAGGGCCTGCATCGCCTGAGCTCTTCCGACTTCGCCACCGTCATCGGTGACGGCAGCGTGATTCGACATGTTCTGTGCCTTGAAGGGAGCGACATTGAGCCCCCGTCTCGCCAGTGAGCGACACAGCGCAGCGCTGACCGTCGACTTGCCAGCGCCGCTCGTCGCTCCACACACCATCAACGCACCACCCCGACGCGCAGGACGATCTCGCGGGGCCGGAGTATGGGGCTCTCCCGAGCCACTCACGGGGTTCCCTCGTCGTCGTGGCGCGGCGTCGGAGGTGAGGAGAGGACGACCAGCTGACCGTCGAACTCTTGAACGGTCAACGATGTTGCGTAGATCCTCGAGAGCACACCAGGGTCGAGAACCGTTCGTGGCGGCCCTTCAGAGACGATCGTGCCTTCGTCGAGGATCGCGATCCGGTCGGCAAACCTGGCCGCCGAAGTCAGGTCGTGCATCGCTGCGATCACGGTGAGACCGTCCTCGTGTCGGAGGTCGTCGACCAGTTCGAGAACCTTGGCCTGGTGTCCCAGGTCGAGGGCGGCGGTCGGTTCGTCGAGCAGCAGGATCGGTGTCTCCTGGGCGAGAGCTCGCGCTACGACGACACGTTGGGTCTCGCCGCCCGAGAGATCCGATACGAGTCGAGCGGCGAACGAGTCGAGATCGAGCCGGTGCAGCACGGAGGTGACGATGCTGCGATCCCGTCGTGACTCGTGTGCGAGCCAGCTGAGATGAGCCGTCCGGCCCAGGAGCACGTACTCGCTCACGGTCATGCCTTCGGGCATGATGGGGGATTGGGGAACCAGCGCGATGTCCATGCTGGTCGGCGGCCGGCCGTTTGTGAGGGTGATGGTTCCTCCGTGGTTCATCAGCCCGGCAAGGGCCCGCAGGAGGGTGGATTTCCCTGCCCCGTTCGGCCCGATGATGCCGACCCACTCGCCGCCTCGCACTTCGAGATCGATGCCTCGCAGTACCTCCTTGTTCCGATAACCAGCGGTGAGGTTCCTGCAGGTGAGCAACGATGTCTGAGGAGGCGCACTCATGCCTTGAACCGTCGTCCGCGACGGAGCACGAACGCGAAGAATGGAGCCCCGACGAACGCTGTGATGACGCCGACCGGCAGTTCGGACGGTGACACGAGGGTTCTTGCCCCCACGTCGACGAAGGCGAGGAACGCTGCACCGACGAGCGCCGACAGCGGGATGATGATCCGGTAACTGTGCCCTATCAAGATCCGGACGATGTGGGGCACGACGAGGCCGACGAACGCGATCAACCCGCTCACGGATACGGCTGCGGCGGTCATGAGCGACGCAGCGACGATGATGAGGATACGCGACCTGCGTGGATCGAGCCCCAGTGCCCTGGCCTCGTCGTCACCGACCCGCAGTACGTCGAGATGCCTTCGATGCACCATCAGCACCGTTCCACAGACGACGAGGTACGGGGTGAGGATCAGGATCTGATCCCATCCTGTCGTGTTGAGCTGCCCGAAGAGCCACGACAGCACCTCCCTTGCACGGGTCTCGTTCAAGCTCTGAAGGGCGTAGGTCTGGGCGGCAGAGAACAGTGCGGCCATCGCTACTCCTGCAAGCAGCAACGTTGCAGGCGATGATCCCATCCCCCGGCCGATCGCAGCGGAGACCGACACGGCGATGAGCGCCCCGACGAAGGCGGCGGCAGGTACGGCATCGAACGGCCCCCAGCCCAGATCGAGGCCAAATCCGAAAGCCAGGACGGCACCGAACCCTGCGCCGGCAGATACCCCCAGGAGATAGGGGTCCGCCAGCGGATTCCGGAACACCCCCTGATAGGCCGCACCCGCCATGCCGAGTGCCCCGCCCACGAGCATGCCGAGAGCGAGTCGGGGGAGACGGATCTGGAACAGGATGCTCTCCTGGCGGGGTGTCAATCCGCTGCCCACATCGAGGAACGGCAGACGGTCCACGAGTGATGAGACGACACCTCGTACAGGCAATCCTGCCGCACCGTGAGAGGCGCTGAAGATGGCGACGACGACCACCACCACCACGCCGATGACGACGGCACCGACCGGTAGCCGGAATGCTCGCTCGGCAGCCGCGTTCGTACCGTCTCTTGGAGGAGGGGTACGCACGCGGCTGCCGAGCACGGTCGGCGCTACGGTGTCGAGACGGTGACGCTTGCAAGGGCCTTCGCAACAGCGTCGATGAACTGTGGCAGTCGGGGACCCCAACGCGAAGCGATGTCGGCATCGACGACCACGATGTTGCCGTTCTTGACTGCAGTGATCTCGTCCCAGCCCGGTCTGGCTGCAACGTCATCGGCGGAGTACGCAACTTGATCGGTGATGATGATCAGTTCGGGGTCGGCTGTGACGATGTACTCCTCGGTCAGCTGAGGGTACCCGTAGCCGTCCGGGTCTGCTTCGTCGGCGACGTTGATCGTCCCCATCGCGGCATATACGGCTCCGATGAACCCGAAGGAGCTCGCTGCATAGAGCGAGTCGCTCAGCTCGTGGTAGATGCGAATCGGGACGTTCGGGGCTGCCGCCAACGCCGTGGAGACTTCATCACGGAGTCGTGTGATCGTCGCTGCGGTCTCATCGACGTGACCGGATGCAAGACCGATCTCTGCCATCGCTTCGAACCCACCCTCGATATCGGCAGGTGCCGGACTGACGAGTACCGGGATGTCGAGCGCCGTCAGGGCAGCGACCAGGTCGTTGGCGTCGTTGGCTATCACGACGAGATCGGGCTCATAAGCGACCACAGCCTCGACGTTCGGGTCGTAGCCCGACAGGTCGGTCACCGGCGCTTCCTCCGGATAGTACGAGTAGGCGTCGACAGCGACGATCTGGTCACCGGCGCCGATCTCGAACAGGATCTCGGTTGCGGTCGGGGACAAGGACACGATGCGCTGTGGTGCAGCGTCCAGCGTCCAGGTGCCGCCTTCGGATTCGATCGTTACAGGAAAGTCTGACGCTTCTGCAACGGTCGTCGTTGTTTCGGGGGGTGTCGTGGTGGTCGCGACCGGGACCGTGGTGGTCGCGACGGTCGTAGCTACCTGTGTCGTGGGCGGGGCACTCTCGGTCGAGGCGCTGCACGCAGCAACGCTCAACGAAAGTGCCACCACGGTGGCGATCAGGACTCGGATTCTCGGCATCTAGTACCTCCTGTCGGACGAGGATCAGCAGCTCGATCGACAGAAAGTGTGCCGGCCGAACCAAACCCGTTTCCTCGCGGGTCGAACGGTTCGCTCGGTACGGGGTGTGACCGGACTTGCTGGCGATCGAGCCGTGGCTCGATGACAGTTCACCGTTGCGGGACAGTGCCGGATTCCAACCGGACTTCATCGCCGTACCGACCGCCATGGTACCGCGCCCCCGTTTCTGCAACTCCCCGGACAGCCCTGAGCGC
>VAPM010424275.1_pt1 | contig 12945 bp, 8 predicted proteins | sample 3395091 | NCBI WGS metagenome assembly VAPM01 (sample SAMN08290445, study PRJNA428436) | hydrothermal vent metagenome | isolation source: Deep-sea hydrothermal vent chimney 3 | place: Pacific Ocean: Juan De Fuca Ridge | reverse complement strand
CCATCAGGACCTTGGCGAAGGTCGATTTGCCGCAACCGGATTCACCGACGATAGCGACTGTTTCACCGCGTCCGGCACGGAAGGAAATTTCTTCGTTGGCCTTGACATGGCGCACCGATCCACCCGAAAACATCGCCGCCATGGATGTGTCGCGGACTTCGTAATATTTTTGCATGCCATCGACTTCCAGCACCGTTTCGCCGATTTCCGCCGGCGGCTTGGCTTCTCCCACGGGGATCGCATTGGTATGATCGATACTCCCCCATAGCTCGCAACGGACCCGGTGCGCCGGGTCATCATCGGTATCGACATCGGCCATTTTGACCGATTTCAGATCACAGGTTCCGGCCTTGAAAAAATCGCATCGGGGGCCAAAATAGCACCCCTGCGGCCGTTCGTGGGGCAGCGGCAACTGGCCGCGAATGGCCTTCAAGGGCCTGGCGTTCTTGTCGGCATGGGGCAGCGGGATACAGCCGAACAGGCCGTGGGTGTAGGGATGCTTGGGCCACGAGAAAATCGAATCGATATGGCCTTCCTCGACCACTTCGCCAGAATACATGACACAGATGCGGTCGCAGACTTCCAGCATCAGCCCCAGGTTATGAGAAATATAGAGCAGCGAGGTGTTGAACTTGCGGCTTAATTCGGCGATCAGCTCGACTATGCCGGCCTCGACCGTGACATCAAGCGCCGTCGTCGGCTCGTCCAGCAACAACAGCGATGGGCTGGACAGCAGCGCCATGGCGATAACCACCCGCTGCTGCTGGCCGCCGGAAATCTGGTGCGGATAGGCGTCCATCACCCGTTCCGGATCGGGCAGATGAACATCGGCCAGCATTTGTGTGGCGCGTTTGAAGGCCTCGGCCTTGTCGACGCCGTCATGAGTCATCGGCACCTCTATCAACTGGCTGCCGATGGTCAATGAAGGATTAAGCGCCGACATCGGTTCCTGATAAATCATGGCGATTTCCGAGCCGCGAATTCGCCTGAGTTCTTCATCGCTAAGGGTCGCCATGTCGCGGCCCTTGAACTTGACCGTGCCGCCGACGATATCGCCGTTGCCGCCCATATAACGCATGATGGCCATCGCCACGGTCGACTTGCCGCAGCCGGACTCGCCGACCAGGCCGATACTTTCACCGGCCGCCAGGGTCGCCGAAAAATCGACAACGGCCGGTATTTCACCGGCCCGGGTGAAATAAGACAGGCACAGGTTTTCAATTTCCAGGACCGGGCCGTTATAGCTGTTGGTCGAATCCGGCATGGCGGTCAATCCCTTAGCGACACTTCGCGCAAGCCATCGGCCAGCAGGTTAAAGCCCAGAATAAGCGACGAAATGGCGATCACCGGAAATAGCGTCATATGCGGGAAGAACATCGCCATTTTGCGGGTTTCGTTAATCATGCCGCCCCAATCGGGGTCGGGCGGCGGCAGGCCCAGTCCCAGAAACCCAAGCACCCCGATGGTGATGATGACGTAGCCCAGGCGCAGACAGGCATCGACGATCAACGGCCCGCGCGCATTGGGCAAAATTTCCACCAGCATGATGTACATGGAAGATTCGCCCCGTGTCTGCGCGGCGGCGACATAGTCGCGGTTACGCAGGTCCAGCACCAGCCCGCGGACGATACGCATGATCCCCGGCGCACTGGCGAAGGTGATGGCGATGATGATGTTGATGCCGGAAGAACCGATGGTGGCGATGATGATAATGTACAGCACCAGCACCGGAAACGACAGGATGATATCGCTGATCCGCGACAACACGATATCCCACCAGCCCCTGTGATAGCCCGCCGCCAGCCCCATCATGATCCCGACCGTATAGGCGCACAACGTCGCCACCGGGGCGTAGAACAGAACCGTTTGCGAGCCGTATATTATGCGCGACATAATATCGCGGCCCAGTTGATCGGTGCCCAGCCAGAAGGTGCCGCCCTTGACGTAATCGGTGCCCGGCAGGGCCATCGGCTGCAAAATGGCCAGGGGATCGAAGGGTGCGATCAACGGCGCCAAAATGGCGACGACGACCCAAAACAGAACAATCGCGGCGCCGACCATGCCGGGAATACTTTCGCGCAGCAATGCAAAGGACTTGATGGCTCGCATGAAGGCGGCTCCTGGGGTCGGCGCGGGCTGTACGGTTTCGACGATATTCGACATTTGCAAGTCCCGTCAGGCGAACCGGATTCGCGGATTAAGATAAGTATAGCCGATATCGGCGATGGTCTGGCTGGTCACGGCGACGAATACGGCGACCATGGCGCAGGCTTCGATAACGTACAGGTCCTGGTTCAACGAGGCTTCCAGCAGCAACGCCCCGAAGCCCTTGTAAGCGAAAAAGAACTCGACCACGATAACGCCCGAAAGCAGCCAGTTGATTTGCAGCATAATCACCGTAAATGGCGCGATCAGGGCATTTCTAAGCGCGTGCTTCATGATGACCTGCTTGTATGGCAGACCCTTGAGCACGGCGGTGCGAATGTAATGGGTGGTCATTACTTCCGCCATCGAGGCCCGGGTCATGCGCGCCACATAGCCGAAATCATAGATCACCAGCACCATCACCGGCAGGATCATCTGCCTGGCATCGAAGCCGTCGGTCATCGACGACGTACCCGGCAGCCATTTCAGGACAAACACAAAAATTGTCGACAGCAACACGGTACTGGCGAATTCCGGCACCGAAGTGGTGATGATCGAGCCCACCGATATGATGCGGTCCAGTTTTGAGCCCTCGCGCATACCGGCCAATACGCCCAGGACCAGCGATAACGGGATCATGATGGCGAAGGTCCAGAACCCGAGAATCGCCGTGTTCCACAGACGCGGCCAGAGGACTTCCGACACCGGCACCTTGAAACGTATGGAATCGCCGAATTCGCCGCTCAGAAAATTGCCGAGCCATACCCCGTAACGCCACCACAACGGTTCGAAGTAGCCGTGTCTTTGAAGCCACAACTGGCGCGCTTCCTCGGAAGAAAACGGCCCCAGAACCTTGGTCGCGACGTTGCCCGGTGAATATTCCAGCAACAGGAACAAGATTATCGAGACCACCAGCATGGTCACCACCATGAAGCCAATGCGCTTGCTGATTAAAATCAACATGGAAAAATCGTCCTAAATATCGGCGGCGGCATGAAAAAACCGTAACCACCGGCCTTCTACAGGATCCGGAAAGCCGGTGGTACGGTAGATCATCAAGCTATATCAGGAGTCGATCCAGACCTTGTTCCACTGGTGATAGCTGGTCGGATGCATGCCGAAGTTTTTGACCTTATCACTGGCCGCCGTCAACATAGAGCGGAAGTATGGCTGGACCATGACGGCGTCGTCCTGGAGGCGCTTTTCAACCTTAGCCATTATCTTGCGGCGTTCGTTTATATCGACGGTCGACTCGGCCTGGGTCAGCAAGTCATCGAATTCCTTGCTAGAATATTTGGCTTCGTTCCACGGCACGCCGGTGCGATAGGCGACGCTCAGCAACATGGTGCCCAAAGGACGGTGGGTCCACACGGTCAGGCTGAACGGCGCCTTATCCCACACTTCCCAGTACTGGGCGGAAGGCATGACGTTAACATTCAGGTTGACGCCGACCTCAGCCAGATTTTGTTTCAAAATGACAACGGTATCTTGCTCAAAAGTGCCATCCGTATTGCCTACGTTGCAGGTGATGTCCAGCCCGCCACCGTGTCCGGCATCGGCCAGAAGCTGCTTGGCCTTGCCGACATTGCGCTTGACCTTGGGCAGCGGCGCATAATCGGGTTGGCAGGCGCAAACGTGAAAGTTTTCCCCGATCTGGCCACGGCCCTGGTAGGCGGTTTTCAGCATCTGCCCGTTATCGGCCGCCAGTTGTATGGCTTGACGGACACGAATGTCGTTGTAGGGCGCCTTGTCTGACTGCATGCGCATGACAGGAGTCTGCGCCGTGGTCACTTCGTGGACCTTAATTCCCGACATGCTCTGGGCGGCGCCGGCCAAAGCGAGGTCCAGGATGTACATGGTATCCACTTGGTCCGATGCCAACGCGGCGAGGGCGGCGGACGAGTCCGATCCGGTGTCGATGTAGTGGATTTCGTCCAGGTAGGGATCGTCGCCCCAATACTTGAACCCACCGCCGCGGCGTTTCAGGATCGCCTTTTCGCCGACCTTGAATTCGGCCAAAGTGTAGGGGCCGGTGCCCAGTTCCGGGTTCTTGGAGAGATCGGCGCCTTTTTCGACGAAGCTGCGGTGCACGATGGCGGCCGGATAATGGTACATCTTTTCAGGGATCGACAAGTCAGGTGACGTCAGGTGAATGCGGACGGTGTGTTTATCGACCTTTTCAACGGCGCCTTCGATCATCCGCTTGACCTTGATCGGCTTGCCGTCCTTGTCCTTGCTATCGACTTCCTTGAGCATGGAATTCAGCATGCCGACCATGGAAGAACCGACATTGGGATCGAGCCAGCGATTGATGTTGAAGATGACGTCATCGGCGACGAACTCGTCGCCGTTGCCGAACTTGACACCCTTGCGAAGGTGGAAGGTCCATGTTTTCAGATCATCGGAGGGCACCCATTTTTCCACCAGATAAGGCCGTGTCACATTATCGGGGCCGGTGATCGTCAGGTATTCACAAATCTGGCGGCCGACATTGGATTTTGGCACCCAGTCATAACTTGCCGGATCGGTCATTTCCTGGACCTGCATGGCGCAGCGGATTGTACCGCCCTTTTTCGGCGTCGCCGCATGGGCGCTTTTTATTATTCCCGGGCCGTCGAGCAGATTGGCGAAGGAATAGGCCGCGGTGACGGACAGGCCCAGCAGGGTCGTCGTGCGCAGAAACTCGCGGCGGCCCACCTTGCCGGTCAGAAGCTGGTTTTTAAGCTCCGGAATGGCCGCGTGTTCATAGCCGTTTTTCTCATGATCCATCTTGGTCTTAGACATGACATCCCTCCCTGGGGTTTTTTTAAAAGAAACCTTGTCTCAAACACGGGATAGCGGATTAATAGCTGTTGTTGATAATTATTGCGGCGACCCCGGAAAGACGTTCCCTGTTACTGTTGAAATTGAACAAATTCGGTTTTATGTGTTCGGCTGAAATGTTAGCGGACCGACCGGGAAAAATCAAAAAACCGCGATGCGGGCGGCACTTCCTCAATAGGCTTGGTTCATTTCAACACCATGGTCATATTATTATGTTCTCTTGGCGTCAACGTTTGTCCTCTTAGCGCCGCCGGTCAATCCTGGCATGTTTTTTTGTCGATAACCTGATAGCCGAATTGCGCCGCCCCCTGCAACAGCACCTGCCACAGGGAAAGGGCGAAACCACGCGGCAAAAACAGCTCGAAACCGGCCTCGGAACGCCACAGCGTAACCCCGGCATGATCGAACGCGCTCGACGCCACCGACCCCACAGGGAACGACATATCGCGCAAATCAAGCGGCAGATGACGGTTCAGCAGGGTCGACGCCTGCGGTCCGGACAGGCGCACCAGGGTGCGCGAATGAGACAGATCCAGGGTTACGCCGTCGGCGGCGTCGAATTGCGGCGCTCCGGTCCCCAGTATCCAGAATTTCAGGGGCTCGATCCGCAACACCGCCCCGGCCGCCCCGACCATGGCCCGCCCCGGCCCCGGCGCCTCGCCGGCGCCGACCGCCTCGGCCGCCCTGGCCCCCGCCGCCGCAATGGTATCGGGCCAGGCGGCAACCTGAAACAGGACCGGATTCGGCGCCTCGCGGAATATCACGCCAATTTCGCCCGCGACGCCGAAACGGCCCGGATTATACTCGCCCGCCAGGGCGGAAATACGCTCAGCCATACATCCGCTCCCCACTTGGATCATACATGTGGGGCGAGACTATCTCGACCTCGATATTGCCCTTGCGCAGCGGGTCGGCGGCGATGACCGTCTGCCCGCTCCAGTTTTCATGACCGCCCGAGATAAAGCCGAGGCCGATCCAGTGTCCAAGCGCCGGCGAATAGGTGATGGCGGTGATCCAGCCCTCGCCCAGGCCCTCGACCGCACCCTGTTTGCACAGGATTGATCCGGCGTTGAAGGTCTGGTCCCGGTCCCTGGGAAATATGCCGACCAGCCGGGGCCGGTCGGCGGCCATCATCGCCGGGCGTTTGCGCAAGGCGTCGCCGATAAACGATTTTTTATTCGATGCCATTTTGCCCAGGCCGGCGTCGTCGATGGTCACCCGCCCGTCCAGTTCGGCTCCCGTAACGTGGCCTTTTTCGATGCGCAGGGCGCCCAGCGCTTCCAGTCCATAGAGACAGCCGCCCAGGGGCTCCGCCGCCGCCCACAGCATATCCATCATGGTTGGCGCATAATCGCTCGGCACGTAGACTTCGAACGCCATTTCACCGGAAAAACTGATTCGCGCAATGCGGCACGGCATGTCATCGCCGAGTACGGCTTCGACGACCCCCATAAACGGGCAGTTGTCGTTGGACACCAGCGACGGATCGGCCAGACAGGCTTCCAAAACGGCGCGAGATTTCGGCCCGGCCACCGCGCAGCCGGCCCATTGTTCGGAAACCGAGGTCACCTGAACCCTGAGATCGGGCCAGCGCATTTGCAGCAGTTCTTCCAGCCAGACCATGACCTTGGCCGCGTGCGCCGTGGTGGTGGTCATGAAATAGTCTGTTTCCGCCAATCGCCAGGAGGTGCCGTCGTCCATAACGATACCGTCGTCGCGCAGCATGATGCCGTAACGGGCCTTACCGATCGGCAGTTTGGCGAACGGGTTGGTGTAAATGCGGTTCAGGAATTCGGTGGCGTCCGGCCCCTGCACCGCGATCTTGCCCAGCGATGTGACATCGCACAGACCGACCGACGAGCGCACGGTGGCGGTCTCGCGCTCATAGGCCTCTTTAATGGTTTCGCCGTCCCGTGCGAAGTACCAGGGCCGCCGCCACAAGCCGGCCTCGGTCATGGTCGCGCCATGGTTCAGGTTCCAGTCGTGCAAGGGGGTCCTGCGCAGCGGCTTGAAATGCCGTCCGACACTGCGGCCGCTGAGCGCGCCGATGGCGATCGGGGTATAGGGCGGGCGGAACGTCGTGGTGCCAACCTGGGATATATCCTTGCCCAGCGCCTCGGCCATTACCGCCATGCCGATAACATTGCCCATCTTGCCCTGATCGTTGGCCATGCCCATCGTCGTGTAGCGTTTGAGATGCTCCACCGACACAAGCCCTTCGCGGTGGGCCAGTCGCACGTCTTCGGTCGTCACGTCATGCTGCGGATCGACGAAACTTTTAAGTTTTTTGCCCGGAACCCGGACCTCGTAAAGGGGTTCAATTGGGTTTTCCCAGCCGCCGGGCGGCGGTTTTTTGGTTTCCGGCGCCGGTTTTCCAAGATCCCTGGCCACCGCCGTGGCGGCGGCAAGCCCGGAAGTTTCGCAGTTCTCCATGGACCAGATACCCGCCGCCGACCCCGCCATCCGGACCGGACCGTCGGTTTCCCCCGGCACGAAACAGGCGTTTTCCGAATCCCATACCGGTTTCACGCCACTGTGGGACAGCAGGTTAACCACCGGCGACCACCCGCCGGAAACCAGCACCAGATCGCATTTTTCGAAACCGCCCGGCTTCCAGGACCCGCCGTCCCGAATGGCAAGATCAAGGCCATCGACACCCTTGGCGCCGTGCGCGTTAAGCGGCGCCGTGCCGGATCGCAGGGCGACGCCGCCGGCCGCCGCCATTTCGGCCAGGCCTTCGGGCAGGACGGCGCGGGCATCGCAAAGCGACACCGACGCCCCGGCGGCGGCCAGATCCATGGCCGGGCCGTACCCCGAATCATTATTTGTCGCGATTACTATTTTCTCGCCGGGCAACACGCCATAGCGATGCAGATAGGCGCTTGCCGAGGAAGCCGTCATAACCCCGGGACGGTCGTTGTCGCCGAAGGCGATGGTCCGTTCCAGCGCCCCGGTGGCCAAAATCGTACGTTTCGCGCGCACCGTCCAGAACCGCTGGCGCGGCAGGGCCGGATCGGGGGCCGCCAGATGGTCGGTGACCCGTTCCAGCAGGCCGGCGACCCCGTGATCGTAAAGCCCGAAGGCGGTAGTCCGGGTCATCACGCGGACCGCCGCCGCTTCCATGGCGGCGATCATGCCGGTGCGCCTCGATTCCGCCTCATCGGATCCCTGGTTGAGCAAATTCCCGCCCACTTCAAAATCCTGTTCGACCAGCAATACATCCAGGCCCGATTCGGCGGCGGTCAGGGCCGCCGACAGGCCGGCCGGGCCGGAACCCACGACCAGCACATCGCAAAATGTATGGGCGTGTTCATAACCGTCGGGATCGGGTTGCCGTGAAGCCTCGCCCATGCCGGCGGCGCGGCGGATCACCTTTTCATACTGCATCCACAATCCGGTGCCGCTGCCCCATTCGAACAGGGGCACGCCAATGAAGGTCTTGTAGTAGAAACCGGCGGCGAAAAAACGGCTGAAAAGACCGGCTGCCGCGCCCAGGTCGAAACGTACGCTGGGCCAGGCGTTTTGCCCGTATGCGGCAAGGCCGTCATAAACTTCCTGAGTGCTGGCCCTGACGTTGGGATCGCGGCGGGCGCCCTCGCCAATGGTGACCATGGCACCGGATTCCTCGACCCCCGCCGACATCACGCCGCGCGGCCGGTGATACTTGAAACTGCGCCCGATCACCCGTTCGCCGGCCGCCATCAGGGCCGAACTAAGGGTATCGCCGGGGTGGCCGGTCAGGCTGCCGCCGTCCCAGGTGAAGCGCACGGTCTTGGCCCGCTCGATACGGCCTCCCGATGGCAACCGGCGGGCGCTCATGGTTCGCCCTCCAGTACTTTCGCCATGCCGCCGTGGGCGGCCCGCACGGAATGAATCCGGTGGCTCATGGTGTCCCGCTCGACCAGCAGCCACATGCGGCAGCCGCTGACGTGATGCCATGATTCGGTTTGCACGCCGCGCACGTTTTCGCGCTGAAACACCGCCTTCAGCCAATCTTCGGCCGGCCCGTCCAGGGCCGGATAGACAATCGAGCCATCGCCGCCATAGGTAAATTCCGAATGGTCGCGTTCGCCGCAGAATGGGCAGGGAATACGGATCATTTGTCTGAAACCTTCCTCATCCGTGCAGTTTCGGGTCCGGGCCGGCGCCCCGCTCGTCTATGTTGACGCCGCGTTCAAAGCGTCCCAGATCATGTTCGGCGATTATCCGGTGGGGGCGGTCGTTGGCGATCAGGTCGGCAAAATACCAACCCGAAGCCGGAGAAGCCTTGAACCCGCCATAGTTCCAGCCGGCATTGAGATAAAGGTTATCGAGCGGCGTTTTGCAGATAAAGAAAGAGCCGTCCATGGACATATCCATAACCCCGGACCAATGCCGCAACAGCCGCAGGCGTCCCAGACAGGGCAGGACCGAGGTCGCGCATTCCGCCACGTCCTGAATCATCGGCAGATTACCCCGCTGGGCATAGGATTTGTACCAGTCGATATCGCCACCGAAGACCATGCCGCCCTTGTCGGACTGGGAGATATAGAAATGCGCCCCACCGACCCCAAACACCACCACCTGATCCAGCAGCGGCTTGACCGGTTCCGTGACGAAGGCCTGAAGCTTGTGCGATTCAATCGGCAGCGTTCCGAGCCCGGCCATGGTCCACAGGCGCGAGGTGTTGCCGGCCACCGCGAAGCCGATTTTTTTACCCCGTATCGTTCCCCGCGAGGTTTCCAGCCCGGTAACCTTGCCGCCGTCGCGGGTCACTCCGGTGACTTCGCAGTTCTGGATAATATCGACGCCCCGGCCATCCGCCGCCCTGGCGTAACCCCAGGCGACCGCGTCGTGCCGCGCCGTGCCGGCCCGCCGCTGCACCGCCGCGCCACATATCGGAAAGCGCGTGTCCGGGCCATAATTCAGGTGCGGCACATTCTTTTTAAGCTCGTCCAACTGCCATAATTCGCCATCCGAACCGGTCAGCCGCATGGTATTGTAGCGCCGGGCGGCGGCGTCCACGGCGGCCGGACTATGCAGCAGGCTCACATGGCTGCGCTGGCTGAACATCACATTGTAGTTCAGGTCGTGGCTTAGCTCTTCCCACAATTTCAGCGAATGTTCATAGAATTCGCGATTGCCCGGCAGCATATAGTTAGACCGCACGATGGTCGTGTTGCGGCCCGCATTACCGCCGCCGAGCCAGCCTTTTTCAAGCACCGCAATGTTTTTCACGCCGTGATTTTTCGCCAGGTAATAGGCGGTGGCCAGGCCATGCAGACCGCCGCCGACAATGACCGCGTCGTAGCCGTCCTTCGGCTCGGGATCACGCCATTGGCGGCCCCAGCCCCGTTGCCCGGTCAGTCCGTTCAACAGGACATTCCATCCGGAAAAGCGCGTCATAGCGATATGAACATTATCAGGCCCCCACTCGTCGATGAAACCTATCGCCGTCATGGCGCGCCGGTCAAGCCCGGAGCGTGTCAGAAAGGCTTTTTTACTTCCGACCCGGTCGCCGCCGCGCATGGAGCGGCGGCCCGCGGCATGACAAGCCACCGTGCGGTCCGGCCAGCCGGTGGCCGTGGCGGTGACAGGCACAGGGTTGGGGCCGCTTCAAGAGCCCCGATCATCCGCCGGATAGCGGCCGGCGAAGCCGGCCTGTCCCGCAATACATTGATGCCGCCGAACGGGTGTTCCAGCCTTTCCTGCGTTACCGAACCGACCAGAATCGCCGGTTTTCCGGGCAGGTCGCCGATTCGTGTTCCGGAACGCCAGAAACGGACCACGCGGCGCCTGCCGCCGGCGCCGTTATCGGCGATCATGGTCAGCAAGGCGGCGGCGCCGTTGTGGAGCAACGGCAGTGGAAGCAGGGCCTTCAGTTTCTTTTTTCCATCGAAAAACTGAATTGCCCGCGACCACCCCATGACCGGCGCCGGCGACCAGCCGACGGCTTGCAGGGCGTTTTTGATATCGTTCGCCGATGCCGCCACCTGAAACGGCAAGGGTTCTTCGTATTCCCCCCTTAAATCGATCCGCGCCGCCGGCAGCCGCCGCCAACCGGTATCGTTCCAGTTCGCCAGGGTCAGCGATTCGACCTTCCCCCTTGGCGCATAGCGCACCATGCTGTCATCGAACGAGGCCGTCGCATGAATTCCCCAGGCGGCGATCAACCCTGCCGATGTGACCAGGCCAAGCAGCACCGGGCGGGCCAGCGGTTCGCCGAATTTTTCCTCGAACAAGCCAAACAGTGCGGCCATGGCCCAGCCGAAAAACAGCCCGCCGATCACGTCCGAAGGCCAATGCGCAGACAGGTAGATACGTGACAGTCCGATCAGTGTCGAAAGCGACAGGGCCACCGCCCAGAAGGTCGCCCGGGCGTTCCGCGACAGGCCGCGTGTTCCGATCACCGCGATCAATCCCCACAGCACGGCGGCGAATGCGGCATGGCCGCTGGGAAAGGAAAACGCGTCGGGGCCGGAATAGATATCGATCGGGCGCGGTTTGTGCAGTGTCCATTTCAGCAACGGAACGAAAAGCGATGTCGCCCCCAAGGCCATAAACGCCAATCCAAACGTACGCCACGCCCGCAACAGCAACAGCCCGCCAAGCAGGGCGGCGGAAGCCCATAACACCACTATCGCATCGCCCATCGAGGTAATGGCGACCATTATCCGGTCGCCGACCGGAGTGCGAAAACCCTGCGCCAGGAAATTCAGGGCAACGTCCGCCCGAACCAGCGGATCGCCGGTCGCCACATCTTCCAGGACCTTGGCGAAAGCGATGACCATACCCAGGGTCAGCAAGGCCCAGGCCGCGCTTGCCGTCGTTGGGCGCTGGTCTGGTCCGAACACCCGGGACAGGAGCCGCGCCGCCCTTCCGGAACGGTTCTCAAGGGCCTCTTCCGCCTTGGCGAACAGGCCGTCAAGCCACGGCAGAAACAGCCGTGCGGTCACATGACAGCCGACCAGCGCAACCAGAAAAACGACCAGAAACAGCCCCAGCATCGCGGCGGCCCGGCTGCTTGATTCGTTAATCACCGCGAAAGCCAGCCCAAGCCCGGCGGCCGGCAGCACATTAAGCAACGCCCAGCCGATTGCCGAAATGACATTGGCGATATAAAACCGCACCGGGCTCATGCCAAGCATCCCGGCGGAAATCGGCACGATGGCCCGTGTGAACGGCAGAAAACGACCGATAGCCACGCTCTTGCCGCCATTGGCCCGGAAAAATTCGGCGCCCTTTTCCAGCAGTTCTGGCCGGGTTCGAAAGGGCCACATGAATTTCAGGCGGTCGCCGAACCGATGGCCGATCCAGAAAGAAATCCCGTCACCCAGAATCGCCCCAAGAGTACACCAAAGCACCAATATCCAGATGTTCGCGCCAAGGGTGGCGGCAACACCGGACAACGCGATGACCAATGACATTCCCGGAAACAGCGAGCCTATAAAAGCCATCGATTCAATGGCCGTGGCGGCAAACACGGCGAAGCCAATCCAGTGCGGATGAGCGGCGATGAAAGAGGTTATGGCATTGAGGGTCTGGGCAATCATTTCGGCTTATACCAGGGAATGCTGGATCAAACGGTTGAAGATGACCGGTTCAAAGAATTCCGGTAGAATGGGCCATGGCGGATCTTTCGGCAATAATTTGCGAGGCGATAGAGCGGGCCGCGATTTCAGGCCTGTGCCGTGACGGGCAAATTGAAATCGCCACAGAGGCCGCCCGGAAAGCCCGTCCCGATATGGCCGAAGCAGAATTGATCGAACTGGTCGAACTCGAAGCCGGCCGGTAGCGGCGGTTATGGACCGTTCAAGATCCGGCTACTAGGTTACGCATCGATATCTCTTCACCCAGCAGATCTTCGACGAAGTAGGCGGCCAGTTCACTTCGTCCTTTCACGCCCGCTTTTTGATAAATCGCGCTGCTTTGGCTCTTTACGGTGCCGGGCCGGGTTTCCCGCAGAACCGATATTTCCTGGGCGGATAGCCCCTTGAT
>VAPM010251814.1_pt1 | contig 12955 bp, 8 predicted proteins | sample 3395091 | NCBI WGS metagenome assembly VAPM01 (sample SAMN08290445, study PRJNA428436) | hydrothermal vent metagenome | isolation source: Deep-sea hydrothermal vent chimney 3 | place: Pacific Ocean: Juan De Fuca Ridge | reverse complement strand
TTACGACTACGGATTTCTAACGACTGAGTTTTTTGTCGATAGCTGCATTGCTAAAACAGTTGCGTAGCCAGCTATGCGCCTGTTTTAGCATCTTGCTCTCGACAAAAATTAGCCTGATTAAAAAGAATCATCAACTAAAGTATATTTCATTAAAAATAAGGCCTAATAATTGCTTACCAAAACCACTAAAAGTAGTGTTTAGGTCATGAATCACGCAAAACTTTACTTCCCTTGTTAGGTTGGTGTTTCACTGTTACACAACTGAAATCCATTTTTAAGGGATTCTCAATGTTTGGCTGAAGATTCTTTCTAATCAGGACAATCAGTACGTTATAGATTCCGAATCCGTGACCGTGCGAAGTATCGTTTTTTAGAAGTATATGGAATGGGTAATGATAAAGCTTGTGCTCACTTCTTAATAACCGATTTACACCCACAAAAACTCAGTTTACCTATCCTTTGCTAACGTATTAGAGGAAGGGCAACTGAGGGTTAAATTGGTTATTTATAACCATTGCTTATGAATGTTTTCCCTTAAATTGACGATAACGCCTGATCAGCGCATTAGTTGAACTGTCATGCTCAAGCAGTGGTTCATCATCACTCTTCAGCTCGGCAGCGGTTTTCTGCGCTAATGCCTTGCCCAACTCAACGCCCCATTGATCGAAGGAACCAATATTCCAGATGACCCCCTGAGTGAACACGCTGTGTTCGTAAAGTGCAACTAGCAAGCCGAGTGTTTTAGGTGTCAATTGCTCAACAAGCACTGTATTGGTCGGGCGATTACCTTCAAATGTGCGATGTGGCACTAGCCATTCAGGGGTGCCTTCTGCCTTGACTTCAGCCTCGGTTTTACCAAAGGCCAGCGCCTCAGTTTGTGCAAACAAATTTGCCATGAGTAGAGCATGCTGATCTCCCAGCGGATTTAAGGCTTGATAGAAACCGATAAAATCACAGGGTATCAGGCGGGTTCCCTGGTGGATTAACTGGAAGAACGAGTGCTGACCATTGGTACCTGGCTCGCCCCAATATATTGGGGCTGTTTGATAGTCAACGCAAGACCCCTCTAAGGTGACGTGTTTGCCGTTACTCTCCATCGTTAATTGTTGTAGATAGGCCGGAAAACGCTTGAGATACTGATTGTAAGGAAATACGGCGACTGACTGGGCATTAAAGAAATTGTTGTACCAAAGTTTAAGTAATCCCATAATGACAGGCATGTTCTGCTCAAAAGGGGTGGTATGAAAATGTGCATCCATCTCATAAAATCCAGCAAGCATCTCACGAAAATTATCTGCTCCAACAGCAATCATGGTTGATAGCCCAATTGCGGAATCCATTGAATAGCGACCACCGTCCCAATCCCAAAAACCAAACATATTGTCGGTATTGATGCCGAAATTTGTTACTTCCTCGGCATTCGTCGATACCGCGACGAAGTGCCGACTTACGGCTTGATCTTCAGCGAGCTTTTGTAAACACCATTTCCTAGCCGCGCGAGCATTAGTCAGAGTTTCGAGGGTGGTAAAGGTTTTTGAACAAATAATAAAGAGTGTTTCTTCAGGATCAAGATCGTGCGTGGCTTCAGTAAAATCTGTGCCATCCACATTCGAGACAAAGCGCAAAGTCAGGTCTCGTTGACTGTAATGTCGTAATGCTTCGTAGGCCATAACCGGGCCAAGATCAGAACCGCCGATGCCTATATTGACGATGTTACGGATACGTTTCCCTGTGTATCCCCGCCACTGGCCATTGCGTATCTGTTCTGAAAAAACACTCATCCTGTCTAGCACCTTATGAACTTCGGGAACTACGTCAACACCGTCAAGAAGGATACGTTTGTCTTTAGGGACTCGTAAAGCGGTATGCAGAACGGCTCGGCGTTCAGTTACGTTAATGATGTCGCCATTGAACATGGCATTAATTCGATCTTGTAAGCCACATTCATTAGCAAGATTTATCAGTAATCGTATAGTTTCATTGGTCAAGCGGTTTTTTGAATAATCCAGATAAATACCAGCAGCATTGATTACAAATTGTTCACCCCGTAAAGGATTGTCTTCAAACAATTGGCGTAGGTGCACATGCTGTATCTGTTGATAATGTTTCTGCAATGCTTTCCATGCAGGGCGTTTCGTTAATGTTTGTGTTGTTGAGGTCATTGTCATGATAATTATTTTGTCCCTGTTTGCTCAGTGTTGCTAACATGCTCATCCAGTAACCGCCATTGGTGACCGTTACGTGCCAGCAACTCATCGGCAGCCTTTGGACCTTGGCTACCGGCTATATAGTTAGGGAAAGAATCTGCTGATTGTTGCTGCCATGCTTTCAAAATCGGATCAATTAATCGCCATTGCGCTTCAACACCATCGCGACGGGTGAATAGGGTGGCATCACCGCATAAGGCATCCAGTAATAATGTTTCATAGGCTTCGGGTATGCGCATGTTAAATGCTTGCTGATATTGAAAATCCATGCGTACATTGGCCGTCTGCATTTCGGGGCCCGGCTGTTTGGCATCAAAACTAATATCAATACCTTCGTTAGGATGAATACGCAGAGCGATAACATTGGGTTCGATACGTTCTGTTGTATTGGCAAACAGGGGTTGAGGCGGTCGCTTAAAATGTATAGCAAGTTCAGTGACACCTTGTGTCAGGCGTTTACCTGTACGTAAATAAAATGGCACACCTGCCCAGCGCCAGTTTTCAATCCGAAATTCGGCGGCAACATAGGTTTCGGTGTTTGAATCGGAAGCAACACTGGGCTCTTCTCGATACCCCAGCACTTCATTCCCTTCAATCTGCCCGGCTCCATATTGTCCGCGTACTGTTTTTTCTGCGACTTCAGTTGTCGTCATCGGTTTAATTGATCGCCAAACTTCAATTTTTTTATCACGCACCGCGTCAGCATCAAAGGCAATGGGAGGCTCCATCGCAATCAGCCCCAGTAATTGCATTAAATGATTAGTCACCATATCCCGCAAAGCGCCGGCTTCATCGTAGTAACCCCCACGATGTCCTATCCCTAAGGTTTCTGCTGCGGTTATTTCGACATAATCAATATGATTACGATTCCATATAGGTTCGAACAGTGCATTACCAAAACGAAAAACCAGTATATTCTGTACGGTTTCCTTACCCAGATAGTGGTCGATCCGGTAAATTTGATGTTCCAAAAAAACACTGGCAACAGCGTCACTGAGCGCTTGAGCTGAAGCCAGATCATGGCCAAAAGGCTTTTCGATGATGATTCTCGCCCAACCCGATGTTTCACTGGCCAGATTGGCTATGCCTATTCCATCGGTAATTGAACTGACTAAGGTAGGAGGGGTAGCGCAGTAATAAAGTCGATTCCCCAAGGTATTGCCATTCAATTTTTTAATATGTGCCGCTAGTTGGGCATAACTGCTCGAATCTTTTAGGTCGCAAGCAAAATAATCTAGTTTTTGTGTGAATCGGTGCCATTCATCGGCATCAAATGACTGCTTTCCTTTTGCCTCAAACACGGCAGAGTGCATTAACTCTCTAAAGACACCGATATTGATTGGCTCTCGATCCACGCCGAGTATTATGGTAGATTCGGAAATCGCTCCTTTTCGAACCAAATGACACAGTGCGGGCATTAACTTACGTTTGGTCAGATCCCCGGTTGCACCGAATATGACGATTACACAAGGCTCGGCTTTGGATAACGCAGATTTGCCAGATTTTGAGGTGACTCCTTGAATATTGATAGCCATTATTTTTCTTCCTTTCCAGCTTCTATATGACCGCCAAATTGATGGCGCATCGCTGATAGCATTTTCTCGCCAAAAGTGTGCTCCTTGCGGGAGCGGAAGCGGGCAAAAAGTGCGGCAGTTAATACTTCGGCAGACACGGCTTCTTCAACAGCAGCTTGCACAGTCCAGCGTCCTTCTCCAGAATCGGTGACATAGCCGGTATATTTTGACAGATCGGGATCTTCGGCCAGTGCCTGGGCGGTAAGATCGAGCAGCCACGAGCTGATAACACTGCCGCGTCGCCACAGTTCTGCAATTTCACTGAATTCAAAATTATATTGATACGCTTCAGGAAGATGCTCTGATGCCGCGCCGCGTAAAATATCAAAACCTTCCGCATAAGCCTGCATCAAGCCATATTCGATACCGTTGTGTATCATCTTGACAAAATGTCCTGCGCCAACAGGACCACAATGTAAGTAACCCAGTTCTGCGGTGCTAACGGAATCATCTCTATTGGGTGTTGACGGAATATTGCCCTTTCCCGGAGCCAGTGTAGCAAAAATAGGTTCGAGCTGTTGCACAGGGTCTTTTTCTCCTCCGATCATCAGAGAATAGCCTCGTTCCAAACCCCAGGTTCCACCACTGGTACCGACATCTAAAAAATGGATGCCTTGTTGTTTCAATACCTCGGCTCGGCTCACATCATCCTTAAAATAGGAATTGCCACCGTCGATAACGGTGTCTCCCGGTTGCAGAAATTCGGCTAAGTCGGTAATCGATTTTTCTACTATTTTACCTGCCGGAACCATCAGCCACACAGCACGTGGAGAGGGCAGACGATTTGCTAAGTCCTCAAGAGAAGATGCACCTTCGGCTCCTTCTGTGACTAATTGAGCAACATTGTCAGGGTTAATATCATAGACCGCCACTTGATGGCCGTTATTGATCAGGCGTCTGGTTATATTCGCCCCCATTTTTCCTAAACCTATCATGGCAATTTTCATTTATTGTCTTTTCCTGTTGTGAAAAAATAATTGATTGTTTAATTGAATCGTGAGCTGGTATTAGCAGGTTTCCGTACACACGGACATTGGTCGTAACTTACCAACAAAGCTTACAAACTGTTATAAAAAACGAGCTGGCCTATCTCCATTTGATTAACCTAGAAAGATCTGTTGGGCATGGAATTATAGTGCAAGCTATTGGTTTCAAAGTGCTTTGAAAAAATCTTAGTCTCACCCATTCGATTAGGCGGGCATTTTTTTGAAGTGCTGTGGAATCAAGAGGTTGTGCTAGAAACCATGATCCAACTGATTTTTCTAGGATTAAGCGACTATAATTGAGTTTTATTATTCTTGCGTCTATGGGTGCTTAAAATTGTTTAATCATAGAAAATGGCTTATTGTTTTGATGATGCATTTGGTGGGCTGTACCTCAGCACCTAAATTGATGCCTACACCTAATTTATATATTGGAGCAACGGGCTATCCTGAGTCTGAGGTCCAATTAACACAAAAGAGTTCTCAGATTGATATGCTCTACGTGACAGATCGTTTGCCAGAACCTGAAACAAATCAACTTGAATATGGCAGTGGTCGTTCTACATCACTTGCTTTTGGTTCCGCTATCATGAATATTGGAAAAGGAAGTAACTGGGAGCAATTAGTCAAAGCCAGCCAAACCGCTTCCAGAGACAATGCATTTGAAATATCAATCATAAAGCGCACGGAATTTGGACGGTTTCCCAAAACTCCGTATGCATTTTCAGTTACGAATGGTGTTCCAGTAGTCAATACAGAAATTCAAACTCAGCTTGAAGAATCAGTGTTTGAATTCAGAAAAGAAATTAATCGTCGCCTTAATCTAGCCAATCGTAAAGATGTCATTATTTATATACACGGATTTAATAATACCTTTGACGATGCGGTAACTAATCTTGCTGGATTATGGCATTTCATGGGGCGTCAAGGTGTGCCTTTGGTTTACTCCTGGCCAGCTGCTTATGGTGGTGCTGTTGGTTATTTCAGTGATAGAGAATCTGGTGAGTTCACAATCTTTCACTTAAAAAATATGCTCAGGCTTTTAGCTTCTTTTGAAGAGATAGAAAACTTTCATATTATTGCTCATAGCCGTGGATCAGATGTTGTTACTACGGCTTTACGAGAGCTTATTATTGAGACACGTGCAGCAGGAAAAAATCCTAGAGCCTGTTTGCGCGTTAAAAACTTGATATTGGCAGCACCTGATCTGGATTTTGGTGTGATGCGGCAACGCTTGATGGCTGAAAAATTCGGGCTTGCCTTTGGCCAAATTAATATATATACCGCACAAACCGATAACGCATTAAATTTTGCAGAGATGATTATGCCTGGGAAACGGCTAGGTCATCTGGAATCAAGGGATTTTAGTGACCCTGATAAACAAATTTTTTCTGCGGTTAAAAATGTACATTTTATCAACGTACTTGATGTGAAAAGTTTTATCAGTCATGCCTATTATTTGAACAGCCCCTCTGCCAGTTCAGATTTGATTCAGGTTTTGCGGCACAGTAGCCTCCCAGGTAGCGTGGATAGACCTTTAGTTCATAAACGCTATAATTTTTGGGAAATCCCCGCTGATTACCCTAATAGCTTACCTGCAAAGTAAGGCAACTCGCAATAAATAATCCACCCACCTTGCAGGTGTTTTTGTCTCCGCTCGAACCATCTCAATCGTTACGTAGCCTGCTATGCGCCTCTTGAGATGGATTGAGCAGAAACAAAAATCCTGCGCAAACCGGGTAGATTATTTATTGCGAGTTGCCTAATTCAAAAAAACCTTTTTTTGTAAGTTTCTTGTCACTTTTACGACTTAATTATAAATTCATTTCAACTTGTAACTTCTATCATCTTGGAATTGCAATTGAATATATTAATGCGTGTAAATTTGGGAGAAACTTTATGCCACTAGCGGCTGAACTATTTGTGAAATGTTTAGAAAATGAAGGTGTAGAATATATTTTTGGTATTCCTGGAGAAGAAAACCTGTACATTATGGATGCCTTACTTAATAGTTCTATCAAATTCATTACAGTAAGGCATGAACAAGGTGCTGCATTTATGGCTGATGTTTATGGGCGTTTAACTGGGAATGCAGGGGTTTGTCTAGCTACCTTGGGCCCTGGTGCAACTAATCTTATCACTGGTTTTGCTGATGCAAATATGGATCGAGCACCTATTGTTGCCATTGCTGGACAGGGGGCGACAACACGTTTGCATAAAGAAAGTCATCAAATACTAGATTTGGTTAGTTTATTTAAACCGATTTCCCGTTACAGTACGATGGTGATGGAGCCAGAAAATATTCCAGAGATTATCCGTAAGGCATTTTATCTTGCCCAAGGGGATAACCCAGGTGGGGCATTTGTTTGTTTGCCGGAGAATATTGCTGGGGATCAAACTGATCAAAATAATATTCCTCTAAAAGTTTATCAACAAGCCTCTTCCCAGCCTACAACTGAGAGTATAGAAATAGCTGTAACACTTGTTTTACAGGCACAGCGCCCCATTATTATGGTTGGAAATGGCGTGATACGTAATGAAGCAAGCCAAGCTTTGGTTGCTTTTGCTGAAACCCTTAATATTGCCGTTGCTCAGACCTTTATGGCTAAAGGGGCTATTCCTTTTTCTCACCCACTGTCTTTAGGAACGGTAGGCTTGCAAGCCCATGATTATGTTGCTGGTGGGTTTGATGAAGCAGATTTAGTGATATGTGTTGGTTTTGATATGGTTGAATACCATCCTCATCTTTGGCACCCTCGATGTGATAAAAAAATTATTCATATACACAAAACAGCCGCCGAAATAGATACTCATTACCATGTTTCAGCGAGTGTATTGGGGGATATTAATAAAGCTTTGCAACAAATTGCCCAACTGGCTAAACCACAAACAGAACATATATCAGATGAATTGCGGCAAACGATTATTGCTGAACTTGATGATTATGCACAAGATGACTGTTTTCCACTTAAACCTCAACGGATTTTGTACGATACTCGCAAAGCACTGGATGATGAGGATATTTTAATTTCAGATGTAGGCGCGCATAAGATGTGGATAGCACGACTTTATCGTTGTGAAGCACCCAATACCTGTATTATTTCTAATGGCTTTGCCTCAATGGGAATTGGTGTACCCGGTGCAATAGCGGCTAAATTGGCCAACCCTGAACGTAAAGTGCTAACGATCACTGGGGACGGTGGTTTTATGATGAATTCGCAAGAAATAGAAACGGCACTACGCTACAAAATTCCTATTGTGATCATGATATGGAATGATCATCAATATGGTTTGATTAAATGGCATCAGCAACGCCGATTTGGGCGTACCGGTTTTATTGATTTTACTAACCCTGATTTTGTTAAATACGCCGAATCATTTGGTGCAAAAGGTTATCGTGTTGAGAAAGCAGAAGGTTTACTGCCAACTCTGCAACAGGCTTTTGAAGATGATACGGTGGTAGTTATTGATGTACCTGTCGATTATTCTGAGAATATGCGGTTAACAGAAAAACTAGGCAAGCTTGTCGGCCAGTCTTAATAGGAGCTTATATGTATTTCCCAATAAAAGTGCCTAGTGCTGAGCAAACAGGCGTGATGAAAGTTTTTTCCCCTTTTGATGGTAAGCTAGTGGGTGCTGTCGGTACGGTTAATGCCCAAGGTGTTGAACAAGCTCTGGATAACAGTACAGCATTATATCTTGATCGTTCTTCTTGGTTATCAGTAGAGCGGCGCGGTGATATTTTAGAAGGTGCTGCAAGATTGATGGAGCAACGTTCCGAACAATTGATAGAAATAGCGGTTGCAGAAGGGGGTAAACCTTACCAAGATACTCGGGCAGAATTAACCCGCGCTATTGATGGTATGAGGAATTGTCGTGAATGTATGCGTTCTCAAGAGGGTAGAGAAGTCCCGATGCAGCTCAATAACGCTTCGATGCACAGACTGGCATTTACGCAGCGTGAGCCAATAGGGCCGGTTATTGCAGTAAGTGCCTTTAATCATCCGATTAATTTGATTGTACATCAGGTCGGTCCGGCTATTGCCGCAGGCTGTCCAGTTATCATTAAACCCGCTGAAAAAACCCCATTATCAGCTTTTATGCTGGTTGATATTTTACGTGAAGCTGGTTTACCTGATGCTTGGTGCCAGCCTTTGTTAACAGAAACTATTTCTCAAGTAGAAAAAATGGTTACAGATGCCAGAGTTGCATTTTTTAGTTTTATTGGCAGTGGCAAGGTTGGCTGGAAACTACGCTCCAAACTTGCTCCGGGTACACGGTGTACGTTGGAACACGGCGGAGCAGCTCCTGTGATTGTATCAAAAGATGCAGATTTAGAAGCCATGCTACCTTTATTACTTAAGGGCGGTTTTTATCATGCGGGGCAGGTGTGTGTGTCAGTGCAGCGCATATATGCCCATCGATCTATTGCCAAACAACTTGCAGAAGGGCTGAGCCACCTAGCTAAAAAGTTAGTTGTCGGTGATCCAATAGACCCTGTTACAGAAGTAGGGCCATTAATTGATCAGCAACAAGTTGCACGAGTTGATGCCTGGGTAAAGGAGGCGGTGACTGAAGGTGCTGAATTATTATCTGGTGGTGAGTGTCTTTCACCATCCACGTACCAACCTACGGTATTATTTAACCCATCTGGAACCAGTAAAGTGAGTAGCGAGGAGATATTTGGTCCTGTCGTATGTGTATATGAATATGGTACTATTGATGAAGCGATTGCACGGGCTAATAGTTTGCCTTATGCATTTCAAGCGGCGGTAATGACTAGCGATTTGGATACCGCTTTCTATGCATTTAAGCATTTACGGGCTTCAGCAGTGATGATTAATGATCATACTGCATTTCGTGTGGACTGGATGCCATTTGGAGGGCTGAAGGAGTCCGGGTATGGAACGGGAGGTATCCCCAATACTTATCGAGATATGCAGATTGAAAAAATGGCAGTTATTAATTCAAAAGTGATATAACAATACTCTTGTAAGGAATAGGGGTATTATTAACGACTTATAAATGATTAGTGATAAACATGGGATCACTCAAAATGTATTTTCTAGATATATGAATATCGTTGCTGGCTATTGATGTCTTGATGGAAAATGCTTAGTTGATTAATTAATAGGAGAATTTTTATGAAATGTCTTTACTACCTAACTTCCACCCTTGAGAGTGCTGATAAAATTGCTAAGAGCTTACAACAAGTAGGTATAAATGATTGGTTTATTCATGTATTAAGTCAAGATGCGGCTGGGCTAAAAAAAGATAAAATTCACTCAAGTAATTATTTGGAACGGTTGGATATTGTGCGTTTTGGTATTATTGGTGGAGCGGTCGGCTTGTCAGTTGGGATATTAGCTGCTATTGCAGTGAATGCAACCAATCTTTTTGGATCAGGTATACCTAATATTGCTTATATTGCTATTATTGGATTCTTTACAATGTTTGGAATTTGGGAAGGTGGTGTAACAGGCATTGCTACAGAAAATAAAAAAATTACATTATTCCATGATGACTTGGAAGAGGGGCAATATTTGATTCTAATTTATGCCAAGAAAGCATCTGAGGATTTAGTTAAAAAAGTTATGCAGGATAGTCACCAGGAAGCTAAATTAGCGGCTGTAGATTCTAATTTTTATAATCCATTTGTTGGTTTAAAGCGAATTTAAATAAACTTTTTTATATTTTGTTTAGGAGTGAGGATTTAATAATTCCCGAAAGTATGGCGCAGGATTTTGGTTTCACAGCCGTGCTAGGAAAACAGGCGCATAGCAGGCTACGCAACTGTTTTCCTAGTGCGGCTGTGGAGTCAAAAGACAAGTCAGACTCGTGTATTATTGAATTCTCACTCCTTAGGCCAATGAAAGGTGTTTAAAACCAAAATTACAGAAGAGTTTTAGACGAATATATTTTGGTTTAACTTGATGTTCCAGTTTTTTTAACTTGAATTCAGAAAACACTAAAAACTAGAGGGGTAAGGCCAATTATCCTTACCCCCAATATCGTTTTTAAGTTAAGGGATTTAATATTACTGCTCTTAAGCCCTCACCTGCTGGAGAGGAGAAATAAAAAAAGCTCTTTTTCCTTAACTTAATGACATTGGGCATTGCCCCATAAATCTAGCACCTGTAACAAATACTTTCCTGATTACGTATAAGCTTCAGCCATATTTAATGGGGGAAGGCTGTTGATTTAAGCCCTCTCCAAAGGGATGCCCACATGGATGTGGGTAAGTAGAGCAATGCAGGAGCAGCGAAGCGGTGTGCCGAAAGGGTTGGGTGAGGGGGAAATTAAAAGCAGCTTTCCCTTACAAAAAAACTTGGTTTAAATTCTCCCCTCGGCAATAGCTCCATGCATTGCTCTACCTCCTGCATCCATGCAGTCGACCCAACCCTCCCCAGCAAGGGAGGGCTAAGACATTGAAGTACATGATCAAACTAAATTCACCTTTAAGCTGAAGCTTATACGTAATCAGGAATACTTTAGTGCAAGAGCAGGCTAAAGCCTGCGCGCCCCTCACGGTGAAACTGTCCTGAATATATTCTCTTAATAAAACAAAGAGTTAAGCCTATACCCAAACAAGCTGCCAGCTGCATTTTAAATATCATTTAAATTCAATAGCTTAGAGTTTGACTTGCAAATAAACATGCTAAGATATCAATGAGTTATGGTCTAGAACGGTTTCGCTGTGGCGCGCGCCGCCATTATTTTGCAAATCAAGTTGTTTTGTCAAAAATATCGGATAACGCTAGGAGGCTGTCAGAGAATAGAATCCGTAGCAGGTTCTCTATTCTCGGACAGCCTCCTAGGCACACCGCTACGCTGCTCCTGCGTTGTCCTTTTTTGCCCTATGCATTACTCTACTAAACGCCATCCTTGGCGTTATAACGCACATCTAACCGAACGATTCTAGTTTTCTGGTGTGTGCTTATTTTTATTTTCTATAGGTGAATAGAGTTCAAGCTTGTATGTTGGTATTTGTTCATCTTCATAACCATCTAATAAATCATCTTCTAGCATAGTACCATCGTTAATTAAATGCTCACGATATTGTAAGTAAGAGTTTTTAATAAATTCATAACGATCAATAGCGGCTTCTTCAACAATCTTACCCGATGTCATATATCCAGCTCGTTTGTCAGTAACATCGACAACATCTGCTACCGTACTGGCAGCACTCACTGCAAAACCAGCAAAAACAGTATAGTTAAGAGGATCCATTAAAGCATCGCCTACTAAGCCGGCTGTACCTCTAGGTGAATTAGGCCCCCAAAAGGGAAGTACTAGATAAGGCCCAGATGGTACTCCCCAAAACCCTAATGTTTGACCAAAGTCTTCATTGTGTTTAGGTAAATCAATCATGGTTGCTACATCCATAACCCCAGCAATACCCGCTGTTGAGTTAATTATAAACCGGCCCAAATCCATGCTTGCCTGAGTAAATTTAAACTGTAATAAGCTATTGATAGATACGCCAATATCATCAATATTACTAAAAAAATTAGTAACCCCGCGATCAACCGGTTCTGGAGTGGTAAACAGGTAACTTTTAGCTAAGGGTTTCATAATGGTATTGTCAAAATCATCATTAAAGTTTTGTGTACTACGGTTCCAGTCTTCCCATGGATCATCTGGGTTAACAGGTGTTGAGGCACAACCATTGAGCATGCTTAGTAATAATATATTACAAAATAAGACTGTATTTTTTTTATTCCAACTGTTCATTTTATTCTCCTTTTATAATTTCATGGATCTTAATAAACCACAGCTTATGAGATTGTAGAGCAGACTAAAGTCCGCTCTACAAGGTCTGAGTCTTTATTTTTAATTAAGCAATAGCCATACATAATTTTGATTTTGCTAAAGAAAACTTAATATTTTAGCGAGTAATTCAAAAGTACATCTTATTAATTCTACCTGTAAATAAAGTAATGGTTTTAAAGTAAGTCGTAGCTACGGCTCATTCCTAACAAAAATACGAAGCAATCAAGAATTAGTCTATTAATTAAGTACTTTTGAGTATTACCTTGCCTTTTATTTTCCATTCAACAAAAATGCAAGACAGCCTAATTTTGGTTTTTATTTAAAGAACGCTTCAAATAATGTCCTGTAAAAGAAGCTTTATTATTTGATACTTCTTCTGGTGTACCTTCTGCTACCAATGTTCCTCCCCCCGTTCCTC
>VAPM010867964.1_pt1 | contig 12956 bp, 15 predicted proteins | sample 3395091 | NCBI WGS metagenome assembly VAPM01 (sample SAMN08290445, study PRJNA428436) | hydrothermal vent metagenome | isolation source: Deep-sea hydrothermal vent chimney 3 | place: Pacific Ocean: Juan De Fuca Ridge | reverse complement strand
GGGATTTCCGGGGTGATTGCCGAAATGGCGCTTCAGCTGGTCACAGATCAGGCGAAAAACAACATTAAAATCAGCACCATCGCGCTAACTGGTGGCTGTTTTCAAAATAAACTGCTATTAGAAATTGTAAGCGCGCGCCTGTCAGAAAGTGACCTGAATATTATCACCCACAGCCGGGTGCCTGCCAATGATGGCGGCCTGTCCCTTGGGCAGGCGGCTATTGCGGCGGCTCGCCACTTGCACGAGACTGACCACCAAGGGAGAGAATAAAATGTGTTTGGGAATACCAGCGCAAGTCTTCGAAATAACCGACCGCACCCGCAAACTGGCCATGGTGGACGTGTCCGGTGTGAAACGCGAAGTCAACATCACCTGCATCGCCGGGGATGATGCAGCCATGGATGCCTGCGTCGGCGAATGGGTACTGATCCATGTCGGATTTGCCATGAGCATCATAGATGCCGCAGAGGCAGCAGCAACGCTGAAGGTCCTGAAAGAAATGGGTGAAATTCAGGAAGAGCTGGCGGCAATTCAGGCCTCGGGCCAAGTATAATTTGCGGGGGGCAAATGTCAGATAACAAATCCAAGCTTGAGGGGCTGTACCCGTTTTTGCACGGTAAGAAACAGGACCCCGTTGCGCTGAACAAAGCCCTGATTGAATCGGTCACCCAAAAAGCCGAGGATCACCAAAAACTCATCACCCGGTTTTTCGCCGCAAACGCGCAGGCGGTGGTCGATACTGCAGCTGCCATCGCTGATGTCTATCGCAGCAATGGCAGGCTGTTCACCATGGGCAATGGCGGGTCAAGTTGCGACGCCGCACATTTGGCGGTCGAATTTCTGCACCCGGTAACGGCGGGCCGTCCGGCACTGACGGCGATTGATCTGACATGCGATACAACAATGCTGACAGCGGTGGCCAACGACGTGGGCTTTGAAAACATATTCGTCCGCCAGATTATCGCCCAGGCGCGCCCCGGTGACGGGCTGGTCGGGCTGTCCACAAGCGGTAATTCCGATAACCTTATCAAAGGCTTCCGCAAAGCCCGCGAACTGGGCGTCACCACTATCGGGCTTGCCGGGATGAACGGCGGCGAAATGGCGAAGGCCGGGCTTGACCATTGCCTTGTTGTCGATACCGACAGCATCCACCGCGTCCAGGAGGTCCATGTCGTGATCTACCACATCCTCTGGGATTTAGTGCACACACTTCTGGCTGATGATCGTGGTGACCTGAACACAACAGTCACAGCATGACGGGGCAACGCTTATGAAATATGTCGATGAATTCCGCGATCCGGAAAAGGCCGGTTTCCTGCTAAAGGAAATCCGCGCATTGGTGCCGGAAATTCGCGCCAAACTGGACCGCCCGATCTACATCATGGAAGTCTGCGGCGGCCACACCCATTCAATTTTCCGCTTTGGCATCGAAACCATGCTGCCAGATGAGATTGAGCTGATCCACGGCCCGGGCTGCCCAGTCTGCGTGCTGCCCATGGGGCGCGTCGATGATTGCGTCGCACTGGCGGAAACGCCCGGCGTGATATTCACCACGTTTGGCGACGCCATGCGGGTACCCGGTTCAAAGAAAAGCCTGCTGCAGGCCAAGGCGGATGGCGCCGATGTGCGCATGGTCTATTCGCCGCTGGACGCGCTGGCACTGGCCCGCGACAACCCTGACAAACAGGTCGTATTTTTCGCACTTGGGTTTGAAACCACCATGCCCAGCACGGCAATGACGGTTTTGCAGGCCAAGGCTGACGGCATCAAAAATTTCTCGCTGTTTTGCAATCACATCACCATTATCCCGACCGTCAAGGCGATACTGGATTCCCCCGATTTGCAGATTGACGGCTTCCTTGGCCCCGGCCATGTCAGCATGGTGATCGGCATTTCCCCCTATGATTTCATTGCCCAACATTACAATCGCCCGGTCGTAGTGGCCGGGTTTGAACCATTGGATATTCTGCATTCGATCTGGCTGGTGATCAAACAGATCGCCGAAGGCCGCGCCGAAATTGAAAACCAGTATAACCGCATCGTACCCGACGACGGCAATGACGCCGCCCTTAATGCAGTCGCCGAAGTCTTTGAATTGCGTGAGTTTTTTGAATGGCGCGGCCTTGGCTCCATTGACCATTCAGGGGTTCGTATCCGCAAAGAATACGCCGCCTTTGACGCCGAGAGCAGGTTCTCTGTCCCCGCCATCAAAATCGCCGATCCAAAGGCCTGCCAATGTGGCGAAGTTCTGAAAGGTGTGATCAAACCCTGGGATTGCAAAGTATTCGGCAAATCCTGCACCCCGGAAATGCCGCTCGGGGCACTGATGGTGTCTTCCGAAGGCGCCTGCGCCGCCTATTATCAATACGGCGACCTTGAAAAACTGCGTGAGAAATCCCGGGCATGAGCACCTCAAAGCCGCCCGGCCAGGCCCCGTCAAACCGCCGGCGTCTGGGTAAAGTCAATCTGAAACAGGTTACGCTGGCCCATGGCGGCGGCGGCAAAGCCATGCGCGATCTGATTGATGATGTTTTTATCAGCGCATTTGACAATCCCACGCTCGCGCCGCTGGAAGATCAGGCACGGTTTGATCTGGCCGGGCTTGCCAAGGGCGGTGATCGTCTGGCCTTCACCACCGATTCCTATGTGGTCCATCCGCTTGAGTTTCCCGGCGGCGATATCGGCAAGCTGGCGGTCTGCGGCACGGTGAACGATCTGGCGGTTGGCGGTGCCAGGCCGCTATATCTGTCCTGCAGCGTGATCATCGAAGAAGGCATTGAAGTGGATTTATTGCGCAAGATTGCGCGTTCAATGGCGGATGCAGCCAAGCAGGCAGGCGTGCAAATTGTAACCGGCGATACCAAGGTCGTCGACCGGGGCGCCTGTGATCGGCTGTTCATCAACACTTCCGGCATTGGCGTAATCCCCAAGGGTGTCGTGTTGGGTGCGGATCAGGCCAGCCCCGGTGACGTTATTCTGGTCAATGGCTTGCTTGGCGATCACGGTGCGGCAATCCTGAATGCCCGGGGCGACATGGCGTTGTCGACACCGATCCAAAGCGACTGCGCTTCACTGTACGATTTAATTTCTGCAATTCTGATGGCTGCCCCGGATGTGCGGTTTTTTCGCGACGCCACCCGTGGTGGTTTGGCGACCGTGCTGAATGAAATTGCACTGGCCTCAAATGTCGGCATCGAGATTGTTGAAAAACAAACACCCATTCGAAACGAAGTTCGCGGGTTTTGCGAAATCCTGGGACTGGACCCGCTTTATCTGGCCAACGAAGGAAAATTCGTCTGCGTTGCGCCGGACCATCAGGCCGAGACTGTACTGAAAACGATGCGTAACCATGAGCTTGGGCTGAACGCGGCCCGGATCGGTCATATCACCGAAAACCGCCCCGGACGGGTGGTTATGCAGACGGTTTTTGGCGGGCACCGCATTGTCGATATGCTGGTAGGGGAACAATTGCCAAGAATATGCTGACCTTCGTTGGTGCGGTTCCGGTGTTTTTCTGGCCGCCTGTACATTTGCGTCACCAAGTCCCCCTGACCTTGGGCAAGACGGCCCACAACCACCACTGATAGCTATATCTTTGGCATGTGAATTCCAGAACGGTCATCGGGTAAGCAAAGGGCAAGCATTGTCGTAAGAACCGGGATAGATCATACCGGTGAACAAATGAACGCCCTTCAGCGTATTTTCAACAGTCAGCGAAATATACCGGCTATCTATTTACAGTGCAGAAGTTTCACCAAACATCACCGTGCAATGTGTTAATCAATCGGGCGTAGGGTCACTCCCCACCGTCGGGGTCAAATTTCAAAAATCCCCCTGATTTGACTAATCCCCCTTGCGCGATCCAGTGCACGTGGGCAAAACACCGGCTATGGGCAATCCTATTCTCACCATTGATCTGACAGCCATTGCGCAAAACTGGCAGGGGTTGAACAGTTTGTCTGGCAAGGCTGTTCAAACCAGTGCTGTAGTCAAAGCCAATGCCTATGGTCTGGGATTAGTACCGGTGGCAGAGGCACTGATTACCGCCGGTGTGCAGCATTTTTTTGTAGCAACAACCACTGAAGGTGTTCAGCTTCGCAAAATCATCGGCCCAGAACCGGTAATTCAAGTCTTTAGCGGCCATGGCCCCGGTGGCACCACCGAAATTCAGGCCGCCAATCTGGTGCCAGTGCTGAATTCCCCGGAACAGTTTCGCCTGCACCAGACCTCGCTGCCCAACCACGCCTTTGGCATTCAACTGGACACCGGCATGTCGCGGCTGGGTTTTCAACCTGATGCCTGGTCCGAACATCGCAATGCCATTCTGGCCGCTCACCCGGTTCTGCTGATGTCCCACCTTGCCTGCGCCGATACACCCGATCACCCGATGAACCGCCGGCAATTGGCCCGGTTTCACCGCCTGACCGACGGGCTGAACATCCCGCGTTCCCTTGCCGCGACCGGTGGTATATTGCTGGGGCCGGACTATCATTTTGACCTGACCCGCCCCGGTATCGGCCTTTACGGTTGCCTGCCATATGACGCGGCACAGCCAGTTCTGAACCTCAGCCTGCCGGTCATACAAATTCGCCACCTCACCCCCGGCGACACGGTTGGCTATGCCAACAGCTGGACTGCCACAGAAAAAACCCGCATTGCCACCCTTGCCGCAGGCTACGCCGACGGGTTGCCCCGCTCACTGTCAAACAAAGGCAATGTATACCATGGCCCCACACCCTGCCCGCTCATTGGCCGTGTATCCATGGACATGATCACCGTTGATATCAGCCACCTGCCGGGCATTCCGGACAGCCTGAATATCATCTGCGAACATCAGTCCGCGGACAGATTGGCAACAGATGCCGATACCATCGGCTATGAAATCCTGACCTCCCTTGGCGCGCGCTATGAACGTCGCTACAAGGGCGCGCAATGATACTGCTTTCCCCCCTTGCCGCCATCGGGCGCACCGTTCTGTCCTTGCTGGGGGCCATCGGCCGGATCGCCATTTTTGCCGTGCAAACCCTGTTGCAAGCTCTGACACCGCCGTTTTATTTCAAAGAATTTGCCCACGCCCTTGTCACCATCGGTTATTTCAGCCTGCCGGTGGTCGGCCTGACCGCCCTGTTCACCGGTGGCGCGCTGGCTTTGCAGATATACGCAGGCGGGTCGCGCTTTTCAGCCGAGGCCGTGGTGCCGCAAATCGTCGCCATCGGCATCGTGCGTGAACTTGGCCCGGTACTGGTTGGCCTGATGATCGCCGCACGTGTCACTTCGTCAATCGCCGCCGAAATTGCGACAATGAAAGTCACCGAACAGATCGACGCGCTGGTCACCCTGTCCACCAACCCGGCGAAATACCTGACCGTGCCCCGGGTGCTTGCCGCAACCCTCGTGGTGCCGCTGCTGGTGGGCATCGGCGATATCATCGGCATTGCAGGCGGCTTTCTGGTGGGCACTGAACAACTGGGGTTCAACCGAGCCACTTACCTTAATAACACCGTCGAATTCCTTGAAATTGCAGACATAACCTCCAGCCTGATCAAAGGCGCGGTTTTTGGTTTTATCGCTGCCCTGATGGGCTGCTTTTACGGCATGAATTCCGGGCGCGGCGCTCAGGGTGTTGGGCGCGCTACAAAGTCATCGGTGGAAGCCGCGGCCATTCTGATCCTCGCGGCAAACTTCCTGCTCACCTCAATCTTCTTCAGCGCATGATAGAGCTTCAGAACCTCCATAAATCCTTTGGTTCCAAACAGGTTCTGGCCGGGGTAAACCTGACCATCCCCAAAGGCGAAAGCATGGTCATCATCGGCGGCTCTGGAACCGGAAAATCGGTTCTTCTCAAATGCATACTGGGCCTTATTAAACCAACCTCCGGCACCATACTGCTGCAGGGGCAGGATGTTGCAACAGCCGAACGCGACGCCTTCCTTGCGCGGTTTGGCATGCTGTTTCAGGGTGGGGCGCTGTTTGACAGCCTCAGCGTCTGGCAAAACGTGTCTTTCCGGCTGCAGCGGGGCGCCCTTAAGCGCCCAAAAGACGAAGCCCGCGATATCGCCATCGAAAAACTGCGCCGGGTGGGGCTGAAACCCGATGTGGCTGATCTGTTCCCCGGCGAACTTTCCGGCGGCATGCAAAAACGCGTGGGCCTGGCCCGCGCCATCGCCGCAGAACCAGAGATCATCTTTTTTGATGAACCCACCACCGGGCTTGACCCGATCATGGCCGGGGTGATCAACGAACTGATCCGTGAGATTGTCAGCGAAATGGGCGCCACAGCCATGACAATCACCCATGATATGACCTCGGTGCGCGCCATTGCAGATCACGTGGCCATGCTGCATGACGGTGTTATCAAATGGACCGGTCCGGTTGCCGAGATGGATAACAGCGGTGACCCCCACCTTGATCAGTTTATCCATGGCCGGGCTGACGGCCCAATAGAATCAGTGCGCTAAACCGCTGGTTTGCCAGGTACTGTCTGACCTATCGCTTTGACTATCCCCACCAGAAACACCAAAATGCGGCGTGATGAGGGAATTGTTTTAATGCAAACAGCACTGCAACCTGCTTTGGCGATTGCGCTTTTATTGGCGTTGGTATGGTTCCCGGCTCAGTTGATTGTGACAGTCTGGCCCCGCCAGCGCCGGACACAAACACCCTATCGTTTATCAATATACCGCGCGATGATGGCCCTTGGGTGGGCGGCTTTGGCATTTAACCTCATGGTATCGTACCAGATTTTTAGCGGTCAGATCGCGATTAGCTTTACGCAGGGTTGGGCATTGCCCGCAGCACTGCTGGTGGTCTGGACAACATTCTGGTCAAGGTTTGCCGTCATTCTGATGGGAAAAAAGCGGCGCATCAACCAAGCCTAAGGCGACGTTAAGCACCCTTGGATCAAACCTGCGGCTCCTGTATCTCAACCCGATGATTCTACGTTACGCCAATCTGGCTCTCCTGATCCTGTTCCCCATCGCCTGGTTTTCACCCTTGTTGCGCGCTGGCTTGCTTCCGCTGTTCGGGCTAACAGAAATTACCGTTATGTCCGGGTTGTCGGCCATTTGGGAAACCGATCCACCCTTTGCATTATTGGTCACGTTTTTCGCAATATTTGCGCCTTACATCAAAACCCTCGGTATTGCGCTGATGCATTTCGGCCTGATGCGCCACAAAGCGCTGCCGTTTTTCAATTTTCTGGGCAAACTGGCCATGGCCGACATTTTCATGCTGGCGCTTTATGTCGTTGTAATCAAAGGCATTGGCATCGGCCGGGTCGAAACCGCATGGGGTCTGTATCTTTTCACCGGCTGCATCCTTGCCTCGCTTGCGGTTTCCTATGGCACTGCAAAACGCTAAACCGGTTGGCCTTGGCCAACAGCTTGGATAAACAACCCCCATGGCCAAAGAACAAACCTTCACCTGCACCGGTTGTGGTGCCAGCCATTCCAAATGGTCCGGGCGCTGTGAAACCTGCGGCGACTGGAATTCCATTATTGAAGCAACACCGCTTTCAAAAGGCCCTGCCGCGAAATCCTTGGGCGCCAAACGTGGTGCCAAGGTCATGCTCAGTGATCTTTCCGGTACCGAAACTCCCCCCCCCCGCACTGGTTCAGGCATCAAAGAACTGGACCGCGTCCTTGGCGGCGGGCTGGTGCCGGCATCCGCCATTTTAGTGGGTGGTGATCCGGGTATCGGTAAATCAACGCTGCTGCTGCAGGCAGCGGCAAGTTTCGCCAATGTCGGGTTAAAAGCGCTTTATGTCACCGGGGAAGAAAGCATCGCCCAGGTTCAGATGCGGGCCCGGCGCCTTGGGCTGACGGATGCGCCGGTTAAACTGGCGGCAGAAACCAACCTGCGTGATATCCTGACCACGCTGGACGGCGAAAAACCCGACATCGCCATTATTGACTCGATCCAAACCATGTGGGCTGACAATGTTCCCAGCGCTCCGGGATCGGTTTCACAGGTGCGCTCTGCCGCCCATGAACTGACCAGCTATGCCAAACGCCATGGCATGGCAGTGGTGTTGGTGGGTCATGTCACCAAAGATGGTCAGATTGCCGGACCGCGGGTGATCGAACATATGGTCGATACCGTGCTTTATTTTGAAGGCGAACGCGGCCACCAGTTCCGCATCCTGCGGGCGGTCAAAAACCGCTTCGGCCCGGCCGATGAAATTGGCGTCTTTGAAATGACCGGCAATGGTCTGGCCGAAGTATCAAACCCCTCGGCCCTGTTCCTGTCTGAGCGCGACACCCCCAGCCCCGGCTCGGTGGTTTTTGCCGGGATCGAAGGCACACGGCCGGTTCTGGTTGAGTTTCAGGCGCTTGTTGCCCCCACGCCCCACAGCCAGCCAAGGCGCACCGTTGTCGGCTGGGATGGTGGACGGCTGGCGATGATCCTGGCGGTGCTGGAAAGCCGCTGCGGCATCCCGTTTTCCGGCCTTGATGTTTACCTGAATGTCGCCGGCGGGCTGAAGGTCAGCGAACCGGCCGCCGATCTGGCTGTTGCGGCTGCGCTACTTTCCGCCAGAGAAGACACAGCAATCCCCACGGACACTGTGGTTTTCGGTGAAATTAGCCTATCAGGGGCATTGCGACCTGTCGGGCAGACAGAAAATCGCCTTAAAGAAGCCCGAAAACTCGGGTTTTCTCAGGCTATTGCCCCGACAAGAAGTAAAATTGGCTCGGATGATGGTCCGGGGGTAAGGCAAATGCCAGACCTGACGAGCTTTGTAGGTGAGATTTTCGGCGCGGGATAACACGCGCGAGCAGGAGAGAGACAATGGAAGGTTTTACAATCGTTGACGGGGGCGTGGCGCTGGTCATCGTCGTGTCGGCAATACTGGCGTATTCACGGGGCTTCGTGCGCGAAGGCCTGTCCATCGCCGGTTGGGTGGCGGCCGCGGTTGCGGCATTCTTTCTGGCCCCCAAAGCCCAGCCCCTGATCGATGAAATCCCCATCGTCAAAGATTTCCTGAAAGGCAGCTGCGAACTTAGCATCATCGCCGCCTTCGCTGCGGTCTTTGCCATTTCGCTGGTGATCGTTTCAATTTTCACACCGTTGTTTTCCTCAGCCGTACAGCGCAGCGCCCTTGGCGGGCTGGATCAGGGCCTTGGCTTTTTATTCGGCGTCATGCGTGGATTGCTTTTGGTGGCCATCGCATTGGTGGTCTATGATCGCGTACTTAGCGAACCATTGGCCATGGTGGATGACAGCCGCACCAATAAGATATTTGCCAAAGCTCAGACATCGCTGAACGATTCCATTCCCGAAAACGCTCCGGGCTGGATCGTGGCACGCTATGAAGAGCTGGTGGGCACATGTGGCGCGGCATCTGAAACGGTTCAATAGTACCAACCGCTGCGAAAAAGTCAGCCGGGCAAACTGCCCGGCGAAACAACCCTCGCACATATGTGATTGTCTGAATGGAATTGTGATTCCCGGAGTCTGGCGTTTGCCTGTAACGTTGCGGCGAACCATATCCGGAGACACACCATGACCCCCAAGGCAATAATAACCACCACAATCGCGCTAACGGCCTTTCTAAGCGGGCAGGCAATCGCTGACTCCCACGGCAATGACCTTGTGCATGCCCGAAAGTTCAAAGGTGAAACCTACACCATGAACCAATCCCACATGTCGCTTTATACCTATGATCGCGATCAGGCCGGTGTTTCAAATTGCTACGATGATTGCGCTGCAAACTGGCCACCTGCCCTGCTGCAAGCCGGTGCAGAGCTTGGGGAAAATTACACACTGATCCCGCGCAGCGATGGCACCATGCAGATCGCCTATAAAAATAAACCGCTCTACCTCTGGTCCAATGACAGGAACATTGGCGATATGGGGGGCGATGGAATAGGTGGCGTCTGGCGTCTTTCACGACCCTAAACTGAAACACCAAACCTTTTTGCAATTTTCACCCCTGAATGATGACACCCGACGCGCAACCCGCTAAGACGGGGTTGACCACTGCCATGGGATTCGGAGCGACAAGCTGCAATGCGTGAAATGCCCCTCAGCCACCCCTTTGATGATGATAAACTAAAAGAAGAATGCGGCGTGTTTGGCGTGATCGGCATGGCCGAGGCGGCAAATTTTGTCGCCCTCGGCTTGCACGCCCTGCAACATCGCGGTCAGGAAGCAGGCGGCATCGTCGCCCATGATTTTGGCCCCGGCTTCACCTCAGCGCGCCGCTTTGGCTACGTGCGGGACAATTTCACCAAGGCTAGCCTGATGGAAACCCTTCCGGGCCCGATATCTATTGGCCATGTGCGCTATTCCACCGCTGGCTCCAAAGGGGCCACGCAAATCCGCGATGTGCAGCCGTTCTTTGGCGAATTTTCCATGGGTGGCGCGGCTATTGCCCATAACGGCAACATCACCAACGCCATTGCCCTGCGCCGTGAACTGATTGACCGCGGCTCAATCTTCCAAAGCTCCTCCGACAGCGAATGCATCATCCACCTGATGGCACGTTCCCTGCAGCAAAACATACCGGACCGGATGAAAGACGCCCTGCGCCGTGTTGAAGGCGCGTTTTCCATCGTTGCCATGACCCGCACCAAACTGATCGGTGTGCGCGACCGGCTTGGGGTGCGCCCACTTGTGCTGGGTCAGCTCGGCGACGGCTGGGTGCTGTCCTCGGAAACCTGCGCGTTGGACATCATCGGTGCCGAATTCATCCGCGAAATAGCGCCGGGTGAAATGGTGGTGATCACCGAAAATGGCGTCGAAAGCAGCCAACCGTTTGAAAATGTCGGTTCACGTTTCTGCATCTTTGAACATGTCTATTTTTCCCGCCCTGACAGTATCCTTGGCGGCCAGTCGGTTTATGAAACCCGCCGCCAGATCGGCGTGGAACTGGCCCGCGAAGCCCCGGTTGAGGCTGATCTTGTCTGCCCGGTTCCCGACAGCGGCACACCGGCCGCCATTGGCTATAGCCACGAAAGCGGCATCCCCTATGCCATGGGCATTATCCGCAACCAGTATGTGGGCCGCACGTTTATTGAACCAACCGAACAGATCCGCTCACTGGGCGTGCGCCTGAAACTCAACGTCAACCGGGCGCTGATCAAAGGCAAACGCGTGGTACTGGTGGATGACAGTATCGTGCGCGGCACCACCACCACCAAGATCAAACAGATGATCCTGGATGCCGGTGCCACCTCGGTACATTTTCGCATCGCCTCTCCCCCCACAGCCTGGCCTTGTTTTTATGGCGTTGACACCCCCAAACGCGAAAACCTGCTGGCGGCAAAGATGTCAGAGGATGAAATGTGCGAACATCTGGGCGTCGACAGTCTGAAATTTATATCGCTTGATGGATTGTACCGCGCTGCCGGGCAGGCACAGGGCCGCAACAACGCCAAACCGCAATATTGTGACGCCTGTTTTTCCGGGCAATACCCGGTTGCCCCTGCCGACATGCTGGAAAATGGGTTTGAGATTAAAACCGCCGCCGAATGAGCCCGCCCAGTGATCCACCTGTGGACATGTTGTCTGCTCTGAACAGCTATCCCGCCCCGGCCCGACTTAAACTGTTACAAATTCGACATCTGATTTTGCAAACGGCTGCTGAAAACCCCGGTATCGGCAGCTTGACCGAAACCCTGAAATGGGGGGAACCTGCATTTCTAACCGAACAAACAAAATCCGGTTCAACCATAAGAATGGCATGGAAACCGGCCCTGCCCAATCAGGTCGGCCTGTATTTCAACTGCCAGACAACCTTGGTTGAGACGATGCGCCACATCTACCCTGATAGTTTTACCTATCAAAAAAACCGCGCTGTGCTTATGCCGTTTGCGAAACCGCTCCCTGAAACCGAAATCCGCCACATCTGCGAAATGGCGATGACCTATCATTTAAACTCTGGCAAATCGAAATGAACAAAACAGCGGAAAAAATCGCCCTGATCACCGGGGCCTCCCGTGGCTTAGGGGCGGCGATCGCCGAATTGCTTGCCGCCGATCACCATATCGTTGCGGTTGCAAAAACCACCGGCGCGCTTGAGGATCTGGATGACCGCATTCAGGCCGCTGGTGGACAGGCCACGCTGGCGCCGATGGACATCACCAAACCGGATGCCATGGCGCAGCTTTGCCGCTCCATCTACGACCGCTGGGGTAAACTTGATATCTGGGCTCATACCGCCATCCACGCCGCCCCCCTGGGTCCGGCTCCGCATCTGGATGCACGGGATATGGAAAAATCCGTTGCCCTCAATATTACCGCCACCGCGAACCTGATCACCATGGTCGACCCCTTGCTCAACCTTTCTGAAACCGGACAGGCAATCTTTTTTGATGACCCCCGCGCCGGGCAGAAATTCTTTGGCAGCTACGGGGCCACCAAGGCGGCCCAAATCGCCTTGGCAAAATCCTGGGCAAACGAAACGGTGACGACCGGTCCAATGGTTCACATCCTGACCCCGGACCCGATGCCCACCGCCACCCGCGCCAGATTTTTCCCCGGCGAAGACCGGACCAAACTGAATAGCCCAATTTCACAGGCTAAACGGCTTTTGGCTGAAATTTGATGGTTACAAAGTTTAAACACCCCCCAAAAAACTTGTTACAAAGCTTAAACATTTCGCCGGTTTTGGGCTTTTAACACCAATTCACCGCACCACCCTTGCCGCCCAAGTCAAGCTCGCATATTCAGGATCAAAGGCAGGCGAACATGCGAATATTAATCACCAATGATGACGGGATAAATGCCCCGGGGCTGCAGGTCCTGGATAAGATTGCGCGTGATCTTGCTGGCCCCAAAGGCGAGGTCTGGACAGTTGCCCCAGCGTTTGAGCAATCAGGCGTAGGCCATTGTATTAGCTACACAAAACCGATGATGATCGCGCAGTTGGGTGAACGTCGCTTCGCCGCCGAAGGTTCCCCGGCAGACTGTGTACTGGCCGGACTTTGTGACATTCTTCCTGAACGACCCGATTT
>VAPM010176213.1_pt1 | contig 12956 bp, 10 predicted proteins | sample 3395091 | NCBI WGS metagenome assembly VAPM01 (sample SAMN08290445, study PRJNA428436) | hydrothermal vent metagenome | isolation source: Deep-sea hydrothermal vent chimney 3 | place: Pacific Ocean: Juan De Fuca Ridge | reverse complement strand
GGCGCGTTGCATGCGCACGAGGGCGATGTTGAGTTTGGGACGAAGCTGGCGGAGCGACTAAGAAGCGACGTGGACGTGCTCGTCAGCAATTCTGCGGGTTGTGGAGCGCATCTCAAGCGTGTGGGGTTGCCGGTGAAGGATGTGCACGAGCTACTCGCCGAGCTTGGAATTCGCGCCGCGAAAACCACCAGCCCGACCCAACCAGGGGTCCGGCGCATTGCCTATCACGACGCCTGTCACCTTGCGCACGGGCAGGGCATTCGCAAACAGCCGCGAGATTTGCTGCGCGCAATCGAAGGCGTGGAAGTGATGGACGTTTCCGACACGTGTTGCGGTGCGGCGGGTACGTACTTTTTGCACCAACGCGAGTTTGCACGAACGTTGCTCGATCAAAAGACGGCGGAAGCATTGATGCGGTCGTGTTAAGTCATGCCCACATTGATCATTCAGGGCGGTTGCCACTGTTGGTCAAGGCTGGTTTTCGTGGCCCCATTTACACCCATCGGGCATGCCGGGATCTATGCCGAATCATGTTAAAAGATGCGGGGTTTCTGAGTGAAAAGGATGCGGAATGGGAAAATCGGAAACGAGAACGCAAAGGCCTGAAGCTGGTAGAACCACTGTTTACTGTGGAAGATGCAAGGCTCGCTATGCAGCAGTTTAAAGGAATGATCTATGCAAAGAAGCAGCGAATTCTGCCTGGTGTGAGCCTGCGCCTGTCGGATGCCGGACATATTCTGGGTTCGTCCATTGTGGAACTGTGGCTTAATCATGCTGGCGAATCGCAGAAGCTGGTATTCAGTGGTGATCTGGGTCGATCCGGTATGCCGGTTCTTGAAGATCCTGCTTTGATCAAGCAGGCTGATCTGGTGATGATGGAAAGCACCTACGGTGATCGTTTGCATCGAACATGGGAAGACACCCGGCGCGAAATCCACGAAGTACTTAGCCTTGCCACGGGTGGCCGGGGCAATATTCTAATGCCAGCCTTTGCGGTTGGACGCACTCAGGAAATCCTTTATTTGTTTGCAAAGCACTATAAAGAGTGGGAGCTGGATCGCTGGCATATCTTTCTGGACAGCCCGATGGCGATTGAGGCCACCCAGGTTTTTACCCGACACAGCGACCTGTTCGATGCGGACACCGCCGAACTATGGCGGCAGCATAGTAAAAATACGCTACTGCCAAACCTGCATATTTCACGCACTGCCAACCAGTCCATGGCAATCAACCGTGTCCATAGTGGCGCTATTATTATCGCAGGCAGTGGCATGTGTACCGGTGGGCGTATCAAGCATCATCTTAAACACAATATCTGGCGCAAGGAATGCCAGCTTGTGATTACCGGTTTTCAGGCGAAGGGTACATTGGGTCGTGCACTGGTTGATGGCGCACAGCATATTCGTTTGTGGGGTGAAACGGTGCGGGTCGCATCCACCGTGCACACCATTGGTGGTTTGTCTGCTCATGCTGATCAAACTGCATTGACGAACTGGTATTCCAACTTTGAGGGTAAGCCCCCTGTGGTTCTGGTGCATGGGGAAGAACAGGCGATTGCCAGCTTGTCCAACTGTTTGCAGCAACAACTCTCTGCGCCAGTACATGCAGCACGTCCGGGTGAGGTACTGGAGCTGAGTAAATCAAGTATAAGAGTGGTGGCTGGAAAATAACATAAAAGATTTAATCCATAGCTGGAACACGGACTAAAGAATAAAACACCTGAGCACAGTTTTTAAACCATATTTTATTTAACTCTTGGCATGTTATTTTGCTTAAGAAGTAGCCAGGTTATTTTGTAAAACAATGAGCAGCGTGGTTACAGCGGTAAGCCTGTATTTTAAACGTAATAATTAGTGCTATATTGTTTATACATTATTATTTTATGGCGTTATGAAATGAAAAGCAGTTTATTAATTTTCTTTTTACTATTACCAACCACATTTGGTTATGCACAAATTTATCAGTGCAAGGATGAGTCGGGCAAAACCATTTTTAAAGACAGTGAATGTGGTAATGATGCGGGTATTATTCGGGCAAGGGGAACGGATGATGATCTTTCTGTTTCTGAAGATGGCACGGTGGTGGATAAAGTACCGCAAAATAAATTTATTAGTGATAACAAGCCAGGTAAGTTAATTTTTTCAGATACTAGTCCGTTGTCATCACCGTATACGATTAAAGTGAATGAGGTCAGGCTAATTACTGAAACAAAGGATACGCTGGTTGTTGATGTGATTTATACCTATGAACATGATATTCCCGCGAATGAAGTCAAGATTTATGTTATTCCGAATCATGGTTACTGGAGTGCTAACCCGATACAGGTATCGAAAGGGCATCATGTTGGTCGGGCTTCGATTGGCTTAAGCAGCAGAAATATGAATAAAAACAGAGTAACCCGTTCTTTTACCAATACTATCACTATTCGTTTTGGGCATTATGCACCTGAAAAATACAAAGGTATTATCTGGTCTGAAACGGTCAGGTACGAGAAAAACTGGAAGTTAAAGTTAAAGTGAAAATACCTGCTTTACCTGGCCATACGAAATCGATCGATTCGTTCCCTGGAACCGGGATGGGTTGAAAAGTAATCCAGTAATTCCTTATCTGGTTTTTTATCGTTTATTTTATTTTGTTTAACGGCCAGGTTAATACACTGGATCTGTGCATTTGGCTTTCTGGATTCCTTGAGGCAGTTGCGGTATTCATCTGAAAAACTGGCCTGAAGTTTTTCCATCATGTTTGCAAAATGCTCAGGGTCAATATTATATTTTTGCATATAGTTTAATACGTAACTGTCGGCTTCGGTTTCCATGCCTTGTGAAAAGCCGGATTTAACCAGCATAAAAGGGATAGCCGTTATAATGGTGCTGCTGGTGGAAACGTCACCGGTAATGGCAATAATAAAAATGGCCAGCCCCGACTGTTGAATGGTTGCGCGCAGACTATGGTGGTTTTTTAAATGACCTATTTCATGCAACATGATAGCGGCAATGTCCAGATTGTCGTCAGTCAGGTTGATAAGTTCATCGGTGAACACGATACTGCCATCGGGTAAAGCAAAGGCATTGGCACCGATGGAACCGCCACTTCTAAAAACAAGTTTGTAATAGTGACTGCCGTCAATTTTTGTTTTTAAGTCATTAAATAGTTGTTGTAACTCAGTTTGTTTTTTGCTTGATAATTGAGTTTCGGAAAACCATTGCTCGTCCATAATGTCGAGCACCCCTTGCCCCATATATTGAGAGGCTTCTTCAGGTAAGCGTTCAGCAATTTCCTTGCTTACATAAGGGATGCCATATTGAATAAACAACCAGCCAAAAACAATAACGCTTATTACGGTAAAGAGTACAAAGGATTTAGCGCTTTCCAGTTTATGAATAAGTCCCTGAAATACACTGGTAGCGAAGCTGCGGACTATTTTATCGATTGCGTCATTGTCGCTGGTTTCAAACTGTGAGCCATCAGGAAAAGTCAGGTAACGGGGGGTGTTACCAATACGTGAAGAAATTTCGACTGAATTGAATGGTGTTTCAGTGACATCGATGTCAGCAAAGCCAATCAAGCCGTTATGCTTGCAATACAGCAGGGCATCTTTTTTCTCAGATGTCCTGCCATCGTAGTAAATACCTTTAATCATAAGAATCGTTTTTAATTTTCAGCCTAAAAACCAAGATCCATATCAAACATTTCGCCTATTTCTTCACCCATTGCAGACTGGTATTGTTCCTGGGTTGCAACAAACTGGCTCAGATTGCCTGCCACATCAAGCGAAGTGACTGATGTTCTGTACCTTGCGGTGCGAATTTTTGCCCAGGGCGTTAACAACCCCAGTGTAAGCATAATTGCCAGCGTGTTGGTGACATACAGGTACAGCATATAGCCTGTTTTTAGCTCGGACCTTACTTTATGGCCACCAATATCCAGGTTACCAAAAATTAAATTGGTACGCTTGGTCTGGAAGTAGGCGAATAGCCATAAATAGGCCGGCAGAACAAGCAAGAATATGACAACTGGCATGGCTGCGGAACCGGTATCAGTATCCGACATAATAGTTTTCATCAGGACAACAATAACTGCACCAATAACGCCAAAAATAAGAATGGATAACAGGTAGGCCTTTATATACATACCGTAATAGTTTTTCATTGTTGCCGAAAAAGAAAAGTCGGCATCGCCGTATTTTGCATGTACCACTTTAAATCGTGTAACGATGTATTCCCACCAGGGAACCATTAATATAATACCGAGTAGTAGTACTGCGATTATAATACCCAGCATGGTACTGGTTTCGGTATCGGCAGATTGTAATTGTTCAAGCTGGCTGGCTAGAAGTAAATAAGCTCCTATAAAAAAAACTGGAATAAAAAATACTTTATAAGCCCGTGCAAATTTTTTGTCGAAATTAAAACGTACATTGCGATACATTGAATTTCTTAAACGGAAGGCCATCGACATCACCACAAAAGCCGGTACCAATAACAGGATAAAAAGAAAAATAGCGCCCGCAACAATTGGGTTGGCCATGGAAGCAAAGTAGTAAATCATAAACAGGATAAAAGCGATAATCCGGCCTTTAAGGATTTGCGTTGGCTTTGCGGTGTAACGAAAGGAGGCACCGTCGAGCAATGTGTTGCCATAAAAATACTGGTTGGTTCTTACTTTGGCCCAGGCAGAATAAATACCCAGGGTTAAAATAGTGAGTGCAACGTTTACTATCCAGATTGAAAAGTATTCGAGTGCTTTGCCGGTAAATTCAAAAGGTTGGTTGTTTATGTTTGTTCCGCTTTCTGTATGGATGCTTTCCATAATACTTCCTTTGTCCTATTTTTCTTTTTGTTTGAAACTTCCTAAAATTGAAGTTTATTGTTATTTTTTGTGGGGGAATGAAAAGAATAAGTGTGGAGCAGACTAAAGTCCACGATTATTCTATATTGCACTTTTATGGTGCAAAAAACATTAAAAATTCAGACTATTTTGTGAACTAACCTAGAAAAGCTTTTAAATACTACCTCTATCTTATTAAAAATTATAGACTTTTACCTTGTAATTTAGGCTGATTTTTGCCAAAGTTAGCAATAGGGTCAGTTATAATGAAAGTGGGTGTAATGATGTTAAGGTTTACACAAGGTCGGTTATTAGCGTATTTATGCGGCTTTTGGGCTGCTATTGTACTGTCTGGTATGGCGGCATCGGTGCATGCGGCTTCAAAATATGCAGCAGAAGTAAAAAGCATTCGTATGTGGCCGGCACCTGATAACACGCGCCTGGTTTTTGACTTAAGCGCACCGGTTAACCATTCCCTGTTTAGCTTGAAATCACCCAATCGGCTGGTTATTGATCTCAGTCACGCACGGATGCGAGGTAGCTCTTCTCATCTGAATTTTGCCAAAGGCTTTGTTAAAGATATCCGTTATGCTTCGCGTAACCGCAATGACTTGCGTATTGTTCTGGATTTACGCTCGAATGTTCGACCTAAAAGCTTTTTGTTAAAGCCTAACCGTGAATACGGTCATCGGTTAGTGATTGACCTTGTTGGCAAGCAAACAGTTAAAAAAGCCAAACCTGCAAATAAGTTAAAATATAAAAATCGCCAACGTGACATTATTATCGCAATTGATGCGGGGCATGGGGGTGAAGATCCTGGCGCAATTGGTCGCCGTGGTACACGTGAAAAGACCGTGGTAATGGCCATAGCCAAACGCCTGGAAAAATTAGTAAAACGTGAACGTGGTATGCGCCCGGTTATGATCCGCACGGGTGACTACTACGTAAGCCTGAAAAACCGGGTCAAGATAGCGCGTCGTAAGCAGGCGGATATTTTTATTTCCATTCATGCCGATGCATTTAGAAATACAAAAGCAAAAGGCACCTCCGTTTTTGTCGTTTCTGATCGGGGTGCCAGTAGTGAAGCGGCGCGTTTTCTGGCTGAAAAAGAAAACCAGTCCGATATGATCGGTGGTATTGATTTCGAAGAAATTGATGACGATTTATTAAAACTGGTGCTGGTTGATATGGTAAAAAATTCCACTATGGAAACCAGCCACCAGGTTGCAAACCATGTATTGGGCAATTTGAGCAAAGTTGCCCATCTGCATAAAAAGACGGTTGAGCAAGCGGGCTTTAAAGTTTTAAAAGCACCGGACATTCCATCTATACTGGTTGAAACGGCTTTTATATCGAACCCGGCTGAAGAACGTAAACTGCGCAGTGGCAAGCATCAGCAACGTATTGCCGTGGCTATTTTAAAAGGTGTGCGGAATTACTTTCATGCCAACCCACCACCGGGCAGTTTGCTGGCGCTCGGGAATATAAATAGGGACACCAAACACCGTGTTACACGGGGTGAAACATTGTCCGCCATTGCCAATCGTTATCGTGTGAGTGTTGCAACGATCCGCAGCGTGAATAAATTAGCCAATGATCGTATTCGTGTAGGTTCGGTTTTACGTATTCCTTACCGTAGCTAAAAAATTTAACCGAAGAAGTTAAACAACATTTTTTAATGTTTTTCGTGTACCCAGGGTACTTCGTGGGGCAGGCTCTTCTTTGTGGTTAAAAAAATATGATAAGCTGCTCATATGAACACCGCTGAACTTACACGCTCTCCTATTCGACAACTTCCTGTTCAACTTGCAAACCAGATTGCGGCCGGTGAAGTGGTTGAACGCCCAGCGTCTATCGTTAAAGAACTTATCGAAAACTCAATGGATGCAGGTGCATCGTATATTGAAGTTGATATTCAAAAGGGTGGTTTGCAACTGATTAAAATCCGTGATGATGGTCACGGCATTCCAGAACAGGAAATGACACTCGCAGTACAGGCGCATTGCACCAGTAAAATATCCAGCTTTGATGATTTAACGGCAATTGAAAGTATGGGGTTTCGGGGTGAAGCACTTGCCAGTATCGTTTCTATCAGTCGCTTTGAAATAATATCGCGTACCGAGTCACAACAGATGGCCTGGCGCTGGTCTAATAGCAGTACTGATAGTACGCTCAGCTATCAATTTGAACCCGCTTCTCATCCGGTTGGCAGCAGCATTATTGTTCGTGATATTTTTTATAATACCATGGCAAGGCGCAAGTTTTTACGTAGTGAACGTACCGAGTTCAGGCATATAGAAGATGTGGTTAAACGTATTGCCTTAAGCCGTTTCGATATTGAATTTGTATTAAAGCATAACCAGCGAGTGGTGCATCGATTACCTCAGGCACTCACTGCCGATTTAAAAACAAAGCGGATTGAAAAGTTACTCGACAAGCAATTTGTTCAACAGGCTTTGCTGGTTTCATATCAGGCTTCGCAATTGAGCATGACAGGCTGGTTGAGCAATGCAGGTTATTCTCGCGGCCAGACCGATATGCAATATTTTTATGTCAATGGCCGGATAGTAAAAGATAAAGTGATTAGCCATGCATTGCGGCAGGTATATCAGGCCGTATTACCGCCGGGGCGTTTCCCTGCCTATGTTTTAAATTTACAACTGGATCCACAGCAAGTGGATGTAAATGTTCACCCGACAAAACATGAAGTGCGCTTTCGGCAAATACGATTAGTACATGACTTTGTTAACCACGTTATACAGGACGCATTAAATAAAACACAAAGTAATCATTCGGATGTGGATGATACTTTTGTTTTTGATAGAGAAGAACAAACTGTTACTGAATACAAAGCCAGTAAACATACTATGAATGAACCATCTTCAGGCTATAGCGGTGCAGCATATGGTGGCGCGTCTTCTGTTGGGCATAAACCGGTTGTATATTCAGAGCCTTATACAAAAGAAACTCAGCCTGCATCATCACAACAAGGCTTACTTGGTACAGTTATCGGCTTTTGTCAGCCATATTATCTAATTTGCCAGTCACAACAAGGCCTGGTTGTTATTCATCTTTTAAGAGTGGCGCAACATCAGGTCGAGCAACAATGGTTGCAGCAATTTAAAGCACAGACGATAAATAAAGGCGGTGTCGAAGTAAAACCTTTTATCTTTCCACTGAGTCTCGAATTAGATGCACAGCTGTGTGATAGTGTCGATAATTATCAGGATATGATTCAGTCATTGGGTTTTGATTTAAGCTTACAAACAAAAAATACGCTGGTGCTACGTGCTGCGCCGGCGGTATTACAACATTGCTCATATGGAACATTAATAACCCAATTATTAACCAGTTTAAAACTGGAAAAAAAAATAGATGGTGCAACATTAATTCCGTTGCTGAGTCGTTTTGTTCAATTAGATAAACATTCAGAATCAAAGGCCTTGTCTGAATGGCAACAGCACTTAGATGATATTGAAAGAGCATTTGCAAACCTGTGCGTTGACTCACCCTATAAAAATAAACTCTGGCGTGTACTCAGTGTTGCGGAAGTCAATAAATTATTTCAGGCCAACATATCGGCAAAACTGGTTGATGAGTGAATGACAGTAGACAGATTAAAAAATTTTCCACCGGTTGTTTGCTTAATGGGGCCAACGGCTTCCGGTAAAACCGATATTGCTGTTCACCTGGTACAACATTTACCGGTTGAAATTATCAGTGTTGATTCAGTCTTGATTTATAAAGACATGAATATTGGCTCAGCAAAACCGGATGCATCTACATTAGCAATGGCACCGCATCGTTTAATCGACTTTTTAGATCCGAGTCATGCCTATTCCGTCGCCGAGTTTCGGCGGGATGCTCTTGCTGCAATGGCTGATATTACAGAACAGGGGAAAATACCCTTACTGGTTGGTGGCACCATGTTGTATTTTCGTGCTTTGCTTGGTGGCTTATCTGAACTGCCAGCAGCCGATGAAGCGGTGCGCAAAGAGCTTGAAGCACAAGCGGCTGAACTTGGTTGGCAAGCCATGCATGAAAAGTTACAGCAAGTGGATCCTGTTGCGGCGAGTAAAATACACCCTAATGATCCGCAGCGCATTCAGCGTGCACTGGAGGTGTATGAAATTAGTGGCGAGCCGCTGTCCGTATTGCAGCAAAAGACTAAATTTGAAAATGCACTGCCTTATAACGTAACCAAACTGGTTGTGAACCCGGAGGATCGTGCGGTACTCCATCAGCGAATTGAAAAACGTTTTTATCAAATGCTTGAATCCGGTTTTATAGATGAAGTGGAAGCCCTGTACAATAGAGGGGATTTAAATATAGCTATGCCCTCAATGCGGGCAGTGGGTTACCGCCAGGTTTGGGAATATCTGGACAATCAGCGCGATTACCATAGCATGGTTGAGCGCGGTATCGTGGTAACGCGGCAATTAGCAAAAAGGCAGTTAACCTGGTTGCGCAATGAAAAAGACGCCATTTGGCTGGATAGCGGGGAGATGGACGCAAATCCGGCAGATATTAAGAAATTGGCCTTGAAATTGTTAGCTCACATCCCTATTTAAACTCATAGAGAGATTTAAATTTTGCCCGTGTTTAATTTTTTTGGGCTTGTGCTACTATTATTTGAGTTGCCTGGGCCATTATTTCAAATTTTAATGTTTTTGCATAAAAATTAGCGCAGGGTTTTTTCACATACTACACACTATCTTAGCTTGCTGAATCGTATGCAAAATAAGAATAACAACAAGGAGAATTCACGATGAGCAAAGGTCAATCATTGCAAGATCCTTTTTTAAATGCCCTTCGTAAAGATCGTATACCTGTATCCATCTTTTTGGTAAACGGAATTAAATTGCAGGGACAAATTGAATCATTTGATAATTTTGTGGTTTTACTTAAAAATACCATTAGCCAGATGGTGTACAAACATGCTATTTCAACGGTTGTGCCTTCTCGCAGTGTTAAATTGCCAATGGCGGATGAGAATGGCGCTGGCAATGGCGCTAGCAATGGGGCTTCAAAGGGCAACGTTTAACTTGAATGCGGGTTTTTATCGAGTTTGGTTTTATCTCAGGGGTTCCCCTGGGCTACCTGGATTAGGGAGCAACGCGGTTGTTTGAGCGTCCCGGGGGTGGCGAACGCGCCATCCTTGTCCATTTAACACTCCAGTCTGAACAGCAACGCGAAGCATCCAGTGAATTTATTGAACTGGCAACGTCTGCCGGTGCTAAACCACTTTTGACCATCACCGGGTCGCGTCATGCGCCGCACCCACGCTTTTTTGTGGGCTCAGGAAAAGCCGATGAGATTAAACAGGCGGTCATCGATAATGAAGCCGACTTGATCCTGTTCAACCATATTTTAACTCCCGTTCAGGAACGTAACCTGGAAGCGCACTGTGAATGCCGTGTTTTAGACCGAACCGGGCTAATTCTGGATATTTTTGCACAGCGTGCACGCACCCATGAAGGCAATCTCCAGGTTGAACTGGCGCAATTAAAGCATTTATCCACCCGCTTAGTGCGTGGTTGGACGCATCTGGAACGCCAAAAAGGGGGTATTGGCTTGCGTGGGCCGGGTGAAACCCAGCTGGAAACGGATCGGCGCTTAATCGGTGACCGCATTCGCCAACTCAACAAAAAGCTCAAAAAGGTACAAAAACAGCGCGATCAGGGGCGGCGTTCCCGAAAGCGGGCCGATATTCCCACTGTATCACTGGTAGGCTATACCAATGCGGGTAAATCCACACTGTTTAACCGAATGACAGATGCCAATGTTTATGTGGCTGATCAGCTGTTTGCAACTCTCGACCCAACATTAAGGCGGGTTGCCTTACCCAACACACAAGTTATGGTTTTAGCCGATACTGTCGGCTTTATCCGCCATTTACCACATGACTTAGTGGCAGCATTTCGCTCAACTTTACAGGAAACAAACGATGCCGATTTATTGCTGCATGTGGTGGATATTACGGCTGAAGAACGTGATGACACCATCGAGCAGGTGAATCAGGTGCTCGAAGAAATTGGTGCCAGCGAGGTACCGCAATTAATGGTCTTTAACAAGCTCGATCGTTTAGGCAATATTGAACCGCGGATTGATATGCGGGAAGACGAATCCGGTCAGCAAATTCCCGCCCGCGTCTGGTGCTCGGCTAAAACAGGTGAGGGCATTGATTTACTAATGGAAGCTATCCAGAGTCGATTGCAACCCACTTCGGCACAGGTTGAATTGCTTATTCCTTATAATGAAGGTCGTTTGAATGCGCTGTTACATGAGCATGGCCGGGTTAACAAAGAAAAATACGATGAGCAGGGCAATTGTTGTGTGGATGTCGACATGCCGCTGGCTGACTGGTACATGTTGTGTAAGAAGTATCAGGTGGAACAGTACTTAGTTCGTTCAAATCTGGCGAAGGCTGAGCCTGAGTCGATGATTTAAGTGCTATCAGTAACCACAAAGGACACGAAGGGCACGAAGAAAAGCCAGCTCCACGAGGTATTTTAGCGATACAACGCAAGATTGGTATGAAAAGTGTAGTCAGTACTAAAATTGAGAGCAGATTGACACAAATTTTTCTTTTCTTCATGTTCTTCGTGCCCTTTGTGGTTAAAAACCTGTTTATTCCCCCTGTTTTCAAATTGAATATCCGCGTTACTTGCAAAGCATTGCTTGCAGCCATTGAAGAACCACCATAGAATCCCCACTATAATAAATTACTTAACGAATATAAGAATTGGAGCAAATTATGGCGTGGAATGAACCGGGAGGTTCTGGCAACAAAGATCCTTGGGGTAACCGAAATAACAACCAGGGGCCGCCAGATTTAGACGAGGCTTTTAAGAAACTACAGGATAAAGTTACCGGCATATTTGGTGGCGGCAAAGGCGGTTCAAAGAAAAGCTCAGGCGGTGGCGGTGGTCTAGGTGCCAGTTTTATTGCCATTGTCCTACTGAGTATCTGGGCGTTATCCGGCATCTATATTGTTGATGAAGGTAAAGAAGGTGTCGTGCTTCAGTTTGGAAAATTTGACAACATCGCAGAACCTGGGCCACATTGGTATCCGCGTTTTATACAATCCGTTTATATTGTTAATACAGATAATGTACGGGCGGTTGTTTTAGGTCGGAAATCTTCAGAAGCCTTGATGCTGACAAAAGATGAAAACATTGTCGATGTTGAATTTACGGTGCAGTATAAGATTAAAGATGCCAAGAATTTTCTATTTAATGTGAGAGATCCGGACACCACTGTTGTTCAGGCTACAGAAAGCGCAATGCGTGAAAACGTGGGTAAGGCAAGCATGGACTCGGTTATCAAAGACGGTCGATTGGAAATTGCAGGAAATGCAAAAAAGCTTATTCAGGAAATTTTAGATCGTTATAAAGCCGGTATTCTTATAACCAATGTAAACATGCAAAATGCACAGCCACCAGAGCAAGTGCAATATGCTTTTGATGATGCAATTAAAGCACGCGAAGACAGAGAACGAAAAATCAATGAAGCAGAAGCTTACTCAAATGATATTTTGCCACGAGCACGTGGTAAAGGTGCGCGTATAGAGCAAGATGCATTGGCATATCGCGATGAATTGATTGCAAAAGCAGACGGTGAAGCTCAACGGTTTACTAAATTATTAACTGAATATAAAAGGGCGCCGCGAGTAACGCGCGAGCGTTTGTATCTGGAAACAATGGAAGAAGTCTATACAAGAACGAACAAAGTGATGGTGGATGTTAAACAGGGGAATAGTTTAATGTATTTACCTATTGATAAAATCATTAGCCAGCGTAGGCCAAGTTCTTCAGTAGAAGAGTCAACAACGGATATTAATGACGGTGCAACATCAGCACCTTCATCATCACGTTTTGATAGTCGTTCACGTAGTAGGGAGGTGCGCTAATGAGTTCGCGTTCAATAGTGGTTAGTATTGTTATTGGTCTTGGTTTGTTTATCGCATCGGGTTCTTTGTTTGTTGTTACAGAAACAGAGCTGGCGATTAAATTCCGATTAGGTGAAATTGTAAAGTCAGATTATGAACCGGGTTTGCATGTTAAAGTTCCATTTGTGAATAACGTGCGCAAATATGACAGCCGGATTTTAACGTTGGATGCGCGTCC
>VAPM010181670.1_pt1 | contig 12977 bp, 11 predicted proteins | sample 3395091 | NCBI WGS metagenome assembly VAPM01 (sample SAMN08290445, study PRJNA428436) | hydrothermal vent metagenome | isolation source: Deep-sea hydrothermal vent chimney 3 | place: Pacific Ocean: Juan De Fuca Ridge | reverse complement strand
TGATAATGTAAATATCTTTCACATTACCCCTTGAAGATCGGCCGGATCATTGCAATCTATGTTATGTGAAACGCATTCACATTAACAGTTAACCAAATATGGAGACCGAAATGAGCACTGTCGCAACATGGCCCAACCAAGCTGAAACCTGGCTTGATGAGCGCGGAAAGGGCGCCTGGATCGCCGCAATGGTCCTTGGCTTTATCTTCGTCTGGCCGGTTGGCCTCGCCATTCTCGCCTATATGATCTGGAGCAAACGCATGTTTTCTGGCAACTGCGCCCGTCGGCGCAACCACGTATCCCGCCGCAGCCATCGCGCTGCATTCAAATCCTCCGGCAACATGGCTTTTGACGCCTATAAGGGTGACACGTTACGTCGTCTGGAAGAGGAACAGACAAACTTTGAAGACTTCCTGCAACGTCTGCGAGAAAGCAAAGACAAAGCAGAATTTGATGAGTTCATGGATGATCGCGCCAAGAACGCGCAGGAAGCTGATGCATCTGAAGAAGACACCAAAGACACGGCCTGATTTGATGCAAGATGTCTGAAGCAAAGCATTGAACATACCACGGGCCAGCCGAAAAGCTGGCCCAATTCCACAGGGAGACAGTAATGAATACGACTACTTTCACGCAATACACAGACGCACCGCAGCCAAATAACGCGGCCTCACCATCCGGGAAATACGCACCAAGAGACCCGCACCTGGTGGTTCAGATTCTCAGCGTTATTGCCTTTGGGGTATTTAGCATTGTTGGTGTTGTTTTGGCTTTTAATGCTTTCTGGGTTGCCGGGTTGGTTCTGGCTATTGTCATCGCATCGCTTTGGTCGGGCACCCGTACATTTTCCGCGCGCACCAATACAGACCAGAACATCGTAAACCGTGCAATCACCGATCTGGCGCCGACAATTTCAAAAAACCGCTCCACCGGCAATTCCAGTTTTGACGCATACCGGACCGACATGCTGGAACGCCTGGAACAGGAAAATCGGGATTTCGAAAATTTCCTGGTCCGTCTGCGCAAGGCAAACGATGCTCAGGAATTTGATCGTTTTATGGATGACCGCGCCGCAAAAGAAAATGAAACACTAACGGTAGAAAAAGGCTGATTTCGGTTAATCCCTTTACCGGAATAGGCAGACATTATCAATTCAAGGAATAACAGTTAACAGCCATGGCCTATCAGGATACAAACATTAACTTTCCGGACCCGGTATCACACCGTGAATTTTATGCGGATGTGACAACCAAACGGCTGTTCGCCTTCATCATAGACTCAGTCCTGATTACGATACTTGCCGTCATTATTGTGCCACTCACGGCATTTGTCGCATTATTATTCTTTGGCGCGCTCAGTCTTATTATCAGTTTGATTTATCGGATTGTGACCCTATCCAACCGATCCGCGACCCCGGGCATGCGGATGATGGGAATTGAATTTCGCACCCATAAAGGTGAGCGTATGAGCCCCGGGTTGGCAATCGCCCATACACTGTTGTTTACCTTTTCCATATCAATGGTCCTGCCACAGGTCATTTCCATCATTCTGATCCTGACCACTGCCAAGGGCCAAAGTCTGAATGATCTGCTGTTGGGAACCGCCGTGGTAAATAAATCGGCGATGAATTAGCGACATTAAGCCGAATTTACCGTTATTGTCGCCAATCCTATTCTATCCAAACAGTGGACTTGGCCACCGAAAAATCGGTTGCTAACGTGGCAAAAGACTTACAGAGTAATGAGTATATGCGCCACACCCTTCCCATCGCGCCCCAGTTTTATGTGACGGCCCCGCAACCCTGCCCCTATCTGGATGGCAGGATGGAGCGTAAGTTGTTTACCGCCCTACAGGGTGAACACGCCACCAAACTGAATGACAGCCTGTCAAAGCAGGGTTTCAGACGCAGCCAGAATGTTCTTTATCGCCCCAGCTGTGCCGAATGTTCGGCCTGTCTTTCTGCCCGGGTCCGGGTCAAAGACTTTACCCCAAACAAAAGCCAGCGACGGACATTGCGCCGCAATGATCATCTGACACGGGATGCAATATCGCCATGGGCCGCCGAAGATCAGTTTGCGCTGTTTCGCAAATATCTGGAAAGCCGCCATGCACAGGGCGGCATGGCCGACATGGATATCTTTGAATTCGCCGCCATGATCGAAGAAACCCCGATCCGCAGCCGGGTCATCGAATATACCAACCCCGAAAATACAAACCATGATCGTGAACTCACGGCTGTCTGCCTGACGGATGTTCTGGATGACGGGTTGTCGATGGTTTATTCATTCTTTGATCCGGACAGCGCCAGCAAAAGCCTGGGTACATACGTCATTCTGGATCATATCCGTATCGCCCGCGAAGCCAGCCTGCCCTATGTCTACCTGGGTTACTGGGTGCCCGGCAGCCCCAAAATGGATTACAAGTCACGGTTCTCAGCGCTTGAGATTTACCACAAAGGCGAATGGCGCAAATATGAAGAGACAGAAAACCTGATCGCCGACACCCATCCCCTTTCGACCGATCCGATCGCCGAACAGGTGGCCCGCATCAGCTTGCCCGAAACACGACCGACCACGGTTTAAGCCACACCAGCTTTTAGTTGCCAATCAGTGATGGCACGATGGTCACAACCCCCGGAACCATCCACAGGAACGCCAGCGCCAGCACCTGGATGATCACAAACGGAATAACCCCTCGATAGATATGCCCCGTGGTCACCGACGGCGGCGCCACCCCGCGCAGATAGAACAGCGCAAAACCAAATGGTGGCGTCAGGAACGACGTTTGCAGATTGATAGCGATCATGATTGTCACCCATTTTGGATCCATCGTGCCGCCATAGATCACCGGCCCAACAATCGGGATCACGATGTAAATGATCTCCAGAAAGTCCAGCACAAAGCCCAGGAAAAACAGCACTGCCATCACGATCAGGAACACCACCCACTCTTTATCAAATGAGCGCAGGAAATCCTGAATGTAGTTTTCACCACCAAATGAAATCACCACAAGGTTCAGCACCTGTGAGCCGATCAATATGGTAAATACCATCGACGTTACCTTGGCAGTTTCGCGCACCACAGGTCGCATGACACCGGTTCGATACAAAACCCAAACACTGTAAAGTATGCCGAACATCGCAAAGTGATAGGCGCCCTGGGCAACCAAAAATGCGATCCATTCCTCTGCCATGACCTCTTCGCGTCCAACACGCAGGTCAAAATTGATGCCGATCAGGATCATGATCACAATTGAAAATGCGGCAAACAGGATCAGCTTGCCGTTGCCGTTTTCTTCCTGAAGTTTTCTGTAGGCGGCCAGCATAATCGCGCCACCTGCACCAAGTGCCGCGGCGGGCGTCGGATTGGTGATGCCCCCCAGAATGGACCCCAGAACGGCGATGATCAGAACCAGTGGTGGAAACACCACGCGGATTACGTCGTTACGACCCAATATCGTCGCCGCATATTTACAGCCATACAGTGCCAGCACGGTTGGGATGGCTAAAATCAGTACCAGCTTGCCCGATGTGTCGGCCGGGCCGATCAGGAATATATCCGCCATCAGCCCCAGAATGACACCCACACCACCAATCAATAGCGGGCGCGGATCAGACACTAGCGACACACCGCGGGCAAAAGCCAAGGTAATGCCCATCATCATAAACAGGATCAGAACACCCGTTCCCAAAGGTGCGGCATTGGCGATGTTATCCAAACGGGCCTGAACCTTTTCTTCATCCGTTAGTGCAACGCTTTCCTGCACCGCACCGGACTCAGTAATCACCGCCTGTTCGGCAACAGCAATATCCCAGTTTTCCTGACCATGCAGTTCAATCATGGACGCTTTGCAGGCATCCCCAACATTGGTGCGCAATGACGATGCGGCACCAACATCGGAATAGCTGTCAACCACAATGTTCTGGTTGCCCGCAACATTGACATAGGCGGAAAAAATGCCGGCAGCGATAATGCCAATCGGTACAAACACCAGCCATTTTACAACATATCCGGCTTTCAAAATCTCTGCACCCTCGCGGCGCTCAACCACCACAGGTGGCGCTTTATCCGGGTTGGCCATGGCGTAGCCAAAGGCGTAAAGCCCATAGAAAAGCGCCAGCATAATTCCCGGCAAAACCGCTGCCTGAAATAAGGTCCCAACCGACAACACAGCCGCCTGCCCAAGATAGGTTAGCGCGTCCGTACAGCCAGCCGCCTGCGCGCGCGTTTCCTGTGCCGCGGCATATAAATCGCCCGCCAGTGTACCAAGCAGAACAATAACAATTGACGGCGGAATGATCTGCCCCAACGTCCCCGATGCCGCAATCACCCCGGTGGACAATTCCGGAGAATAGCCGTTGCGCAACATCGTGGGCAGCGACAGCAGGCCCATGGTCACAACAGTTGCCCCCACAATCCCGGTGCTGGCGGCCAGAAACGCACCCACAACCACAACAGATACAGCCAAACCACCCGGCAGAGGGCCAAACACCCGCGCCATGGTGGTCAGCAAATCGTCGGCTATTTTTGACCGCTCCAGCGTGATGCCCATCAGCACGAACATCAAAACCGCCAAAAGCGTTTCAATGGATTGCCCGGCCAGAACCCGTTCGTTCATCCGGTTTACGATAAAGGAAATGTTGCGGTTCAGCGCCCTTTCCCACCCGCCATCAAAGATGGGTTCGGCCAGTTGCGGCAAATCCGGGTATCGAAACAACGATATATTTATCGGACTGACGCCCGAGTTCACCAAATCCCGGTAGGCTTGACTGGTGGCGTCCACCGCGTAGTGGGTCATTAACCCGGCGCTGTCCAACGCGGCCAAAATGCCAAACGAAAAAATGCCCGCGCCACCAATGGCAAACGCCACGGGAAAGCCGGATAAAATACCTGCAAACAGGCACAAGAATACAATGATCAGGCCGGTTTCGACGCCATCAAGTCCAAACATTATCTAAGTCCCAACCATATTCAATGAACGCCCTCAAAGGCTTCTTCACCTTCGCCAAGGGTATCCTTGACCAGGTATTTATTTTCGCTTGTTTCACCCTCTTTGCGCTCCAGATAGGAACGGTAGAAAAAGGCAACAGCCTGCAGATAGAGCAGAAAGACAAAACTCAGCAGCAAGACCTTAAACAGGAAATAGGCGTCAAAGCCGTTTGGCGAAAAACCAATGGTTTCCACATTCCATTTCAACACCTTGGATTTGCGCATCAGCAATTCCAATTTGTCAGAGGCCGACACTTTCGGTGTGATCAGGTGTCGCCATAGGAAAAACCACGCATACAGCCAGATCAATGTCGCCATCGGCAACATGAAAAACAACGATCCGAACATGTCGATTGATTTTTTCGTCCGAAACTTGACCTTGGCATAGATCAGATCAACCCGAACATGCCCACCCTGAACAAATGTGTACGACATACACAAGCAAACGATAATGGCGTTATACAGCTTCAGCTCTTCACCAAACCAGCTCAGATCGCGGGTGAAATCCATACCAACCGGGCCGATGGTAATCTCAGCGACGCGGAATATCCGCTGCAGAAAAACGATCATGATCTGCTGAAGGACCATAAGAATACCGGCCCAAGCAAAAAACCGTCCGACGCCGTTTGATATACCTTCAAGCCCGCGGACCATCGCCCACATGAACTGGTTTCGCCACATACCAATGGCGGTCAGAATAATGAAAATCAATAATACGGCAAAAAACAATTCCTGACTGGCGCCATAATAGATGAACCGCATCATCGATTCTTTGTTTGACCAATCCAGCCAGGTCTCCAGATGGGTCAACGCATAGCCGATATTGTAAAACGCTTGGAATAGGCTCGTAAAGAACCAGACAACCCCGTCAGTCATTTAAGACTCCCCGTGCCTGATCATTTATTGTCAGGCATTAGATAGAAAACGGCCCCCGCATTATTTGCGGGAACCGCCTGATTTTATTTGCGGAATTAGCCGCCCAGAACCCGGTTGCGCTGGCTGACATAAAATGCGTCAGATTTTTCCAGCCAGGACGACGATGTCGCGACAGATGCGTCAAAGCTGGCACGGATACGGGCATACAGCTCGTCATCCATATTTTCGTCCAGAACCTCTTTAGAGGCTGAGCCGAACGCATCCCAGACATCGTCAGAGAATTGTAGCGTTTTAACGCCCTGTGCCTGCAAACGGGCCAATGCGGCACCATTCTGTGACAGGGTCAGCGCAAGCTGCCACTGTGTGGTCGCCATGGATGCATATTGCAAGATCGCCTGATGCTGTGCGGACAGACCGTTATAGACATCAAGGTTTACACCAAAGGCCAAGCCGGATCCCGGCTCATGGAAACCAGCAGTGTAGTACACTTTTGCAACCTCGTGGAAACCAGCGCGTTCATCAGCTGCAGGTCCAACCCACTCCAAACCATCCAGAGCACCCGAAGACAGCGCCTGATACAGCTCACCGCCCGGAATATTCTGAACCGAAGCGCCCAGTTTACCAAGCACCTGGCCGCCAAGGCCGGGCATGCGGAATTTCAGACCCTGGAAATCCTCGGCTGAATTGATTTCCTTGCGGAACCAACCACCGGACTGGGAACCAGAGTTACCGGCCAGAAATGATTTCAGGTTGAAAATTTCACCCAGTTCACTGTGCAGATCATGTCCGCCACCGTGGTGATACCAGTTGGTCAGTTCCTGTGCAGTCGCACCAAACGGAACCGCTGTGTAAAACGCCAGACCGGGATGCTGACCGATATAGTAGTAATCAGCCGAGTGATAGGCATCTGCCTGACCGGAAGACACCGCATCAAACACTTCCAGCGCGCCAACCAGCTCGCCCGGTGTTTTCTTGTCGATAACAAGGCTGCCGTCAGATGTGGCAGCGACAATTTCTTCCAGCTTTGAAGCTGCATCATCCAGAACCGCAAAGCCGCGGGGCCAGGATGTAACCATAGTCAAAGACACAATGCCCTGTGACAACGCAGGCGTTGCCAATGTGGACGCGGCTGCTGCCGTGCCACCCAGTGCTGATGTCCGTAAAAAAGAACGACGATCCATATAATTCTCCTCCCATTGGAATTCGCCCACCTCTTTTAAATGGGCGGATCGTTTCGAATACGCACACCCTAGGCAAGCAATTGCGAATTGGGAATACCTATTACTACGTAGGAAATTCGGAAATATTCCGGGATTCAGCCATTTCTGTCTAAATTTAACGAAAAAAAGTGGCATTTTCCGGCTTCGGTGAAAACAGGGTTAACCCCATCGAAACGGTGCGATGCATATGGGTTGCAGACAGCCAGCCAAAGGTGAAAACATGATCGGTCAAAACTTCGTACCCACAAATACCGGGCATCAACCCAATCCAAGTCCAGACATTTTGGGGGCCGGCAGGGGCATTGGCAACCGTTCCAATTCAGCCCCTGACCTGGGTGGAACCTCGGCAAACCATATTGACACCGAAAAGCCCGCGCGCCACCGAAAACGCGAAGACAGCTTTCAAAACCCAAATATCAAGTATTTTGTAAAAAGAGCGATCGAATATGTCGGGGCACTCAAAAGCCTGGGCAACCGCCCCGTCGTTGTCACCGACCAGATGCTTGGCTTCACTGCCAGCAATCCCCCCCTTGCCGGTCAACAGGGATCCGCTTTGGGCATCCTTTATGGCTCAAATATTGATGCCACAGGAACGCAATCTGATGATATTTTTTCTGTGGTTGCAAAAAACGTCGGTACGATTCGGGGTAAGGCCGGTAACGATGTGATCAGCGTTGACGCAAAAAATGTTGAAAAAATTCAGGGCGACAACGGCGATGACCTGATCACTGTTCAAGCCCGGAAAGTCGGTCAGGTTGACGGTGGCAGTGGTGACGACGCGATCGTCGTTAACGCCAAGAAAATATCCGGCGTGGTTGGTGGCAGTGGCGATGATGCAATTGCGGTAACGGCGAAAAAGGTCGGTTATGTTTTCAGCGGCGACGGCAATGATCAGGTATTGTTGGCCGCTAAGAAAGTAGAACGGGTATTTGGCGGTGCCGGTGACGATCAAATTTCGGTTCAGGCAAAAACCGTCAAAAACGCCGGCGGAGGTGACGGTGATGACAATCTTAACATCCGTGCAAAACGCGCTGATTTCATAAATGGCGGTGCCGGTGATGACAGTATCTCAGTATTGGCCAAACGCGTTCATTCTGTAAACGGTGGTACCGGCAACGACCAGCTCGACATTGTCGCCAAAAAAATTGCTGTGGTTAACGGTGACGCTAAACTAGACCGGGTGGACAGCTGGGGTGATCTGGTCTCAGATCAGCCAGGGGGCAACGATATAATTAGGGTTACTGCCGGTTCGATCGGTCTGGTTGATGGCGGTGGCGGTGCTGACGAATTGACGATTTCCGCCAAAAAAGTAGATAAAATCAACGGTGGAACCGGTGACGATACAATCAATCTGAATGTCGGTACCGCCCTGATCCGAATGGGCGAGAACGCCGGCAATGACATCGTAAATGTAGAGCGCGCCGGCGATCTTACAATATCTTTCGCCGGGGCTGAGGCCACCGATATTGACGTGGCCCGTGACGGTGACAGATTTGTGCTCACCGGACCAAACGGTGACACGCTGGTGATCAACGGCGCCGGTAACATTACAAATCTTTCGATCACTGGCACAGACTGGCAGTCAGAACCGCTTTCGCTCCTGTCCCAATCCCATGGCGGAACGGATCTGGTCATATAAGGCAGCCTGTTAGAATTTCATGTCCACCTAGCCTAAAGAAATCTGATCTCTCTTTAAATCAGTCCCCTATCGCTGTATCCGTATTTGATGCTGCGATTGTTTAGGAAACTTGAACTAAGTTACGGTCAAAAAGTCTTCCTTTTGGCGGCCATTCCGCTTGTCCTTGCTGTTTCCGCCATCTCAATGCTGACGCTCAGCCAATCACGCAGCCTTGCTGAACGGGAAATCGAAGCACTTGAAACCCAGCTTACAGAAGCCAAAAAGGTTGAGCTGCGCAATTACGTAACCCAGGCAAAAAACGGCTTCTATTTCATCTACGGCAATGCCGCGCCTGACGATGAAGAGGCGAAACAACGCGTCGCCCAGATACTTGCCGCAATGATTTCCGGAAAAGAAGGGTTTTTCTTTGTCTACGACTATGATGGCAATAACATTGTCAGCCCGCGCCAGACCGAAATGATCAACAAAAACTGGACCGGCCTGAAAGACAGCGAAGGCACGCCCGTCGTCGACGCCTTAATCGAAGTCGCCCGTTCCGGTGCGGGGTATCACAGTTATCTATGGCCCAAACCCTCAACCGGCGTTGAGGCACGGATGATCAGCTATGTCGTCGGCTTTCCAACATGGCGCTGGGCCGTTGGAACGGGCGTCTTTGTTGACGATATACTGACAACCGTTGCCGCCGCCCGCGCCGATCTGGAAAATAGAATTCAGCGTACCTTCCTATACGTGATCGCCATTACCCTCACGGCTTTGCTGCTGGTGTTTTTATCCGGCATGTTGCTGAACCTGCGCGAACGCCGACTGGCGGATGCCAAACTGAACGATCTGACCCAGCGCATTCTGGACACCCAGGAAGAAGAACGCGGCCGCGTCGCGCGCGAACTCCATGACAGTATCAGTCAGATCCTTGTGGGCGTGCGCTACACGCTTGAACTTGCGCGCCGCCGCATCACCACAGGCGACACCCGCGCTGCCGAAAACTTAGATAGCGGCATCACCGGGTTAAGTGGCGCCATCCAAGAGGTGCGCCGCATCAGCCACGATCTGCGCCCCGGCGTGCTGGACGATCTTGGCCTTGGCCCGGCCCTGAAAACCTTGACCAAAGATTTTTCTGCGCGCACCGGCATCAAAACCACCTGCAATACAGTGGTCTTTCGAAACCGCCTGGATCAGGACGCAAAAATCGCGCTTTACCGTATCGCCCAGGAGGCCCTGACAAATATCGAACGCCACTCTGACGCCAGCGAAGTACGCCTGGAACTGTCCGGCCACCGCAAGGGCGCCACCATGCGCATATCCGATAATGGCCGTGGTATCACGCTCCGTAAATCACCCAAGAATCACCCGCAAGGTCTGGGGATGCGGAACATGCAGGAACGCATCGACCAATTGGATGGCCGTTTGAAAATAACCTCTAAAACTGATGGGAAATTGGTTGGGACGGTGATTGAAGCCGTCGTCCCCCTGACCCATATGCTTCCACCTGAATCTCGAAATAAGGTATCTGTATGACTCAGCCAACCCGTGTTCTGATCGTTGACGATCATCCGATGGTAGCCGAGGGCATCCGCGCCATTCTGGAAACCTATGACGACATTAACGTTGTCGGAACACTTACAAACGGACAAGAGGCCATAAATCAGGTAATTGACCTTTCGCCTGACGTGGTGCTGCTTGACCTGAACATGCCGGTTATCGGCGGCCTGCCCGCGATCGAAATGATCCTCGAAAAACGCCCCAGTACGCGTATTCTGATCCTGTCCATGCATGACAGCGCAGAATATATTTCAACCGCCCTCAGCCATGGCGCATTTGGTTATATCCTAAAAGATGTCCCGACAGAAATTATCAAACAAGCCATCGACAGCGTGATGCAGGGCAATCAATTTCTTTGTACCGGCGCAAAAATATCGCTTAATCCGGACGGGTTGCAGGACCGCGAAACACTCACGACACGTGAACAAACCATATTGTTGCAACTGGCGCAGGGGAAATCCAATCGACTTGTGGCAGAAGACCTGAATATTTCGGTTCGCACCGTTGAAACCCATCGTAAGAACATCAAACAAAAACTCGGCATTTCCTCCACCGCCGGATTGACCCGTTATGCGATGGAACACGGCGTTTTACAGGGTACAGGTATAAGCCTGTAACTCTCCCCGCCTCGATAGGATAATCCATTTTAGTTGCTTTTACCGGCAATGTTTTGGAATTTTAAACCAAAATTCTTGCAAATATTGTAACTATGCTAATTTTTGATCGCATTCCAAGGGGTTAAAATCGCAAAATACCTGTTGACGCCCACGATTCACACTTTTAAGGTCGCGGCCATAAACTAAGGACGAAAATGAAATGATTAACCTTGTGGTGATTGTGGAAAAACGGCGCATGGGGCTTTAACAGCAACCATATCGGTTTCCCATGCGCCCCCGAAAATCGGGGGTTTTTTTATGGCCGATTGGCAATGATGATGAAAGACGGAGAATGAATATGGCACGTCAGATGACCGGTGCAAAAATGGTGGTTCAGGCGCTGAGGGATCAGGGCGTGGACACAGTCTTTGGCTACCCCGGCGGTGCTGTACTCCCGATTTATGATGAGGTTTTTCAACAAAACGATATCCAACATGTACTGGTACGCCACGAACAGGGCGCTGTGCATGCCGCCGAAGGGTACGCGCGCGCCACCGGGAAACCCGGCGTGGTTCTGGTCACCTCAGGCCCCGGCGCCACCAATGCTGTTACCGGGCTGACGGACGCTCTGATGGACAGCATCCCGATCGTGGTTCTGACCGGACAGGTGCCCACCTTCATGATCGGCACAGATGCCTTTCAGGAAGCCGACACAGTGGGCATCACCCGCCCCTGCACCAAACATAACTGGCTGGTCAAAGATACCAAGGATCTGGCCGATACCATCCATCAGGCATTCCACGTGGCTACCTCCGGTCGCCCCGGCCCGGTTTTGGTGGACATTCCAAAGGACGTACAATTTGCCGGCAGTGATTATGTCACGGCCAAACAGGCCAATACCAGCCGCTACGCGCCGCAGGTCAAGGGCGATATAGAGGCGATAAAACAGCTGGTCGAGGCCATGGAAACCGCCGAGCGCCCGGTGTTTTATACCGGTGGTGGCGTGATCAACTCCGGCCCCCATGCCAGCATGTTGTTGCGCGAACTTGTTAAGGCTACGGATTTTCCAATCACCTCCACCCTGATGGGTCTGGGCGCCTATCCTGCATCCGGTAAAAACTGGATCGGTATGCTGGGCATGCACGGGCTGTATGAAGCCAATCTGGCAATGCATGACTGCGACCTGTTGATCAATATCGGCGCACGCTTTGACGATCGTATCACTGGGCGCCTGGACGCATTCAGCCCCGGCTCAACCAAGGCCCATATTGATATTGACGCCTCCTCAATCAACAAGGTTATCCAGGTTGATATTCCGATACTGGGCGATGTCGCCCATGTGCTTGAGGATACGTTGCGCATCTGGAAATCGCGGGGCCGTAAAACCAACGCCCCTGAATTGAAAAACTGGTGGTCGCAGATAAAGGACTGGCAGAAAATCAACTGTCTGGATTATGCCCCCTCCACCAAGGTCATCAAGCCGCAATATGCACTTGAACGGCTGCAAGCCCTGACCAAAGACCATGACCGTTACATCTGTACCGAGGTGGGCCAACATCAGATGTGGGCGGCGCAATATCTGCACTTTGAGGATCCGAACCGGTTCATGACATCGGGTGGCCTTGGCACCATGGGCTATGGTTTTCCGGCCTCGATCGGCGTGCAAATGGCCCACCCGGAAGCATTGGTGATCAATGTCGCGGGGGAAGCCAGCTGGCAGATGAACATGCAGGAAATGGGCACCGCCATGCAGTTCCGCCTGCCGGTCAAACAATTCATTCTGAACAATGAACGTCTGGGCATGGTGCGCCAGTGGCAACAATTGCTGCACGGTGAACGCTATTCCCAAAGCTGGTCCGAAAGCCTGCCGGATTTCGTGAAACTGGCCGAAGCGTTTGGTGCCAAGGGCATCCTGTGCAAAGATCCGGGTGATCTGGATGACGCCATCATGGAAATGATCACCTATGACGGGCCGGTAATTTTTGATTGTCTGGTGGAAAAACACGAAAACTGCTACCCGATGATCCCATCCGGTAAAGCCCATAATGAAATGCTGATGGGGGACGCAGCCGTTGAAGGCGCGATTGACGCCAGCGGCTCGGTTCTGGTTTAAGAAAGG